>Ga0302324_100016496_pt1 | contig 14713 bp, 12 predicted proteins | sample Palsa_T0_1_FD_201949 | JGI IMG/M metagenome (GOLD analysis project Ga0302324, IMG submission 201949) | Peat permafrost microbial communities from Stordalen Mire near Abisko, Sweden - Palsa_T0_1 | ecosystem: Environmental > Terrestrial > Soil > Palsa > Peat permafrost | place: Sweden: Abisko...
AAAGGCGATCAGGCGGCCCCACGCTCCTGGCACCATTGCGTCCGAACCCTGCACCAGGCGAGAGCCCACCCGAACATAGCCTGGTGCCAGGAGCGTGGGGTGCCTGATCGACCCCGAAGGCTGCTGATTCTCGGCATCTGCTGCATGAGCCTGCTGATCGTCGGCCTGGACGCGACGATCGTGAACGTCGCCCTGCCCGCGATCCACCGGTCTCTGCACGCATCGCTCTCCGGGCTGCAATGGACCATCGATGCCTACACGCTTGTGCTCGCGAGCCTGCTGATGCTGTCCGGGTCGACGGCCGACCGCGTTGGTCGTCGGAGGGTCTTTCAGATCGGTCTGGCCCTGTTCTCGCTCGGGTCGCTGCTGTGTGCGCTCGCGCCGAGCCTCGAGCTGCTGGTCATCTTCCGGATGGTGCAGGCTGTCGGCGCGTCGATGCTCAACCCGGTCGCGATGTCGATCATCCGCAACGTGTTCGAGGATCCGCGCGAGCGGGCGCAGGCAATCGGATTGTGGGGGGGAGTGGTCGGGATCAGCTTTGCGCTCGGACCCGTCGTCGGGGGCGCCCTCGTCGACTCCGTCGGGTGGCGGGCGATCTTCCTGGTCAACGTGCCGATCGGCTTGGCAGCGATCGCGCTGACCGCACTGTTCGTCCCCGAATCCCGGGCGCCGCGTGCCCGCCGCATCGATCCGGTCGGACAGGTGCTCGTGATCACGATGCTCGCGTCGCTCACCTACGCGATCATCGAGGGCCCCAGCCGCGGCTGGACGTCGGCCGAGATCCTCGGCCTGTTCGGGGTCGCCCTGATCAGCGTGGCGGCGCTGGTCGGCTACGAGCTGCGCCGCCACGAGCCGCTGATCGATGTGCGCTTCTTTCGCAGCGTGCCGTTCTCGGGTGCGAGTGCGATCGCCGTCTGCGCGTTCGCGAGCCTGGGCGGGTTCCTATTTCTGAACACCCTGTATCTCCAAGATGTCCGCAGGCTCTCGCCGTTCCACGCCGGGCTCTACACGTTGCCGTTGGCGGCGATGGCGCTGATCTTCGGGCCGCTGTCCGGGCGGCTGGTGGGACGGCGCGGCGCCAGGCCCTCGCTGGTGATCGCGGGCTTTGCGCTGACGATCTCGAGCCTGATGCTGACCCATCTGACCCCGACCACGTCGCTGGGCTACCTGCTGCTCACGTATTTCATCTTCGGCCTCGGCTTCGGTCTCGTGAACCCGCCGATCACGAACACGGCGGTCTCCGGAATGCCGGCAACGCAGGCCGGAGTCGCCTCGGCCGTCGCATCGACAAGCCGTCAGGTCGGCGCGACGCTCGGCGTCGCGGTCGTCGGCGCGGTCGCCGGCGGGGGCGTCTCAGGCGTGCTCGGCAAGAGCTTCGCGGCGGCCACCCACCCCGGCTGGTGGATCATCACCGGGCTGGGGGGCGTCGTCCTCGTGCTCGGCCTGGTGAGCACCACGCACTGGGCGAACGTGACCGCGGAGCGGACAGCCGAGCACTTTCGCGAGGACTATGTCGTCGGGTCCGAGTCCGCCGCGTCCGCTTGAGCGCACGAGCAGGCCCGCGCCGAGCGCGCGAGCGCGCGGCCGGCCGGCCACCACGCTGCTAGGTTTCGGCTGTGAGCGATGTGACGGGCCAGGCCGGAATGCCGATGAGCACCACGTTCGAGCTGCCGGGGATGACGGTCCGGGAGAACCTCGGCGTCTGTTACGGCCTCGTCGTGCGCAGCATGGGTGTCATCGGCGGTGTCGCCGCGGGCTTCAAGGCGCTGCGCCGGGGCGAGGTGTCGCAGTACACGAAGCTGCTCGAAGACAGCCGGCGCCATGCGATCGATCGCTTGGTCGAGAACGCGGGCCTGCTGGGCGCGGACGCCGTCGTCGGGGTTCGCTTCGACTCCTCGGAGATCGGCCAGCAGCTCACTGAGATCGTTGCCTACGGAACCGCGGTCACCATTGACCGCGCCGGCTGACAAGCCTCCGGCCGGTGGTCGCACCGATGTTCCGCCGGCGGGCACGGTGCGGCTGAGCGACGAGGACCGCGAGCAGATCGCCGACGTTCTCGCCCGGCACGCGGCGGCCGGGAGGCTGACCGTCGAGGAGCTCGAGGACCGAGTCGAGGCGCTCTACCGCGCGCGATCGAGCGGCGAGGCGGCAGCGCTGACGGCAGACCTGCCGCCCCTGCCGGTGGATCGGGGGCGCGGGGTCCGCGGCCGCGGGCACGCCGACGCGAGCAGCCCCGGTGCCGGTTGGCTCGCCACCAGGGAACGATTTCGCGATCCCGGCACGCAGCGGATCATGCGCGTTTGGGTAGACCCTGCCAGCGGCGAACGGCACTACGTGCCGGACGACGACTGATCAGGCCGGTCCTGGGGCGGGGCCCTTACCAGGCCTGCGTGCCGCCGCAGTGCGGGCAGCCGACCGACGTGGAGACAGGCGCTTCGAACACGTATCCGCAGCCGCACGTGTAGAGCGCCTGATCCTGCGAGGGTCCTCCGTGACGCTGCCGTGCCGGTGTCGGTGCGGCGCCGGTGCGGGCATGAGTCGCCCCTCCTGCCCTGCGGGCCCGGGGGGAACGGATCTGGGTTCTGTTGAGTCGAACTTGCATGGTCATTACGAGTAACGTCGTTGGTTCTCGATCGTTTCGCGTCTCGGCGCGAAAATCCTGTTCGCTAACAGGACACTAATCGGCAACCAAGGCTATTCCCCCCAACGGACGAGTCGGGAGGCGACAATCGTTCGGTCTGGCGCGCGCGAGCGCTCCGGTACGGGCAGGGTGGATTCGATGCGATCGCTGACGTGGGATCAGGGCACCGAGATGGCCGCACCTACACAGTTGCGGATCTAGACGGCCCGAACCGGCCCCCGCCCCCCAAATCTCGACCGGGCGTGCTGCAAACTGAACAAGTGATGTTCAGTTCGCAGCACGCCCCCGCGAGGTAGCAGGCAAATCAGGCACGCAGCGGTGATGGGGCGCCTCAACGGGGGGACCCGACCGGGTGCGCACGCGGCTATCGCCGCCTCGGCCCGCTCTCCGGGTGAGCCTCCGCGACGACAGCCGCGTCACCCACGTCTCTGCGGAGGGCCAACACGGTCCGTCACCCGCAATCCTTACAGTCGTTGACCAGACAGGACCGGTTGAGTCCGGGGGAGGCGTACCGGACCTCCCGACGGCCGGCATGTGGAAGAATCCCGACCCGCATGGATCCGAGCCGTAAGCGCGCGATCCGCCTGACGGTCGCTCTAACCGCAGCGCTGCTACTGGCCTCAGCGCTGGTTTACACGAGCTTCAGCGCGGGCGAGGACGTGGTGACCGCGAGCCAGCTGCTGAAGCAGGCGCGTCCTGGGGAGTCCTACATCCTCGGCGGAACCGTCGTCAGCCGGCGGTGGGACGGCGGCACGCTCCTGTTCAGGGTCCGGGACCCGAAGCTCGACGAGTCCGTTCCGGTTCGTTACACCGGCTCGGTGCCCGACCCGTTCGCGGTCGGCCGCGGGGTCCTGGTCACCGTCCAGGAGCAGGGCAGCGCGTTCGTCGGTCAGCCGGGCTCGCTGACGACGAAGTGCCCGTCCAAGTACCAGGACGCGAACACGAAGGCAGCGTGATGTCACCCTCTGCCCCAGCGCGCTAAATGGCAACGGTCGGTCGCGCGCTGCTGATCCTCGGCCTCGCGGTGGCCGTGTACGGACTCGCGGCCTCCCTTTACGGGGCGCGCACGGGCAGGCGTGCCTGGGTCGACTCGGGCCGGCGCTCGATGTACGCGATCGCGGGCCTGATGACGTTCGCTTTCCTGATCCTCGAGGTCGCGTTCCTGCGCTCGGACTTCTCATACAACATCGTCGCCAGCGCGTCGAGCACGACGACTCCGACCGCCTACAAGGCGGCGGCGGTCTGGTCCACGCAGCAGGGGTCGCTGCTGCTGTGGGTGTTCCTGCTGTCGCTGTGGTCGAGCCTGGCGCTGTTCCTGACCAGGCGTCGCGTGCGCGAGATCGCGCCCTACGCGACCGCGATCCTGCTCGGCTTCTGCTCCTTCTTCACGCTGCTGACGATCCTGTTCGCGAACCCGTTCAGCACGACCGCGAACCCGCCCGCCGAGGGGGCGGGGCTGGATCCGCTGCTGCGTCACACGACGATGATGATCCACCCGCCGATGGTCTACACGGGGTACACGATGCTGACGATCCCGTTCGCATTCGCGCTCGGCGCGCTGATCACTGGGCGCCTGAACTCAGAGTGGATCCAGGTCACGCGCCGGTTCGCGCTGGCCGCGTGGCTGGCCCTGGGAATCGGGGTCCTGCTCGGCGCGCGCTGGTCCTACACCGAGCTCGGCTGGGGCGGCTACTGGGCATGGGACCCGGTCGAGAACGCCGCGCTGATGCCATGGCTGCTGGTCACCGCCTTCCTGCACTCGATCATGATCCAGGAGAAGCGGGGGATGCTGAAGGTCTGGAACGTCTCGCTGATCCTCGCCACCGGCACGATGGCGATCGTCGGGACCTTCCTCGTCCGCTCGGGGATCCTCTCCTCGATCCACGCGTTCGTCTCAGACCCGACCCTCAACATCTCCTTCGTCGTGCTGATCGCGGTGATGGTGATCTCCTCGGTCGGCCTGGTCACGTACCGCCGCGTCGAGCTGCGCTCCGAGTCCCAGCTCGACTCGCTGTTATCGCGCGAGGCGGTGTTCCTGCTCCAGAACCTCGTGCTCGTCGCGCTGACGGCGGTGATCTTCTGGCTGACCTTCTTCCCGCTGATCTCGGAGGCGGTCACCGGCACCGAGCAGTCGATCGGGCCACCGGCGTTCAGGCCGTTCGTCGTTCCGCTGGCGCTGGTGATCGTGCTGCTGTCGGGGATCGGCCCGATCATCGCGTGGCGGCGCGTGACGGTGGCGAACCTGCGCCGGAGCTTCGCCTTCCCCGCCGCTGTCGCGTTCCTCACGCTGGTGGTGCTGCTGACGCTCGCGAGTGGGGTGGATACGCACGTGTTCGCACTGATGATGTTCTGCTTCGGGGCGTTCACGCTGGCGGCCGTCGGGCAGGAGTTCTGGCGCGGCGTCCGGGCACGTCGCGCGATGACGCACGAGGCAGCGCCGATCGCGCTGATCTCGCTGGTTCGGCGCAACCGCCGTCGCTACGGCGGCTACACCGTCCATGCGGGGCTCGCGGTGCTGCTGATCGGGGTCGCCGGGTCCTCGTCGTTTCAGCACTCGCGCTACGCCACCATGAAGCCGGGCCAGAGCGCGAACATCGGCGGATACAACATCCGCTACGTCAAGGCGACCGCGAGCCCCTCCGCGCAGAAGATCACCTTCGGCGCGGTCCTCGACGTCACCAAGGGCGGGCACCACGTGACCACGCTCCACACGACCTACGGGCTCTACCCGTCGCAGGACGCGTCCCTCGGCGTGGTCGGGCGGTTCTTCAACTCGGGCTCGGTCGAGAGCCGGATCGGGTTGCATGCCGGGCTGTTCCGCGACATCTGGACGGTCGTCAACGTCGGGAACGTGGCGCCGCTGCAGAGCTACATCACCAAGGGCGATCAGCTGTTCGCGGGCGCGATGGCGGCGGTTCAGAAGGCGCCGGCCGCGGAGCAGCAGAGCCGGCTGAACTCGCTCTACGTCCTACGTGACCAGCTGATCGGCGAGCTGACCCGGCGCTTCATCACCCATCCTTGGCCGGTGCAGTTCCTGCTGATCGTCTCGCCGCTCGTCACCTGGCTCTGGCTCGGCGGGATCATCGTCGCGTTCGGGGGCCTGATCGCGCTGTGGCCGATCCCGGTCCTGGCGCGGCGCCGCGTCAGGTCCGCCGCTTACGCCGCCCGGCTCGCGCGCGAGCTGGCCTGACGCGACGGCCAGGCGTGCTGGAGTTCCTGCTCGTGATGGTGGCCGCGGCTACGGTCGTGCTGGTCGTCTCGGCACCGTTCCGGCGCGCGGCGGCGGACGGCGCCGGCGGCACGGACACCCAGGACGACAGATCCACCACGGAGGTCGCGGAGCTCGAGGCCGCGAGGGAGGCGAAGTACCGGGAGATCCGCGACGCCGAGCTCGATCACCGCACGGGCAAGCTGTCCGACGAGGACTTCCGCTCACTGGACAACTCGCTCCGCGCCGAGGCGATCTCAATTCTCAAGGCCCTCGATCGCGCCCGCGAGAGCTGACCCGGCTACCATCCCGATCGTGACCATCGTCCTCAGTTTCGTTCAGGTCTTCATCTCGGTCATCCTGATCTTCCTGGTGCTGATGCACTCGGGCAAGGACTCGGGCCTGTCCGGAGCATTCGGCGTCGGTACGGGTGCAGGCCCGTTCGGCGGCGGATCGCTGGTCGAGCGAAACCTGAACCGCTGGACGATCGGATTCGCGATCATCTTCGTGATCAACACGATCCTGCTGCTGAAGATCTCTTAGCCCGCGCGGCGCTCTAGTACGCCGCCTGCAGGAGTTCGATGAGCTCGGTCTTATCGGCCGGCGGTGGCGTCATGTGGAGCTCGGATCGGGGCGCCGCCTGCTCGGCGATTCCCTCGAGCGCGGAATCCTGGACGCCGGCCTCGACGAGTCGCGTAGTGCCCGCCAGCGCTGCGAGCCGCGCGGCGAACCGCGCCGGGTCCTCGCCGAGGGCGTCGCCGAGGCGGGCGACCCAGGCGGGGGCACGCCGCGACAGCGCCGCGATTGTGTGGGGGAGCATGATCGCGTTCGCCTGACCGTGCCCGAGGCCGGCGAAGCGGACCAGGGTCTGCGAGATCACATGGTGCAGGCCGTAACCGGTCGAGCCGATCACGTAGCCGGCCAGCAGCGCGCCGAGCGCCAGCGCGTCGCGGTCGGGTTGCTCGGGGTCGGCGAGGGCGCGCGCGAGCAGCCGCGCCGCCGCGAGCGCAGTCAGCGCCGGGACCGGGCTCGAGAGCGGCGTAAGCGGGCCCTCGGCGGCGTGCCCGAGCGCATTCGCCGCGCTGGCGGCGAGCTCGGCGAGCGGCTGCGAGCCCGACACGGCGGGATCGTTGACGACGATCGCCGGCCGGACGCGCGGCGCATCGAGCGGCACCCCCGGCGCGTGCCGGTGGATCGCGGTCATCTCCGCGCCGGACAGCGTGGTCGGCAGCGCCGCCACCCGTCGCGGCGGATCGGCCGCAGCCAGCGCCTTGGCGACGTCGATCACCCGGCCGCCGCCGAGCGCGACCAGCAGCTCGCCCCCGAGCGCAGGGCGGAGCGCGGCGGCGAGCTCCTCGACGCGCCCTGGCCCGATCTCGTGCACGCTGCCCGCCGCCGCTGAGAGCTCTGGCGTCGCGGCCACGGCGCGGGGGGTGCTAAGGAGCGCGTATCCCGAGCCGAGCAGCGGGCCTGCCTCGGCGATCGTGCCGCGTCCGAACACGACGAGACGCTCGCCGTCCTGCCAGCGGAACGCGGTCGCTGGATCGAGCGCGAGCTCGGGTGCACTCACGCCGAGCTCTGCTCACCGAGGCGATCGACCAGGCGCAGGAGGTCGAGCGGGCTGAACGGCTTGGTCAGGAACAGATCCGCCCCCGCCTGCTCGGCCTCGCGCTCCACGCCCTCGCCTTGGGCGGCGGTCAGCATCACGATCGTCGCGCCGCTGGTGGCGGCCTCGTTGCGCAGCCGGCGGCACGTCTCGATCCCGTTCAGGCGCGGCATGTCGACGTCGAGGAAGACCAGCGCGGGTAGCTCGCGGCGGGCCACCTCGACCGCCTCGAGCCCGTCCGCCGCCTCATGGATGTTGAACCGCGAGACGTCCTCGAGGGTCGTCGCGATCAGCTTGCGGATAAACGGATCGTCGTCTACGACGAGTACGCCCCGCGTCATTTGATCTGCCGCGCGATGTGCTCGAACACGGCGTCGGGAATCGTGCTGAACGACTCCACGACGCGCGGATCGAACTGGCTCCCCGAGCCCTCCACGATCATCTCGCGTGCGACCGCGAGCGTCGATGCTGGACGGTACGGACGGTCGCTCGTGAGCGCGTCCAGTACATCCGCGACCGAGAACACGCGCGCCGCGAGCGGGATCTCCTCGCCCGCCAGGCCGTCTGGATAGCCGCCCCCGTCCCAGCGCTCGTGGTGGGAGCGCACGACCTTGGTCGCGTCGCCGAGGAAATCGATATCGCGGACGATCTCCGCGCCGATGACCGGGTGCTGGGCCATCAGCGCACGCTCTTTCTCGGTCAGCTTGCCGGGCTTGTAGAGGATCGCGTCGGGGATTGCGACCTTGCCGATGTCGTGCAGGAGGAAGCCGAACTCGAGCTCGTGGCCGTCAGCGAGTCGGAGGCCGATCGCTCTGGAGATCTCGATCCCGTAGGCGGCGACGCGCTCGGCGTGCTTGCCCGTGTACGCGTCGCGTGCCTCGACCGCGTTGGAGAGCGCGCGCACGGTCGCCATGTAGGAGCTGTGGAGCTCCTGCGAACGGACGCGCTCCTGCTTGAACGTCTCGCGGAGGTCGGCCGCGTAGCGCTCGAGCTGGCGCTCCTTGTCCGCCGACTCGCGTTGCTGGCGCGCAAGCTCGCCGCGCAGACGCTCGATCTCGCGCAGCAGCTCGGTCTCGGTCCGCACCGCCATGGACACGGAAGCGTAGCTCTAAGGTTGGCCGCGAAGTGTCGCCATCAGCGCCTCCGCGGCCTGCTCGACCGGCACCACCTCGATCCCGAGCCGCTCGATCCCCGCTGGCGTCGGTGCGACTCCGTCCGAGAACAGGATCACCGCCCGGCGCAGCCGGCGCCCGCGCAGGTCGAGCGCCTGCAGTACCGCCTGGGGGCTGCGGATGCCCGCGTCCACCAGCGCGACCTCGAAGCGACGCTCGCCGCAGACCCGCGCCGCGGCTGGACCGCTCGTCTCCCAATCGTGCTCGATCCCGAGGTCGCGGAGCCCCGGCTCGAGCACGCCGCGCATCTCATCGCGACCGACGACGAGCACCCGAGAGCGCCCGGCGAGTACGGCGGCCCCGAGCACCTCACGCAGCTCGTCGGCGTCGATCGGCTTGGCGACAACGAACTCGCCGGCGAGCTCGCGGCGACCGGAGAAGACCGAGACGAACACGATCGGGGTGGTACGCAGGCGCGGATCGGCGCGGATCTCGTTCAGGACCGTGAAGCCGTCCATCCCCGGCATCAGGATGTCGAGCGTGACCGCGTCGAAGCGATCCGAGCGCAGCCGCCTGAGCGCCAGCTCGCCGCTCGTGGCGATCTCGGCATCGACCTGGAGGGCGGCGAGCTGGCCGGCGATCAGGCCCGCAATGTCCGGCTCGTCATCGACCACGAGCACCCGCCGGCCCCGCATCGCCATCAGCGACCGCGCGGTGTCGGAGTCCCCGACCGCGCACGGCAGCAGAACGCGGAACGTGGTTCCCCTTCCGGGCTCGCTCTCGATCTCGATCTCGCCTCCCTGGAGGTCCACCAGCGACCTCACGATCGAGAGCCCGAGCCCCGTCCCCGGCGCCCGCGTACCGCCGTCCTGGCCGCGGTAGAAGCGCTCGAAGACCCGCCCGACCTCCTCTTTGCTCATGCCCGGCCCGTTGTCCGCGACGACGATCTCGATCGACGCACGCATGGCGTGCACGCTGATCCCGATCTCCCCGCCCTCCCCGGTATACAAGTGGGCGTTCGTGAGCAGGTTGGCAACGATCTGGCGGACGCGGCTGGCGTCTGCCAGCGCCGCCGGCAGCGCGGGATCTATCCGCAGATCCAGTCGCTGGCGCTTGTCGGCGATCCGGGCTCCCATCAGCTCGGCAACCTCACGGACCTCCTCGCCGACATCGATCGGCCGTTGGTTCAGCTCGACGCGATCGGCCTCGATCCTGGCCACGTCGAGTAGATCGTTGACGAGGTCGACGAGGCGGTCCGTCGAGCGCAGGATGATGTCGACGAACTCGCGCTGGCGTTCGTTGAGGTCGGGGGAGCGCTCGAGCAGCTCGACGAACCCCTTGATCGACGTCAGCGGGCTGCGAAGCTCGTGTGACGCGGTGGCGACGAACTCGCTCTTGGCGCGCTCGAGCCGGACGCGCTCGCTGATGTCGCGAACCGTCCAGACGACGGCGTGGCTTCCCTCGCCCAGCGTCGCCGCGGTGACTGCGAGCGTGCGTCCGGCGTGCTCGACCGTGGTCTCGCCGCCGAGCGCGGTCCTCAGCGGGGGCAGCGGGCTGTGGTCGGCGTCGACGCGGCCACCGGGGATCAGTCCGGGGAGCAGCTCACGCACGCGGGGGTTGACGACGGCGATCGTCCGCGCGTCCGACTCCGTCACGATCAGCGCGTCGCCAAGGCTCTCGACCGTCGCCGCAAGCCGCCGCCGCTCGTCCTCCAGCCGTCGCTGGGCGGTTGCGAGGTCCGCGCTCATGACGTTGAACGCGGCTCCGAGGTCCCGCAGCTCACGGGGCCCGGACGGTGCCACCGGCTCGCCGAGGTCGCCGGCGGCGAGTTTGCGCGTAGCGGTGACGAGCGCGTCGAGTGGCCCGCGCATCGAGCTGACGAGGAGCGTGATCACCCCGATCGCGCCGATCAGGGCGAGCGCGCCCGCGATCGCAACCAGCACAACGTCCCGGCGGGATGCAGACCTCGCAGTGGCGCGCGCGCTCCTCTGCCGCGCCTGCTGGCGTGTCTGCAGCCGGGCCGCGAGCAACCGCGCGCGAGCGAGCGGCCCGTTCGGCGCGGCGGCCGCGGCCAGCCCCCGCGTGGCCGCCAGTCTGCGCGCGTCGCGCTCGGCGGCGATCTGCTCGCCGACGAGCCGCGCGCTGAGCGCGTCCGGCGCCGCGAGCGCCGATGCGGTCTGCGCGGCGACGCCGTAGTCGGCCGCGGCCTCGCGGCGGGCAACGTCGCCGGCGGCACTGCGCGGCGCGCGCAGCGCCTCCTCCTCGACGGCTCCGGCGGCGAGCAGGTTCGCGCCGGCGGTCGCGAGCGCTGAGCTGCTTGCAAGCGTGTTCTCGTAGCGCTGCCGCGCGCGGTAGAGGCCCGCGACCCCGACCGCGGCGAGCACCGCGAGGGCGAGCGTCAGCGCGATCAGAGTGAGGCGAAGTGAGCGGGCGATCGACAGGTGCTGCATGCGAGAGCGAGCGTACAGCCGGCGGTGCGCGGAATACCGGGGTGACGCGCATCCTCGTCTGGTTACCATTGAGGCGATGAGTCTCGCGCGGGACTGGACGCGTCAGCTCTACGGAGCTTGGGGAGCGGCGCTGCTGGCGCCCGTGACGATGATCGCTGCGCTCGCCGTGCTGGCCTTCGGCGGCGGCTTCGGCGGGCTCAGCGCGCTCGGCCAGCTGTTTACCGGTCCCGGCGTGCCGGTGTCCTCGCAGCTTCCGGGCGGGCCGGCCGTGCCCCAGACCGCTGCGTCGCTGCTACCGGTCGTGCCGACGGGTGGGGCCACGGGACGCGCACCGACGCTCCTGGCCTCCTCAGCTCCGGCCGGCTCGCGCGGCGCGGGATCACCCGGCGCGGGATCGCGCGGCAGTCATGGTGGTGGGCAACACGTCGGCAGCGGTGGGCGCGGCACGCCGGCGCCGGTCGCGACGCCGCCGCCGACTCAGACGCAGCCGCCTGCGCCGGTGAGCACTCCGACTGCGCCTCCGACCTCGGCACCGCCCGCCGCCACCCTCGTCAACAAGGTGCTGGCCGTCGGTGAGGCTGTGACAAGCAAGCTGCCCGGTCCGGTGGGAGCGCTCGGAACCGGCGCGCTGCAGTCGCTCGGTGAGACGCTGAGCAAGCTGCTGCCTCCTTTGTGACGCCGCTCGACTCAGGACAGCTGCTGGCGGTGCGCCACCGCGGCTGCCTGCGTGCGTGTCTGGACGCCGAGCTTGCCGAGGATCCGCGAGACGTGCACGCTGGCTGTCTTCTCGGCCATGAACAGCGCTGCGCCGATCTGGCGGTTGGTCGCTCCCTTGGCGACGAGCTCGAGCACCTGCCGCTCTCGCGGAGTCAGCCCGAACGGATCCGGGGCCTCGGCGTCCGCCGGCGGCTCCCCTTGCTCTGAGAGGTCCAGGCGCGCGCGACCGGAGAGGCTCGTGAGCTCGGCGGCGAGCCACTCGGACCCCAGCCGCCGGGCGCTCTCAAGCGCGGCGCGCGCGACCGGCTCGGCGCCCGCTCGATCGCCCGACTCGACAAGCGCCTCCGCCTCGCGCCAGCGCGCCAGCGCCGCCGGATACGGGCGTGCCAACGCGTCCCACGCAGCGGCTGCGCGGCGCCACAGCTTGGCATCGTTGCGGCCTCGCGCACGGGCAAGCTCGGCTGCTCCCACCGCGCGCCACGCGGCCTCGACCGGGCCGCCGGAATCGGCCGCCGCCTGCAGCCGCAGCATGTGGATGCGCGCCCGCGCGAGCGCGTCGCGGGCATCCGCGCGCTCGCCCAGATCCCGCGCCACCATCGTCCGATCCGCTTCGACGCTCAGCCCGACCGCGGTTACGCGCGCGATCCGCATCACGTCGTCGGTGCACAGCTCGAGACGGTCGAGCGCCTGGTCGACCGCGGCTCGGGCCGCAGCGAGGTCGCCCCGCCGGCGGTTCAGCTCCCCGAGTAGCGCCCCGAACGTCCCGTGCCATTGCGGCTCGGTCGAAGCCGCGACGATCGGCTCGATCGCGTCCAGGCAGCGCTCCGCGCCATCCTCGTCCCCGATCCCGAGGGCAAGCTCGGCCTCGCGTAGATGACGGAAGATGAGGTGGATGCCGACCAGGCGCGAAGGCGCCGCCGCGAGGTCGAGGTGGGCGCGAGCCAGTTGCCAGGCCCCCGTTTCGAACGCGAGCTCGGAGACGGTCAGCACCATCCAATTGTGGTTTCGGGTCAGGCGTGCCGGGATCGCTGCCAATCCCTCCTCCGCGGTCGCCAGTCCGCCGGCTGAGCGTCCCGAGAGGTTCAGCATGTCCGCGAGGTTGGCGTACGCCTCCGCGAGCGCGTCCATGTCGTCGAGCTCGCGGGAGATTTCGACGGCGCGCCTCAGCCGGGCGACTCCATCGTCGACCTCGCCGAGCGCGATCTGCGCCATCCCCAGGGTATCGAGGATCTGCGCCTCGGCGTGCGCGTCGTCCCCTGCCACGGCCGCGGCGAGTGCCTCCTCGCCGTCTTTCAGGGCGTCTCGGAAGCGACCCCGCAGGACGCGTATGCGCGCCAGCCAGGCGAGCAGCGCGACTCGTTCGCGACCGGAGTCCTCGGCGGGCAGCATGGCCAGCGCCCGCTGGGCGCTGGCGAGCGCCTGCGGGCCCTGATTTAGCGCCCATTGCACGCGCGCGAGCCGAGTCAGCAACGCCGAGTAGCGGCGCGGATCGCGGTCCGGATCGAGCTCGCGCAGCGCCTCCTGCAGGAGGTGCTCGCCGCGGACGTGATCATGTCCGAGGAAATGGGCGTCGGCCGCCAGCAGGAGCAGTCCGACATGATCGAGGCCGACCTCGTCGTCAGCATCGGCCACCCTCGGCCAGAGCTCGAGTGCGCGCTCGGCCAGCGCCGCGGCCTCCGAGTGGGCGTAGGCCAGATTCGCGGCTTGCGCGGCGAACACGGTGGTGCGCAGCGCCGCTCGCTGATCGCCCGCCGCCGCGTAGTGACGGGCGATCGTGGCGGCACGCTCGAGCTCTGCGGCGCCCGGTGGCCCGTCCTGCTCGAGCAGGCCCGCCAGCGCGAGATGGAGCTCGCCGCGCTCCCCGGGCAGCAGGTCGTCGTGCAGCGCCTCGCGCAGCAGCGCGTGCCGGAACGAGAGCTGGTCGTCGTCGCCGGCCACGAGCACCTGCTCGGCGACCGCCTCGCGCAGGGCAGCTTGGAGCCGTTCGCCGTCGATACCGGTCATCGCGGCGACCGTGACCTGATCGAGCCGCTGCCCGACGGCGATCGCGCGCAGCGCGAGCTGGGCGTCGGCGGAGAGCCGCTCGATCCGGAGCATGAAGGCGTCGTGCAGGCTCTGCGGCGGCGCGCCGCGCCCGTCCAGCCCGGCGGCGAGGAGCTCCTCGGTGTAAAGCGGGTTGCCCTCGCCGCGGCCGAACAGCCGCTCGAGGAGGCGGTCGTCCGGCGCGGCGCCGAGGATGTCGGTCAGCGCCTCCGTCAGCTCGACGCGATCGAACGGCGCGAGGTCGATCCGGCGAGCGCGCTCGAGGCGCTCGAGCTCGGCCAGCAGCGGGCGCAGCGGATGACGCCGGTGCAGCTCATCCGCCCGGTAGGTGAGCACCAGCATCACGCGCTCCTCCCGCAGGCTGCGGGCGACGAACTGGGCGAAGGTGCGGGTGGAGCGGTCCGCCCAGTGCATGTCCTCGAGGACGAGCGCGACCGGCCCCGAGTCACTCAAGAGGTCGAGCAGCTCCAGCAGCGCCTCGAACAGCCGCAGCTGACCCACGGGGTTGAGCTCTGCGGGCGAGGGGCGGCCGTCGCCCAGCGCCGGGAGCAGCGCCGCGAGCTGCGACCTGCTGCCGGGGGTGAGCGCGTCGAGCGCCGGGTGATGGCGTCGCACGAGCGGCCGCAGGGCGCCCAGCAGCGGTGCGTAGGGCAGCTCGCCGTCGCCGTGCTCGATGCTCTCGCCACGCAGGACGAGCGCGCTCTCGCCGGCGATGTGGCGCTCGAACTCGCCGACGAGGCGAGTCTTGCCGACGCCTGAGTCGCCGCCGATCAGGACCAGCACCGGCTGGCGATCTGCTGCTTCGGCGAATGCCAGCTCAAGCTCGGCGAGCTCGCCGGTCCGCCCGACGAAGTGGCTGCTCGTGAGCCTTGCCCGCATGGCCGAAGTATCGCCGCAAGGCCCGGATTGGCGCGAGCGGCCGTTCCTGCCCGGCGG
>Ga0302324_100016498_pt1 | contig 14713 bp, 10 predicted proteins | sample Palsa_T0_1_FD_201949 | JGI IMG/M metagenome (GOLD analysis project Ga0302324, IMG submission 201949) | Peat permafrost microbial communities from Stordalen Mire near Abisko, Sweden - Palsa_T0_1 | ecosystem: Environmental > Terrestrial > Soil > Palsa > Peat permafrost | place: Sweden: Abisko...
GTGCGGCGGAAATTGTCCGCGTAAAACTCCGGGCCCATTTCGCCGCCGCAGCCCCAGGCCTCGTTGCCGATCGCGAAATACTTCAGCTTCCAGGGCTCTGCCCGGCCGTTCCGGCGGCGGAGGTTGGCCATTGGCGAATCCGCGTCGGAGGTCATGTATTCGACCCATTCCATCATTTCCTGCACGGTTCCGCTGCCGAGATTGCCGGTGATGTACGGCTCGCAGCCGACCTGGGCGCAGAAATCCATGAACTCGTGGGTGCCGAAGTGGTTGTTTTCCACCACGCCGCCCCAGTGGGTGTTGATCATCTTGGGCCGCTGCTCCGCCGGCCCGATGCCGTCCTTCCAATGGTATTCATCCGCAAAGCAGCCGCCCGGCCAGCGGACCACGGGCACCTGGGCCTGTTTCAGGGCGGCGACGACATCGTTGCGGATCCCGCGCGTGTTCGGAATGGGCGAGTCCTCGCCGACCCAGATCCCCCCGTAGATGCAGTGGCCGAGGTGCTCGGTGAACTGGCCGTAGAGATTCTTGTTGATGACCGGACCCGGCTGGTCGGCGTGAACGGTCAGGGCGGCCTGGAGGGGCCCAGGATCGGTTTGCGCGGTCAGGGGAACGGCCAGCAGGGCGAGGGGAAAAAACAGGGTCTTGGGGTTCATGGGGCGAGGCATTAAAAGAACGTTGAGGATCGAAGCTCAAGCCTCTGGATTGTCCGCGTGCTCCAATCGCTCCGGATCCGCAACCTGGCCCTGCTGGAGGAGGTGGCGCTGGATTTTGAGGCCGGTTTCACGGCCGTGACCGGCGAGACCGGGGCGGGCAAGAGCATCCTGCTCGGTGCGCTCAGCCTCCTGGCGGGCGAGAGGGCGGACAAGACGATCATTCGTCAGGGAGCGGCAGCCTGCGAGGTCGAGGGATCCCTGTATTTTGCCGATGCGGGGGAGATCGACGCCGTGCTGGCCGCCCTCGAACTGCCCGCCTGCGAGGAGGGAGTGCTCCTCCTCAAGCGCAGCATCCCGAGGGAAAAGCCGCCGAAGGTCACGGTCAACGGCAGCCTCGCCACGCTGGCGGCGCTGCAGCGCCTGGGCGAGCACTGGGTCGATTTTCACGGCCCGAGCGAGCCGCGGCGGCTGCTCAAGGAGGCCTGCCAGCTCGAGTTGCTCGATCTCTTTGCGCGGAACGCCTCCGCGCTCGGTGCCTATCGCGAACGGTACGGCGCCTGGCGCGCGCTGCGGGCGGAGCGCGAGCGCATCGCGGACGCGAGCCAGCTTTCGGCGGACCAGATTGATTTCCTCCGGCAGCAGCTCGCGAAGATCGACGCGCTCGCGCCCACCGCCGAAGGCATCGAGGCGCTGGAGCGCGACTTCCGGCGCCTGAACCGCGCCCAGGAGCTGATCGGACTGGCGGAGCATCTGGCTGGCGGGCTGACGGGCGAGGACGGGCTGCAGGGGCGGCTGGCGGCGCTGCTGCGCGAGGCCCGGCGCCTCGAGAGCCTCGATCCCGCCAGCCGGGCGCTGGCCGCGCGGCTCAGCGCCGCGGCGGTCGAACTGAACGATCTGGGCGCGGAATTCGGCTCGCTGGGCCAGCAGCTGCAATCCGACGCCGAGCAGGGGGAGCAGCTCGCCGAGCGCATGAACGGCTGGCTCGAGCTCAAGCGGCGCCACGGCGGCGACGTCGCGTCCGTGCTGGCGGCGGCCGAGGGCATGCGCCGGAGCCTCGAGGGACAGGCCGATCGCGCCGGCGCCCTGGCCCGTTATGACCGGCAGATCGCCGACGCCGAGCGGGCGGTCCGCACGGAGGCGCAGGCGCTTCGCGGCCGCCGGGAGAAGGCCGCGAAAGAGCTCGCCCGGACGGCGGCGAAGGGGATCGCCCAGCTGGGCTTCCAGAGAGCCGATTTTTCTATCCGGCTCGTGCCCCTGGCCGAGCTGGGGCCGGCCGGCGACTGCGGCTGCGAATTCCTTTTCTCCCCCAATGTAGGCGAGGCGCCGCTGCCGCTGCACCGGATCGCCTCAAGCGGAGAACTCGCCCGGGTCATGCTGGCCCTGAAGACGGTGCTCGCGGACCTCGATGCGGTGCCGCTCCTGGTCTTCGACGAGGTGGACGCCAACGTGGGCGGCGAAATCGGACGCGTGGTGGGGGAGAAGATGGCCGCGATCGGCCGCACGCACCAGGTGCTCTGCGTCACCCACCTGCCGCAGGTGGCGGCGCAGGCGACCTGCCACCTGGTGGTGACCAAGGACCAGTCGAAGGATCGCGCGATTGTCACGATCGCCCCAATCCAGGCAAGCCGGAAGGCGCGCGTGGGCGAGTTGGCCCGCATGCTGGGCGACCGCACCGCCAAGAGCGCCGTGGCGCACGCCGAGGAGCTGCTCGGGCGGTAAGGGGTCAGGCCGCTACTTGTTAATTCGCGACGGCGAATTAACAAGTAGCGGCCCGACCCCTTCGCTGCGCTTGAAACTGCGCCACTTCTCCAGCGGCAGGTTGGCCACGGCGATGATGATCAGCTGGCTCGCCACGAAGATCGAGAGCCACTGGAAGGCGGCGGCGGTGAAGCCGTAGCTGTGGAGGCCGATCCCCAGCATGTTGACCCCGAACCAGCTCCAGCTGGTGACGACGTTGCCGAAGATGGCCAAGCACATCAGCCCGCGCGTCCGGACCAGGCCGCCCCAGCGCGCGTGGAGGATGAGGGCGTTCCAGATCACGATGATGAGGGCGCCGTTTTCCTTGGGATCCCAGCCCCAGAAACGGCCCCACGACTGGTCGGCCCAGATGCCGCCGAGCATCGTGCCGACGAAGCTGAAGAGCGTGGCGAAGCAGATGATGCCGTAGACCATGCGGGCGAGCGCGTCGGCCGTGGCCTGGTCCAGCGAGCGGGTGAACACGCCGCGAAAGACGTAGATCAGCGCGAGAAATCCGGCCAAAAAGGTGGAGGCGTAGCCGGTGGTGACCACGACGACGTGGGTCGCGAGCCAGAAGTTGGAATCGAGCACGGCGCGCATCATCTCCATCGTGTCGCCGCCGAGCGCCAGGTGGTGGGCGATCAGCAGCGTGCAAAAGCCGATCATGCCCGCCGCCACGCTGCCGATGGCGTTGCGGTAGATGAGTTCGAGCACGAGGCAGAGCGTCACCGCGCCCCAACCGACGAAGAGGGCGGACGAATAGAGATTCGTCACCGGCGGCCGGCCCTCCAGGAGCATCCGCGTGATGATTCCGGCGGTCGCGCCGGCCCAGGCCAGGGCCACGAGAACCAAGGCCGTCCGGCTGAGCGCCTCGGGCCATTTCAGCCAGGAAGCTATGGCGACCAGGAAGGCGGCCGCATAGAGGAGCATGCTGGTATAGAAGGGCTCCGCGGCGTTGAAACGCGTCTCCGCGTCGCTCTTGGCGAGCTGCGGGGCGAAGCGATGGGCCAGTTCCGCGCGGTAGAGGCCGACCAGCGGGTTGAATTGGTCGGCCCGGTTGCCCCGCCACGCCATGCCGAGGCCGGCGTAGGCGAGGACGCTGGAATCGACCGCCCCGGTCTGGAAGGTCTCGAGCAGCGCCTGGCCCGCGGTCCGCCAGGCATTGGCGTCGGCACTGTCGGCCGCAGGCGGGATGGCGAGGAGGTTGGTCGACTGCGACATGGTCAAATAGCGCTGGCCCAGGGCGACCATGGTCTGGGCGAGATCCTCATCGTGGGGCTGGCCGGCCTGCTTGGCGCGCACGGCGGCCACACCCTCGGGGACCGACTTCTGGAACCGCAGCAGCTCCCCGAGGAAATCCTGGCTGTCGGGAATGACCAGCGCGTGCTGGAGGTTTTGGTAGAGGATGAGATTGCCGTAGAGCTGCAGGACGGCGCCCTGAAAGGCCGTGCGGGACTTGTCGTCGATCGGTTCGGCGAGCTTGGCCTGGCTTTCGATCTCCTGCAGGTGCGGCGCGATATCGGCATAGGCGAAGCGGCGGGTAGAGAGATCCCGTTCGGTCTTCCCGATGAGAGTGAGCAGGTCGAGATTGTCGGCGATGAAGACGGCGTAGGTGTCGGCCTTTTCGGGCCGATAGAAGACGTCGAGGAGCCACGCCACGGGCGACAGCTGGGCGCCGTCGGCGAGGATCACGGTCTGCCGATGCTGCAGCTGGAGGAGCGAACTGCGCGCCAGGGTGTCCATGGGCTTGATTCGGCCATTCGCCAGGACGGGCAGCCGGCCGAAGCCGACGAGGTCGAAGGCGCCGGAATTGCGCGGCGGCCAAAGCGTCGAGCCCAGATAGCCGAGACCGAGAACGAGGGTGAGCAGGGGCAGCCAGCGCTTCATGGGTGCACGGGCTGCCGGGCGGCGGCGGAGCGCTTCCGGGCGAAGCCGACGAGATGGAGGCCGAACTGGACCACGAGCCCCAGCGCCATCATGGCGCAGGCGACATACGGCAGCTCCCAGCTCGGATTGCTCACGACCTGGAGCACGCTCTGGCCCGAGGCCTTGTCCATCTGGTACTGATAGTAGGTGAGGCCGTTATAGCGCAGGGGATTGTTCATGTAGATGACCACCTCGCGGTTGTCATGGCCGTCCTCGCTTTGGAGGCGGACCCGGCTGGCAAAATTCTTCGGGATGTCGGAGCCGGGAAAGATGTCGTTGGTGATCTTGAGCAGCGTCAGCGCATAGGGCTCGTAATGCCGGGTGATCCGCAGGGCGATTTTCCACGAGCGCCCGCCGTAGTCGAAGTGCTGCGGCACCGGAATCTCCGTCGAGACGAGCCAGGTGCCGAGCGGGCCGTCGGGCCCGACCAATTCCACGTAGGCCGCGGGCAGGTTGCGCTCGTCCTCCTTGTAGGTCAGCGGCTGGGGCAGCGGGATGAATTGCCGGAGCATGGGCGGACCCTGCGTCGCCAGCGACGCCGGGAGGTTCGGCGCCGCGCCCGGCTGCTGGAGATCGGCGTTCGGGTAGTAGAGGCGCGGCACCACCCGGAACGGCAGCTTTGGATTCTGGATGGCCGCGCCGCGGGCGAGCATCTCCTCGGGGATCGCGACGACGACGTCCGTCTTCGGGTCGGTGACGTCGGTGATGGCGAGCTCGTTGTTCCGGAAACTCTCGGAATAGCTCTTCGTCTCGCCCTCCTTGAAGCTCATCTGGAAGTCCTGCTGCCACAGCCCGCTCAGCAGTTCTCCCACCAGGAGGAACATCAGCCCGAAGTGCGTCAGCCAGATGCCGGTCTTGCGCCAGGAATACCGAAAGCGGTAGACGTGCGCGGAGATGAGATTGATGAACAGCAGGCCGCCGATGAAGTAGCCGCCGGGAAAGGCCGGCACCAGAATCGCCGTGCCGGGGATCTGCTCGAGCACGAAAAAGCTGTGGAAAAATTTCTGCTGCACCCCCCAGACGCCGAGATCGGTCTGGTCCAGCGTGGCCCAGAAGATCAGGACGATCCCCAGGGCCAGCAGCGCGACGGTGAGCTTCAGGGAGACGAAGAAGTCGCGAAACTGGCGGACGATCTCGCTCATGGTTGGGCGGGGCGCACCGTCTTCAGGAACTCGAGGAACCCGGGCTTCGCCTTTGCCACCAGCGCGTCCGGCCCCATCAGCTTGAAGAACCAGGTGCCGCCGTTGAAGGGCACGATGGCGCCGAGGATGCGCTGGGGATTCGCGCCGGACCCGCCGCAGTCCACCACGGTGAGCTGCAGGCCGTTCTGCTGCTGGCGCACGACGGCGCCGGGCAAATCGGCCTCGCCCAAGGGGGCCAGCTGCACCTGTCCCCGCCAGCGGTTGACATTGGCCAGTTCGCCGCCGACATCGCTCGGAAAGGCGGTGATGGAAAGGTCGGCCTTCGCGCCGCCCTCGCCCGGCACGGTGTACGTGGCCTTGCGCATGGCGGAAGCCACCTCGGCCTTCCAATCGGAGGGAGCGGTCCAGGTGAGCCCGGGACCATCCGCGGTGGGGACGGCCGCGCCGGCCATCGTGCCCGCGCCGGCGTCGGTCGCCATTCCCGGCATCGGGGCGGGCTGGGCCCCGGCGGCCGGTGCGGCGGGCATCTCCGGATCCTTTTCCTTCGGCACCCGGTACGACGTCACCTCCACCTTCCGGCAGCCCGCGAGGAGGAGCGGCAGCGCAACCAGCGCTAGCAGAAGACGGCGGCCGTGCATGGAACTGGATTTCATCGCCGATCCGACGGAAGACTTCAACCTAAAGGGCGGGGCCTCCCGGTTTATTCTGGCTCCTTTATTGGGGTATAATATGGCTCGGATGATGACGTTTGCCGCGCTGGGCGACTGCGCCGTGGTGGTGACCCTGGGTGACCCCGCGAGCGAATCGGCGCTCGCCCGGGTCCGGCTCTTGGCGGAGGCCCTCGCGGAGGCGGGACTGCCGGGGATCGTCGATATTGTCCCGGCCTATGCGACGGTGGCGGCCTTTTACGAGCCGGCCCGTTTCGCCGGGGGGGGCCAGCCGATCTATGAAAGCGTTTGCGCAGCTTTGGCGGCCTGCGCGGCCGCGGCCGGAATCGAAGGCCGGCGCCTGCCGCGACGGGGGGAGGATCGCCTCATGTCCATTCCGGTCTGCTACGGCGGCGGGTTCGGTCCGGACCTTGGCATGGTGGCGGAGCAGTGTGGGATCGGCGAGACCGCGGTCATCGCCCGCCATGCCGCCGGCGACTATCGGGTCCAGGCGATCGGCTTTGCGCCCGGATTTCCGTATCTGGCCGGCCTGCCGGAATCCTTGCGGACCCCGCGCCGGCCGACGCCGCGCACCGCCGTGCCCGCGGGATCGGTGGGCATCGGCGGCGCGCAGACGGGCATCTATCCTCTCGAGACTCCGGGCGGCTGGCAGCTCATCGGCCGCACCCCTGTGCGGCTCTTTCGCCCGCGGGAGCGGTGGCCTTCACTGCTGCGCGTCGGCGACCGCCTCAAATTTGAGCCGATCGATCCGGCGGAATTCCGCCGCCTGGAGCAGGAACAACGCGAGCTTGCGCCGCCGGCAGGCCTCGAGGCGGCCCGCGCCTTGCCCGACGACGCACCCGCCGTCGAGGTGATCCGGCCCGGCCTCCTCACCACGGTGCAGGATCTGGGACGCAGGGGCCACCGCGCCTCGGGCCTTCCCCTCAGCGGGGCGATGGACTCCTTTGCGCTGCGGGCCGCCAACCTCCTGGTGGGCAACACCGAGGACGAAGCCGGCCTTGAGGTCACCCTGCTCGGGCCGGAACTGGCTTTTTCCGCGGATGTCATCATCGCCGTCTGCGGGGCCGAATTCGAGGGCGTGCCCGCCTGGAGGACGCTGCGTGTGCCGGCGGGTGGCAGGATAAGGTTCGGCGAATGCCGGAGCGGCTGCCGGGCCTACATCGCCATTGCCGGAGGCCTCGACGCGCCGCCCGTGCTCGGCAGCCGCAGCACCTACCTGCGGGCCACTCTCGGCGGGTTTCAGGGCCGATCGCTCCGCCAGGGCGATCGGATCGGCCTGCGGGCCCCGGGAGCGGAGACGGCCCGCCGGGCGTCGGCCCACGCCGGCTCGCAGCGCCTCTCTCCGGGAATCCTGCCGGCTTATGCGTCGGCCGCCACGCTCCGCGTCGTCCGCGGCGCGCAGGCTGGCTACTTCGGGACCGGGCTCTGCGACGCCGAGTTCCAGATCTCCGCCCAGTCGGACCGCATGGGGCTGCGCCTCGCCGGGCCGAGCCTGGCGCTCAACCGGGCGGACGACCTGGTTTCCTCCGCCGTGGCCCCAGGCACCGTGCAGGTTCCGCCCGATGGGCGGCCTATCCTGCTGATGGCGGACGCGCAGACCATCGGCGGTTACCCTCAGGCCGCTCATGTCATCGGCCCGGATCTCCCCCTCGCGGCGCAGCTCAGGCCGGGCGACCGCGTGCGCTTCCGCGAAGTCGCGCTGGAGGAGGCGCACCAGCTCGCGGCGGCGCGCGAACGCGAACTTGCCTACCTGCGGGCCGGGCTGCGGCCATGATCTCGATCGACTTCAACTGCGATCTGGGCGAAGGCGCCGGCCATGATGCCGAGCTGATGCCCCTGATCACCTCCGCGAACATCGCGTGCGGGGGCCATGCGGGAGACGCCGGCACCATGCGGGCGGCGGTCGAGCTGGCTGCTCTCCACGGGGTGGCGATCGGCGCGCATCCCGGTTTCGAGGACCGCGGGAATTTCGGGCGCATCGAGCTGGAGTTGCCGGAGGGTGAGGTCTTCGCCCTGGTCACGCGGCAGGTGCGCGCGCTGGCGGAGTGCGCCCGCGCCCGCGGACAGCGCCTCGCGCACGTGAAGCCGCACGGGGGGCTTTATAACCTCGCCGCCCGGGACGGCCGGGTGGCCCGGGAGGTAGCGCGGGCGGTCTGGGAGATGGATTCCGGGCTGATCCTGGTCGGGCTGGCGGGAAGCCAATTGCCGGCGGCGGGATGTGCCTGTGGGCTGTCGGTCGCCCACGAGGCCTTCGCCGATCGCGCCTATGCGCCGGACGGATCGCTGGTGCCCCGGACGCGGGCCGGGGCGATGATCGGCGACGCGGCGGCCGCCGCGGCCCAGGGGCTGTGGCTGGCGCGCGCGCAGCGGGTGCGCGCGGCCGATGGCACGGGTGTGGCCGTGCGGGCCGACACCCTCTGCCTCCACGGCGACGGACCCGAGGCGGTCGCCTTTGGCCGGCGCTTGCGGGCCGATCTGGAATCGGCCGGGATTCTTCTGCGGCCGCTCCACCCGACCGCTTCCTAATTTATTTTGCCCGGCCGGGATGTCCGGGTAGGCTGCGGCTGCCAATGTCCAAACCGATGTCCGCCTCCGCCGCCGCGGGCCCCTCCAACGGGGCGCTGATCCGGCGTCTCTTCGGACTGGCCTGGCGGTATCGGCTGCGCTGTCTGGGCGTCCTCGGCATCCAGCTGGTGCTCCTGACCATGGGCATCCTGGGCCTGAGCTTCACCGGCATCGGCATCGATTACATCCTGCACAAGCTCAATGGCACGCCGCTGGCCCCCAACCGGCTTCACCTGCGCCTGCCCGAGGCGTGGCCGCCCATGCACGTCTTGGCGATGCTGGCGGGGCTCATCATGGCTCTCGCCCTATGCCGGGGGGTGCTCAATTATATCTATGGGGTGCAGCTGAATATCCTCGTCCAGCGGCATATCGTGGTGGACTTGCGGGGGGAGGCCTATGAGAAGCTCCAGCGCCTGAGTTTCCGCTTCTACGACGCCAACACCACCGGCTCCATCATCACCCGCGTCACCAGCGATGTGCAGAACGTGCGGATGTTCGTCGACCAGGTGCTGATCCAGAGCCTGATCATGGTGATTTCGCTTACGGTTTACGTGATCTACATGGCCAGCCTGAGTCCGGGCCTCACGGTCGCTTGCCTGGCGACGACGCCCGTCCTGTGGACCATGGCGGCGGCCTTTTCCCGGCGGATCCAGCCGGAATACGCCCGCAACCGGTCCCTGGTGGAAAAGATGGTGCAGATCCTGAGCGAGAGCATCCAGGGGATCGCGGTGACCAAGGGTTTCGGCCGCGAGGCGGAGAACCGGGCGCAGTTCGATGCGGCGAACGATGCCATCCTGATCCAGCAGCACAGCATCTTCTGGCAGGTCAGCCTCTTTTCCCCGGCGGTCGGCTTTCTCACCCGGATCAATATGATGGTGCTGCTGGCCTACGGGGGCTGGCTGGTCATCCACGGCGGCCTGGCGTTGGGGGCTGGACTGGTGGTCTTCGCGGGACTGCTCGACCAGTTCTCCGGGCAGGTGAACAACGTGGCCAACATCGTCAATTCCGCGCAGCAGTCCCTGATCGGGGCGCGCCGGGTCTTCGAGATTCTCGACGCGCCTGTGGAGGTCCGGACCCATCCCGATGCCATCCGGCGTCCCCGGCTGGAGGGAGCGGTGCGCTTTGAAAACGTCTCCTTCACCTATCGCGGCCCCTCCCTGGGCACGGCGGACGCCGCCGCGGAATTGTCGGCCGTGGCGGCGGCGCGGGCCGAGGATCGGGTGCTGCGCGACATCGAGCTGGAGGTGAAGCCGGGCCAGTGCGTGGCGATCCTGGGCGCCACGGGCGCGGGCAAGAGCGTCCTGATGGGACTCATCCCCCGGTTCTACGACGTGACCGGCGGCCGGCTGCTCGTGGACGGCGTCGACGTCCGCCACCTGCACCTGGACGATCTGCGCCGCAACATCGGGCTCGTCTTCCAGGAGAGCTTCCTCTTTTCCAACACCGTGGCGGCCAACATCGCCTTTGGGCACCCCGCGGCGACGATGGCCCAGATCGAGCGGGCGGCCCGGATCGCCGCCGCCCACGACTTCATCCTCCGGCTGCCGAAGGGCTACGACACGATCCTCGGCGAAAGCGGCAACGGCCTCTCCGGCGGGCAGCGCCAGCGCCTGGCCATCGCCCGGGCGGTCCTGCTCGAGCCGGCCATCCTGCTGCTGGATGATCCGACCGCGGCCATCGATAGCGAGACCGAGCACGAGATCTTCGAGGCGCTCGACCGCGCGATCGCCGGCCGCACCACCTTCATCGTCGCTCATCGCCTGAGCACGCTCCGCCGCGCCGACCGGATCATCGTCATGGCCCACGGGCGCATCATCCAGCAGGGGACCCATGCCGAGCTGATGCAGGTGCCCGGGCCCTACCTGCACGTGGCCCGGCTTCAGCTTCTGGACGGCAGCGAGCTGCAGCCACCCGCCGCGGCCTCCGCATGAGCGCCCCCGACCGCATGGTCCTGGTCCATCGTCCGGCCGACGATGACGACGAGGAGCAGTTCAAGCCCCTGGCCTGGGGCCTGATCCGGCGCCTTTTCACGTACAGCGCGCCGGTGCGGACCAAGGTGCGCCGGCTCACCGTCCTGACGATCATCCGTTCGATCCAGCTGCCCGCGCTCACCGCGGTGGTCGCCTTTGTGATCAAGGGTCCGATCACCCGCCACGACCAGGCGGGCCTCATCCTCGGCGTGCTGGGCTATGTGGCGCTGGCGCTCACGACCGACGGCCTGTTCCATTTCCGCCAGCGCTACGCGCTCGAGATCGGCGAGACCGTGGTCAACGGCCTGCGCGCGGACATCTTTGCCAGGATGCAGCGCCAGCCCATGAGCTTCTTCCACCGGATGAAGCTCGGCCGCATCATCAGCCGGGTGACGAGCGACGTGGAGGCCCTGCGCGCGGCCATGCAGGACGTGCTCTTCGTCAGCGTGGTCCAGTTTGGCCAGATGCTCTTCACCGCGGCGGTCATGCTCTGGACCGACTGGGTCATGTTCCTGGTCGTGCTCGCCATGGCGCCGGTGCTGGCGCTGGTGAACAACCATTTTCGCATGAAGCTGAGCGTGCTCTCCCGGGCCTCGCAGGAGAGTTTCAGCCGGGTCACGGCCACCCTGGCGGAATCCGTCAACGGCATCCGGGTGACGCAGGGCTTTGTGCGGCAGGACACCAACGCCGGCCTGTTTCGCCGCCTGCTGGCCGACCACTCGGACTACAACGTCGCGCTGGGGCGCGCCTCGGCGATCCTGAGCCCATTGCTCGAACTCAACAGCCAGTTCTTCGTCGCGATCCTCCTCCTGGTCGGCGGCTGGCGCGTCTTCCACGGCGCGATGGAGGTGGGCGACCTGATCGTGTTTTTCCTCCTGTCCAACGTGTTTTTTGCGCCCTTTGCGATCATCGGCAACCAATACAACCAGGCCCTGATCGCCATGGCCGGAGCCGAGCGCGTCTTCCACCTGCTCGACACGCCGCCGGACTGGGAGGACGCGCCTGACGCCTGCCCCCTGCCGCATCCGGTGCGCACCGCCGCGGCCGTTGAATTCCGGCAGGTTTCCTTCGGCTACAATCCCGCGCAGCCGGTCCTGCATGACCTGAATTTCAAGGTGGAGCCCGGCCAGTCGGTGGCCCTCGTGGGCCACACCGGCAGCGGCAAGAGCTCGATCATCAACCTGGTCGCCAAATTCTACCTGCCGGACCGCGGCGAGGTGCTCATCGACGGCCGCGAGATCCGGACGCTGACCAGCCTCTCGCTGCATCGCCAGATGGGCATCGTGCCGCAGCAGAACTTTCTTTTCGGCGGCACGGTCCTCGACAATATCCGGCTCAGCCTCCCGGAGGCCTCCGAGGAACAGGTACGCGCGGCGGCGGCGCAGCTCGACTGCCTCGACCTGCTCGAGGCCCTGCCGCGAGGCTTGCGCACGGAAGTCGGGGAGCGCGGCGCCGGCCTTTCGCTGGGTCAGCGGCAGCTGATCTGCTTTGCGCGCGCCCTGCTGGCCGATCCTCGGATCGTGATCCTGGACGAGGCCACGAGCTCCGTCGACGCCCTGACCGAGGACCGATTGCAGCGGGCGCTGGTCCTGCTCTTGCGCGGCCGCACCAGCTTCATCGTGGCCCATCGCCTCAGCACCATCCGGCAGGCCGATCAAGTGCTGGTGCTCGATCAGGGCCGAATTATTGAGCGCGGAACGCACCGGGATCTGCTGGCGGCCGCGGGCCATTATGCGGCATTGTATCAGCAGTTTGTGCGGGTGGAGGAGGGTTAAAATAGCTCATTTTTTCCTCGGAAAGGCCCTGTTTCTCCTCTAGGTTGGGGGAGATTTCAGGAATAGTGTTCTAAACCCAAATCGATTATGGCTAAAAAATCCGCCCGTAAACCCAATGCAGCATTCATGGCCCCGGTGACTCCGGACGCCGCCCTCTCCGCCGTGGTCGGCTCCAAGCCGATTCCGCGGACCGAGCTCACCAAGAAGCTCTGGGACTATATCAAGAAAAACGGTCTGCAGGACAAGAAGGACCGCAAGATGATCAACGCCGACGCCGCCCTGAAGGTCGTCTTTGGCGGTCGCGGCAAGGTCAGCATGTTCGAGATGACCAAGCTCGTCTCGGGCCACGTTTCTTCCTAAGCCCAACGCCTTTTCCTCCTGGCCGCCGCGGGTTCGCCCACGGCGGCTTTTTGTTTTCCGCCCAAAGGGCGGAAAACAACCCGCCGAAGCCTCGGCGAAGGCGGGTCCACCGCCCTTCGGGCGTTGGATTTCTATGTTGATCTTCCCGCCCGACCGGCGAAGCGTCGACCCTTATGCATCGTCCAACCCCTCTCGGATGCCTCGGCCTGGCCTCGCTCATCGCGTCGCTGGCCGGCTGCGTCGTGCCGATGACCAGTTCGAACACCTACACGGTGCCGCTCGCCAACGGCGAGAACATGGAGATATCCATCAACAGCAAGGGCATGACGATGGCGAGCAGCGGCGGCATCCGCGTCGTCCAGGCCAACCTCACTCCCAGCGACGACAAGAAGCATGTCACCTACGTCTTTGAGCTGGCCCTGAAGCCCGGCCTGGTGGCGAAGCGGATCACCATCGACGACCAGGGCGAGGATCCACCGCGCCTGCTGGTCGATGACTACGACCCGAAGATGTCGAGTACCGGTCAATGGAAGCTGACGACCCCGGTTCTGGACCTGAAGGACTCCGGACTCGAGTGGATCACCCAGCTGGACGATACCATCCGGGTCTATCGCTTTACGGTCGTGCTCGCGGACGGCAGCAAAGTGGTCCTGCGGCAGCCGGCGATGTATCCCGTGATCGAGAAGGCGCTGATCCGCAAGATGCTCGGGATCGACAAATAGGGTACCACGATCCTCCCATCAGAGCGGATTCCGCGCGCGCGCGAGCGCCTCGGCCATGAAATGGCCCTGGGCGGAGAAGGGGCGCTGGCCGCGCCGCCGCGGCACCGGCAGGTACGCCCCCGTGGCGTGCAGGACGGTCGCATTTTCACTGTCGTGCAGCTCGGTCGGGAAAAACGCCTCGGTGATCCAGCGCCGGAGGGCGGGATCCGCCACCGGAAAGATCACCTCCACCCGCCGGAGAAAATTGCGGGGCATCCAGTCGCCGCTGCCGGCGAGGACGACGGGCTCGCCGCCCGCGTTGGCGAAGCAATAGACCCGCGCATGCTCCAGGAAGCGGCCGACGAGGCTGCGGACGCGGATGTTCTCGCTCAGGCCCGGCAGGCCCGGCACCAGGCAGCAGATCCCGCGCACGATCAGCTCGATCTTCACTCCCGCCTGGGAGGCGGCGTAGAGGGCGTCGATGGTGGCCTTGTCCACCAGCGCGTTCATCTTGGCCATGATTTGCGCGGGGCGGCCGGCGCGGGCGTTGGCGGCCTCGCGCGCGATCAGCTCGTTGATGCGGGCGTGGAAATTGTACGGCGCGACCAGCAGCTGACGGAAGGTGAGCGACTGCCCGAAGCCCGTCAGGCTGTTGAAGACCTGCGCCACGTCGCGGGTGATGGCGGTCCGCGCCGTGAAATAGCTCAGGTCGGTGTAGTGCCGGGCGGTGCGGGGGTGGTAATTGCCCGTGCCCAGGTGGGCGTAGTGGCGCAGGCGCGAGCCTTCGCGACGGACGACCAGGCAGAGCTTGCAGTGGATCTTGATGCCGACCAGGCCGTAGACGACGTGGACGCCGGCCTCCTCGAGCTGCTTGGCCCACTGGATGTTGTTGGCCTCGTCGAAGCGCGCCTTCAGCTCCACGAGCGCGGTCACCTGCTTGCCGTTGCGGGAGGCCTCCATCAGGGCGCGCACGATCGAAGAGTCGCCGCTGGTGCGGTAGAGGGTCTGCTTGATGGCGAAGACCTGCGGATCCCGGGCGGCCTCCTCGACGAAATTCACCACCGGAGTGAAGGCGTCATAGGGATGGTGCAGCATCACGTCCTGCTCGCGCAGGACGGCGAAAATGCGGGCGGGATCGCGCAGCGGCGAGGCATTGACCGGATCAAAGGGCCGGTACTTGAGGTCGGGCCGGTCGATGTCGGCCAGGCTCTGC
>Ga0302324_100016499_pt1 | contig 14712 bp, 9 predicted proteins | sample Palsa_T0_1_FD_201949 | JGI IMG/M metagenome (GOLD analysis project Ga0302324, IMG submission 201949) | Peat permafrost microbial communities from Stordalen Mire near Abisko, Sweden - Palsa_T0_1 | ecosystem: Environmental > Terrestrial > Soil > Palsa > Peat permafrost | place: Sweden: Abisko...
GCGGATGTCGTCGAGCGCGTATTCCAATCGGTCGAACGACTTCATGACCGCCGGCAGCAGGTGCTGCCCCGCCTTGGTGAGCACCAGCGCATGCGGCTTGCGCTCGAAGAGCTGGGCGCCGATCAACTTTTCGAGCGCTATCACATGGCGCGACAAGGCGCTTTGAGAAATCAGCAGCGCGTTAGCTGCCGCGGTGAAGCTCGAATGCTTGGCGACGCCCTCGAACGCACGCAATGCGTTCAACGGCAGCCAGCGGCGATCGATGGTGGTCTTGCCCATAAATTACGGCGCCCAGGATTTGGTGTATCCGACGGCGCGCTTCTGATCCTCGATGATGGTCTTCGATGCCAGGTACAAATGATACGCCGCCCAGAATCCGGTCGGAGCGAGGACCAGCATAGCCGTACGCAGCGACGCTGCGTCGGTCGCCCGGCCGCCGGCAAACCAGTCGCTCAAGGCCCCCACCACCCACGGTGCAACGATCAGGTTGAAGATGTTCGCGACCAGCAGCGATATCGCGATGAACATGTTCCGCATGTGGCAGGGCGCAAGGTTGTTCAGCAGGCCGAAACAGGGACCGATGTAGAAATAGATCGCGGGAATGAAAATGCAGAACATGAGCTGGCAGAGCCACAGAGAGTGGGTCCAGTACGCAATCAGGGATGGGATGGTGGCGAAGCCGATACCCCCGGCCAGCAGCCAGACCACGCGGCGCGGGTCTGCCATGGACGGCCGGGACAGCAACCATGCCGTTGCCACCGTTGCCAGCGAACCGCCGACCAGATGAATGTTGCCCGTGACCGCTCCGGCCTGGCCGACGTCGAGATTGTAGGCTCGCTGAAGAAATGTCGGAGTCCAATAGATCAAGCCCCAGCCCCACAGGGCGCATAGGCCGCCGCCCATGACCACATGGAAAGCGGCCTTTTGACGCCAGAGAAAACGCAGCGACACGAGCAGCGACGGCTTGATCTCATCGACAACGGCATCCAGCCGGCCTCGCTTCGGTTCGCGCACCGTCAAATAAACGATGACGCCGACCACGAGGCCGGGCACACCGAGAGCGAGAAATGCGGCGCGCCAGCCATGCGCATGCGCAACCGCCCCCGCCATGTTCGCACCCAGCCAAGCACCGATCGGTGCGCCGAGCGCCAACACCGTCATCGCCATGGGCCGCCGGTCCGCCGGAAAGCAATCGGACACAATGGCGGTGGATGGCGGCGTTCCGCCGGCTTCGCCCACACCGACCCCGACGCGGCCCAGCAAGAACTCCCAATAAGTTCGCGACAGCCCGCAAAGTGCCGTGAAGGCAGACCAGACGATCAGAGAGGCCGCCAAAATATTGCGCCGATTGGAACGGTCGGCGAACCATGAAATCAGAATGCCGAAAAAAACATAGAAAATCGCGAGAGGAGCGCCCGTGAGCCACGCGACGCCCTTGTCGGTCAATTTCAATTCGAGGCGTATGGGCTCGAGCACCGTGGACACGACGTAGCGGTCTGCGATGTTGATCGCATAAATCAAACACGTCAGTATCAGCACGTACCAGCGCTCGACCGATGAGGGCGCATGGGATCGCGGAAGGTCAATTGCGGCGGTGCTCAAGCTTTGCAACCTTGGGTTTGCCTTTCCTTCTCGCACCATACAGGGTTCGGCCGCGTAGCGCGACGGGGCCGCCGCCTCGAAAAATGACATGGGCGAATCGCGAAATGGCATAGCGCCGTAAGAACGAAGGACTAAGCTCGGCTGCGTGGATAATTTTGACTACATAATCATCGGCGCCGGATCGGCCGGCTGCGTGCTTGCCGATCGCCTGTCCGCGGGGGGCCGCAACCGGGTCCTGGTTCTCGAGGCGGGCGGCAGCGATCGGCGGTTTTGGATCAAGACGCCCATAGGCTATGGGCGGACCTTTGCCGACCCGAAGGTCAATTGGAAGTACCAAACTCTGCCGAATCCCGGCCTGAACGGCCGCAGCATCTACTGGCCGCGAGGCCGCGTGGTCGGCGGTTCGAGCTCCATCAACGCCCTCGTGTACTGTCGCGGAATGCCCGCCGACTTCGATGACTGGCGGCAAATGGGCAATGTGGGCTGGGGCTGGGACGATGTGCGCCCGTACTTCGAGCGCTCGGAGCGCCGGGTCGATGCGGCGGGTCACGCCGCAGGCGATGAGCCCTTGGACATCAAGAATGTAACTCCCTTCCTGCATCCCATGCGGCGCAACTGGCTGGATGCGGCTGCGGAACTCGGCTTGCCCGTCACCGACGATTTCAATGGGCCTCATCCGGAAGGATTCGGCTGCTATCAAGTGACCATACGCAACGGCATGCGGCGCTCGGCCGCCGACGCCTTCCTGCGCCCGGCGCTGCGCCGTGGCAATGTGCGCCTGGAGACGCACGCCTGGGTGAGCCGGATTCGCTTCGATCTGCGCCGCGCGGTGGGAGTGGAATATGTCCGCGGCGGCGCGCCGCAATTCGCCGCCGCCAATCGCGAGGTGATTCTATGCGCAGGGGCGGTCAATTCGCCGCAGCTGCTGCAGCTGTCGGGGATCGGACCGGCGGCGACGCTGGCGGCCGCCGGCATCGCACCGCTGCTGGACAACGCGGCGGTCGGCGGCAACCTTCAGGATCACCTCGCCGTCGTGTATTCCTTCAAGTCCACGCAACCGACCCTCAACGATGAACTGCACTCGCGCACGGGCCAATTGATCGCCGGGCTGCGCTATCTGCTGGCCAGACGCGGACCCCTGGCCCTGAGCGTGAACCAGTTCGGCGGCTTCGCCCGCGCCGATCCCGATGGATCCCGTCCGGACGTGCAGCTGTACTTCAACCCCGTCACTTATGGCGCGGGCGATGCCGCTCGCACCCGGATCGAGGTGGATGCGTTTTCCGGATTCTATCTGTGCTTCCAGCCGACACGGCCGACCAGCGTCGGCCGCATCGATATCGCGGGCCCGGATTTTCGACTCGCTCCGCAGATCGCGCCAAATTATCTGTCCACCGAAAAAGACGCGGCGGACGTGATGCACGGCGCAAAGCTGTTGCAGGCGATCGCACGAACGCGGGCCATCCGCTCTTTGATTCTCGAACCCCTTGCCCCCGATCTCAATGCCCTGGAGCCGGAAGGCCTGCTCGCCGATTTCCGCGCTCGCGCGAGCACGGTGTACCACCCCGTAGGTACCTGCCGCATGGGCCGGGCCGCCGGCGAATCCGTCGTCGACGCCTCTTTGCGCGTGCACGGCATCGAGTGCTTGCGCGTGGTGGACGCGTCGGTTTTTCCCACGGTGACTTCGGCGAACACCAATGCGCCCACTGTCATGGTGGCGCAAAAGGCCGCTGATTTAATTTTGCAGGGATGAATCCCTGAATAAGGACGCACATGAAGCTCGACAGTGTCAAAGTATTTCTCGTGAGCAACCCGCCGCCCAGTTTCGGCGGACGCTACTTCGTGTTCCTCAAATTGAAAACCGCCTGTGGCATCGAGGGGGTCGGCGAAGTGTATGCCGCGACCTTCGGTCCGAAGGTGCTGGCGGCGATGATCGAAGACTTATTTGCGCGCCGCTTCGCCGGGCGCGATCCCTTCCAAATCGAATCGCTGTGGCGCGAGAGCTATGGCTCGGGCTTCACTCTACGCCCCGATCTGTCGCTCGCGGCCGTGCTCAGCGGATTGGAAATGGCCTGCTGGGACATCGTCGGCAAGGCCGTGGAGCAGCCCGTCTACAATCTTCTGGGCGGCAAGGTTCACGAGCGCCTGCGCAGCTACACCTATCTCTATCCCGGCCTCGGCGAGGGCGACGATTTCTACCACGATGCGGACCGCTCGGCGCAGCGCGCTGCCGAGTATGTGGCGCAAGGGTTCACCGGGATCAAATTCGATCCCACCGGCGGCTACTCCGCGTACGACCCTCGGCAGCCCACTCAGGAAGCGCTGGAACGCACGGTGCGCTTGGTGCGCCGGGTGCGTGAAGCGGTGGGAATTCGCGCCGATCTGCTGGTGGGCACCCACGGCCAATTCACGACCTCCGGGGCCATCCGCCTGGCCAAGCAGCTCGAGCCCTACGATCCTCTGTGGTTCGAAGAGCCGGTGCCGCCCGAAATGCCGGAGCAGATGGCCATCGTGGCACGCGGCACCAGCATTCCCATCGCCACCGGTGAGCGCTTGGTCACCAAGTATGAATTCGCGCGGGTGCTCTCGAGCGGCGCGGCGAATATCATCCAAATGAACCTCGGCCGCGTCGGCGGCTTGCTCGAGGCGAAGAAGGTGGCCGCGCTGGCCGAGGTGCACTACGCACAGATCGCGCCGCACCTGTACTGCGGTCCGGTGGTGGGTGCGGCGAACATACAAATCGCCACCTGCTCGCCGAATTTTCTGATCCTGGAAAGCATCCAGCAATGGGGCGGGTTTCATGCGCAGCTGTTGAAAAAACCAATTCGCTGGGAAGATGGTTATGTCATTCCTCCCACCGCGCCGGGACTGGGAGTGGAACTCGACGAAACGGTGGCGCTGGCCCATGCCTATTCGGGCGATGGCCTGCTGCATTTGGAAATGGCTGACCGGCCCCTGGGTTAACCATGCGCTACGGCTTCGTCGGACTCGGAAATCTCGGTAGGCATCTGGCCACTAATTTGGCCCATGGCGGCTTCGACGTGGGGGTTCACGATCTGGCACGCGGCACCGCCGAGCCTGTGCTCGCGGCCGGAGCACACTGGGTGGACTCGGTACCCGAGTTGGCCAAGAGCAGCGATTGCCTGATCACCTGCCTGCCCTCGCCGGCGGCGACCGCCGCCGTCATGGAGCTCGCCCTGCCTGCCCTGAACAGCGGAAGCACCTGGATCGAGATGAGCACCAATGACTTCGCCGAGGTACAAGCACTGGCCGCACGAGCCGAGGTGCTTGGAATCGCCACCCTCGCCTGCCCGGTCACGGGCGGCGTACACCGCGCGGCAACCGGCGACATCACCGTGCTGGTGGGGGGCTCACAGCCGGTGTTTGCGGCGCATGAGGCAGCGCTCGAGGCCATGGGCGGGCGCGTCATTTACCTGGGCGGCATAGAGCAGGCGGCCGTCACCAAGGTGGTGACCAATATGCTGGCGTTCATCCATCTGATTGCGGCCGGCGAAGCGCTGATGCTGTGCGCCAAAGCAGGCGTCGATCTAAGCTCCGCCTTCGAGGCGATCGCCGCCAGCTCGGGCAACAGCTTCGTCCACGAAACCGAGAGCCAGGTGATCCTCAACGGTAGCTACGATATTGGCTTCACCATGGATTTGGCCTGCAAGGACGCCGGATTCGCCGTTGAGTTCGGACGCCGCTTCGGAGTGCCTCTGCGGCTCGCCGGCGTGATGGAGCAGACATTCATCGAGGGACGAGCCAAGTACGGCGGCAATGCCTGGTCGTCGATGATCGTGAAGCTGTTGGAGGATGCTGTCGGAACGCCATTGCGCGCGCCCGGTTTCCCCGCGCGTCTGGGAGCCGCCGACGCGTAGAGAAGTCGCAAATTGGCATAAGGGCATCGCTAAATAGCATAGCAATGAGGAAGCGATGCGCTAAGCTCGGACGTAGGGACGAATCCGCTTTACAAAAAATGATGTATCCAAGCAACAGCTGTTGATGTTTCTCAGCTCGCGTTTCGATAACAGACAGGCATCGAGGGGATGGAATATGAATTCAAATCCGAAGTTGTCCTACGCCATTGCCGCAATTTTGAGCGGCTCGTCCTCAGGCCTGGTGCACGCGGCGACGGCGGCCGACACCACAGCCACCGACGTCGATGCGATTCAGGAAATCACCGTCACGGCCCAGCGACGCACTGAAAACGCGCAGGACGTGCCCATCAGCATTCAGGCAATGACCGGCGAAACACTGAAACAGCTGAACGTCAGCACCTTCGACGACTTCGTCAAATACTTACCCAATGTCACCACCGCCAACTTGGGCCCAGGGCAAAACAGCATCTTCATGCGGGGTTTGAGCGTCGGCGTCACCGGCCAGCAAGGCACCGGAACCACGGGTCCCATTCCCAACGTCGCGGTGTATCTCGATGAGCAATCGGGCGCCCTGCCGGGCCGCAATCTCGATGTCTATGCCGCCGACATTGAGCGTATCGAAGTTCTCGAAGGTCCCCAGGGCACGCTGTTCGGTTCAGGCGCCGAGGCGGGCGTGCTGCGCTACATCACCAATAAACCCAAGCTGGACGTGACCGAAGGCGACGTCAACGCGGGATACAGCTACACGGCCGGAGGCGACCCGAACTCCAACGTCGACGCCATGATCAATCTGCCCCTGATCCCCGACACCTTGGCGGTGCGCGCGGTGATCTACGACGACAACCGCGGCGGCTACATCAACAATGTGCCGGCGACGTTCACGCGCCAGGGCACCGATGAAGGATTTGCACTGCACAACGGCGGTGTGGTGCCCACCAACAGCGAATCGATCAACAACGCCAACCTCGTCGCCAACGCCATCAATCCGGTCACGTACCAGGGTTTCCGGCTGCAGGGCCTGTACAAGATCAATGACAACTGGGACGCGCTGCTCTCACAGAGCTACCAGAACATGAATGCACAGGGTGTGTCCTATCAGATGCCGTACGGTCCCGAGGGTTTGACCTTCAACAGCGTCGGCGAGCCGCTGGGAGTACGACAGCTCCCTCCTTTGTCGGTAACGCTGTTCGAGCCTTCTTACGACAAGGACAAGTTCGAGAATACCGCGCTGACGGTGAACGGCAAGATCGGCGACCTGAAACTCGTGTACGCGGGCGGCTATCTGGTGCGCAATATCGAGCAGCAGCAGGACTACACCAACTATTCACGCGGCGTGTTCGGCTACTATTATCAATGCGCCGGTTATTCCAAGACGTCGGCCGCTGCAGGCAAATGCTACTCGCCGGCCGCCACGTGGCAGGAAACCGAAAAGAACACCCATCAGAGCCACGAATTTCGCCTGAGCACGCCGGATGACTGGCGCATCCGCGGGATCGGCGGCTTGTATTGGGAAGAATTCAAGATCTACGACGACACGGATTGGACCTACAAAACGGTTCCGACCTGCTCTGCGGCCGTCGACGTCGGCTGCTTCAATAATGTGCAGCCCTGGCCGGGAAGCACCGCCAACAATCCCAACGAGCGTAACGACAACATAGGATTCTTCGACGACACGACGCGCACCATCATCCAAAAGGCCGCATTCGGTTCCTTCGACGTCGATATCATTCCGAAGACATTGATTTTCACGGCTGGAACGCGCTACTACAAATTCAATGAAAGTGAGTTGGGCGGAGACGTCGGCAGCTTCTATTGCAAGGCGTTCGCACCGACCACTTACTTCGGGCCTTGCACCTCGGCGACCAACGGGAACGGCAAACCGGGCGGATTGACCCCGAACAACCCGGGTAGCGCCCCCTATGGCACGAATCTGAACGCCGCCAACTTCAACAACTCCGTGTACCACGGCTTCAGAAGCCGCGCCAATTTGAGCTGGCATGTGACCGACGATGTGCTGCTGTACTACACCTGGTCGCAGGGCTTCCGGCCCGGCGGGTTCAATCGTGGCACGAAGTTTACCCAGGACGATGCGGCCGGGAATTATCAGTATGAGACCCCCTCCACGTACCGTCCCGACACCCTGGTCAACAACGAGATAGGCTGGAAAACCGAGCTCTTCAATCATCGCCTGCAGATCAACGGCGCTGTCTACCAGGAAGACTGGAAGAACACCATCGTCGAATTCTTCGACCCGCAGCAGGGCTTCGGCAATTTGACCTTCGTCACCAACGGTCCGAACTACCGCGTCCGGGGCGGCGAGTTGCAAACCATCGCCCGCGTGACCGAGGGCCTGACCATCCAGGGATCGGCGTCCTACAACAAGAGCACCCAGGCCAACTCGCCGTTCATAGACAACAACAACCCGGCCAGTCCCAATTTCGGCAAGCCCATCACCTCCATTCCGAACGTCTTTGGATTACAGGGCAGCCCCCTCGGCCAATCGCCGCTATTCCAGGGAAATATGCGGGTGCGCTATGAGTACCCGATCGGCGCGTACAGAGCTTTCACGCAGGTGGGCGGCGTGTACTATGGCGGTTCCCAGTCCACCGTCGGCACGGTGGACAACTATTACATGGGGGGATACGCGACCTTCGACGCATCGGCCGGTGTCGCCAAGGACGCCTGGAATGTACAATTCTTTACCCAGAATCTGGCCAACAGGGATGCCAGCACGTACACCAACTCGGCGCAGTTCATCCTGACGCAGACGCCTTTGCGGCCGAGAATTGCGGGCGTTAAATTTGGTTATAAATTCTGAGACAGCGGAGAATTTGAGCGGCGGTGCAGCGGCCAACAAGCCTGCGCCGTCTCGCATCGAGACAGAGCTCTTGCGCGTGCGCGCGCACCTCGACCGCGGCGAGTTCGCGCAGGTGCTGAGCGCGGGCCAGCCCTTGCTGCGGGAAATACCCCAGAACCGCGATCTGCTCTACATGATTGCGGTCAGCCAGCGATATCTGCACCGGATACCCGAGGCGCTGGCAACGCTCGATGTATTGGAGAGATATCACCCTGCATATAGCCGCTTGTTCCAGGAACGCGGCCACTGCCACGTGGCGACGCGCTCGGCGGCACCCGCCATCACGGCGTTTCTGCGCGCCGTGAACCTGAATCCATCGCTGCCGGCGAGTTGGAACGCACTCCAGGCGCTGTTTCGAATGACGGGTCAAAGCGTCGACGCCGACTACGCGGCCGATCAAGTGGCCAAACTTGCGAGCCTGCCGCCCGAGATCGCGACCGCATTCAGCATGTTCGCCGACGGCGAGATCTACGATGCCGAACGGGTCGTTCGCCAGTACCTGCTCACCCACGGCGATCACGTCGAGGGCATGCGGCTATTGGCGAAAATCGGCGTGGAGCTCGACGTCCTGGACGACGCGGAAATCCTGCTCGAAAACCTGCTCGTGCTCGCACCGAATCATGATGTGGCCCGCTACGAATATGCCGTCGTGCTGCTGAAACGGCATAAGCACGTACGGGCCCGGGAGGAGATGGAGAAGCTTCTTAAGACCGATCCGGATAACCGCATGTACCGTACCACTCACGCGACCGTGTGCACCGGCTTCGGCGATTATGACAAGGCTCTCCCGCTGTACCGGGAAATCCTGGCCGAATCGCCACAGGATGCCGAATTGCACCTGTCGATTGCGCATGCGCTGAAGACACTCGGACAAACCCAGGACGCCGTCGAGTCCTATCGCGCCGCGGCTGCCGCGAGGCCGTACTTCGGCGAGGCCTACTGGAGCCTGGCAAACCTGAAGACCTATCGCTTCACGGACGCTGAGCTCGACCGGATGAGGACCGACGAAGCATCTGCTGAAATCCGGTTGGTCGACCGCTACCACCTGTGTTTCGCACTCGGCAAGGCGCTCGAGGACCGCGGCGAATACGCCGAATCGTTCATTTATTATGAGCGCGGCAATGCCTTGAAGAAGACCGAATGCCGCTACAAGCCTGAGCCGCTGGAGCGAAATGCCCGCTTGCAGGCGGCGGTCTGCAATGGTGAATTCTTCGCCACCCGGCGGGGATTCGGCTGCGAGAGCAACGCGCCGATTTTCATCGTCGGCCTGCCGAGGTCGGGCTCCACGCTGATCGAGCAAATCCTGGCATCCCATTCCCTGGTGGAAGGCACCATGGAACTCGCGGACATCCCGCGTCTGGTGCAGGAACTCCAGGGCCGGGAAACCACCCATTCGGATCCCCGCTATCCGGGCGTGCTTGCGAAACTGAGCGCGGAAGACTTCAAGCGCTTCGGCGAGAAATACCTTGGCGACACCGCGGTGTACCGTACCGGCAAGGTGCATTTCGTCGACAAGATGCCGAATAATTTCCGACATCTCGGGCTCATCCATCTCATGCTGCCGAACGCCAAGATCATCGACGCAAGGCGCGAACCGATGGCCTGTTGCTTCAGCAACCTCAAGCAGCTGTTCGCCTCGGGTCAGCAGTTTACCTACAGTATCGATGACATCAGCCGCTACTACCGCATGTATGTCGATTTGATGGCCCACTGGGACACCGCCCTGCCCGGCAAGATACTGCGCGTCCAGCACGAGGACATCGTCGATGACCTGGAGGGCAACGTGCGGCGGATTCTCGATTTTTGTGGGCTTGAATTCGAGCCCGGCTGCATCGAATTCCATAAAACCAAGCGCACCATTCATACTGCAAGCTCGGAGCAGGTACGACAGCCCCTCAATCGCGAAGGCGTGGAGCAGTGGCGCCACTATGAGTCTTGGCTTGGGCCCCTGAAAATTGCACTCGGGCCGGCAGCCCGGATGACGCGGTGACGGTGACGGTGACGGTAGAGTGCAGGAGTAAGACAAGAATGGTTATTGGTGGAATCCGCGCCCGCGTTGCGCTCGGCGCCGGCGCCTGGCTTTTGTTGAGTCTTTTGGGTTCGGCGGCATCGGCCGACGCTTCTGGGCCTCCGCCCTATCGCGCAATCACTCCGAGTATGGCGGAGCAGACCGTCGTGCTGACCGGCCGGGACCTGACCATCGATCAAGTGGTGCAGGTCGCGCGCTACGGTGCCAAGGTTGCATTGAGCGCAGAGGCCCGCCAGCGCTCCGCTGACGCTCACGCCCTGCTGCTGGAAGCCGCGGCCGAGGGAGTCTCGGTGTATTGGTTCAACCGGGGCTCGGGCTCGGGCCGCGAAAAATTCATCTTTACCGGCGATCCCCTCTCGCCGGCCAACAAGAGGCTGTTGGAAGAGCGGCAGCTCGCCATATTTCGGCGCGGCGCGCTCGCCGGTCTGGGCCCGGAAATCAGCGAGGAAGAGATCGTCCGCGCCATGATGGTGGTGCGCGCCAACACCATGAGCTTCGAGGCCGCGAGCCCGCAGCTCACTCAGCGGCTGCTGGATTTATTGAACGATAGGATTACTCCCGTCGTGCAATCGCGGGGCACGGTGGGCGAAGGCGATCTGGGCCCGTTCACGAACATCGGCGCGACCATGGTGGGTGCGGGCAACGCCTACTACCGCGGCGTGCGCATGCCGGCGGCGAAGGCGCTCGAGGCGGCCGGCCTTGCACCGCTCGCGCCGTTCGGTGCGGACGACAGTGAATTGGAAAGCACCAATTCCTATGCCACGGGCCAGGTGGCGCTGCTCTTGTACGATGCGCGTGAAGCGCTGTCGTGGACCGATCTGAACTACGCCATCGATCTGAACGGCATGAACAGCAGCGTCTCGCCGCTGTCCCAGCCCGTGCAAGCCAATCGTCCGTTCAAATGGCTGAATTGGGATGCGGCCCGCGTGCTCGACATGCTCCGGGGCAGTTATTTATTCGAATTGGACGGCAAGCGCATCATTCAGGATCCCGAGAGCCTGCGTGCATCGTCCATTCGCCAAGGCTCAGCCTGGCATGCGTGGGCGCAATTGCGCGACGTCACGCTGATTCAAATGAACTCATCGGACCACAATCCGTCCATCCGCCTGGGCGCATCGCCCGGCGACTCCTGGGAATTGAGCACGCCGCAGCTGGCGCAGTTCTATGTCAAGGGCAGCGCGCGCAATCATGGCCAGCATGGCTTTATTTTCTCGAACGCCAATTGGGATCCCTACCCGATGGCCAATGAGATCGAGGCCTTCACCATCGCGCTCGCCAACATGGATACGGCGGTGGCGCAACGGGTCATCCGCTTTACCAGCCCCTTCTTCACCGTTGCCGCCGCATCCGGCGATTCGCCGGGAGAGCCGGGGCGCTTCCATCTTACCCAGGGCAGCGAAATCGATGTCGCCGCGCTGATGCAGGAAATCCAAGGACTGATCAACCCCGTTCCTCCCGAGGGCAATGCATTGATTCAGAACGTGGAGGATATGCAAACGCAAACACGTCTGAAGGTCACGCGGGCGCGGGCCGCGGTGGAGGATACCTTCGAGTTGCTGGCGGAAGACCTGCTGACCGGGACGTACTGGCTGGATATGCGCAAGTCGCAAAACCCGGCACGCGCTTTCGGCGCCTCGCCGACGGCGGTATGGACGTCCTTCAGGGCCACGCTGCCCTTCGACGGGATCGGCCCGAGTTCAGCCACTCAACCCATCCATGAAATAGCAGCCACGTTCATTCGCAGCCACGCGGCAGCGAGCTTTTACAAGGATAACGCGCCGGAACCCGACGCTGCGGCGCCTCAGCGCAGTACCGAATGATTGCCAACGCCCGCATGTACTCGGTGAGCCCGCGGGCTGCCGCGCTTTGGCGCAGACTGCTCGGCGCCATCATCGAACACTCGGGCCTCGACATCGACTTGCTCGATCATGCGGCGCCGGCGCCCATCGATGAATTGTGGCAGCGTTCCGACAAGGCGGCCGTGTTCATGTGCGGCCTGCCCTTCTCTCGCTCCGATCCTCGCCCCGAGCTCATCGCCGCCCCGGTTCCATCACCACCCGAATTTCGCGGCCTGCCGCAATACTGGAGCGAGATGGTGGTGCGCCAGGACAGCGCCCTGCAAACCATCGAGGACACTTTCGGCGGACGGATCGCTCTCACGGTGCCGGATTCACAGTCGGGATGCCTGGCCGCGTTGTATTACCTTATGACGAAGGCGCGGACCTTTCCACCCTATCGGGAAGTCATCACCCCTCGCGTGACGCCGCTCGGCGCCATGTCCGCGGTCATCGACGGGGCCGCCGAGGTGGCGCCGATCGACTCGTATGCATACTGTCTTTTGCGCAAGGACCGCCCGGATCTGACCTCTCAGCTGCGAGTGGTGGGGCGGACCGTGCCCACGCCAATCCCGCCGCTGGTGGCCTCCCGAACCGGTTTCGAGAAGCTGCAGGCCGCCTTCCTTGAAGCCCATGAAATCAGCACCATTCAGCCTGTGATGGCCGATCTATTGCTGGAGCGCTTCGTGCTTCCCGATCCCGACTCCTATGACGCATTGCGGTCGAATTATGAGACCGCGACGCAGTACTGGCGGGAACGGCCGCTCGCGGCCAGCGTGCACCCGGCTTTCCTTTTTCGGTAGACTCTGGATGTCATGCACTCGCTGATGCAGAAGTTCCGCCGGTACGATGGGCCGACCTGGATCGTAGCTCTGGTGCTGTACAGCGCATGGGTGCTGCTGATCTGGTTCAACGCGCTGCTGCCCTGGTGGGTGATCATGCCGGTGGGCGCCTACCTCCTCGCCTGGCATTTCTCGCTGCAGCACGAGGCCATCCATTCCTTTCGCGGTGCGCCGGCGTGGCTGCGTTTTGCAGTGGTGTACCCTCCGCTCGGTCTGTGGTTCCCCTATCCTCTGTATCGAAAAAGCCATACCACGCACCACCGCGACATTCATCTGACCATCCCGGGTGTGGACACCGAGTCCTACTATGTGCCGCAAGCGGAATGGGCTCGGATGGGCAGGTTCAAGCGAGCCATCCTGACTTTCAATCAGACCATGGCCGGGCGGTTGCTGATCGGCCCGGCACTGCGCCTCTCGATACTGATCACCAAGGAAACGCGGCGCGTGTTGCAGGGCGACTTCAGCCATTTACCCCACTGGGCAGCGCATGCAGTGGCGGTGGCCGCGCTGTTCTGGTTCATCTCCGGCGTCTGCGCCTTTCCGTGGTGGCAGTACTGTCTGCTTGTCGCCTATCCCGGCCTGAGTCTGAGCTTGCTGCGTGCGTTTACCGAACACCGCGCGGCCGAGGACTCTCAGGAACGAACCGCTTCGGTGGAATCCAATGCTCTTTTCGGCATCCTCTACTTATATAACAACCTGCATGTCGCGCATCATTTGAAGCCGGCCATGCCTTGGTACGATATCCCGCGCTTCTACCGGGACAATAGAGCCGCGCTTCTGGCCAGCAACGGGCAGTTTGTATATAGAGGATACGCGCAGCTTGCGAAGAGCTATTTCCTGGTCCCCGTGTTCAGCCCCGTTCATCCCACCCTGTAGGCTCACGCTTCACCGGTGACAATCCGCGACGAGATATTACCGGCCGCCGCGCCGCTGCGTAACGAGGCCATCCCTGCAGCGGTGCCTCGCTCCCCGGCGGCCAAAACCCGCGCCATCGTCGCCACCTCCATCGGCAATATGCTCGAGTGGTATGACTTCACGGTGTATGCCTTGTTTGCCGGCTACATCGCCGCGAATTTCTTTCCCGGCAGCGATCCCGGCACTCAATTGCTGGAAACCTTTCTGTTCTTCGGCTTGGGCTTTGTCGTGCGGCCCTTGGGCGCCGTGCTCATCGGGAATTTCGGCGACCGCGCGGGACGCAAGGCGGCGCTCACCTTGACCATCCTGCTGATGGCGGCCGGCACCGGCATCATCGCCTTTTCTCCCACCTATGCAACGATAGGCGTGGGCGCGCCCCTGCTGCTGCTGCTCGGACGAGTGCTGCAAGGTTTTTCCGCGGGCGGCGAGATCGGCGGCGCAACGGCCTACCTGCTCGAGACCGCCGAACCCGGCAAGCGGGGCCGCGTCGCATCGTGGCTCGAGGCCAGCATGGGGATGGCCAATGTCCTGGGCGCGCTGACGGCGTTCACGGTCACGGCATGGCTGAGCAAAGCCGAGGTGCAAGCTTGGGGCTGGCGAATTCCGTTCGTCTTCGGCTTGGCTATCGCGCCCGTGGGACTGTACCTGCGCCGTTCTCTGGAAGAAACCGAGGCATTTCAGGCCGAGACCGTGCGGCGCAGCCGCGAGCAACGCCGGCCGCAAGCGCCGCTGCTGCAGCTATTTCGCAATCATGGAC
>Ga0302324_100016500_pt1 | contig 14712 bp, 12 predicted proteins | sample Palsa_T0_1_FD_201949 | JGI IMG/M metagenome (GOLD analysis project Ga0302324, IMG submission 201949) | Peat permafrost microbial communities from Stordalen Mire near Abisko, Sweden - Palsa_T0_1 | ecosystem: Environmental > Terrestrial > Soil > Palsa > Peat permafrost | place: Sweden: Abisko...
CCGAGCCGCGCCATCCCATGGCAAGCAGTCCGTAGATGCGCGCCACCCATGGATTCTCGGCGCGATCGCGCAGGGTGGCGAGATCGGGGATCAATCCGACAAACCAGAACACCAGAGAAATCGTGAGGTAGGTCGAAACCGCAAACACATCCCATACCAGCGGACTGCGGAAGTTCGGCCAGTAACGCATGGTGTTGGGATAGGGAAACAACCAGTACGCGAGCCACGGGCGTCCGGTGTGGGCGAGCGGGAAGATGCCGGCGCAAGCGACGGCAAAAAGCGTCATGGCCTCGGCGAATCGGTTGATCGAGTTGCGCCAAGTCTGTCGGAGCAGCGCAAGAATAGCGGAAATCAGGGTGCCCGCGTGGCCAATACCGATCCACCACACGAAGTTGATGATGGCGAATCCCCAACCGACCGGGATGTTGATGCCCCAAATTCCCGTACCTTTAATGAACAGATACCCGAGGGCCCCGGTGAGCATGTTCAGCATCCCGAACACGATCAGGAAGCCTAAGATCCATCCCAGCGACACGGGACGGGTCAGCACAATGTTGCTGATCTTCTCGGTGATGGTGGAGAAGGTATGGCCCGGCGCGATCACCGGTACTCGCCTGTCTGCCACGGGTATTTGCGTGTTGGTAGCCATTTGCCTTACTTGCGCTCCACTAAGTTCTCGACTCGGTTCTTGACTCCGCCCTCGACTCTTCTAACTCGGGATTCGGGTTGCGGACTTCCGCGAGATACGTTGTTCGCGGCCGGGTATTCAATTCAGCCAGCAGGGAGTAGTTTCTCGCCTGCGCTTTCCACTTATTGACCTGGCTGTTCGGATCGTTGATGTTGCCGAAGACGATGGCGTTGGCAGGGCAGGATTGCTGGCAAGCCGTCTGCAATTCACCGTCTTTAATGGTGGTGTCGGCGCGCTCCGCGTCGATGCGGTGCTCGCTGATGCGCTGCACACAGTAAGTACATTTTTCCATGACACCGCGGCTGCGGATGGTCACGTCGGGATTGCGCATGAGCTTGAACTGGGGTGTCTCCCAGTCCTGGAAAAGCAGGAAATTAAAGCGCCGCACTTTGTAAGGGCAGTTATTGGAACAATAACGAGTGCCGACGCAACGGTTGTAGACCATGTCGTTCAGGCCTTCACTGCTGTGAAGGGTGGCCTGCACCGGACAAACCAGTTCGCATGGCGCATTCTCACACTGCATGCAAGGCACGGGCTGGAAAAATCCCTTGGGATTATCGCGCGATCCGTTGTAATACGCGTCGACGCGCAGCCAGTGCATGTGGCGGCCTTTGAGCGTCTGTTCCTTGCCGACCACGGCAATGTTATTTTCCGACTGGCAGGCGATGATGCAGTTATTGCATCCGACGCAGGAATTCAGGTCGATCGCCATGCCCCAGGAGTACGTTTCCTTGGCGTATTCGAAAAGCCAGGGCTTGAGGAGCGTGAGATCCTCCGGCGGTTCGCCTTCTTTCGCGAAATTCGGCTCTTTCCTGTATTCCTCAAGGCTGCGCTCCTGCACCAGCGGACGCTCGCTGCCGTCAGGCGTTTCCATGGTCTGATAGCCCTGCGTGCTGGCGAGGTTGTAGGTTTCGCCGGTGGCGGTAAGCTTCGCGCCGTCCGCAAACCATGGAGTCTGACTGGTGCGCAGTGGGAAAACATCAAAGCCGGTGCCGGTGCCGACGCGTCCGGCGCGGGTGCGGCCGTAACCGAAAAAGACTGTGATGGCGTTGTCGGGGTGGCCGGCCTGAATCCAGACCGCGCCTTTGGCTTTTTTCCCGTTGAACTCGAGCTCGACAACGTCTTTGAAATTCAGCTTCAACCGCTCGGCCAGCGCGGGCCCGATCATGATCGGGTTGTCCCATGTCAGCTTGGTGAGCGGCTTGGGCAATTCCTGCAGCCAGCCGTTGTTCGAGAAGCGGCCGTCGTAGATGGAGGGATCGCGGCGAAAATTAAGCTCATAGCCCGAGCCTGGCGCGGGCTGCGACGCCGGGAAGCTGGCGGCTTTTAGGGTGACATTCTTCGGGGCATAGGTCGTGCCTTCGATCCAGCCGTCGTGCAGGGATTTCCGCCAGAAGGCGTCGAAGTCACAAAGACCGGCACAGAATTGCTGCTTCTGCCAGTACTGCTGTACCAGATCGTGCCCGGTCAAACCGGACTGGCCGGCGAGGATGGCAACCACCTCGTGAGCACTCTTGCCGCCGTAGAGCGGTTCGATGAGCGGTTGAACAATGCTGACCGTGCCATCATAGGCACGGGCATCGCTCCACGACTCGAGATAGTGCGCCTCGGGCACGTGCCACTGGCAGAGTTCGGCGGTTTCGTTGCGATGGCTGCCGAGAAAAACTTTCAGCTCGACGGCATTCGATTGCAGCGCCGAAGCAAATTCAAGATCGGCGGGGGCGTCATAGGCCGGGTTGCCGCCGAGAATCACGAGCAGATCAACTTTTCCGGCGCGCATGTCGTCGACAAGCGCCTTCAGCGATTCGCCACGGTTGACCGGGTTAGCGTCGACCGGATCGGTATAGAAAACAGTTTTGCCGACGTTCCCCAGCGCGTGATTGATGGCGTGCGCGAGGGCATGAACAGCCGGCGGCTGATGATCGCCAACGATCACAACACTGGAGCCTTTGTGCGCTTGCAGGTCTTTGGTGAGCGCGGCGATAGCAAACTCCGGCCCATTGCCGCTGACGCCGACCGCGCTGGCGAGAGATCTCGCAAAGCCGGCAATGTCGCTCGCGTGCACCGGCAGATGGTGATCGGCCTTCATCCCAGTCGAGGACGGCGTACTCTCGACGACATAGAGCCGGTTCATGTTCGCATCAGGATTGCGCCGCGCGGCGAAATCGCGCGTGTAGCGCGCGGATCCGGGGAAGCCGGCGTAGAGGAAGTCGGCATCGAGCGAAACTATAACGTCGGCCTTCGACAAATCGTAGCGCGTCTCGACCGGTTCGCCGAACGCCAGCTTCGCGCCTTCCATCACATTGTCGCGGCTGATGGGCTCATAGACGTGCCACTTAGCCTGCGGATTGGCTTCGAGATAACCGCGAATCTGTGCTGCCAACGAGGGCGATGAAACGGTCTGGGTCAGAATGCGGACGCCACCGCCCGCCATGCTCTTCTCGGCGCTCATCGGCCCACGAAGGGTTTCCATCAAAGCATTCCACGAACGCACGTCGCCCATGTACGTGATGTTCTGCGCCCGGTCGGGATCGTAAAGATCGAGGATGGAAGCCTGCGCGTAAATGTCAGTGCCGCCGAGGCTGGCCGGGTGCTGCGGATTCCCTTCAATTTTCGTGGGACGAAACATGTTGCTTTCAACCAGGATCGGCGAGGCGTAACCGCCGAGCGTGAAAGCGGTCGCGTAAAACTTCGGACGGCCGGGAATCACGTTTTCCGGCTGCCGCACGTAGGGCACGATCTCGGTGTTCGGCATGCGCGTGCAGCCGGTCAACCCCGCCAGCGCCAGCGACGCGCCCATGGTCTTGAGGAAACCGCGGCGCGAGAAGTCGTCGATCCACTCGGATGCGCCTTTCGGGAACTCGCGATGCAGCATCTCCTGAAATTCATCGCTGCCGGCCAGCTCCTGGAGGCTGCGCCAGTATTCGGGACCGGTCGTATCCTCGATCTGCTCCCTCGCCGTCGCCAGGTCAAGCTGCTTTCGCTTGCTGGGGCAGACATCGGCTCCGGCCTTGGCTCCGACTTTGGCGGGGACCGGATTTGTTTGCTCGTCCATGCTCATCTTGAGTCAGCTCTCAGCTGTCAGCCTTCCGTTACTGCCAAAAACCACCTCCGCACCCTACCGGTGGCAGGTGTTGCAACTGGTGATGTCTTTTACCGAGCGCACTTTGTATTGCTCGTGCAACGCTTTCCCCAGCGTTTCCTGATCGGAGTAGGCCGTACCGCTCACAATCACGGGATCGCCCGTGGAAGGCTGTTCATAGCGCATGTTGAATACCTGTTCGCGCGGGCGCAGGTATTTTTCGGTGTTGCGGTGACAGTCGAGGCAGAATTCCATCTGCAGCGATGCGAATTGATACATCAGCGGCATCTGGTCCACCGGACCGTGGCAGGTGTTGCAGCCCACACCCTTGTTTATGTGAATGCTGTGATTGAAATATACAAAGTTGGGCAACTGGTTGACGCGCGTCCATTCGAGCGAGCGGCCGGTGCGAAAACTTTCGCGCACGGGCTCCAGATAAGCGGCGTTGGTCCAGATCTGCGCATGGCAGTTCATGCAGGTCTTGGTGGGCGGGATACCGGCAAAGCTTGATGTCTCGACCGAGGTGTGACAGTAGCGGCAATCGATGCCGAGCCCGGTGACGTGGTGCTGGTGACTGAAGGGAACGGGCTGATCCTTCCTGACACCGGCATTGGTGATGTAAGGAGTGCGCTCCAACTGGATCATAAGCCAGGACAGCCCGCCCACGGCGAGAACCACGAGGACCAAAGAGGCCCGAGCGATGGCATTGCTGTTGCGCGGAAAGATCTGCATTGAATGTGAAGTCTTTAATTATTACGGAATTGGCTCGCGCCGCTCCCGGCTGACCGCATTCGTATGAATTACGTCACGTACCGTTGTGACGCGCGTTCCTAAAACAGGTGAGTATAACAGTTGAATGGCGAAATGGAATTTGAAAAGCGTCATCCGGACCAAATAAAAAAATTGGCATCCTGAGCGAAGGGAACTACGTCTCAGCGCAGGTTCATGACGAGCAGCTTGGGCTCTGTCATTTCCTGAATTGCGTCGCGCAGGCCCTCCCGGCCAAGTCCGGAATCTTTAATGCCGCCATACGGCATGTGATCGATGCGGAACGTTGGAACGTCGCCGGCGATCAAGCCTCCTACTTCGAGTTCGTCATAGGCCTGAAAAATAAGTTTGGCGTCGCGCGTAAAAATTCCAGCCTGCAGGCCGTAGGCGGAGCTGTTGATCTGTTTCAGGGCAGAGGCAAAATCGTTGTAAGGCTCAACGGTGATCACGGGCGCGAAGACCTCCTGGCAATTCACTTTCATTTGAGGTTTGGTGCCGGTAAGCACCGTGGGCTCGAAGAGCGAGCCCTTGCGGTTGCCGCCGCAGAGCAGCCGGGCACCGCCGCGGACTGCTTCGTGGACCCACTCGGCAGCGCGGATCGCGTCGCTTTCGCGGATGAGCGGCCCGAGATCGCTGGACTCGTCGAGCGGATCGCCGATTTTCAGTTTACGGACACCGGCCAGCAACAGCTCGGTGAATTTCCCATATACAGAGTGTTCGACCAGAATGCGCTGCACGGAAATGCAGGACTGCCCGGCGTAGGCGAAGCCCCCAGTGACGCAGCGGTCGGCGGCATAAGCGAGATCGGTATCGCTGTGGACGATGACGCCCGAATTCCCTCCCAGCTCAAGAACGACTTTTTTCTTTCCAGCATTGTTCTTGATGGCCCAGCCGACGGCGGCGCTTCCGGTGAAGCTGATGAGCTTGATGCGTTCATCGCTGACCAGCAATCCGGAATCTTCGTTGGAGAGCAGCAAGGCGTTGAATCCGCCATCGGGCCATCCCGCCTGCTGAATCACCTCAGCCAGAAGCAGCGCGGTGAGCGGCGTCTGGGGCGCCGGCTTGAGTACCATCGAACAGCCGGCGGCGATCGCCGGGGCGACCTTGTGGGCTACGAGGTTTAGGGGGAAATTGAAGGGCGTAATGCCGGCGACGGGGCCGAGAGGAAAGCGTTTGACGATGCCCCAGCGCCCGGCGGTGGACTGCTGCCAATCCAGGGGCAAATATTCGCCGTAGGCGCGAACCGTCTCTTCGGCGGCGATGTTGAAGGTAAAGACTGCGCGGTCCACTTCCATCCGGGCGCTCTTGATCGGCTTGCCCGCTTCGAGCGCAATGGTGCGGGAAAATTCTTCTTTTCGATCGTGGATGCCAGTGGCAATCTGGCGCAGAACTCGCTGCCGTTCAAAGGCGGGGAGTCGCCGCGTGGTACCGAAAGCCTTGACCGCGGCAGCAATGGCCATTTCCGCGTGTTCGCGGCGTCCCCGGTGGACATGGGCAATCAGGGTGCCGTCGTAGGGCGCACGCACATCGACGATTTCGCCCTCTTCCAGCCACCTCCCGTCGAGAAAGAAACCGTGGGTTGCAACCGGAGTCACCGTCATCTCGGCCATGCCGCTACCTCGTTCGAGCCCGTTCGTGATTCGTGTCCAATGATTTGCACCTGATGATTTTGCACCTGGCGATTATAGAACTTACAGGAAAAGCGCACAGCCGGAGAGCACACGAAAAATGACCACCGCTTTGAATGTCACTTCCCGGTTTGGGGTTTGAAACGGTCATCGAAACGGTCTTTGAAACGGTCATCGACTTCAACCTGGTATCCCGCGACCAGGCGATTGGTTTCGTTGGCCATTCCGACCACGGACATCAACTCTTTGAACTGAGCATCGGTCATTCCTTTGTTTCTCGCCGCGGCGGTATGCGAAGCGATGCAATACTCGCACTGGTTCGTGACCGATACGGCGACGTAAATCATTTCCTTGGTGAGAGGATCGAGCGCTCCGGGAGCCATGATCTGCTTGATGTCCTCCCAGGTGCGCTTGAGCATCACCGGGTCGTGCGCGATCGACTTCCAGAAATTATTGATCCAGTCGGTCTTGCGCGTAGCCATGATGTCGTCATAAACGGCGCGCACTTCAGCGGTGGCGTCGGCGTATTCAATAAGGCCAAAGATAGACATAAGTCTCTCCGCGGGCGATTGAGGCATTGAATGATTGAGTCATTGAATCATTGAGTCATTGAACGATTGAATCATTGAATCATTAACCCCGGTGAGATCGAATGATTCAATGACTCAATGCCCCAATGACTCAATAGGTCTACGCTACCCAGTCTAAGACTTTGTAGTATGCGCCGGCGAAGGGTAAAAACCACGGTTTGCCGCTGTACAACCCGAGCGGCGCGCCGGGGAACGGAATCTCGGTGAAAGGGTTGTCAATCTTTTCTTCGCTCGAGCTTTCAGCGCTCGAACCGGCAACGATCGAGTCGGCCATTCTCTGCCCTTGATAGGTTGCCATGGCGACGCCATGTCCGGCATATCCAACGGCGAAATAGATGCCATCCATTTGCCCGGCGTGGGGCATGGTGTCGAAGCAGAAATCGAGGGTGCCTCCCCAGGCGTATTCGACTTTAGTGTCGCGCAGTTGCGGATAGACGCTAATCATGCCCAGACGCAGAATTTCGGCGCTCCGGCGAATGGTGCGCTCGGTTTCCGGGAAAAAAGCGGCGCGGCCGCCAAACAACATCCGGTTGTCGGGAGTGAGGCGATAGTAAAAAAGATAGTTCTTGGAATCGAAGATCTGGCGGTTGCGAGGGCTCAGTTCGTGGGCCAGCGCTTCCGGGAGCACCTCGGTTGCAATAATGAAAGATCCGATGGGAATAATTTTCTTCCGCAGCGCGGGAGTCGCCGCGCCGGTGTAACCACTGGTCCCGACGAGCACGTTGCGCGCCCAAATCGCGCCCCGAGAGGTGTTCAGGTTGAAACCGGGCGCACCGTCACGCGATGCGCGCTGAATGTTCTGCACCCGCGTTCGCTCGCAGATCTGCGCGCCGGCGCGCATGGCAGCGGCGCCAAGTCCGGCAACGTAGCGCGCAGGATTGAGACCAGCGGAGATTTCATCGACCATGCCGCCGTAATAAATATTGGAACCGATTTCGCTCGGCAGCTGGTCACGGCTGACAACCCGCAGTTGGTGATTAAATTCGCGCGCAATCACCTCCACCTGCCGCGCATAGTCATCGAAATGCGCCTGTTTGCAGGCTACTTCGAGATGTCCGGAGCGGCTAAAATCGCAGGCGATGCTCTCCTCTTTCACGATGCGCTCGACGGTATCGATGGTCGCAAGCGAGGCGGCGTACATGCGGCGCGCGAGCTCGCGGCCATACATCGAGATGAGTTTGTTGACGCCGAGCTTCAATCCGGTGAGCACCATGCCACCGTTGCGCGAACTCGCGCCCCAGCCGATGGTTTCCGATTCCAGCACGACGACCCTGACGCCGCGTTTGGCCAAGGAGAGCGCCGCGGAGAGTCCAGTGAAGCCGGCGCCGATGATCGCCACGTCAGCGCTCTCTGGCAGCGGCAGTGCGGGCGCGGCGGGCATCTGAACGGTTGTCAGCCAGTAGTTCAGTTCCTGCGGCATGATGGCCTCAATCATCAGATCACCGCGGTCTCGTGAATCGTCCGCCCCTCGGCGAAGCGCGAGAAGTTCAGCAGAGACGCGTCGATCAAATCAGTCTTCCCAGTCAGAATCAGGTCGCTAAGAATCTTTCCGGTGGCGGGCGCGTGCATCACACCGTGCCCGCTGAAGCCGTTGGCGAAGAAGAAGCCGGGGACTTCGAGCGACTCCCCGAGAATCGGATGATGATCGGGCGTCATTTCATAGAGACCCGCCCAGGCTCGCTTAGGATTGACCGCGACGTTCTCGAACACGGGCACGCGATCGGCGGCGCGGGTCAGGACTTTTTCAATGAAGCCGGCCTCGAAATCGGTTTTGTAGCCGGGAGTTTCCTCCGGATCGTTCCAGGCGAGCAGGAATCCGCGACTCTCCGGGCGAAAGTGAAAACCCGTGGACATGTCGACGATCATCGGCGCAGTGTGCGGAAACTGGTCAAAGGGTTCGGTCGGCACCAGCATCCGGCGCAAAGGTTCGACGGGCAGATCGATGCCGACCATCGCCGCGATCGGAGCAGCCCAGGCTCCCGCGCAGTTGACGACCATGCCAGTGGAAACCGTCTCGCGCGTGGTCGCGACTTCAAAGGTCTTGGTCTTACTCGTGTGCGTGATCCCGGTTACTCCGGCGTTCTTCCAGAGCGTGGCTCCGCGGTCGCATGCCCAGGTGATGAGGCCGATCATGGCGCTATAAGGATCGACGAAACCGTCGGTGGAGCAGAAGCTTCCACCAACAATGTCATCGCCGCGAAGTTGCGGAAACATGCCGCAAATCTCGTCGCCGGCAACGAGGCGCACGTTTTTCAATCCCAGGGCGACTTGCTTTTCGTAATTCACGCGCAGGTAGGCCAGGTGCTTTTCGCTGGTCGCGCAAAAGAGGTAGCCCTGCGGGCGATAGTCACATGGGGTGCCAAGGCGCTCTTCGAAACTGGCATAGAAGGGGATTGAATAAAGCGACATCTGGATGTTGACGGGCGTCGAAAACTGCGCCCGCACGCCGCCCATGCTCTTGCCGGTGGATCCCTTGCCCTGCGCGCTCTCGCGCTCAAGCACCAGCACGCTCTTGCATCCGGCGGCAACCAGGTGGTAGGCGACGCTGGAGCCGACGATCCCTCCGCCGATGAGAACGACGTCTGCGGTGCGCATGAGTCCCGGATGTTCTAGGAAGTGGCGGCAGCGAGAACCACTCCTCCCAACACATAAACAGCGAACCAGCCGAAGACCACGGCGAAAGCCGTGCCGCGTTTGACCTTGCAGATGCAGCTGATGCCGATGGCGGTCAGGATCAAAGTCCAGAGGGAGAAAGCATCCAACGGTGTCAGTAGGGCACGAAGCACGGGCGACCCGTCGGGGCCGATGAAATATCCGAGATTGGTAGCTACCGGGTTCCGGAGGTCGAATCCATCGCTGCTTACTCCGGCCAGAAGAGACAGGATTGCCAACAGCGGCCCAAGTATCAGCGGCAGCCGAGCATAGACGATCAAAGCAAATAGAGTCTTGTATTTCAAGTCGGCGCTCGCGCCAAATTTGAGAGTCGCATACAGAAGCGCGGCAAAGACCGCGTAGATCAAGAGCGCAATAACCGGAACCACGTAGGAGATAAATTTAGTAATCGTGACCTGCTGTTGCATCACGGTTTGGCGCTGATCGATGGGCATCCGGTCAATTCGATCGGCCTGCTTCGGCTGCGACTGGATCATGTTGCCCACGACCTTGCGAAAGCCGACCTTCTGATCGACGGTATAGACAAACAGCAGGGACACAATCGCAATGATCAGAAAAGGCGCCCACCAACTGGCGTTCCTTCGGAGATCGGTGAATGTCTTGCTGGGCGCGAAAAAAACATCGACGAGACGCTGACCTTCAGACAGCGGCGCCGGTTCCGAGGACAGTTGCAGTGGGGACGGCTGCGGAGGTTGCGGCACTACGTTGGGATTGGTGGCCATATTCTCTCCCTTAGCAGGAGGAGATTGTAATTCCCCCGCACCAGAAGGACAACAGGTGAGGGCGGGCGGTACTGGTGCGGTTTCACGATGGAGCCGATGAAATCGTGAACCACCAAGAGCACGAAGGATCACGAAGGCTTTTGGCTTCAGATGTTTCCTTCGTGTACCTTGGTGGCCTTGGTGGTTAGCGGGCTAGGACACCGCCATCTCTGGAGTAGCCGATAGCAGCTTGCGCGTGTAAGGGTGCTGCGGTTGAGCCGTAATCTGTTCCGTGCTTCCGATCTCGACAATCTGGCCCTGATACATCACTGCGATGCGCGTCGAGAGATACCGAACCACGGGCATGGAATGCGAGATGAACAGATAAGTAAGGCCGAAATCGCGCTGGAGCTGATGCAGAAGATTCACGATCTGCGCGCCAACACTGACGTCGAGAGCGGAGACCGGCTCGTCGGCGACAATAAACTTGGGCCGCAGGGCGAGAGCGCGAGCAATACCGATGCGCTGGCGCTGTCCCCCGGAGAACTCGTGAGGGTAACGCGGCATGGCGGATTCATCCATTCCCACGGCACGTAAAAGTTCTCTCACTCGCTGGCGGCAGGCAACACGGCTCAGATTCTTCTGATGAAGCATCAGCGGCTCCGCGATCACGTCCTCGACCCGAAAGCGCGGGTCCAGCGAACCGAACGGGTCCTGAAAGATGATCTGCATATCGCGGCGAAGACGCCGTAATTCGGGGCCGCTCGCTTCCAGAAGGCCCACGCCGTCGAAGAGAATCTCACCCGAAGTTGGCGCGACCAGGCGGAGAATGAGCCTTCCGAGCGTGCTCTTGCCGGAGCCAGATTCTCCGACCAACCCGAGAGTCTCGCCCTGATGGATATCGAGGGAGACATTGTCCACGGCGCGAACTTCACCGGCGCGGCGGCTGCCGAAGGGAGAGTCGGCGAAATCGAAAATTTTGGTCAGGTTGCGAACTTCAAGCAAAGCCACGAGGTCAGAGTAGCAGCCTTAGCTCGCAGCGTCCGTGGAATCCCACTTCTCGAAAGCGAGAAGTGGGGTACCCAACTCGCAGCATCCTGGAATCCCACCCCTTCGCAAGGTACGCGAAGGGATGGGCCACCCTTTGTGTTGCTTATCCGGCGATCATGGGCACAGCCGCCAGGGCCGCGACTATGCCGATGGTGCGGGCGCGGCTGAAATGCTCTTGCAGGAAAAACCGGGCCAGCAGAACGGTTACCGCGGGATAGAGCGAGCTGATCACCACAGCGTCGTCCAGGCGTCCGAGTTGACCGGCGCGGACAAAAACGACGCTGCCGAGGGTGTCGAGAATTCCGGCAGCCACGGCAATGCCCAGCACTGGCGCGGGCACCGCGCGGAGGTGTCTGCCGAACAGAACGAAAGCTCCCGCGACCACCAGGGACGCCGAGCGCGAACATGCGGCGATCCACAATGCGGAGCCGCTGCCTGCCTGGTGGATGCATAGAAAAAAACCAGCGAAGCCGATTCCGGCGAGCACAGCCATACCCAAGCCTTCGGGACGGCCACCCGCTTCGGTACGCGAGATGAGCCAAACACCGACTCCAGCGAGGATAAAACCGGCTACGTGCCGGTAGCCGGGAAAGCCCTCCGCGAAGGCGGTCACAATGGTGGGAATCGCAGCACCTAGAACGGCGGCAACCGGCGCAATCAGTCCCATATTTCCGCCAGACAGTGAACGGTAGAACAAGGCCAGGGCGATTCCCCCGACTGATCCGGCCATCAGCGACCAAAGCAGGCTGGCATTTCCAGGAAACGGCGCATGGATCATCAGCGCCAGACCGCCAACGACGACCATGCCGCTGAGATGCACGAGGGCTGTGAACAGAAACGCGTTTGCCCGTCGCGCGCCTACTCCACCGAGAAAATCGCTCGCGCCCCAGACGCCGACTGCGGTCAGGCTATAAGCGGCAGGAATGTATTGGGCTGGAACGGACATGGGGAATTGAGATTAGCACGCAGAGCGGGAAGCGATCCCACGCGTCTTCCTGTGGGTAGTGGCGCAGCTTCACGATGGAGCCGATCAAATCCTGAACCACCAAGGGCACGAAGGATCACGAAGGAAATTCTGGAGCCAAAAGCCTTCGTGTGCCTTCGTGCCCTTGGTGGTTCAGGATTTCGCAAATTGCACCACTGCCTTCCTGCGCTCAGGCCGCCTGTTCCGCTTCGGCGACCGTTCCGTAGAAGTGAAAGAAGGTTTCCACCCGCGTTACTTCGAGAGCGTTATGGATGCGCTGATTGACGCCCACCAACCCCAAGCTGCGTCCGCCCTTTTGCCGGGTGACATAGGCTCCCACGAGCGCCCCAATCCCGGCCGAATCCGCCAACGGGACATCCGTGAAGTCCAGGATCAGCGCGCGCGAGTTGTCAGCGCGCAACCTGGACTGAAAGGCGAATACATTGAGAAGTGTCAGCGGCCCCGCCAGGCGCAGTATGCGGATTCCCTCCCGCGACCCGGGAATATCTTCGATCTGCAACGGCAGTTCGGGCATGCGGGAATGTTAATGGCAGATGACTTGGCCAATGTTAAAAACAGGTAAATTCCGAAATGTGCTTACGCAGGTGGTTTCGTCTTAAGAAACGCCAGCACAAACAGCACCCCGAAGAGCAAATCGACAACACCGAAGGTCAGATCGGACGCGTGCAAACGGCGCTGCAGATAAAGAACACAAAGCGCCCCGCCGTAGCTGAACTTTTCAATCACGCCGGCGATCATGAGCGGACGGAGCCGAATGGGGTCGGTGGCGATGATGATGAAACCGATCTGCCAGGCGAGGCCCGCTCCGACGAAGCCGTAGTAGAAGGCGGGATGAGTGATCGGCGGCGGGTCCTGCCGGCCAATCAGGTCGAACATGAAATACAGCGGAGTGAGGACCAGCACGCCCCAGATGCCCGCAATCCAGAAAACAATCCTGGCGAATCTCATTTGGAGTCTGCCGCGCTATTCTCCGCCGACGGTAAGGCCGTCGATGCGGATGGTGGGCGACGCTATGCTGCCGCGGAATTCGAGATCGCTGCCGATTTCAGAAATATTGCGGAACATGTCTTTGAGGTTGCCGGCCACCGTGATCTCTTCGACCGGATAGGCCAACTCGCCGTTGACGATCCACATGCCGGAGGCTCCGCGAGAGTAGTCGCCGGTGACCAGGTTGGCGCCGTGGCCGAGAAACTCAGTCACATAGAGGCCGTCTTTGATGTCGGCGATTATCTGCTTTGGCGCTTTCGCTCCCGGTTCGAGAAAGTAATTTCCCGGGCCGATGCCGGGCGTCCCGGCGAGTCCGCGAGAGGCGTTGGCGGTGGTTTCGAGGCCCAGCTTCTTCGCCGTGTAGGTGTTCAACAGATATGACTTCAAAATTCCGTTCTCGATGACGACCGTCCGACGAGTAGGAATGCCTTCGCCGTCGAAGGGCGTGGTGCCGAAGCCGCCGGACATGGTGCCGTCGTCCACCACAGTGACGTTGGACCCGGCAATTTCCTCTCCGAGTTTGCCGGCCAGAAATGTTGCTCCGCGATAAACCGAGTCGCCGTTCACGCCCTCGAAAATGTGTTCGAGCATGGAGCTTGCAACCATGGGATCGAGCACGACAGGCACATGCGCAGTCTTTACTTTGCGCGCCCCGAGGCGCCGCAGGGTGCGGCGCGCGGCTTCTTTTCCGACTTGCTCCGCCGAGTCGAGCTTCGCCAGGCTGCGCGCTACCGAATACCAGTAATCACGCTGCATGCCGCCGTTCTCGTCTTGCGCAATGGGTACCACCGCGATCGAACAGTACGACCGCCGGTATTCGCCAAGAAAGCCGTGAGAATTTGCCAGGATTTTTCTACCGGTCGCAGCGTCGAACGATCCGCCCTCGGAGTTCTTGATGCGGGGATCGGCGTCGAGTGCGGCCTTTTCGCCGCGGCGCGCGTACTCGATGCGCTCGGCGCCGGGCAACGAGTAAACATCCTCATGATAAAGATGGAGGTCGCCGGGAATCGATCCGAACTTGCCGGCTTCGGGGATTCCTGAGTAGGGATCTTCGGAAGTAATCTTCGCCAGTTCGAGCGCGGACTTCAACATGCGCTCGATGCCGGCGGTGGAAAAATCGCTCGAGTAAGTGCTGGCGGCGCGCTGTCCAAAGAAGACACGAACGCCGATGGCGCGTGAGCCGGACTCTTTCAGGGTTTCGACCTGGCCGAGCCGCACCACGGTCGAAAATTCGTCGCCTTCGCGGACGACGCACTCGGCGGCGGTCGCGCCGGCTTTCATGGCGCGGCTAACAATGAGGGTGGCCAGTTGCTTCAGGTCGGTTTCGAGTTGAGGGATATGAGCTTCCAGAGTTGTGGTCATTTCAAGAATCAGAATCTACCACGGAGGCACAGAGTCACAGAGAAAAGCAAGTAATGGTTTCTCCGTGGCTCTGTGACTCCGTGGTGGGTGTTATTGCATGAACCCGCAGGGTTCGCGCTTGGTCGGTGGCGAGTTGGGGAATATGAGCTTCCAGAGTTGTCGTCATTTCAAGAATCAGAATCTACCACGGAGGCACAG
>Ga0302324_100016501_pt1 | contig 14712 bp, 18 predicted proteins | sample Palsa_T0_1_FD_201949 | JGI IMG/M metagenome (GOLD analysis project Ga0302324, IMG submission 201949) | Peat permafrost microbial communities from Stordalen Mire near Abisko, Sweden - Palsa_T0_1 | ecosystem: Environmental > Terrestrial > Soil > Palsa > Peat permafrost | place: Sweden: Abisko...
CGTGCAGCGACGCGGGGGACAGTCGCGCGACGCCGGGTCGTCGTTGCACTTGAAAAGGGCGATGTCGCGTCGCATCGGAGGGATCTCGCACGTGGCGGGGGCGAGATCGACGAGCCTAGGTGCAACCTACCCGATGGGCGTGGAGAGCTTGCACGGTGATCATGCGAGCTCGACGTGCGAGGGACACACCTCGTAGCGAGCGTGTGCGACGTCGCATTGCCACGGGTCAAGCTCGCATTCGCGTATTGCGCGGACGCGTGGCGATGGCGATGCCAGCGAGTCATAGCTTGGTGTGCGGACACCATAGGGATGCACAAGGGCATCCCAGTGGAAGTGGTGCGACAGCTCGTGAGCGATGGTCCAGGTCACGAACGCCCACGCGCATCGCTCCAAGGTGAAAGGGTCGACGTCGCGCCGCATGGGAGGGGTGTCACACGCGTTTGTGGGTCAAGCTCGCATTCGGTGGGACGGTCAGTACTTCCAGGCACCTTGTGAGCGCTTCGTCCGTACAACAGTCGAATGCGCAGACTATTCGCTCTCTTCGGCTTGCTTGCCGCTTGCCACCATGTCGTCGACCTGCCCGACGGAGGGGGTGATGCCAATGGAGTCGTCGTCAACGTTCACGACGACGCCGATGTGGAAGGCGGCACCGTGGCCGCGCCGAGCGTCGCGGCAGCGTCGCTGAGAGATCTCGACGGAGGTCCGCCTCCACATGCGCGCTTGGGTGGCGTGCTCATGTGCCAGAGCCACTCCGTGTGGACGCCACCGCCGGACTTCACCGTTGCTCAAATCGGTCACGACTTCGTCGCGCGTAGGGATGACCGGCTCGTGGGTGTCGCCCTCGTTCCACACGCCGACGACGTTCACGTAGTCCTCGGTCGTCGCTTCGTCGACGGCGAGATCGTATGGGATGAGCCTGTCATCAGGGTCATCGACGACTGGCACGCCGAAGGAACGTTTCACGGCACGGACGCGGGTCTCGCGATGACCGCGCTGTTCAGTTATGCCGGCATCGATTCGAGCGGAAAGCCGCGACCACGGGGACGGGATGACGGCGCGTGGTTCGCCGTCGCAAAAACTCGAGGAGAAGCCGACGCGCTCGTCGGCGAGGCCCGCAAGAACACCCTCATGCTCGTCGATCACGCCTGCGAGTGTGGCGACGACTGCGACCGGCGGAGTAGCGCAAGGCTCTTGTCCTCGATCCCGCCGTAGCGCTCCGCAAGCCGCGTCGCGGCAAGGCTTTCGGCTCACCGAGACGAACTCGTTCGCGAGCGAAGAACACGGACCACCGTAACGACCACGCTCGCAAGCGCCGTGCTCGTACGCGCGCAGTGACCCCCGTCACGATCGAGCGGCCGTCCGGTTTGTCGATGCGAGGGCATGATCGGTTCGACGTAGGCCTGGGTGATTTCGTCGCGGCGCATCGCGAGCTCTTCGTTGAGCCAGAGCCCGTCGGTGTCCACACGCGCGGCGCACCGCAGCCGCGCGCGGCCTTCGAAGGACAGGTTCGCCAGGTCGGTCATCGGACGCCGAAACTACGACTTCGGGGCGATGAGCTTCGCAACGGCGCGTGTGAACGATTCGAACGCGGCGATCCCAACGGGAAGCTCTCGCCAGACCCGCTCGACGTCGACGCTCGCGTAACCGTGGGCGATTCGATTGCGCAGTTGGGCAACGTCGCCGAGCTCACCAGCGAGCATGTCGTCGATGACACCATGTCGCGCGAGAACGACGAACGCATCTCGATACGTCGAGCCGAGCTCCCAACCCTCGTCACTCGCGATGTGGAACGCGATGTCGGCTGACTCTTGCACGGCGACGAGGATGCCCATCGCGAGTGCGTCTTGGAGGACGAGATCGCGGCGCAGCGACTCCGCATCGGCGGGCCGTCGCTCGCGAAGACGACGCACGTGCTCCCCGAGCACGGCGAGCTTCTTCGTAACGAGCTCGACGTTGGTCATCGCGCAGCCATCGTCGACAGCCGGCGCAGCAGATGGGCACGGTGCGGCTCGAGCGTCTCATTCATGTCGACCCAGACGGACATGGCGCGTGCACGGTACGCTGCGAAGGCACCCGGCGTGCGCTCGTAGAGGGCAATGGCGGTTCGCGCGACCTCGCGACCGAGGAGAGCGTCATCCACGTCGAGGCGCACGAGATCGACCTCGGCGTCCGCGGCCGTCGAGAGGGTCGCTGCAAACGAGAGCTCGTCGTGGAGCGACAAGGCCCGATCGAGCGGCAGAACACCCACGTCGACGTCGCTGCTCGGGTGCACGCGCCCGCTCACGCGCGATCCGAAGAGGACCGCGAGCTCGAGCGGCAAGCTCACACACACGAGAGCGAGGCGCTGGCGAAGGCTCGAATCAACCACGCAATACGATATCATACGTGCCCTGCGCCCCCTCTTCTCACCGAAATAGAGCGTGCGAGCTCGTCCCGCTATACTTCCCGAGTGCCACGGCCGCTCGTAGACGTGCTCGACGACATCGAACGCTTCACAGGGCGGTCAACGCGGGCAGTACGGTTGTCGGTGACGTCGAGATCGGCCCGTTGATCGCGTGGGCCAAGGAGCGGGCCCCCGAGATCGATTACACGCTTCGGTGACCATCTTGCCACGGCGCGTATTTGTCGCCGCTGCGCGCATTTGCCACAGTCTCGCTGACTCTCCGAGGCGTTTCCGCTGATGCCTGAAAGGAACCCGATGCTCTGGAAACCGCTCGCATTGTCCCGCTGTCGCAGGTGCGCATGTGTGGTCGTCGGTAGTGAGCGGTCTTGTCGCGTTTGCGGCATGGACGCTGCAGCGCGAAGGGAATGACGCGTCTCCGGCAGCGCCCCGACCCTCTGCGCTCACTCCGCCCCGAGTCCGTGTGACGCCTTCTTCACCGAAGTCAGATGCGCGCGTCGAAGCGTGCGACGAGCGCACGTCGGGAGTCGCTCTCGCTCGTGTCGTCCTGACCAAGAAGATTGCCTCGTGACCCATTTCTACAGCACGCGTCTCCCGTCCACGCCGTCATCGGGGCAGATCAAACTGAACGATCCCGATTGCGAGCGCTGCAATGCCTCGGGCGCGATACCGGGCGAGCTGGTGTGCGCGCTTTGCGACGGTCGCGGCCAGGTCCGCATGAGCGTGTGGGCGCGGTACCGGGCCGAGCACCCATCGCTCGCCGACGTCCCGTCCGAAGGTCACGATTGACTTCACCAATCGAAGAAGTCGGCACGACGCCTTATTCACTCGGCACATCGCCTTGTTCGGACAAGGCATCGTCTCGTTCACACGGCGCGTCGCCTCGTGCAGACAAGGCATCGTCTTGTCGAGACAAGGCGTTATGCGCCAGAGCGCTTACTCCACTCGTTCAGTGTAGCTGAAAACGCGGACCATTTGGGCCTGCGTCGCTGGTCGCACTCTCCACCGCGGTCGGCAGAGAGATCGTCATTCGAGCTAAAAGCCGCGACGCAAGCTCCGATGGCTACAAGCGAGAAGGTCCTCATGCCGCACCCCGCTCAGCAAGGATAGCTCAAGATTGGCGTTACCGAACGAGCTCGCACGTCCCCGCGTTGCAGCGAGCGCTGGGGGACACCGAGGAATCAGCCGGGCACATCGCGCCCGCACACGCCATGCACCGCGTCGCCGCGCATTGCTCGGCCTGCCAGGCGAGCCACGTCTTGCTCGTGGCGTAGGGGCCGCTCGCGCAGCAATCGCAACAATCGTGCTTCGTCGTCGTCGTGCAGTCGGCATCGCGGTGGCACGTCGTGTCGCCGACCGTCTGCGCGCGCGCGCCGAGGCCTTGGGCGCGCGGATCGTGTGGATGGTTCTTCGCCCACGTCGCGAGCTCGATGACGGCTTCGGGTCGACCGAGCTTCTCGTCGATCCGTGCGATGCGAAGCTCCGCCTCCACCGCGACCCGGGAGTAAGGGAATTTCGTCTTCACGGTATCGAACATCGCCCGCGCCTCGGCATATTTCCCGGCGCTGAGAAGCGCGTCTGCGGCTTCGTAGTCCGAGCGCGCATTCTCCGTCGCGGGCCCTTCGCTCGTCGCGGATGTGGTGGGCGGAGGAGCAACCGTCGCACTCGGTGGCTCGGCGGCGGGGCTGCATCCCGAGAGCGAGGCAAACGCAACCACTCCGCCGAGGCTGAGGCCCAGCCTCAAGAAACCTTGCCGAGCATGCGGTCCTTCGCATGGAAGTAGCGCTTCACGTACGCGACGAGCTGGCCGTCGGTCGGGTGGTCCACCGTCTCGACGCCTACGATCTTCGGCTCGAGCGCGTGATCGTGCTTGTGCACGTGCTTGATGAGCTCGAGCTTTGCGGTGCCAGGCCCAACGACGAGGATCTCCTCGGCATCCGCGAGCGCGCTGGCGACCTCTTGGAAGAAGTGCATCGCGTCCGCTGGGTGAGCGTGCTCGGCCGTGACCGTCGAGCGGCGTTTGACGTGATAGTGGGGGTGTACGACCGTCGGGTCGAAGCCCTTCTCGTCGACATGGAAGATCTTCGCTTCGTGGTGGTCGATCCACACGGCCGCGTGCAGTGTCATGGCACAGCGATACCACGGCGTGAGCTCACCGCGACCGGTCTCGGCTGCAAGTGGGGGGTGCTACCCTCGCGCCTCACCGCGATGAATGACGTCGCCCAAGACGTGGCGCCCCTGACGCTGACTCAGCTCTATCGCCAGATGTTCTTGATCCGCCGCCTCGAAGAGGAGGCCGCGCGCGCCTACGCGACGGGCAAGATCGGGGGCTTTCTCCACCTCTACATCGGGCAGGAGGCCGTCGCCGTTGGCGCCAGCCGCCGCGCTAAAAACGGACGACTACGTCATCACCACCTACCGCGATCACGGCATCGCCATCGCCAAGGGTATGAGCGCCCGCGCGCTCATGGCGGAGCTCTACGGAAAGAGCACTGGCTGCTCTCGTGGGCTCGGCGGCTCGATGCACCTCTTCGGAGAACAAGCGATCCAATTAGGTTGCGAACCGAAAGTTCACAGAAAAGACCTTATGCGCAACGTCGCTCACGTCCCTTCTGCAGTGTAACTGAAACTCGGACCAGTTTTGAGAAACTCGGACCAGTTTTGGCCCTTGGGGATCGTCTCCTCCGTCCCAGCGAACGAAAACTGCGGTGAGCTCGTCGGGCGTCAAGCTCAGCCCGCCTTGGGAGTAGCCCGTGTTGAGCTCGCTGAAGGGCACGGCCGCGTTGAAATCGAACGGCACCGTCGGGTCGCAATGAAAGGGTGCGTCGACCGTCGTGGAGGCATCGTCACCGATCGGGGATGCATCGCCCGCGTCGCCGCCGTCAGCGATGCGACCGCACGCTGCCATCGCGATCAGTGCGCCCGCGACGTGCCTCATGGGTCGAGCGCCACCACATGCCATGGGACGATCGGCGCATCGACTGCTGAACCGAGCGCGGGGCCCCAGCACCACACGGTCTGATCCGCGACGAGCGCGCACACGCCCCATCCGGACCCTATAGCGATGACGGGCTGTGGGAGGGCGATCGTCTCGGGTGATGCGTCGAGCTCTAAGAATCCCCACTGATACCCCTGCGTATACACACACGGGGAGGAGGCGTTGCTCTTCGTGCAACCGAAGCACGTGACTGACCCATCGAAGCCGACGCCGCACATCGATGCACTGTCCGCGATGACAGTGCGCGCGGGCGGCACATGAACGACGTACGGGCTCGTGGAGGAGCCTCCCGTCATTGCTGGATCGCCCCAGCACGCGACATGGCCCGGAGCGTCCCACGCACACGCGCCGAAGAGGTTGGTCGCAACGCCAACCGCCCGAAAGTCGAGGGCGGCAATGGCGGGCGCGTTGACTGACGCATTGTGCGGCGTGTCGACGCCGTCACCGCAGTAGCCAGCTTCGCACGTCCCGCTCCATGTCATCACGCGCCCGGACAGGTCGACACCTCGCGCCAGCGGGAAATTGGGGTCGACCCACATGAGCGGCTCGGGTTGCGCCACCGGTGCGAAAGCGGCGTTCCAACTGCCCGCAAAGAGGCCGCCATGCGCATCCAATCCGACAGACGGTGCGACCCACACGAAGTCCATCGTGTTGACGACGGTCGGCTGGCACACGGGCGACGCAGGGGGCTCGGCTAATCGGACGCATGACGTTGCTGGGACCTCGAGGTACTGCCCCCAACATGTCATTCCACTCGGCGTCATGCCGCACGCCGCTACCGATCCAGTTGCGCGCAATGGTGGAGAGCTCGTGAACGCCCACATATGCTCGGGAAGCTCCACTGCGCTTGCATCACGGGGCGCCACGAACGTTCCCGTGCACCCAGACTTCATCCCTGGCCGATAAACGCACACCCAGCCCCAGCCAACGGCGATTCCGGGCTCGTCGGCATGTTGGATTGGATTCTCGACCGCGTCGTACGCCCCGACATCAACCGAGGCCTCCGGCGGACCCGCGTTGGTGTAGTCATCGAGGGACGAGCGCGCACCACATGCAAGCACGAGTGTCGCAGATGTGAGGAGGAGGGAAGGGCGCACCACCTGGTGCGTCAAGCAAGCCCCATTCCCCTCGCATTTCCGGCGCCAGATGCCGATCCGCGTGCGTTTCGTTACATCACACCGTCAGTGGAATCGCACGAAGAACCCATCAATCGAGGGTCCGTATGGCGCGCCGCCATCGATCTCCTCGGGGAGCAATCCAAGACCGAAGTTGATTGTCGTGTAGGAACCGATACCGCCGACGACGCCGAACGAGCCGGCGCTTCCAACGGTTACGGCAGCGGGAGTAGCACCGTAACTGAAACCCGCCGAGCCCGTCGACGTCGACGGCCACGAGAATGCATAACGGGTATTGCCGGCGAGGTCGTACCCGTTTACGACAACATCGGACGCATAGATGCCGGCCTCAGGTGTGCTGCGCCAACCTGCAGCGATGAGATTGCCCGCACCATCGACGGCGATCGAAGACCACCCCGCATTAAGGACGGCTTGGTTCCAGATCGGAGTTTCGTGCTCATCGAGTTGCAAGACGAAGCCTGACAGCGGCGCGATTGGACCAAGCCCGAGGTCGGCGCTCAAATCAGTGTACCCAGCCACGGTCGTCCGTCCGGTGCATGGATCGCTGACGAGACTCTCGATCTGCACACCCTCGAAGCTGACGCCTCCCAAGTAATGACCATCGGACGCCGACAGGCGAGCGATGTAGCCGAGCCATGCGTCGGCCGAAGCATCGACCGACGCCTCGAATACTGTCCCGCCAAAGTCGATACTGCCAAGACCTGGCGCGAGGTTGCCTGCGAGCCACACTTGGCCCACGTCATCGGTCGATATCAACCCGATCGGGGAGTTCGCATCTGTAGCGAACGTGATGTCGAACACGAAGGTTCCGTTCGCATCGAGCTTCACCAGAACGCCGAGCTCGCCTTGTGGATCGCTCGACAGGGGGCCACCTCCGAAGTCGACAGTGCCCGTAATCGTTCCTACGAGGAAGATGTTGCCTGCGTGGTCGCTCGCCATCCACAACCCCACGAAGCCGGTGCCCGTTGGCGGTGGAATCGCAACGAAGTGTTTCGCCCAAACCGTCTGACCGAGCGCGTCGAGCGTGATGACGTTCGTCGAGTAGGGCGAGCCGAGATTCCCGGAATCGGTAATTGCAAACCGATCGCCGGCCAACGCAACGACGTTCCACGCGGAAGCGCCATCGAGCGCAACCGCCCATTGCGGTTCGCACATCGCGTCGAGCAGCACCGCAAAGGCCCCGTCCGCACAGCCGTCTGGATCACATTGCTCCGGAGAAGTGTCCGGCCCATTGATTGTGTCAGGACCGAACGTGAGCGTGCCCCCGAAGCCGCCGACGATGAGCGTGTCACCCACCGAATCTGTCGCAACCGCGTGTGGCAATTGCAGGTCGCCGTTGCCCCATCTGAAGTCGCACGTCGCCTGCGGCATGGCGGACGAGCTCGCGCTGCACACCGGGCCACTGTCGACCGCTGCATCGATCGTGCTCCCATCCGAGGTGGGTTGCGGCAATGCGGCCACATCACCGCACGCGACGACGCAGCCGACGACGGCCACACGAAGCGCGTGAATGACTACCACCACCCAAGGATGGTCGTCGCGGACAGGAGCGAAGAAGCACACCACCTGGCGCATCAAGCAAGTCGCGTTCCGCCGCACTTCCCCGCATGAACCACGATTCACGTGCGTTTCGTGACGTCGTCGCGCGCAAGCGGCGGCTAGGATGAGCTGGCCCCAGTGCACCGCCGCGAGCACGACGGCTGCGCGGGGCGTAGGGGAGCCCCACGCTCAACTCGATGGCTTCTCGGCCCCATTTCCACAAGCGCCCGCGTCGTCTCTTCCAACGAGTCCCCAACATCGGCCGCCCGCTCCAGCGCTGCATTGTCCAGCGTGCTCGCCGCAACCCGCGCTGTATCCGCCGCCGTATACGCCCGAGCGAGGGCAGTCACATGGTCGGCAATACGCTTGCCGAGCGACGCCGCGTCGCTCATGGTGAGCTGAGGTCCGCGCTACAGATCGAGGACACGCCTCAGCGTCGCATCGAGAGCAAACATCGTCGCATCGCGCAAGGCTCCGACTCTGCCGGGAACCAGGCGGTCCGTTGCCAACACTTGAACCCAAGAGGCGACCGCTACGTGGTTGTGCGACGCGCCCGCCTCCCGCGCCGAGACGCGCACCACGAGGGGCGACTTGTCGAACGTTGCGACCTGGGGGTCGAGAGGAACCGCGATGACGGTGGGTAGCACCGCGTTGAGCGAGCTGGCTTGGATCACCACGAATCGCTCGCCCTCCGAGCCGCTCTCGAAGCCGATGTGCTGCTTGAGCTGAACAACGTCGCCGCGATCAGCCACCGAGCTTCTCGAGTGCTCTTGCCACCTCGAGCATGCGCCTGTGCATCTCGGGCGTCATGGTGGCACGAACCTCACGGTAGAACTCGTCCTTCTCGGCGCGTTCGAGCGCGCTCGCAAGCAGGTCGCGCGCTGCTTCCGACTCCGTGACTCCAAGCCGTCGAGCCGCTGCTCGCAGCCGGCGACGTGTCTCCTTCGGTACGTTCAGGTTGATGCGTTCGAGTGCCACCTCGATGAGGATATGAATGAGGATGCGATCATGTCAAGACCGCGCCGCGCCCTGACGTCGTGGCGAATGCCGTGCACACTGCGCCCGTGCCCGTCGGTTGCCAAATCGCCGCTGGCGCTTATGCTCCCGCCCATGGCCACCCCGAATCCCATTCCCGAAGCGCATGATGAGTCCCCGTCGAGCGACGCAAAGCCCGTGGACCTGATCGCGACGCTCGCGCGAATGAAGGACGCTCAGCGCAAGGGTGGCACGCCTACCTACGAGAAGCGCATCGAGCGGCTCGACAAGCTGCTGAAGGGCCTGCTCGTGCACAAGGACGACTTCGTGCGCGCCATCAGCGAGGACTTCGGCAACCGCAGCAAGCACGAGACGCTCGTGGCGGAGGTGTTCACCACCATCCAGGCCATCAAGCATTGTCGCGCGCACATGCACGAGTGGATGGAGGTCGAGCCCAGGCCGGTGAGCTGGCTCTTTGCGCCGGCGCGCGCGGAGGTCATCTCGCAGCCGCTCGGTGTCATCGGCATCATCGCCCCGTGGAACTACCCGATGCAGCTCGCCCTCGCGCCGCTCGCCGCGGCCCTCGCCGCCGGCAACCGCGCGATGATCAAGCCGAGCGAGCTCACGCCGAAGACGGGCGAGATGCTCGCGAAGCTCGCCAAAGAGTTCTTCGCCGATGACGAGCTCGTCGTCGTCACGGGCGGCGCGGACGTGGGCGCAGCGTTCTCCGCGCTGCCGTTCGACCATCTCCTTTTCACGGGTTCGACGCGCGTCGGCAAGATCGTGATGCGCGCGGCCGCGGAGAACCTCGTGCCCGTGACGCTCGAGCTCGGCGGCAAGTCACCGACGATCATCGGCGAGGACTTCCCCATCGACGTCGCGGCGACACGCGTCATGTACGGCAAATGCTTCAACGCGGGCCAGACGTGCATCGCGCCCGACTACGTGATGGTCCCGCGCGCCCAGGTCGAGCGGTTCATCGAGGAGTGCAAGGCCGCCGTCGCGAAGATGCTGCCGACGCTCAAGTCGAACCCCGACTACACGAGCATCGTCAACGCCCAGCACTACAAGCGCCTCGCGGGCTACATCGAGGAAGCCAAGAAGAGCGACGCCAAGGTCATCGAGGTGAACCCCGCCAAAGAGGAGCTACCCGCGGAGGATCACAAGCTCGCGCCCACGCTCGTCATCGATCCGCCGAAGGAGCTCGCGCTGATGAACGAGGAGATCTTCGGCCCGATCCTGCCGGTGATCCCGTACGACAAGCTCGATGACGCCATCGCGTACGTGAACGATCATCCGAGGCCGCTCGCGCTCTACTTCTTCGGCTACGACGACGATGACGTCGCGAACGTCGTCGACCACACGATCTCGGGCGGCGTGTCGATCAACGAGACGCTGATGCACTTCGCGCAAGAGGATCTGCCCTTCGGTGGCGTCGGTCCGAGCGGCATCGGCCACTATCACGCACGCGAAGGGTTCGACGCGTTCAGCAAGAAGAAGCCCGTCTTCTACCAGGCCCGCGTGAACGGTGCAGGGCTGCTTCGCCCACCCTATGGCAAGACGATCGATCTCGCGCTCCGCTTCCTCGTAGGGAAGTGAGGATCCGCGTGACCGAACGCTCCGAGCTCGCGAGCATCGCCGCGTCGCTGAGGGCTTACCTCGAGCTTCAGGTCGACGCGGGGGCGACGGGGATCCCGCGTGCTCCGAAGTCGAAGGCGGCTCCGACTCTGACTCCGGCTCCGACTCCGAGTCCGGCTCTGACTCCGGCTCCGGCTCCGACTCCGAGTGTCGTGCCGGAGAGCGCGACGCCGGGGACCGTCGAGGTGGCGACCGCGCGCATTCCCGTGTCCGAGTCGACGCCGGTCACGATTCGGACGCTGCCCGTGCTGAAAGAGCAGGTCACGGGGTGCGTCAAGTGCGACCTCTCGAAGACGCGGACGAACACCGTCTTCGCGCGCGGCAACCCGAACGCCAAGCTCTGCTTCGTCGGTGAGGCGCCGGGCGCCGACGAGGATGCGCAAGGGCTTCCGTTCGTCGGCAAAGCCGGCCAGCTCCTCGACCGCATGATCGCCGCGATGGGTCTCAAGCCCGATGACGTCTACATCTGCAACATCATCAAGTGCCGCCCGCCAGGCAACAGGCGGCCGACGGCGGTCGAGTCGGCGACGTGCATTCCGTACCTCCACGAGCAGCTCCAGAACGTCGACCCGAGGGTCATCGTCGCGATGGGCAACACGTCGGCGCAGACGCTCCTCGACACGAAGCTCGGCATCACGCGGCTGCGAGGCGAGTGGAAGCTCTACCGCGGCAAGACGCTCCTCATGCCGACGTACCACCCGTCGTACCTCTTGCGCGAGAGCCCCATCCAGAAGCTCGCGAAGCAGGAGGCCTGGGAGGACCTTCAGAAGGTGATGAAGGAGCTCGGGCTCCCCATGCCCGCCAAGGGGACGCATCCACCGGGATATCGTCCGCCCCCGGAGCCAACGCCCGCCGACGCAGAGGTGCCGAGCGTGACGCCGAGCGTCGCGTTCCCGCCGAGCGTCGGGTCGCCTCAGAGCAGCGGCGCGCCGACCAAGAAGTCGCCCTGAGCCTTCGTGAGGACTCAGCGCGAGCGACGTGAAGACTTCACGCCTTTAGAGCGACGCTTCGGAGCAGAAGCCGCGCGTTCGATCGCGCGCACATCGCGAAGGTCCTGTGGCCGCGCGACGGCGCGTTTGTTGTTGAGCAGATCCTCACGGCCAATCACGTGCACGACGTTCGGTCCGAAGGCGATGTCGACTCTACGTTTCCACGCGACGTCGAACGTGGCCCCCGGAATCGTTTGAAGGAAATCGATCCGGGCCGGTGCTCGCCCCATCCATGCGATGTCGTCGGCTTTCGCCGTTCGCAGGTCATCGATGATGCCCATGGGGACACCGAACTCCGCGAGGGCCGAGCAGGCTCTACCGATGTTTGTTCGGGCGCCGGCGAGCCACAGAGCGAACCTCGAACTTTTCGAACGCCGAAAGCATCGCGACCAAATCGGGGGGCAGCTGCATGGGGGTGCTTGAGGCTCCACGTTAGGAAAGCAAGCTCGATGGAAGCCAGAAATCGCTGTCCGGCTCCCGCGTCCTCCCAGAAGAGGGCGTCCACTACGTCGAGCTCTTCATGGGTGCGGACTTTTCCGCCGACCCAACCACGGCCACGCATCGAGAAAGGATACCAGAAATCACCGCAGGCGGATGCGGGAGGTCCTCGCCGCGCTCGCGATGCGCTCTATCTCGACACGACGGGCTTCGAGGAGCGCGTGGTGGGCCAGCGACGCGTACGCGTCGATGCGCGTGTAGACATGGTTGCCGTCGGAGAAGCAGCTTCGACCGCGGGAGACGACGCCCACGATCTCACCCGAGCGGGCGTCGAGCGCGGGGCCGCCGGAGTCGCCGCGGCAGGTGGCCTCGTCGACCTCGAACTCGCGGGGGCCGAGCACCGCGCCCGTCGACGAGTTGTGGCCGGGGCCGACAGCGAGCACGAGCGTCGCGTCGCGCGGCACGCGCGTGCCGATGTCGCCCACGAAGCCTCCACCGAAGCCGATCGGCACGATGAAGTCACCCTCCTGCACGCCCGTGTCGAGGCGCATCGAGAGGAATTGAATCCCCTCGAGCGGACGGTCGAGCACGAGGAACGCGACGTCCGAGTCGCAGAGGACGCGCGTCGTCGGGTGAATCGTCTTCGACGCATAAGCCCGCGGCGAATCGACTGCGAGATCGACATGGGTGCCGATGTAGATGGCAATCGACGAGGGGTCCTCGTCTGCGCCGAGGTGATCGCCGTTGTGTGACGCACCGCGCGTGTCGCACGCGGGCGTCGCCGTGAGCGAGCGCGAGACGCAATGGCGAGCGGTGAGGACGAGGTTCGGCGCGACCAGCGCGCCGCTGCAGAGCGTCATCGATCCGTCGTCGGGGTGACGCGTCGCGACCGCAACGACGCCGCGCGCTGCATCGCGCGCGCTCATCGCCACCACCGGAACGGGCCGCGCACACGTGACGGTCAGGGCCGACAAGAGAGCCACCGCGACCGTCGGCAACGAGAGCCGGAACATCGGCAAGAAGCGCCGGAGCACAACGTGCTCTTTGTCACTGGTCATGGGGTACTGCGAGTCTCACGTAAACTGTGACGTGCTTGTCCCTCGCGTGCACGCGCATCGTCACGAATGTGTGGGAGAGCGCCGACGCGCTCCGCGTGCTAGTGTTTCAATCTGCGTACCGATGGTCGAGCAGGGCGACGCAGGCGGCGCAGATGGCACAGAGCGTCGAGAGCGACGACTGGCGATGGTGGCGCGCATCGAGGCTGAGCTCGGCCCCTTCCCGCCCACTCACCTGCACGCGATGTGCGACGTACCCCGCGAGCGCTTCGTGCGTGACGAGGACGAAGGCAGAGCCGAGCTCGACATGCCGCTGGCGCTCGACGACAGCCAGGTGGCCACCATCAGCGCACCTCATGCGTACTTGCTCTCCTATCGCTTGCTCGACTTGGGCGAAGGTGACGACCTGCTCGAGCTAGGCTCGGGCTCCGGTTACGGCGCAGCGCTCGCCGCGGAGATCGTAGGCCCGCGCGGAACGGTCACGACGATCGAGATCGACCCAGCCTTGGCAGAGCGCGCGCGTGCCCTCCTCGCACCACACCCCAACGTGCGCACCTCGGTGGGCGACGCCGTCGATGCAGCCAGGGTGATCGCGGAGTGCAACAAGATCGTCTGCGCCTTCGCCGTCACGGAGCTTCCCCGGGAGTGGACGCGCGCGCTCGCGCCGGGATCCGTGCTGGTTGCGCCCGTCGGGCGTGTCGGGCAACAGGAGCTCGTGCGCGTCGCGTGCGACGTTCGCGGTGCGCTCGCGACCACCCGCCATGGCGCCGTTCGCTACGTGCCGAATCGATCGACGTGAGTATGATGCAAGGCGATGAGCGCTGACGACACGGGCCGCGACGCCCCCTTGGGGGTCTTCGACTCCGGGTTGGGCGGCCTCACGGTCGTGCGGGAGCTCCGCCGCGTGCTGCCGAACGAGAACATCATCTACCTCGGAGACACGGCGCGCGTTCCTTATGGCACGCGTGCACCCGCGACGGTCGTGCGCTACGCGACGGGCTGCGCCAAGTGGCTCGTCGGGCGCAAGGTCAAGGCGATCGTCATCGCATGCAACACCGTGAGCGCGGTCGCGCCCGAGCGCCTCCGCGTCGAGCTGGATCTGCCCGTGCTCTCCGTCATCGAGCCGGGCGCCCGGGCTGCGGTGGCGGCGACGAAGACGGGGCGCGTGGGCATCCTCGCGACAGCAGCGACGACCGCATCGGGGGCATACGCTCGCGCGGTCTCGACGATGTCGACGCGCTGCGAGGTGTTCAGCCAAGCCGCTCCCCTGCTCGTCCCGCTCGCCGAAGAGGGGTGGACCGAAGGCGAGGTCCCACGCCTCGCCGCGCGCCGCTACCTCGAGCCTCTCGCCCGCGAGAAGGTCGACGTCATCGTCCTCGGCTGTACTCACTATCCGCTCCTTCGTGACGTCATCGAACGCGAGGCCCGTGCGCTCATGGGCGACGTGACGATCGTCGACAGCGCGAACGCGGTCGCGGAGGACGCCCACGCGTTCCTTCACACGCGCGGCCTCGCGCGAGCGGGCGATGCACGCGGAGCTTTG
>Ga0302324_100016502_pt1 | contig 14712 bp, 11 predicted proteins | sample Palsa_T0_1_FD_201949 | JGI IMG/M metagenome (GOLD analysis project Ga0302324, IMG submission 201949) | Peat permafrost microbial communities from Stordalen Mire near Abisko, Sweden - Palsa_T0_1 | ecosystem: Environmental > Terrestrial > Soil > Palsa > Peat permafrost | place: Sweden: Abisko...
TCATCCACGCGTCAATGAACGGCCCAATCAGCCAGGCCCACACGGTGCCCTGATGATAAGCCGCATCGCGCAGCCGGAGATCGCCATCGTACCTCGCCTTATAATCTTTATGCTCCGGCGAGAGGCTGCGGAGCCCAAAGGGCGTGAGTAACTGCGAGACGGCAACTTCTACCACGGATTGCCAATGCGCTGGATCCAGCACCGCATGCTTCAGCGAAATCGCCAGTAATTGATTGGGCCGGCAAGCCGGATCATCGCCTTCCGGACCGTCCAGCACATCCATCAGAATGCCGGATTGAGGCGACCAGAACCGCCGGTTGAAAGACTCCCGCGCTTTCTCCGCCGCTTCGGCCACTCGCGAACGTGTGCCGGATTGCGAATCTTCAGAAAGCCAACTTTCCAACAAGCGCAGGGCGTTGTACCAAAGAGCATTGATCTCCACCGCCTTGCCGCGCCTGGGTGTCACCACCCAATCGTCCACCTTGGCGTCCATCCAGGTCAGTGCATAGCCTTCCGCTCCCTGCATCAGCAAACCGTCGCTCGGATCCACGCGGATTCCGAATCGCGTGCCACGCATGTGGTGCTCGAAAATATCCACCAGCTTTGGCAACACCATTTCGAGCACGGATCGGTCCCCCGTCACTTCCGTATAGCGATCGATGGCGTGAAAAAACCAAAGCGTGGCATCGGCGGTGTTATACAGACCTTCGTTCTTGCCTTCAGGAAACAGATTGGGGATCAACCCCTCCTGAATATAGTGGGTGAAGGTTCTCAGGATCCACGCGGCTTCGGTGTACCGGCCCGTTCTCAGCGTAATGCCTTCCAGCGAAATCATGGTGTCGCGGCCCCAGTCGGTAAACCAGTGATAGCCCGCGATCATGGTGCGGATTTCGTCGCCCACGGCGCGCGCGCGTGCCACATCCCGTACGCGTCCAGCGGGCGTGATTAGAAATTGATCCGCCGCCAGGAGTAATTGAGTGATGTTGTCGTCGTGGCCGGCTGCCAGTCCGCCCACTTTCTGCACCAGCCTGCGCCGGCGCTCTTGTTCTTCCCCAAAAGCATCCGCCGGCGTCAATGCGGACATGCTCTCCCAGCTCTCCGTGGATGCTACCAGCGTGGCGTCGGCGTCCGGACGAAGCTCGGCTTGAAAGTAGCCCGCGCTCCACAGGTCGCCCCGCGCCGGATACCCGCGGCCTTCCTCGATTCGATACAGGATTTCCTGAATTCGCAGCTTGTCCACCGTGAGCTGCGCCTTCGAACCGTATACCAGGAACCGGAGCGCGGGCAGCCTGTCTCCCAAAGTCACTTCATAACGATCCTCATAGATCGTCAGCACGTAGCCGGTGTCCAGTTCCGTGCTCACCGCTTCCTCGTGCGGCCGGAAATGCAGCGACGGCCGCACCAGCAAGCGCGCTCTTTCCACGCCCGACACCAGCCGGTAGTTCACATACACGGTGTTTTGCGCGTGCGGCAGCACCAGCCGCTTTTCAATGACGGCTCCCTCCAGTTCGTAACGCCACACCGGCAAGCCGCTTTCCAGACGGAATTCACTCAAGTATTCGGACGATTCCAGCTTGATTGGAAGGCCCACTCTTTCCTCTCCACCCAATTGCAAGCGTTTTCCATTGGGAAGCTCCACATGTTCCATCAAATCGTTGAACATCATCACGCGGCCGAACGGCGCCGGCAGCGCGGCCACCAGATAGCCGTGATAACGTCGCGTGATGATTCCAAGCAAAGTTCCCGATGCATAGCCGCCCAGTCCATTCGTTAACAGCCACTCCGGGCTCAGCCGTGGTTCTTGGTCGGAGGCTCCCCGCCCCGGCCACGGCATCCGAATAATCGGCAGGCTCATGCCGGCCTCTCGGGTTTCAAGACCGCTCGTTTCGACACCCTTGGCTTCGACACCCCTGGTTTCAAAATAACTGGTTTCAACACCACCGCCGCATGGCCGGGGATTTGCCAATTCCCGGCGGTAGCCAGCGGCGGTGTTCCCGTCCCCCCATAGGTCGGATTCTCGCTCGACCACAGAATCGCCCATTCGTGCCCAGCGGGAGGAGCCAGCAGCGGCTCTGGCGCCGGATTCAGGTACAGGTCGATTCCGAAGTTGACAAGCAGCAGCCGGTCCTGATTCTGGTCGCCGAAAAATCGCAGGAGGAATGCCTCTTCCCCCAGAACCGATCCGTCCACGCCGTTTTTTCGCTGAGCCCGAAACGCCGGTTCTTCCCGTCGCAGCCGCAACAAATCGCGATGCAACGCGAGTAGAGCGGCGTGAGCGTCTCGCTCCCGGTGGTCCAGCTTGCACCGTTCAAACGTGGCTGCGTCCGCGGGATCCGCGAACACCGCGGCCATTCCCGGTGCGGCCAAAGAGCGGAATTGAGTCAGGAATTCGCCGCGCCCGGCGCGCACCATCTCCGCCAGTTTCGGTTCATGATCGGCAAAATAAAGGAAAGGACTGCTGGAACCGAATTCCTGTCCTTGAAATAGCATGGGCGTGGCGGGAGCCAGCAGCAATAGAGCGGTCATGGCTCGCAGCCGGCCGCCGTCCGTCAAAGCGTGACAGCGTGTGCCATAGGCGGAATTCGCCACCTGATCATGATTCTGAATGAAGATCACTTTCGAAGCCGGCGGCAAGTGCAAACCGGGGCTTCCGCGCCGTTCCTCTTGCCAACTGTAATATTGCCCTTGATAGAGAAACCCGTACTTCACGGCAGAGATGAATTCCTGGGGTTTCCCCAAATAGTCGGTGTAGTACGCTTCGTTGTGGCCGGTCAACGCCACCATGGCGCTGTGATGGAAATCGTCGTTCCAGAGCGCGTCCAGGCCATAACCCTCTTGATCGGGCGGCTCAATCAACCGCACCTGTTGCGGTTCGTTTTCCGCCACCAGAATGGCATTCCTCGGTTCCGCTTTATGGCGGACCTCCCGCGCGATTGCCCCCAGAATATGCTCGGCCGAACTATCATGGATGTCCTGCGTCGCATCCAGCCGCAGGCCGTCCAGGTGGAATTCGTCAATCCAGTAACCAGCGTTGGCGATGCAGAAGTCGCGCACCGGCTCACAGTCGCGGCCATCGAAATTAATGGCGGCGCCCCAATCGGTTTGTTTGGTGTCGGAGAAATAGCAGGAGGAAAATTCCGGAAGATAATTGCCGTCCGGGCCCAGGTGATTATAGACCACGTCTAAGATCACGCCCAGCCCAAGTGAATGCGCGGTGTTGACAAAGCCGCGAAAGGAATCCGGGCTCCCGTAAAGATGCGAGGGCGCGAACAAATGCACGCCGTCGTAGCCCCATCCGAACCGTCCTGGGAATTCCGCCACCGGCATAACCTCCAGCAGCGTGATTCCTATCTCCGCCAAGTGCGGCAGCTCACCGGCCGCGCTGGCCCAGGTGCCCGCTTTGGTGAAGGTGCCGATGTGCATCTCGTAAATAACCTGGCCTTCCAGCGTCACACCCCGCCACTTCGAATCGGTCCATCGGAACGCACTGGGATCCACCACTTCGGAGGCGTGATGCGGACCCTCAGGTTGAAATCTGGAGGCCGGATCGGGGAAGCTGTCGCGGGAATCCAGCCGATACTTGTAGCGCGCACCGGCCGCAATCCCTTCCACCAAACCGGCAAAATAGCCCGAACCGTCCTTTTCAAGAGGAACAACTCGTTCCTCGCCACCCTCAACAACCACTTCCACGGAATGCCGGCTCGGAGCCCAGACTCGAAAGTGAACACCTCCGTCAGTTAGGTCCGCTCCCATGGAAATCCGCCTAAGTACGTCACTTTGTCTCACTCCTTAATTAGACCAGTGATTGCGCGCCCACCAAAGAAGCCCGCCTGAAAAGGCGGCTGCGGGCAGGATTGCCCGCCCCACATTGGCTTGCCATAATCTTCGGGAATCGTTCGGCGCACGATTTCCGGGGAGCGAAAAATGGAGCCGAGCAGGGGTTTTGATACAGTTTGTGGCAGAGATAACGGACGTATTCGCCGGGGAGTGCGCTAAAAATTGGTTGAGAGGCTTTCAGCGAGCGGGTGCATCGGGATTTAGAGAGCGAGTACCAACAACGGTGATAGTAACGTGGGGAGGACTCGGCACATTGTTACTTAGCCGCTCTGTAAGTTGCTTTTCAAGAATCGTGACTCTAATGCCACCTGCACGGACCCGCCCGATCAAGGGCAGCAGCAGGAATCCATCATTTCGAATCTTAAATGCCCGTCCATTGTACTTTGAAGTCTTTGAGGCAGCGATGTAGATGTAATCGCCAGGGCGGAGGGTGTAATCCAACTGAGCGAGGCAGGGAACGGCTACGGCAACCACAACGCAAACGGCGAGAAGTTTCATAAAGCCTTTCTTCTTGAAGATCATTAGTGTCATTGCACGCGGCGTCTCGCCGCGCCGACGGCTGACGGAGGCCGCGTTCAGGCGACCTCAATCAAATCTCAATATCTCTAAAGCTACTCGCTGCCAAGGTAGGCGGAAAAAAGTGTAGGGCGATCGGATCAATTGTGGATCGATTGGGATCAACCAACTTTTGGAGCACTACCCATTCGCCGAACACTGAAGTGTTTTAGAATCTAAGAAGACCCACTCTCGGGGACGTAGCTCAGATGGATAGAGCGGTCGCCTCCTAAGCGACAGGTCGGCAGTTCGAATCTGCCCGTCCCTACCAGCACATTTACGTCGCGATGTCGTGCGCGGTTTCGTCCCAGTACACTGTTTTCTTCCGGAAGTACGATTCGTTCGCCATGTGGCAGGCGATGGCGGCGTGATTGCCGAATACGGCGTCTTCCACCGGCGGCTTTCGCGTGCGCACGGATTGGAAGAAATTGAACAGGTGCGGGCGGAGATCGTCCCAATCGTCGCCTCGATACAGCGTGTCGCTTCCGATGGGTTCCTGGCCGGGCGTGACGTCATGCTCTGCGTGCCACTGCTTGACGTATTCGTCGCGCATCTTTTGCGGATAGCTGGAGGTGTAATAGCTTGGCGAAGTGTCGACGCCTTTCTGCCGGCTGTGGCGGATTTCGAATTCGCCGGTGTCCAGAATGCCTTTAGGGCCGAAGTAGCGCGCCGATTCCGGTGACTCCGTGCCCAGGCCCAGACGGACGTAAACCGGAATTCCGTGGTAATCGAACAGGACGGTGTGAATATCGGGCATGTTCCGGCCGTCTTTCCAGCGGAAGATACCGCCCAGGGCAGTTGCCGATCGGGGCGGCTCGTTCCAGCCGAGCGTAACCTGCATCCCGCTTATCAGGTGGACCATCAAGTCGCCGCCCACACCGGTGCCGTACTCTTTCCAGCAGCGCCAGCGCGCGAACCGCTCCGGTTGGAACGGGATTTTGGGTGCATCGTTCAACCAGGTGTCCCAGTCGAGGTTCTGCGGCGAAAGATCGGGCGGCGGCGGATACTCCCAGGCGCCGGTGGGGTCGTTGCGGCCGAGCGTCAGCTCAACATTTTCCACTTCGCCGATGGCGCCTTCGCGATAAAGCTCGTGAGCCTTGGCGCACAGCGCGGAACTGACCCGCTGCGCGCCGATTTGCACGATGCGATTGTTCTTCTTCGCCGCGGCAACCATCTGGTAACCTTCTGCAGCCGTGTGAGACATGGGCTTCTCGCAATAGATGTCTTTGCCGGCGTTGCAGGAGTCTACTACAACACGCTTGTGCCAAAAATCGGGAACAGCCGCAAGGATGCAGTCGATATCTTTGCGATCCAGCAGTTCCTGATAGCGGCGGGTCACCGGCAAGCTCGAGTTGCCGGTAATTTCGCGCGCCAGCGTGTGGCGGCCATCGTAAAGATCGGCCGCGCCGACGCACTCCACATTCGGCATCGTGAGCGCAGTGCCGAGCACGCCGGAGCCTTCCATGCCGACACCGATGATGGCGAATCGCAGCTTTTTTCCGGATGCGGCGGCTTCCTGCGCGGCGCCCAGTGGCCGGGGATCCAGAAGAATTGTTTTGGCTGCCATTAGACCGCCGGCCGCGGCCGAACCAGCTCGCAAGAATTGACGTCGAGAGGAATGTGAGGTCATAACATAGAACCTTCCAACTATTTTTTTAGCGGCTTGATGGCCACTTCTTTGAAGAATACGATGTCGTTGTCGCTGTGATTCTGCAAGCCGATGTAGCCGAGAATGGGGCGTAGTCCGCGTTGCGGCTCGTAATCGAACTTCCTCGGTGGAACTGGGTCGCCTTCCTTGTAATCCGTCACCTTCACGCCATTCAACATTACGATGGTGCGCGGGCCCTCCAGCGTAATTTCCATAGTGTTCCATTCCGGCCCTGGTTTCCACGCCTTGGCGAGAGGCTTGGTGAGCGAGTACAACATGCCGGTGGAGTGCGTGTCGTCTTCCTTGTCCTCGCCGCGCTCGGGGTGATTATCGATCTGCACTTCGTAGCCGTAGTGGACCGGCATCCACTCTTCGTGCGGCTCCACGGGAATGCGAACGAACACGCCTGAGTTGTCGTTTTCATCGCGCATGCGGAAGACCACATGCAGAGTGCAATTCTCGATCGGGCCGCCAGTCCAGTAAAGCAGACCCATGCCACCGTGCGTGTGGATCAACCCGTCCTCCACCGTCATGTGACCCGGGCCGACGTGTTTCCACCCGGTCAAGTCCTTGCCGTCGAAAATCTGGGTCCAATGATTTGGGTCGCCGGTGCAGGCGTTCTTCTCGGCGGCGAAAACCAGCGGAACCAGCAAAAACGCAAGGCAGAGGCCAGCTGATAGTCGTGTCATATCGATGTACATAGTGTAATGCTTCCGCCAATGTGGGGCGGGCAATCCTGCCCGCAGCCGTCCTTTCAGGCGGCTTCAAATCGGATTTCCGTCGGCATCCACGAACCGGATTTCTCCGTAATGCAATTCGCGGATACCAGCTTCGATTTTGGCACGGTCGCCGATCATCACCAGCTCCTTGATGTAGCTTCCCGGAGCATGCTGGCTGCCGCCGAACATCAAATGTTCGAACAAGTGCGCGAACCCGGTCTTGCCTGGCTTCTCGTTCTTCGAGCCGACGTGATACCAGACGTTGACGGCTACGATGGGTGCTTTATGGTCTTCATGCACGATCAAGGTGAGCCCATTATCCAGTACGAACTTCTGGTAAGGAATGTCAATATTCCGATCTTGCGCTTGCACAAAAGCACAGGCGGCAAGAACGAAAAGCGGCAACAGACGTCTCGCGTTTAGATGCAGTAAAACCTGGTACCCAGGCAGTCGCTTCAGCAGGGACTATCATGCCACACAAGCGGCAGTCCCGCGTGGTATAGACTTTTCCATGAGCATGGAAACACTCTTCAGTAACGAGACGCACCCGCGGCCCAGGTCCTGGCGATTCTGGCTCCTTGTTGCGTCGCCTTTCCTGTTACTTGGGATGTGTACTGTCGCTGTGAAGAACGCCGTTAGATCCGTGCCTCAGGCGCAAAGCGAGGCGAAAACGTTTCACGACCGATTTGAAGCTGGCCGCTATGGAGAGATTTACGCAGCCGCCTCACCGACGTTTCAGAGTAGCATTCAAGAGTCGCAATTCGAGCACTTTCTCGAAGGGATTCACACCAAAATGGGGGCGTGTAAACCGCCCACGAAGCCCGCTAGCTACTTTACCAATGCGAACCAGTCCATAACAACAATACGGCTAAAATATCGGATCGAATGTTCGAACGGTGCTTTGGACGAGACTATTACGTTCCGGGTTGGGGATGGACTGCCCAAGCTCCAGCTATATCAGGCCAGCAGTCCATTTCTCCGGAAATAGGTTTCCGGCTTTCGGCGCGCGCCGTGACTGTTGTAATATCTCGTTAGTCTATGCTCGTCTTTGTTACTGGTGCTACCGGGTTGCTGGGCAGCAATTTGGTCCAAGCCCTGCTCGATCAGGGACACCAGGTGCGAGGGCTGGTCCGATCGAAAGAAAAAGCTCAGCGAGTATTCCCCAACGCCAAAATCGATTTCGTCAGCGGCGACATGAAGAATGTAGCCGGGTTCGCCGCAAGCCTGGCCGGGTGCGATGTTCTGCTGCACACGGCGGCGTACTTTCGAGAATATTATCAGCCCGGCGATCACAAAGCGTCCCTGGAAAAGATCAACGTACAGGGCACGGTGGATCTGCTAATTGCAGCGGAAAAGCAAGGTGTCAAGAAAGCCATCCACATCAGCTCGTCGGGCGTGATCGGCAACAAGCCGGACGGCAGCGCGGGCGACGAAAACACGTTGCCCGACGATCATGCCACATCGAATCTTTACTTCGTGAGCAAGATCGACACCGAGCTCGCTATCCAGCGCTTTCTGAAGGAGCGGAAACTTCCCGTGGTGATGATTCTGCCTTCCTGGATGTGGGGACCGGGGGATTCGGCGCCGACCGCCGCCGGAAAACTGGTACTCGATTTTCTAAACCGGAAGATACCGGGCGTGCTGGATGGCGGATGTTCCATGGTAGACGCGCGCGACGTTGCACATGCGACGATTAACGCGATGGATCGCGGAAAATCCGGCGAGCGCTACATCGTGGGGGGACAGTATTTCGATTTGGCGCAAGTTCTCGCCACGCTGGCACGCGTCACCGGCGTGCCTGCTCCCACGCGCAAAATTCCCTACGGTCTGTCGCTGGCTGTGGGCGCCGCATCCCAAACCTGGGCCCGGATCACAGGCAACCCCGCCCTAATAACGATTGCCGGCCTTCGCATCATGCACGCAAAGGTGGCGGTAGACTCCGCCAAGGCGATGCGTGAGCTAGGCGCGAGTTTCCGGCCGTTTGAAGACACAGTGCGTGATGAAGTGGAGTGGTTCCGCGCTCACGGCTACACTAAAACATGAAGAGAGACGCAGTCTTATCTGCCATCCGCGAGATCGGTATTGTTCCCGTGGTGCGCACCGAAAGCGCTGAAGGCGCGATCAAAGCCATCGATGCGATTCACCGCGGCGGGATTCGGGTGGCCGAGATCACCATGACAGTTCCGGGCGCGATACGGGCGCTCGAAAAAGTTGCCGATAAATTCGGCGATCAGATTGTGCTGGGCGCCGGAACGGTGCTGGATCCCGAGACCGCGCGCGCCTGCATGTTGGCCGGTGCGCAGTTCTTCGTAACTCCCAGTCTCAACCTGGCGACGATCGAGATATGCAAGCGCTACTCAAAGGTGATCGCTCCTGGAGCTTTGACGCCCACCGAGGTGGTGACAGCGTGGCAGGCCGGCGGCGACGTCATCAAAATTTTCCCGTGCAGTGCGGTGGGCGGCGCGAAGTATATCCAAGCGCTGAAAGCGCCATTTCCCCAAATCGAGATGATTCCCACAGGCGGCGTGAACCTGGACACCGTCGGGGATTTTCTGCGCGCTGGAGCGTGCGCCGTGGCGGTGGGCGGAGAATTGATTGATGGCGCCAACATTCGTGCTGGGCGCCATGAGGTGTTTGAGGAGCGGGCTAAACAGTTTCTGGAAGTGATTCGGGCAACGAGGGAGCAGATGAAAAACGGGTAATCCGAAACCGGGGACACCATTGGATTCTGGTTGCGCGGCCGCGGTCTCCGGGCTTGCCCATGGTGTCACCGGTTTTCCGCCGTTGTTACGAGAAGAGGCGGTCGAAAATTTCTCTGGTACGGTTTTGGATTTTGGACAGCTCCCTCTTCAACGGCTGATGGTTGAGATGCTCGGGTGTCCAGCGGTGGACCAGTTCGGTCAGCACTTCCAGTTGCGATTCGGAATTTGGCAGGCTGCCTTCGGGGTGTCCTGAGTAAACGCGGAGTCCGTGGTCCATGGCGCGATAAAAAGTTGCGGCATCGCGCAGGAACTCGGCGTCGGCTCGCTCCAGATGGCCCATGGCTTCGATGATGTCGATGCGCGCGGGCGTGTTCAGCACTTTATAGAAAATGCCGGCGGCCTTGAGGCGCAGATATAGCAGCGAGAAGTCGATATCGTAGAAACCGCCCAGGCCGGCCTTGAGCGGATGGCCCACTCCTTGTTCTTTTTCCAGACGCAGGCGCATCTGGCGCAGATCTTTTTTCGAACGGCCGCTTTGTCCATATCTGCGCCAGTCTACCTGTTGCAGTTCGTTCAAAAACCTGGTTGCGCGTTCAGTGTCGCCGGAGACGGCGCGGGCCTTCATGTAGGCGATGCCCTCCCAGGCTTCCGCGTTTTTCGAAAAATAATCCTTATAAGAAGCTTCCGACTGGACTAGCGCACCGGCGCTTCCGTTAGGGCGCAAACGGGTGTCCACGGAGAACATCAATCCAGTGCCGGTGTAAGCGGTGATCAGGTCGATCATGCGGCCGGCCACTCGCGTCCAGAACCCGTGCTCGTCATGGTCTTCGTCGGGCAGAACGAAAACCAGATCGGCATCGGAAGCCAGATCGAATTCCCGCATGCCCAGGCGTCCGAGCGCAATCACCATGAGTTGGTTGCGCAACGGATAGCCGGGTGCGGCCGGCGGATGCGAAGCCGCAACTTGATCCACCGCCATACGGTAGGTAGCGGCAACGGCGGCATCGGCCAGGTCAGAGGTGGTTTCCAGCGTTTCGAAGGCCGGCAAGCGCAGGCACATGCTGGTGGACTGAATGCGGAACATCTCGCGCCGGAAGAAACGCCGTAGATCGGAAACGTCTTCAAAATGCCCCGCGGCTTCCAGGAACGGAACATCCGGCGCCGCGCCCAGCCGGGCGAGCTCTTCCATCAACTCGGGGCTGCGAATTAATTCTTCCGCAAAGTAAGGACTGTGCTCGAAAATATCCAGCGTGTAGCGCGCCACGGTGTCGTTCGTATTGAGCAGCGGCAACCAGTTCGGGTTCGGTACTACCTTCTCCAGAAAATGCTCAAACGGGCCGGCGCCGCGCCGCAGGCCGGCGCGCGCAACACGCTCCGCCAGCTGAGGCGCGCACTCGGTGAGAAATCGGACCAGGTTCGTGGTAACGGCTTCCACGGTTTCCGGCCGTTCCACTTCCGCCGGAGCCGGGGGCGGAAGGTTGTAGTAACTGGGGCGCTGCGCGTGGATGACGCGGTGGTAAATCTCCTGCACGGCTTCCAGATGCGCGTTCAACTCGTGCAATAGTTTTTCGCGCGACGGCGCGCTGCCAAGTTGCGCGCTGGGCATGCGCTGGGCCAGCAGATCCAGATCGCGCTCGGTGGAGGGAAGCGTATGCGTCTGGCGATCGTCAGCGAACTGGAGCCGATGTTCCAGATTGCGCAGAAAGCGGTAGGCCGAGACCAGCCGGCCGTATTCGGCGGCCGAGAGCAGATCTTTGTCATTGAGCCGCGCCAACGCCAAGAGGGTGCCCCCATGCCGCACCCAGGGCGCGCGTCCACCGTGCAGCCGCTGCAAACACTGCACCAGAAACTCGATATCGCGGATGCCTCCGGGCGCCAGCTTTACATCGAACGCGGATTTCCCCAGACGGCGCCGGTTCAGTTTTTCACTGATGCGTTCGCGCGTAGCGGACACCGCTTCGACAGCCGAGAAATCCAGGGTAGTGGAATAGATCAGCGGTTCCACCGAATCCAGAAGCTGGCGGCCGGTTTCCGGATCTCCGGCGGCCACCCGCGCTTTGATCAGCATCTGCAATTCCCAATCGCGCGCACGAACCTGGTAGTATTTCTTCGCGCCTTCCAGTGAGATGCAAACTTCGCCCAAGCTGCCGTCCGGCCGCAGGCGCAGATCTACGCGGTAGCATAATCCCTCGGCCGTGTAAGTGGAAAGCAGCTCGGTGTATTGATTCGCGACTTTCTTATAGAACTCTTTGTTCGAAATGGGATTCTTGCCGTCCGTCTCCCCGTTAGCCGTGTAGACGAACATCAGGTCGATGTCGGAGCTGTAGTTCAGCTCGCGGCCGCCCAGCTTTCCGAGCGCGATCACCGACATACCGCACTCGCGCGCGTGACCATTCTCGTCCGCATATCGGGGGACGCCGTGCTTTGCCACCAACTCCGCGCGGATCCGTTCGTAGCTCACATCCAGGATCGCGTCGGCCAGGTCGGACAGCTCCTCGGTGGTTTCCGAAAGAGCGCAGAGGCCCAAAATGTCCCGCAGCAAAATCCGTAAAATCTGCTGACGACGGAACAGAGCCAGCGACAAAGCTTCGGGCGTTCCCTCAGGCTGGTGTTCGAGAAATAGAAGCAGGCGCTTCTTGTACTCGCTGTCCATGAGGACGCGGTCCATATCGGCGAGCTGTTCGATCCATTGCGGGTTCTGGAGAATTTCGTCGGAAAGGAAGCGGCTATTTGAAAAAACAGCGATCAATTGCTGCAAGTAGCTGGGCGATTGCGCCAACCTTTTGAAAGCATCGGGATGCTGGTGTTTCAGGCCCACCAGATAATGCACGGCCGCATCCGGATCGGCCGCCGAGGCAAGCAATGCCTCAATTTGCATTTCGATGGCGGAAGGAACGCCGCTGGCTAGGGTCCCGATCTCGCTTTGAGCACGCCGGGGCTGGCGGAACGCGATGACTTCTAGCAAACTGGGCATGCTTCTTAGACGACGTAGTCTACTGATGTAATTATAACTTAGGTGTCAGTCACCTGATCGGCAGATTTGGCTTTCGGGATTACCTCACTCAGCCGATTGCTCTTCCAATGCGATTGGATCGCCGGGATGCAGGGCGCCGCCGCTGATCACTCGGGCGTAGAACCCGCTAAGACCCCAGCGGGGACTGGTGGGGTCGCCGGCTTTGACCTGCGCATCGAACAGCGAACGTTGAATTCCCGGACCGTACACGTTCAGCGTGGCGCAAGGCGCGCGCGGCCGGGTGATCTGGATAGAAACGCCGCCCGCGCGGTACCGTTGCCCGACGCGAAATTGGCGGCGATCCAGGCCCAGCGTGGTCAGGTTCTCGCCCAGCGCGCCGGGATATAACTTGAAACCCTGCGCGGCCAGCTGCTGGATTCCTTCTGAAGTGATAATGAGCAGCGCCTGATTCGGGCCGCCATGAATATCGGGATGCGACCAGCCATCGCCGCGGATGCCCTCGGCGCTGAGCAAGGCTTCAGGGATCGAGCGCTTGGGGATGCCGCCGGGCGAGATGCTGATTTGGAGGATGGAGCCGATCATCCGTCAGTCCGCCTCAGAAGCAGGAGTGCTTGCGCCACGTCACAACGCACTTTCGTCAGTCGGCTTCAGTGCCGGAACCGGAGTGTCAGGCTTCAGCGGGGGCTTCTGCTTGTGCCAGTCCGTGGCTCGTTCAAAGGCGTTTGCCAGAGCCAGCACGCGAGCTTCCGAGAAGCGCGGACCGGCAATCATCAGGCCCACCGGCAGCCCCGCCGATGTGAAGCCGCACGGCACCGAGATTGCCGGAATGCCGTACACGTTGAATTGCCCGGTGTTTTCCAACTCTGGATTCCTGAGCTTGTCGCTCTCTTCCCTTTTAATGGCTGCTTCAATGGTGCGCGGCGTGCGGCGGCGGGTGGGAAGCACCACCAGATCGAAATCTGTAAAAGCGTCGTCGATGGTGCGGCGCAGCAGCTCCAGTTTCCAACGCGATCGAATGTAGTCGGCGGCTTTCAGATTCGCTCCGCCTTGCAGCGCCCGCCGCGTGGGGATCTGATAGCGTCCGGGGCCGCGCGCGAACAGCTCTTCATGGTAGGCGTAGCTTTCGCCCGCCAGCGCGATCTCGCGAGTAGGCGGAAGCGTGACATCCTTAGCGCCTTGGGTGAGCCTGGAAAGCACAAAGATAGCGTCTTCCACCGCCTTGGCTACGTCGGCATCCAGAAGGTCGAAAAAGGGCGCTCGCGGGATGCCCAACCGAAGTCCGGATACGGGCTGCTTCATGGCCTCCACGTAATCTTCCTTGGGATGCTCCACACTCGCTATATCCAGCTTGTCGTAGCCGGTGAGGGAGTTCAAAAGCAGCGCGGCATCCTGCACCGTGCGCGTCAGAGGGCCGCAATGATCCAGCGACACCGTGAGCGGAATGATTCCCCGGATAGAAACCAGTCCATAGGTTGGTTTCAATCCCACGATGCCGCAGAACGAAGCGGGCGTGCGGATGGAGCCGCCTGTATCGGTACCCAAGGCCCCGAAACACAGATCGGCCGCAACCGCCGCCGCCGATCCTCCCGACGATCCGCCGGAATTCCGATCCAGCGCCCAGGGGTTGCGAACGGGGCCGTAATAACTGGTGGCCGATGTCCCACCCATGGCGAATTCATGCAGATTGGTCTTGCCCAGCAAGATTGCTCCGGCAGCCTTCAAGCGCCGCGCCACCTCCGCGTCTTCAAGGGGAATTCGGTCATCGAAAACAGCGCTGGCAGCGGTGGTGCGGATGCCCGCGGTGTCGATGTTGTCTTTGAGCGCGATGGGGATGCCGTGCAGAGGTCCGCGGAGTTTGCCGGCCAGCTGCTCGCGGTCGAGGGCCCGCGCCTGCTCCAGCGCATGCTCCCGCAGCACTGTGATAAAAGCGTTGATCTTGGGATTGTATATTTCGATTCGGGCCAGGCACGCTTGAGTCAGTTGGGTTGGGCTGATGCTTCGCGATCGGATGCGGGCGGAAGCTTCGGCCAGAGTCAGATCGGACGGGTCCTCGGCAGCTTGGCCGCGCGCGGCCAGCGCACCCAGCACGGTGAGTCCAAAACTGCGGCGGGTTAGATGGTGCATTGAGTAATAGCTTACTCTGAGCGGAGCGGCCGGGTGCGTTACCGAACCGCGAGCGGCTGGAAAAGTCTAAAGCGTTTTTTCTGAATCACACTTTTTCTGGCTGGATCCACAATGTCCGCGCTCTGAGCTTGCGGCCAGGCCGTGCAGACAGAG
>Ga0302324_100016503_pt1 | contig 14711 bp, 10 predicted proteins | sample Palsa_T0_1_FD_201949 | JGI IMG/M metagenome (GOLD analysis project Ga0302324, IMG submission 201949) | Peat permafrost microbial communities from Stordalen Mire near Abisko, Sweden - Palsa_T0_1 | ecosystem: Environmental > Terrestrial > Soil > Palsa > Peat permafrost | place: Sweden: Abisko...
ATCGGCAAAGTCCAGGTGCGCCGCATACGGCCGGCCGGAAGAATGAAGGGCGCCGGCTGGACCGCCTTCCCGGTGATGCTGGCCTACCTGGTGAGGCTCGCGATCGTGCTGCTGCTTGATGCGCGCCGCTACGATGTGATCATCATCTCGGGGATGAAGATCATTCCAATCGCGGCCGTTCCGATCGGCCGGTTGCTCGGTAAAAAATGCGTAATCCGTCTCGAATCGCCATTCGAGATCGTTGAGCCCATCTCTGCAGAGAGCTTAGGGGCGATGAACTCCATCACGGGCCGGTTGCTGGGTAGCGTCTTGATGCGCATGCAACGCGCCGTGTTGAGCCACGCCGACTGTGTCATTGCCATTTCCAATGACATCACGAGTCTCCTGGCGCGACTGCAGCCTCCACCAGCGAGGATTGCGAGTATCCCCAATGCGATCGATCTGGACAGATTCAGGCCCGTGTCGCCGCAAGAGAAACTGCAGCTACGTGCGCTACTGGGATTTCCGTCCGCCAAAACCGTCGTGGTCTTCGCCGGTCGATTATCACGCGCCAAGGGCGTAATGATGTTGATCGAGGCATGGCCGAGCGTCGCCCAGCAGGATTCAAACCTTTTGCTCGTGCTGGTCGGCTCCGGCAAGGGCTCCTGGGATGATTGTGAGCCCGAGATCGTCGAATATCTTCGCAGCCATGACCTGACGGAAAGCGTCGTTCTCGCGGGCGAGAGCGATCGCGTGCAAGCGTACCTGCAGGCCGGAGATCTCTTTGTCTCACCGAGCGATTACGAGGGATTTGGTCTAACCATAGTTGAAGCTCTCGCTTGCGCAATGCCCGTCGTCTCCACGGCGGTCGGAATAGCGCGCGAAAGTATTCGCGAGGGTGAGAACGGCTTTCTGTGCCCGCCGAAGGATCCCCGCGCGTTGCACGAGGCCATCGAAAGAGCGCTCGCGCAGCGTGATCAATGGCCCGCTATCGGCCGCAAGGCGCGCGAAAGTGTAGCCGACTTTGGCATTCCTCCGGTCATTGAGCAGTACATCAGGCTATGCCGAGAACTGCAGCGCTGAGCGCAGTTGGACGATCGCTGCGATGCTCCATTTGATTCCGCACCGACGCCTCAATTGGAATTCGCCGTAATCGCGGTCTTCGCATCAGCCGCCGCGATCGAATAGTCGTGATATACGCTCCCGGCACTGCCGATGGCGGTGACCCTGATGAGACCTCCTGCGACGCCGCCCTGCGGCACCTTGAACGTGAAGGATGCACCTCTGCCGCTTGCGATGTGCGAGTGCGTGTCATTGACCCAGTCGAGGGACCACGATTGCGGCCATGCGGTCGCCCGCGCAGTCACGACTGCATTCGGCTGCAGCGCGGTGTCGAGCGGCGGCGCTGTCAATTGCGGCACCCCCACATTGACTCGCAAAGTGGCCTTCACCACGTGGAACGCGTCGTATTTGCCGACGCTTGAGAAGACGGCCCAGAGCGTCTGACCATCTGCGCTCATCCATTTGGTCGGCAGATGCAGTCCTAGATAGTCGCCGAAGGATTCGGGGCCGAGATTTCCCCAGTCATCGTAGTAGCCCACTGTCGCCCAAGGTCCCCAAGGATGCGGCGCCTCAAATATCCCGACCTGCCCGGCCGACATCGTCGCATCCTCTGCGCCGGGGTTGTGTCCTGATGTGAGGAGAAAGCGGCCAATAGGGGCATCGTAGACGACCTCGGCATCCGTGCCGTTCGGGTCAAAAAAAACCGCCCCGGCGTTCACTTCAAGAGTCGACCAACCGGTGGCAGTGCCTCGCGCGTCGACACCTGTCAGGTACTGATAGACACCAACCTCACCCGGATCGGCAGTCAGCTGGTTCTTCTGGACTCTTCGCAGATAGAGGTGATTACTGTCATGCGTTCGGTGGTAATAGGTGTAAACATAAGAATCCAATGCGCCTGCGTAATCCTTGCCAAACTGTAAAAAGGTCCCGAGCGTGTAATTCGTCCAGGATGCGACCTGCCAGGTTTTAGCCAGATCCGCAGACCAGATGAGCGTACTCCAAGGTCCGGAAGCGTAGCGATGCACGGGATCGGGCGTGTTGGCTCTCGTCCAGAGGCCGCCATAGGCGTAGATCACCCCGCCGACGGAAATTTCAGTAAAGACCTTACCGCCGAAGGTGGCCGCGGTTTCTGCATACTCGGGAGCGAGGCCCCACGTGTTTTGACCAACAATTGCCGGCGGATTGGCCGCCATCGGAAATCCGGAAATTCGCGCCCAGCCTAAACTCACGCGCCCGACCCGGTCCGCGCCCTGGAAGCCTCCGCCATCACCCCATGCGCCGTAGAGGTTGCCGTCAGCGGCCCAGGTAAGCGGCCAAAGATCACTTCCGACCGCTTCGCGAAGCGTGGTAACGGTGGAAAAATCCCAGGCAATATCGGTGATGACCTCGCTTTGCGGGTATGGTGCGACCGCCGCGACGGACCGCGTAGAAAACAAGGCCCAACCGCAGAATATTGTGCCGAGTACAAGCGCACCTTTACTTCGACGACAAAAGTGCATTCCCATCCGCAGCGCCTTCTACGCGGCAAACCTGATTCGCTGTACGCTCATCGTTGACAGAAATCTATCGAACGGGCCGGCCGTCTGCAACGCAACCGCTGCCGACACTGCGATAAAAGCGCCAGCTCGCCGCTCCTAGCGGAGGCGCAATCGTAGTCTCGTTTTGATTGACTTTTCAATAACCTGTCGTGACGGAGTGAGGTTGTCGCGGACGACTCGAGCTCTTTCCGAGCGAAGCGCGCTCCGGTGGTTCGTTCCCCGCAACACTCAGATCTTAGCGTGCGTTCGCGTAGGCCAAAATCGACATGGGCACAAAAAATGGTCGCTCGATCGCAATGATTGCGCCCGGAAACAGCTTCCTCATGTCACGCGGACCAAGAGGATTATAGAATTGTGCAGCTTTACGCGCGGCAGCCAACGACGGCGCGCGCCAACCGCTGCCGAAGGAAGATAACGTGCACAAGCGTGTCCGGATGGATGTTGGATATGCCGCAAAAAAGGGCGGAGCAAATGGAAAATGCGGATCCACTGGTGAGTATTTGTTAGGAACTTGTATAAAGAACGGCACGCCGCTCGCCAGGATACTGGCAGCTAATAATGCACGCGCCTCCAGGTTGGCCAGATGCTCGAAGAAGCTGTTTGAAAATACGACATCGAAGTGCTGGAAATCGTTTGCCGTCAATGTCGTGGCGTCGCGGTTGACATCCGTGATGCATTTGTACTTCGGAGTCCGACCACGAACTGATACGTCAGTAGCGTGAATGTTGATCAGCGTGACATCTAACCTGTCGGCGTCCGTAAGCTTCCACCAATCCTCCCAAAATGGCACGGTGCCGCCGATGTCGATGATCCTTAAACGGCCGAGTGTGTCCAACGGCCGAACCTTCCCCATGCTGTTCAAGAAGCCTTTGAAGGCTGCCAATCTGTCCGCCCGGGTCTTCATCCTTAGAACAGCGACTAAACCCATACCTCCTCACCCTCCCAAAAAAATCAGTCCGAGTAATTTGTAAAGCCCATGGCATCGGACATCAACAGCCCATCGTAGCCCACTGACACGCGCGCGAGCTGGCATTCCAATAGGCTGTGGCGCTGCCCGGCTTGCCGGGGATTTGCCTTCCCTCGTTTTGGCTCTCGCATTGGGTGCCACTTGTTCCTCTGCAAGGATAGCGGCAGCAGATCCGAACCGAAGCTTCACGCTGGGGCTGAACAGAGCAGCCATTCTGCGGCGCGCGCTGACGGCGCCCGGGCGGTTCCCTTGCAGTAAGCAATTTTTACGTGTAAGCTATTGTTTTTATTGGCGTCCCCAACCGGATTCGAACCGGTGTTACCGCCGTGAAAGGGCGATGTCCTAGGCCTCTAGACGATGGGGACACTGTACCGGAACGTAGCCCGATGACATTGAATTGGCGTCAGGTTCGGGCGGACGGCATCCTACCAATCGACACAGGTCCTGCACAAACTGTATTGAACGCGACGCACCGATTATCGGCTCCCGAGCAGGCTACTCTGTCCCTTGATTCGCAGTGGCGGGTGCCGCGGTTTCACGGCCAGGGGATACTGCCGCAACTCGACGCCGTTCAACCGCCTGACTGCCTCGAATGAGCTTTGTATCTTGCGGGTCTGCGGATGCAATTACGCCGCCTCGACGCGCGACGACATATTACCGACAAGGCCGAGCATCACGAGCGTGACTGCTGGCGCTAAATCTTTGGACTGCCTGAATACAATGCGTCCACCAATATCTGGCGCACGGCGTCGCGCGCGCTCCATTTCTGGGACGCATTTCTTGAGAGGAGCGGAACGCCGCGTCATACTAGCAATTCGCCGGATTCAGGTTTTCGGTCGAATTACAGGTATGGAGGCTCAAAACTTGAGTAGGCGGCGCGCGTGACCCCCGATCCACAGCTTTCGGTGATTGTCCCCTTTTTCAATGAAGAGGACAGCGTCGGTCCGCTGTACTCGGCTATCGTAAAAGCGGTAGATCCGCTTGGCATTTCATTCGAAATCGTGCTCGTCGATGATGGCAGCACCGATTCAACGCATGCGCGTGCCGTCGATATTGCCCGAGCCGATTCGCGTGTACGCGTCGTAAAGTTCCGTCGCAACTATGGACAGACGGCCGCGATGGCCGCCGGCATCGAACACGCCATCGGCAGCATTTTGGTGACGATGGACGGCGACCTGCAAAATGATCCGGCCGACATCGAGCACTTTCTTTCAAAGATGGCCGAGGGCTTCGACATCGTCGTGGGTTGGCGGCATCAGCGACAAGATAAGCTCATTTCGCGCAAGATACCTTCGCGCATTGCAAACTGGCTGATCGGAAAGGTGACCGGAGTACCCATCAAGGACAACGGGTGTTCGCTCAAGGCATTTAGAGCTTCCGTCATCAAGGCGATACCGTTGTACTCTGAAATGCACCGCTTCATTCCGGCGATGGCCTCAATGGCGGGACCGCGCATTGCTGAAATCAAGGTCCGCCATCACGCGCGCCAATTCGGCCAGTCGAAGTACGGGTTATCACGAATCTACAAAGTAATTCTGGACCTTCTGGTCATCAAGACCGTTGCCTCCTTCACGTCGCGGCCGCTGGTGTGGTTCAGCTTATTGAGTCTGCCGGCGCTCATATTTGCCGTGCTGACTTTCAGCTACACCGTATATTCGGTGCTTATTCACGGTGAGAAGATGTCGCTGCCGGTCGTCGGCACCGGCTTCATGTTTGGCGCCTGCGTCGTGGTGTTAATGTCGAGCGGAGCGATCGGAGAACTGGTGTACAAGTTGGGCGATATTCGCGAGCGCGATTTCTCCCGACTCACGGAGAGTTTCCACGGTGCACAGACCATTGCGCGGCAGGGTCGCCAACATGTCTGACAGCAACATCCCGATCGACATATCGGTAGTAATCCCGGTTGGCGATCGTCACGACGACGTGGTGACGCTGTACCGCGACTACCAGACCGGCCTGGACAGGCTCGCGGTGCGCTATGAGGTAATTTTCGTTCTGGACGGGCCGCGCCCCGACGCCGCCGCTGGCCTAGCCAGATTGCGCAGCGAGGGCGAAGACATTGAAGTCGTTCAGCTGACGAAGGGCTTCGGGGAGTCGACCGCGCTCATGGCTGGATTCGAGCGCACGCGCGCGCCGGTAATTATGACTCTCCCCAGCTACTACCAGATCGATAGCTCGGAAATACCCAAGCTCGTCGACGCCCTGGTAACGGCCGATGTGGCGGTGGGACGACGGTGGCCGCGCAGCGGCGGACGCCTGGAAGAACTGCGCCGCAACGCATTTCACCGCGCGGTGAACTGGATGACCGGCCTGCGCCTCGGGGATTTGGGTTGCGGTGCACGGGTAATGAAGCGGCGTGTAATCGAAGAAATCTTTCTGTACGGCGACCAGCACCGCTTCCTCGCCGTGCTCGCTAATCGGCAGGGCTTTCGTGTCCTTGAAATTGATGTGCATCAGTCGCCTCGCGACCGCTTTCGGGGACGATACCGCCTGCGCGAATACGCGCATCGCGCTCTCGACATCCTCACGGTGCTGTTTCTCGTACGCTTCACTAGGAAGCCGTTGCGCTTCTTCGGGATGATTGGCCTGTCGTTGTTCGGCTTGGGAATATTGGTGCTCGTCGCACTCGTCGCTGAAAGGCTTTTCTTTGGGTATGAGCTCGCCGACCGGCCGGCATTGTTGCTGACTTCACTCCTCGTCGTGCTCGGCTTACAGCTGTTTGCCCTGGGTCTGCTTGGGGAGTTGATTATCTTTACGCACGCACAGAGCATCAAAGATTATCAGGTCGAGAGCGTGATTCAGTTCTCTGATCGAGTTCCCGCACTCATTGGCCCCGACGGCGCGCATGACCATATCGAAACGGGATGACTGCGAGGCGAAGCCAAGAGAAACGCCGGTTGCATTAGTCGCAGGCATCGCAGTTTGTGCCGTCGTGGCGGGCACGTTCGTTCGATTCAAGGGGCTTGGGTCCGCACCGCTCGCGGTCGACGAGTACTTTATTGTGCGTTCGACGCAGAACATCCTGCATCATGGTTGGCCGGAATTTGACTGCGGTGGCTATTACACCCGCGGGCTTCTGCTGCAGTATCTAAGCGCCCTGCTAACCCTCCTCGGCGCAGCGGTAGACACTTCGCCGCGGATTTTGTGTGCAATGAGCAGCCTCTGCGCGCTGCCGGCGGCCTTCATTCTTGGGCGGCGGACGCATGGCTCGACCGTAGGCTGGCTCGTGGTCGCAGTTCTGTCACTTTCTGTGTGGGAAGTCGAAATGGCCCGTTTCGGGCGCATGTACGCCCCGTTTCAAATGGTGTTTCTCTGGTATCTGGTTTTTTTCTTGAAGTTCACCATAGATCGCGACGCTCGCGCCGTGTGGGTAATGGCGGTGCTGACGATTGTTGGTTCTCTTCTCTGGGAGGGCGGGGTTTTTCTGGCACTGGCTAATTTTCTTCCGCTCTTCATGCGGCGATCGAGCACGGCCCTTCCCAGGCGCATCTGGCCATACCTTGCGATCTCAGCGGCCCTGCTTGCCCTCGTCTACTGGTTCGAAACGACCGACTTTCGAGTGCTCGGCGACTCGCCGCCACTGCCTCGCGATTATGATCCGTCGCTCACCAGCGAGTCGATGGACCTCCTGCAAGCGCCGCTGCCGGCGTGGATGACGCTGGCCGCACACCCGGTGTGGCTTGCGGGCTTCTTGCCGGTGCTCGTTGTGTGCGGCTTATCCTTGCGGTGGATTTGGTCATTGCGCGATAGAGTCTTCGCCGCCGTCGGATTGCTCGCCGTGCTGGGCGCAGCCCTCATACATCAGTTTCTCGCGGTGGCAGTCCTCCTCGCGCTGGTCGTCCTGGTGCGGGCCCTCTCCTGGCGAGAACTGCTGTCGCGCGATGCCCGCTTGCTATACGCCGCACTGACGGCATGCGCACTATTTTGGATCGCATGCCTCGGCAGCACGTGGCAGGCCCCGGCCGGCCTCGGCGCGGCGAGGGACACGTTGGTCTTTGCGTACCAATTTGTGAGCCTTCCGGACCTTGTAGGCGAGGTTTTCCGGCCCTGGTCCGGTGCCATTCCGATCACGGGTGCGGGCCTCGCGCTCGTGCTGGGAATTGGTCTTTGGCGCGTGATCAAGCAGGATGAGAGCGGCCTGTCTGCGCAACGCGCCCTCTGGGTAGTTTTTCTTTGTCTGCTCATTGCGGCGAGTGCGAGCCATCCACCGCGTCATGAGACGCGTTATGTGTTTTTCCTCTACCCGATAGCCTTAATCCTCGCATTGTCCACCGTTGCCGCGATAGTTGAGACGCTATCCTTCGCCCGTCACGCCGCTACCGCGATGACGATTGCCCTCGGACTTGGGGCCTTCTCGCTGACCGATGACTTCAAGCCCCGGCATCTGCTTGAAATTGACAATCCGCGCACGCTATTCAGACTCGGCCTGACTCCGTCACAGCAGTCGCACTTGGTTGTTCGGGACGATACGCGAGCGGTCGCACATTGGCTCCGCCAACATGAAGCGGGCGATGCAGACGTCGTGATTACCGCTGTGCAGGGTCTTCAGTTTTATGATTCAAGAATCAATTTTTTCTACGTTGCGCGCAACGATTACAATTTTGCGTCCTATGCGTGCCGCCGCGGTGCTATTGATCGGTGGAGCAATCTGCCGTTGTTGCAGTCGCCAGCAGCGGTTGATGCGGCCATCACTGCGAGCCATAGAACTTTTCTCGTCACATTTTCCGACCATTTGGCTGCACTTCTGCCGCAACTCCTACTTCACCACCCGAGCGTTGTGAGCACCATCGGAAATTTGTCGATCGTTGCATTTGAGGGCGGCAGCGCCCAACACACTCCGGCAACCTGACCGCCCGCATAGAGACAATTCCCGAATGTACATTCTGACACTCGTGGTAATGCTTTCGGTCACGCTCTGCTCGTATCTCACCGATATTCGAGTTGCGCCACAGGCTGTCAAGTACTTTCCGGAGGTGCTCTCCGTGATCGTAGTCGTCTACGTACTCGCGGCGGGTGCTCGGCAGCGATTCAAATTCGTCGGCACAGAATATTGGATCGCATTCGCCGCACTATCTATCGTAATCATCTGTGGCGTGACGGCCAATGGGGTCGCGCCGGGTCCGGTGTTTGGTGGTTTGCGCTATTACCTGCGTGCAATGCCCCTCTTCCTTCTTCCCGCCGTGCTGGAATACGACGACTGGCAGCTGCAGCGTCAGCTCAAGCTGCTGTTCGGAATATCGCTTTTGCAGTTGCCAATCGCTGGGTATCAGCGCCTGCTTGTTATGAGGCTGCACCATTGGTCGGGAGATCCGGTTATTGGCACGCTGATAATTTCGTCAATACTGTCGATCTTTCTGATTGCAGGAATCTGCATCATGGCCGGGCTGACGCTAAAAGGCCGGCTCAGTCGATTCGGGTTCGTCGTCGGCTTTTTGCTCCTGGTCCTGCCGACCACGATAAACGAGACCAAAGGCACGTTGTTTCTCCTGCCGGTTGGACTCATAACGACCTTGCTCGTCGGATCGGAGCCCGGAAAGCGCATGCGCATCGTTGTCGGCGCCACGACTCTGATGGTGCTGTTTTTGGCGATCTATATTCCGATTTATGACTACTTCAGCACCAGAGACAACCCCTATCCTGTGACAATTGCTTCATTCTTTGGCAACGAGCAAAACGTCGAACATTACGTCAATCAGAACGCAGAGCTTGGTACACGTAAGGAAGCTGGGCGACTGGACGCAATCACTGTTCCCCTGCACGGGTTAGCTTCCGATCCCGTCAAACTCGTTTTTGGAGTGGGCATCGGTAATGCATCGCATTCCTCGCTGGGCGGCAACTTCAACGGCGCGTACTACGCTCTATTCGGACGCTACGCGGGCATCTCTTCCGCGAGCACATTCATTTTGGAAATTGGCCTACTGGGCCTTGCACTTGTCTTCTGGCTCTATTGGCTTATTTTCCGGGATTCGCTGTTTGTCGCCGCGAACTCCCCAGGCACGCTCGGCGGAATCGCCCTCGGTTGGACGGGAATAACCATTGTTATGGCGATATCCACCTTTTATAAGGCCACTCATGTCTTTGATTCCCTTTCGTACCTGTTCTGGTATTTCTCGGGATTAATCGCCGCCGGACGCATGCGGATCACGCTAAGCCGCCCAGCAGCCACCGTGACCGAGCCCCGCCCGCTGGTCTCGTCACGCAGGCCTAGGACCAGGCGAGCGCGTGCGCGATCTCGTGAAGCCAATGCGGGCCGATAAACAAACGCATATCCCTTCGCTCGACGGCATTCGTGGCATTGCCGCGCTGCTCGTGTTCGTATCGCACGCCGGACTCGATGACGTCATTCCCGGCGGCTTTGGCGTGACAATATTTTTCTTCCTCAGCGGCTATCTGATTACAACACTGCTGCGGCAGGAGTTTGCCAAGACGGAAAGCATCAGTCTCAGACGCTTCTATCTTCGTCGCGTGTACCGGATTTTGCCTCCGATGTACATCGTGCTGGCGATCCTTATTCTGCTCGCCTGGGCCGACGTCGTGCCCAGCAACATGGAGCTGGGGGCGGTCGCAGCCCAGTTTGTTCAAGTAACGAACTATTACCTGATCCTGCACGGCCCTTCACATCTGGTGCCGTTCACGATACCAATGTGGTCGCTCGCGATCGAAGAACATTTCTACCTGATATTTCCGGTCGCGTTCGCGTTCCTTCTGCGTCATTACGATTACCGGCGGGTCGCCGCGATTTTTTTGGTCGTGTGCGCGGCGGTGTTGCTCTGGCGCTGCTATCTTTTCATGGGCCTCGGAGTCTCCTGGCGCTACACCTACATGGCGACGGACACGCGCATAGATTCATTGTTGTACGGATGCACTCTCGGTGTTTGGTGCAATCCATGGCTTGACCGCCCGATCCCGGATACACACCGGCGCCGCTGGATTCTGCTCTTAATTTTATCTGTAGGTTTGCTGCTGTTCACATTTTTGTATCGCGAACCCGCGTTTCGTGAGACGTTTCGGTACAGCATCCAGGGCATCGCGTTGTTTCCAATTTTTCTGTGTGCCGTGAGATTTCATACCTGGCCCATATTCTCGTGGCTGGAGCTGAGACTTGTGCGCGGACTAGGTCTCATTTCCTACACGTTCTACCTATGCCATTTTGCCTGCCTGCGTATTGTAGAGGAACGGTTACATGCAACCGCCATCGTGCGCGGCGTGGTGGCATTTGTCCTCGCGGTAGCTTTCTCCACGCTAATGTATGTGCTGATTGAACGTAATCTCGCTGCGGTTAGGCGTCGACTGCACGACACCGTTGGACAACGGCGGCTTACACAAACCGTTTGAGCAGTTTGTCGCCGCATTCGCACAGTTGCTAAACATTTCAAAGCGGCGTTACAGTGGCCCAAATCTGGAGGCTAGCCTAATGATCACGCGTAAGGGACGCTTCGCGTTCTTCTGCATTTTCGTCTTGACCGCAACCTGCTCGGTTTCGGCCAAGGGAATCTATGTTTCCCCCACCGGCAACGACAACAACAGTGGACTCGCTGCCGGCTCGCCGTTTCAAACCATTGCAGCCGCATCAAAGCTTGCCGCGCCTGGCGATACGGTCTACCTCCTGCCCGGGCAATACCACGAAACCATTGCGCCGGTAACTTCTGGCACATCAGAAAATCCCATCACTTATCAAAGCATGGGCCCTGCGCCTGCGGTTATTTCGAACGTGAAAGTCGGAATTATTATCAGTTCCAAAGCCTACATAGTGATTAAAGGCGTCAACGTCAACGGCGGCACGGCGCCCCCTAACTCCAATGTGGACACGTTCATCGTCGTGCAGAACTCACACAACATCACCATCGAGAACGGGTCGTTCCAATATGCGAACGGTTGGTCGGGCATAGACATTTCCGGCATGTATTCGGCCGATGGAACGTACTATGCATACGTCGCTTCGGGTGCGAGGGCTACTGGCACGACTTCATACGTCACGATCCAGAACAACACGTTGGACAGCGTCGGCAGTTATGTCGCCAACTATGGCGATGTGATCGAGGTCGAATTTGGTACCATTCAGCACATTCTCATCCAGGGAAACACATTCACGCACGGCGGTCATGATCTCCTCGAGTTTGACTCGGACTACGGCGTCACCCAGAACAACACTTTTAATAACGACTTCCGCGATCTCTTCGGTGGAAATTCAGGCTACCGAAGTTTTGAGATGGGCGGGAATTACAATGTCTTTCAAAACAACTTCGTTGAGCATGCGAGATTAAGCGGTACCGGTCGCGTGCCGCCGCTTGGCTCGCCGCGTGGCAGTCAGAACATCACAAGGCTCAACGTCATGTTTGACAGCGTCAAGGAGGGTGTCGATACCTGGTGTGGAGACCCGGGATCGGAGACGGTCGTGAACGATCGCATCTACAATAATACGATGTACGATCTTGGCTCCGCTGGCTGGATCGTCTGGGCTTACCCGGGATGCACTACCGCAGGCAACCTGGTGTTCGCCAACAACCTTGTAGTGAACGACCGCATGGCGCCCGGGACCGTACCCGGCGCCGTATATGGCGGCCCCAATCCCGACGTCGATATCCAGATTTCGGTTTCTGGCGGCTCCGGGGTGGTCGATCTTGGACAGGGTCCCACCGCGAATAGCGTCGTCAAGGGAAACCTCTTTTCGCCGGCGTCAGGCGGACCTGCCTATGTGAACCTGCAAGGCGCCGGCGGTCGAATGCTGCTGAGCGCCGCGACCAGCCAGTACCCGAAGCTTTTCGCGGGCAACGTCGAGTCGCGCCCGGTGTTTGTCACATCCGCACCGTCTGCCAAGGCGGACTTCGCGCTGCAATCGAACAGTAGCGGCATCGGTGCTGGTGTGTTTCTGACGACTGCCGTCGGCAGCGGTACATCCACTCAGCTCGTCGTGGCGGATAGTTACTATTTCAGTGATGGCAACAACCTCGTTCCGGGCGACATTATTCAGCTGCAAGGCTCGACTCAGACCGCGCAGATCGCAAGCATTAACCGTGCGAGCAACACACTCACCTTGGTAAGTCCCATTGGCTTCAAGAATGGTCAAGGTGTCTCGTTGGCCTACAGCGGTACAGCGCCCAATATCGGCGCCGGCGGCATTACCTCGACGAGCGCAAAGACGCCGCTGCCGCCAGCTGGCCTCTCGGCCGCCCAGCAGCAGTAAATCGCTGGTTAAAAATCACTCGTGATGTCGTTCTTGAAGGCAGCACTCGACCTCACAGCTGCACGGCCTCCGATGAGTGGATCGCAAGATGTGGCATAGGGATTCGCCGCGACCAACGATCATTTGATCGGCAGCAATGCTTGCGCGCCCAAGACCAGTCGCGGCCGCCTCGTTCGTAAGCAAGGTTGCGGCCGGCTGGCAATACTGGCAATCTCCAGCGCGTATTTTCGCAGACCAGCAGACCAATGAAGAAACGCGCGGCTGACCGGGCCGATGAAAATCTATGACGGTATTGCCTGGTAAGAACCGCGTCCTCATCATCGTCGAGAATCTTCCCTGCCCTTTCGATCGCAGAGTCTGGCAAGAAGCTCTTGCTCTTCGAGCGAACGGGTATCAGGTGAGCATTATCTGCCCAAAGGGTCGAGGCTACGACAAGGGCTACGAAGTTCTCGAGGGCGTGCATATATACCGCCATCTTCTGCCGCTAGAGGCCAACTCCGCCCTGGGCTACGGGCTCGAGTACACCCTGTCGCTGTTATTAGAATTCTCACTAGCAGTTCGGGTGGCTCTCACACGGGGCTTTGACGTCATCCATGGCTGCAATCCGCCGGACACGATTTTCCTGATTGCGCGATTCTTCAAGCTGTTCGGCAAGCGCTTTATATTTGACCACCACGATATCAATCCCGAGCTCTACGAGGCCAAGTTTGGCCGACGCGACGTCTGGTACCGGCTCTTGTGTCGCCTCGAACGGTGGACTTTCAATACGGCAGACGTGAGCATCGCGACCAACGAGTCTTATCGGCAAATCGCAATGGAACGCGGCGGAATGCCACCCGAGAAGGTATTCGTCGTGCGTAGCGGTGCGGACCTGTCGCGCGTTCATCTGCTTCCGCCACGCAATGAGTTGCGACGGAATAAGCGTTTTCTCGTCGGCTACGTCGGCGTAATCGGCAAGCAGGAAGGGCTCGATTTGCTGCTGGAGTCAGTGGCTTACTTGCGCCAAAAACTGGGCCGCAGCGATGTCCAATTTACCGTCGTGGGAGATGGGACGGAACTGGCAAATCTGCGTCAGTTGAGTCGGCGGCTAAATATCGACGACTGCGTCGAATTCACCGGTCGCATTCCGGACGCCGCGCTTTGGGAGATCATCAGCACCGCAGACGTCTGCGTAAATCCGGATCGCGCGAACGAAATGAATGACAAGTCGACTATGAACAAGATTCTTGAGTACATGGCATTGGGCAAGCCTATCGTCCAGTTCGACCTGACCGAGGGCCGATTCTCGGCAGGCGGTGCGTCATTGTACGCCCGGCCCAACGACACGACAGACTTCGCCCTGAAGATCTGTGAGTTGTTGGATAACCCGCAGCGACGAGACGCCATGGGCGCGCTCGGGCGCGCAAGAGTCGAAGGTGGGCTTGCCTGGCACCATCAGGTGCCGCGACTGCTGGCCGCCTATACTGTCGCGATGACGAGCAACCGTCAGGATCCGTAGTAATCGCCAACAGTCTCCTGCGACCGGTTCAATACGAGCCCCGCCACTTCAAATGGCGAGAGGACATCAACCGCGCTGGCAAGGGAATCGCGACGAGTCTTGCCAACCGATGCCACAATCAGCACCGCGTCAATGCTCGGCGCAACGACTAGCACGTCGGCAGTGTTCAACACCGGTGGAAGATCGAACAAGATCAAGCCATTCGGATCAATAGTCCTAATGTAGGCGATCAGTTCCTCGAGGCGACCCGTACCGAGTAGCTCCGATGATGCCGATGTGGAGAATACGCCGCCTGCGAGCGCAAGATTGTCCACCCCGATCGAGAACAGCAGCTGATCGGCGCTCGACGATCCCGCGAAATACGTCCAGATTTCCGTTTTCGGCCGAATGCCGAGATATGAGCAGATCCGAGGGCTGCGCAGATCAAGATCCAACAGAAAGATGTTCCGATTCTTGTCGCGCGCCAGGCTGAGCGCCAGATTA
>Ga0302324_100016505_pt1 | contig 14710 bp, 18 predicted proteins | sample Palsa_T0_1_FD_201949 | JGI IMG/M metagenome (GOLD analysis project Ga0302324, IMG submission 201949) | Peat permafrost microbial communities from Stordalen Mire near Abisko, Sweden - Palsa_T0_1 | ecosystem: Environmental > Terrestrial > Soil > Palsa > Peat permafrost | place: Sweden: Abisko...
AGCGAAAAGCCGCGGAACTCTCGACAATACTAGGGTAGCAAGCTTTGCAGCGATCAAGCTGGTAAAAGCCAGAAAGCTATTCAATCGACCAAAAGTAAAATCGTTTATTGTCTACGCTTCAAATGATGGCGCTGATATAAATCGACAACTAAATCTACTATCAGATAACGCGGATGAAATCGTCGACATAGAAAACAGAAAGGCGATGGCTAAGTATACTCAGCGAATCATGGAAGTTGTGGGCACTACTAAACAAATCTCAGCATAAATTATCGGGCATTGAGCGTCATAATATTTGGCAATTATGCTTTTATTAGGCACAACGAGTATCAATATTCGTGCAACTACTTGAATATTGGTAGGCCGTGGCGGACTCGAACCGCCGACCAACGGATTAAAAGTCCGCTGCTCTACCAACTGAGCTAACGACCCACACGAAAAGCGGCGGATTTTACCTCATTTTGAGTCCGCCCTCAGATTCGGTATTCACGAATTTCGATATTCTGCAGGATCGAGAACGCCGGCGACATCGAATCCCGCCCTGCGCAAGCAGCAAGAATCACATTGGCCACACGCACGCCCTTCGTCATCCGCCTGATAGCAGGATACGGTCAGTGCGTAATCCATACCGAGCGCCATACCACGGCGAATGATTTCGGCCTTGCTCAAATTGATAAGCGGCGTGTGCAGTGTGAGCTTTGCGCCTCCGGCCGCGGTCTTGGTCGCGAGATTCGCCAGCGCCTCGAACGCTTGCATGAATTCGGGTCGGCAGTCCGGATAGCCTGAATAATCGACCGCGTTGGCGCCGAAGAATATATGCTGTGCGTCCAGCGTTTCTGCCCACGCCAGCGCAAGCGACAGCAGAATCGTATTGCGCGCCGGCACATAAGTCACCGGAATACCCTCTTTGATGCCGGCGACAGGCACCGCAATGTTGATATCGGTCAGCGCCGAACCACCGAATGCGGTGAGATCGAGCTTGACAACTCGTTGTTCGATCACACCATGTGCTCGCGCAATGCGCGCCGCGGCGGCAAGTTCGGCGCGATGGCGCTGGCCGTAATCCACCGATAGGGAATAACACTGGTATCCCTCGCTACGCGCAATAGCGAGCGTGGTGGCAGAATCCAATCCACCGGAAAGTAATACCACTGCATTCGTCACCACCTTCATCTCCTATACCCGATTCGCTTTGAGCGCGGCCAATGGGTAGTGCGTGCCGCGCCAAGTGATGCCATCGTCGCGTAGCGTGATGAAAGTTGCGCGCCACAGAGTCCAGATGAAGACTGCTACCGTCAGCGGTAGTCCGAGCACATACCAGCGGGGTACGCCAATCAGGCGCGCCGTCTCTATATAGCCCATCACCAACACGGTGCAGGTCGCCGTGTTCAATGCCAGCGTAAGACCAGAAGTGAAGAACAGCGCAATGAACGGCCAGATGAAACACGCCGCCTGCACGAACGTGGCTGCAATGATGGCGGCGACGCAGTAGTCCACGCCGGCGAGCGAGTTCTTTTCTAGCCCGCGCACCAATGCGCCGAGAGAGGGATACCACTCGACGCGCATCCAGCCGCAGCCGAACAACATTTCCTGAGAGTAGCCCGCAGCTTTGATGATCTTGCCAAGCTTGATATCGTCGTCGGGCCGCATTGGAATGCGGCGATGTCCGCCGACTGTGCGATAAACCTCGGCGCGTATCAGATTGAATGCGCCGATGCCGATGAAGCGGCGGCTACGCGGATCGGACGCTTTCCACGGACGCATAAACAGTGAGAAAAACATCATGAAGGTACCGATGAACATGCCGAGCAACAGTCCAGGGGCAAGCACATCGGGGGCCAGCGCAATGTGATCACGACGCGACGCTAACGCGTGACTTACCGCGCGGCTGACCGTGTCTGAACGCATCATAATATCGGCGTCGACAAAAATAAAAATTGTGCCGGTGGCTTGTTGCGCTCCGCGCTCAAGCGCGTGGTTCTTGCCAATCCAGCCCGCGGGCAATGTATCAATACGCACGATCTGCAGACATTCATGCTGTGTTGCTTTGCGCCGGAGAATTGCCGGCGTCGCATCAGTGGAGCGATCATCAACTACGATGACCTCGAAGTCCGGATAGTCCTGGGTGAGCAGTGTGTCGAGCGCTGCGCCGAGATTTCTTTCTTCATCACGCGCTGCGACCACCAACGACACGCGCGGAGGACGCACAGGCAGTACGACCGGGATGTCACGTACAAAGTGAATCGAACGGTTACCGTGCACAAGATCAGCCGTCACAGCAGCCACGAACACAAGCGACAATAATGCAAGCCAGAGCAGCATGTATATAATTTGTGTTGTGCCGGCAGCTGGGCTTCACGCGCGCGCCTGTTCAACCGTGCCTTATATTATTCTTTATCGGACTGCTTATTTGTTCGTGCCGAGTGTCGCCAGTCGGCGCTTAGCCTTGTCAGCAGCATCACTAGTTGGGTATTTGATAATCAGTTCCTGCAGCGTTTTCTTCGCCAATTTCTTCTGCCCCAGCAAAATCTGCGAACTGCCGATGTTGAGCATCGCGTCGGACACTGACAAGCTGTCGTCGGGATAAGTTTTGATCAAAATATGCTGCGTCTCGATTGCTAGCTTGAAATTCCGCAGGTTGTAATAGGCGTTGCCGATCCAATACTGTGCGCGCGATGCGCGCACGCTGCTTGGATATTGTTTGAGGAAATCTTGGAACGCGGTGACTGCGCCCTGATAGTTGCCAATGTCGAACTGGCCTTTCGCGGCCTGATAGGCGTGATCCTCGACGGAGTCACCGTCGGTCGAAGCCGCCGCTGATGGCGCTGTCGGTGCCGGTTGCTCAAGCCGATGCAACCGCGTATCAAGGTCGGTGTACATGTCGCGCTGACTCTTGCGAGCGCCTTCGATATTGTTATTGATCACTTCAATCTGGCCGCGCAGCGTTGCCAAATCCTGCTGCAACTGCTCAATCTGAGTCTGCAGATCGAGCAGCCCCCCGCTTTTCAATTGATCTTCGACCTTGCCGAGCCGTTCGTTGATAATGCCCATCTGCTTCACCACGTCATCAACGCGTGCGTGCTCAGTCGCGACTTGCTTGCGTGCCTCGTCATCGTCGAATAGCGCCGCGTGTGCCGGCACCAGCGCAAAAAGCAACGCGGCCATCAGGCCGCGTACATAGATGCGTTCAGAGCAATATCGCCGCATTATTCGCCAGCATAAACGATATCGCTGCGCCTGTTCTGCGACCATGAAGTCTCATCGTGACCGGTTGCGCGCGGCTTTTCCTCGCCAAAGCTAACGGTATCAATTTGTTTCTCGGAAACACCGAGCAACAATAACATTTGTTTCACACCGTCAGCACGACGTTGGCCCAACGCAACGTTATATTCGCGGCTGCCGCGCTCATCACAATTTCCTTGAATCGTGATTTTGGCATCACTATTGGCGACCAGATATTGCGCATGTGCCGTTACCAACGGCTTGTACTCATCGCTGACCAGCGAGCTATCAAAATCGTAATAGACGCTGCGCTTGTACAGAATGTTGTTCGGGTCTTTGAGCGGGTCGACAACAATGGGTTGCGTCGGGGCCGGGCTGGCCGTCGCCATCGGCACGGGAGCGGGTTTGACCTCTTCCACGGCGGCTGGCGGCTGTTGCTTGACTTCTTGACTGCTGCATCCTGCAAAGGTGGTAAAAACAGTCAGGCACGCTAGCGTTAACAGTAGATTTTTCATATTTCTGCTCCTTTTATCTCTTCAAACAAACCCTCTTGCTATACCACCCATTACCGCAAATTATTCGTCTTGATAAACGATGTCGCTACGGCGATTTTCAGCCCAAGCCTCCTCGTTGTGGCCTAACGCGCGTGGTTTCTCTCGGCCAAAGCTCACAGTTTCTATTTGGCTTTCCTTGGCCCCAAGCATTATCATCATCCGCTTCACGCTGTCGGCGCGGCGCTGGCCAAGCGCAAGATTGTACTCACGACTGCCGCGTTCATCGCAGTTGCCTTGAATTGTGACTTTTAATGATGGGTTGTCAGTTAAGTTTTTCGCGTGTGCTGTAATGATCGCTTTGTACTCATCCTTCAGCGCCGAGCTGTCAAAATCGTAATAGATGTTGCGGTTGGTTAGCAGCGAATCTTGAGTTGACGCAGGTGCAGCAGCTGGTGCGGGCACCGATGTTGGTGCCGGTTCGACTTTCGGTTGTTCAACTGCAACCGGCTGTGATTTGGGTGGGCAGGCACAACCGGCGAGAACACCTGACACTACCAATAACACCAACAACGTTAAATTTTTCATGTCGTTCGCTTTTAGATCTTCAATCTTTGATCAATGGTCCCCACGCTGGCTCGAACACATCGCCAATTTCTACACTAATCCGTGTGCGCTCGCGACCATCGCTGGATACGGTGGATAATATACCATGCCCTCCCTCGTTGGTGGCATAGAGAATAACCTTGCCGTTCGGAGAAAAGCATGGGGATTCATCCAAACTGCCTTCAGTCAACAATTGCGACTGTCTGCTGACAAAATCCTGCGTCGCGATATTGAAATGTCCCCCATTGCGTTGTACGAACACAAACGATTTACCATCCGGCGAAAAACGCGGCGTTACGTTGTACGTACCGTCGAACGTCAATCGCTCCGGGTTACCACCGTTGACCAGCATGCGATAGATTTGCGGGCTGCCCCCGCGATCGGAAGTAAACAAAATAGACAGACCGTCTGGCGAAAAATTGGGCTCAGTATCAATTCCACCGCTGATGGAAAGCCTTGTCAACACGCCGCTGTCAAGATTAACCAGATAAATCTGTGAATTGCCGTCTTTCGACAGTACGATAGCCAATCGCTTGCCATCGGGCGACCAGGACGGCGCGCTATTACTACCTTTAAAGTTAGCAATCACCGAACGGACCCCGGTTTCAAGCGATTGCATGTAAACAATCGCCTTCTTGTGTTCGAACGACACGTACGCCAGCATGGTCCCGTCGGGCGACCACGCTGGCGAAATGATCGATTCGTTCGACGCCAATATGGTTCGTGCGCCATAGCCGTCAACATCCGCAACCTTCAATTCGTAACGGCTTCCATTCTTTATGATGTAAGCGATGTTCGTGTCGAACATACCACCATCACCGGTTAGCGCCTCGTAAATTGCATCGGCGATCTTGTGCGCGGTGCGGCGCAGTTGTTGTGCATTCACTTGATATGCAAATCCGGTCAGCTGTTGCTGCTTCAAGATATCCATCAGCCGGAAACGCACATCGAACTGGCCATTTGGTAGCGGCGACACCGCGCCAATTGCCAACACGTCGGCACCGCGTGTGCGCCACATTGCATAATCGACCTGCGGCGGTTCCACCGGGATTGTCGTCAGTCCGCCACTGTCGACAATTTTAAACAGACCACTACGCTGCAAATCGGCTGCGATGACATCCGTTACTGATTGCGGTAGAGTATTCTCACCCTTAAACGGTACAATCGCGATTGGAAATTGACTCGCGCCGCTGCCGATAATTTCAATCTTAAGTTGGGCATTCGCAGATGAGCATGACACCCCCCATAATAAAAATAGGGGGAAAAGATGCAAAAAACATGAAAAGTTTTTCATATTGTTATGGGCCTTGGTGGAATAGACTCTCGTTACTCTTGAGGTTTGAAGGTCAAACTTAGTTCCCGAAATTCGTTGAATATCGGTGATTCTGGCGACGGAAGCGGCAGCGGCTGTGCCTTAAAGATTGCGCGCTCGACAGCATCGTCATAAGCTGGCATGCCGCTCGATTTTTTAAGCGGTGCTGCAAGCACTTCACCGCCGGGCAATACCCTGACAACAAACTCGGCTTCCAGCTCCGGATTACTCTGCAGGTTTGGCGGTATAATAATAAAGCGTCTGATCCGGTCGCTAATCTCTTTCTTGTATTTGTCTATTTCCGTCTGCCGCGCCGCCGCTTGCTGCGTAGCAACATTCTGTCTTGCTTCTTCCTGCTCTTGCGCGAGACGCTGTGTAGTCATTTCCTGTTGACGTTTTTTATCTTCCTCTTTACGTTTCTCATCAACGCTGTGCTGCTCGCGTTCGGTTTTATCCTTAAATGCGATATCGGGCTTTGCAATTTGCGGCTGCAGCGTGGGTGGTAATGGTTCAACCGGTTCCAACTTTATCACGGGTGGCACAGGGAGAAACGGCTGTGACGACGGCAAGCTTGCCCAAAGATCAACGCTATTCGCTTCCGGATGATACTGCCTTTGCCAGGTCAAACCAAAAATCAGGAACATCATGAATAGGGTGTGAATACCCACCGTAAATGCGCTGGAAATGATTTTTTCCCGCGACGTTGGATATACATAAGTGCTCATGGAAAGAGGATCAACAGAACCGCGCGTGACTTCTCACGGAGATCGCGGCTTGGCGAGCAGCCCGACTTTGCGCACCTGATTACGTTGCAGCGTGTCCATCACCTCGAGAACTGCTTCGTAACGCACATCCTTGTCCGCCGAGATGACGACTGCTTGCTCGGGGTTGTTTGCCTGCTTTTTCTGGATTGCCGCGATCAGTTCGTCGCGGGAGATCTTCCGTTCGCTACCGCCGCTGACGGAACGATCAATCAACCACAAAGTCTGGTCAGTGTGTAGTGACACTTCGAGCGGCGCAACCGGCGGATTGGACGTTTTGCCGACGGTTGGCAATTCGATCTGGCCGGGGTTGATCAGCGGCGCGGTGACCATAAAAATCACCAGCAAAACCAACATCACGTCAATGTACGGCACGACGTTGATCTGGTTCATCAGCCGCCTGCCGCCGCGCCGCTCAATCAGCATTCGTTTTCTCCATCAGCTCTGACGCTGCAGGATGTTGGAAAACTCTTCCATGAATGAATCGAAACGCGTCGCGAGTTTGTTGAGGTCTCCGGCAAAACGGTTATAGGCGACTACTGCCGGGATCGCCGCGAACAGGCCCATGGCGGTCGTGATCAATGCTTCGGCAATGCCGGGGGCGACAGCGCCGAGTGTGGCCTGAGATAGCATGGCAAGCCCGCGGAATGCATTCATGATCCCCCATACGGTACCAAGCAACCCGACGTATGGGCTCACGGAGCCAACCGAGGCCAGAAACGACAAGTGCGATTCCAGGTGCTCTATCTCGCGTTGATAAGTCGCCCGCATCGCACGCCGCACCCCGTCCGTCACCGCGCGGATATCCATGCCCGGCTGGCGTCTCAACTTGGAAAACTCGCGGAATCCGGCTTCGAAAATACGCTCCAACGTACCGGAATTATCGTGCGCTGCGTTGGCGCGCTGAAACAGTTCATTAAGATCGCCGCCGCTCCAGAATTGCCGCTCGAACTCGTCGGCCTGACTAGTGGCGCGCTTGAATGCCAGAATTTTAAGAAAAATATAGTACCAGGAATAAAGCGACGCCAGCAACAATCCACCCAATACCAATTTCACCAATATGCTGGCATTGGCAATCAGGCTGATAACCGACATATCGTAAGTGGCGCTCATGCGGGCTTCGTCTTAGATGTTCTGGCAAGCTGTTCGATGATGGGTGGCGGTATTCTAACGGGCTTGAACGAACGCGTGTTGAGACAAGCGATCTGAATTTTTCCCTTGACCAGAATTTCGGTCCTGCGCATGACGGCCTGTGCAGTCTCGATCAGACTGCCGTGCACTTCCGTGGGTTGCACTGTAATCTTTAGGCAATCATTGAACAATGCGGGACGCAGATATTCAAGTGCGGCTGTGCGCACCACGAATTTGATTCCGTAATCGTTCAGCAGCGTGGTTTGCTCGAAGCCAAGCACGCGCAACCATTCCGTGCGCGCACGTTCCATGAATTTTAGATAGTTTGCGTAATAGACAACGCCGCCGGCGTCAGTATCCTCATAGTAGACGCGCACCGGCCAGATAAAGTTGGTGGCTTTCAATTCGATCGCTCATTTACGACAATCGCAATCAACGGCCGTCGCAGCATTGACTATGAAGAGCTGTTTCCAGCGTCCCACAAATCCGGCATTGCCGCGATTTTCGGTTGTACCAAACCAAAATGGCGGTACGCCGCCATCGTTGCCATGCGTCCGCGCGTCGTGCGTTGCAAATAACCCTGCTGGATCAGGTATGGCTCAAGCACGTCCTCGATGGTATCGCGCTCTTCACCGATCGCAGCAGCAAGGTTGTCAATTCCAACGGGGCCACCGGCGAATTTCTCGATCACCGCCAGCAACAGTTTTCGATCCATCACGTCGAACCCGAGTGGATCGACGTCGAGAATTTTGAGCGCGTCATCGGCTACCTCCTTAGTGATCTCGCCCTGTGCCTTGACCTGCGCATAATCGCGCACGCGCCGCAACAATCGGTTCGAGATGCGCGGCGTCGCACGCGCACGTCCTGCGATTTCGCGCGCGCCTTCGGCAGTGATGCCGATATCAAGTAGTTTGGCCGAACGTTGCACAATATGGGTCAATTCATCGACCGCATAAAACTCGAGACGCGCGGCAATACCGAAGCGGTCACGCAGGGGATTAGTCAGCATGCCAGCGCGCGTCGTCGCGCCGATTAGCGTGAACGGTGGCAAGTCAAGTTTGACCGAGCGTGCGGCCGGCCCCTCGCCGATCATGATGTCGAGCTGGAAGTCTTCGAGCGCGGGATAAAGAATTTCCTCGACCACCGGGCCCAAACGGTGGATCTCGTCAATAAACAATACGTCATTGGGTTCGAGGTTGGTCAAAAGCGCAGCGAGATCGCCGGGCCGCTCGAGTACCGGGCCCGAGGTATGTCGCAGATTGACCCCCATTTCGCGAGCGATAATGTGCGCCAGCGTGGTTTTGCCGAGTCCCGGCGGACCAAACAGCAGCACGTGATCTAGTGCTTCCTTGCGTTCACGCGCCGCAGTTATAAAAATTTTCAACTGCTCTCGGATTTTTTGCTGGCCGATATATTCATCCAGCGCTTTCGGCCGCAGCGCGCGTTCAAAGACTTCTTCCTGGGGCGAAGTCGGTGCAGCGGCAATTAGACGATCGGTTTCAATCATTGCGTTTCATCATGTCAGGGACCCTTGGATAAGAACTTCAAGGCTTGACGGATTCCCTCAGCCACATTAACTCCGGTTGGCAATTTCTTGACCGCCCATTGTGCTTCTTTACCATTGTAGCCGAGCGCGAGCAGCGCATTGGCAATGTCACCGACCTGACTGTCAGTAGCCGTGGCCGACGCCACAGTCAAGTCAAGTTTGTCCTTGAGTTCAAGCAGCAACCGTTCAGCAGTTTTCCTACCGATACCGGGGATTTTAGTTAAACAGCCGGTATCCTGTGCCACGACCGCTTCATATAGGTCGGCGACACTCAAACCGGACAATACCGAGAGTGCGGTGCGCGCGCCGACGCCAGAAATCTTGAGTAATTGACGAAACACATGGCGTTCCTGCTCGTTCGCAAAACCATAAAGCTGGTGTGCGTCTTCGCGCACGATTAGGTGGGTGTATAGCGTGACCTCGGTGCCTATCGCTGGCAGGTGATAAAATGTGCTCATAGGAACGCTGATTTCGTAGCCGATACCATGTACGTCAACCATGATCTGTGGCGGATGCCGCTCGACCAGTTTGCCGCTGATTTTGCCTATCACAGTAATCTCCCGCGCCGTATTCGATAACCCGCAGTCGCCAGTTTACCGAGTCCCTGCCCGCCATGTGCGTGGCAGATTGCGCACGCCAGCGCATCGGCCGCGTCAGTGCTTGGGTTACCTGACAGATAGAGCAGCCGCTTCACCATGGCCTGCACTTGGTGTTTTTCGGCGTGTCCGTTGCCGACCACCGCCTGCTTAACTTGCAGAGCGGTGTACTCGGACAATGGCAGCGTATGCATGATTGTGGCGCAAATTGCGGTGCCACGCGCCTGGCCGAGCGCAAGTGTCGATTGCGGGTTCTGATTGACAAAGACCTTTTCGAGCGCCACCTGATCGGGGCGAGTGCTTCCAATAACCTCGCTTAATCCATCGAGTATTGTCTTTAGCCTCAGCGCAAGATTCCCTTTCGGGGTTTTGATACATCCGCTAGTCACGTACGACAATTTATCGCCCGCTTTATCAATTACGCCAAAGCCGGTGATGCGCAAACCGGGATCAATACCAATAATGCGCGTCTTCACTTGATAGAAAACCCTCTCTTCACGGCGATTCGAGGACGGCGCTGGTATAGACCTCCTGCACATCGTCGAGCGCTTCCAGCGCATCGATCAATTTCTGCATGCGCGCCGCGTCGTCACTCTTAAGTTCGATCTCGCTAGCCGGCTTCATCGTGATTTCGGCCAACTCCGGCTTAAGCTTGGCCTGCTCAAGAGCCGCCTTGACCTTGGTGAAATTATGCGGCACGGTAATCACCTCGATGCTGCCATCATCATTGGCCACAATGTCCTCGGCACCAGCATCCAAAGCAACCTCCATCAACTCGTCTTCGCCGGTGCCAGGCGCGAATACCAGTTGTCCGCAATGCTTGAATAAAAACGCGACCGACCCTTCGCCGCCGAGATTGCCACCATGCTTGGAAAATACGTGTCGCACATCGGCGACGGTGCGTATCTTATTGTCGGTCATGCAGTCAACGATCACCGCCGCCCCACCGATACCGTAGCCTTCATAGCGGATTTCCTCGTAATGCACGCCCTCAAGTTGCCCGGCGCCGCGCTTGATCGCGTTGTTGATATTGTCGCCCGGCATGTTTTCGGCTTTTGCCTTATCCACCGCTAACCGCAAACGCGGATTGAAATTCGGATCGCTGCCGCCCATGCGCGCCGCGACCGTAATTTCACGTATCAGGCGCGTAAAAACCTTGCCGCGCCGCGCATCCTGACGGCCCTTGCGATGCTGGATATTGGCCCACTTACTGTGCCCAGCCATGCGTTTCCCAGAGGTTCAATGTCACGATCGTGAGTGACCGAAACTTTAACATACCCACTTACTGATACTACTATTTTGGCGTGGGAAAACGAGTCCGGAAACACTCAGACGTTGAAGCGGAAGTGCATGACGTCGCCATCGTGCACGACATAGTCCTTGCCTTCGAGGCGCAGCTTGCCAGCCTCCTTCGCGCCGTGTTCGCCTTGATATTTTACGTAGTCGTCATAGGCGATGACTTCGGCGCGAATGAACCCTTTTTCGAAATCAGTGTGGATCGCGCCGGCTGCCCGCGGCGCAGTGTCTCCCTGGTGAATGGTCCAAGCACGCACTTCCTTTTCGCCAGCGGTGAAGTAGGTTTGTAACCCAAGCAACTCATAGGTGACGCGGACTAACCGATTGAGGCCCGGCTCCTTTAGTCCAAGGTCGGCGAGAAACACTTGTTTGTCCTCGTCCGGCAGGTCGGCAATCTCGGCTTCGAGCGCGGCGCAAATCGCGACCACTGGCGCGTTTTCTTTCGCTGCGTATTCGCGAACGTGATCGAGTAGCGGGTTATTTTCAAACCCCCTGTCGCTGACATTCGCAACGTAAATCGCCGACTTCGCGGTCAACAGACACAATGGCTTGAGCAACGCCTGTTCTTCTTTTTCGAGTTTAAGCGCGCGCACCGGCTTGCCTTGGTCTAGTTGCGTGCGCACTTTATCAATCAGTGTAGCGAGCTTGATTGCTTCCTTGTCACCGGCCTTCGCAATCTTGACCGCGCGCAGCTGCGCTTTTTCGACGGTCGTCAGATCGGCAAGCGCGAGCTCGGTCTGGATGGTATCGATATCCGAAATGGGATCAACCTTGCCGGCGACATGCACGACATTGTCATCCACGAAGCACCGCACTATGTTGATGATGCCATCAGTTTCGCGAATATTGGCGAGAAACTGGTTGCCGAGTCCCTCGCCCTTCGACGCACCTGCGACCAAGCCTGCGATGTCGACGAACTCGACCACTGCCGGGATTATTTTCTGCGGCTTCGCAATTTCGACAAGTGCCTTCAACCGCGTATCAGGCACCTCGACGATGCCGACATTGGGTTCGATGGTGCAGAACGGATAATTCTCAGCCGCGATGCCGGCTTTGGTCAGCGCATTGAACAGCGTGGATTTGCCGACATTCGGTAAACCAACAATGCCGCACTTGAGGCTCATTCAGGTTTCTTTTCCTTGGTGTGCAGCTTGAGCATCGCCGCCTCCATATCATCGGCCGCAATCAATGGCCACACCTCGAGGCTACGGGTAATTGCGCTGTCTATAAGCGATTGATCATCGGCGCGCGGCATATGAAGCACGTAATCTACGACCTCTTGATTGCTCGCGGAATCCCTCGGGTGACCAATGCCAATACGCAAGCGCCAAAATTCGTTGCTGCCCAAACAATCAGCTATGTCCTTGAGCCCGTTATGTCCGGCGACACCGCCGCCGAATTTTAGTTTGACACTGCCTGGCGGAAGATCAAGCTCATCATGCGCGACTAGAATTTCTTGCGGTTCGATCTTGTAGAACGTTGCCACTGCGGCGACCGCATGCCCCGATTCGTTCATGTAAGTCGTTGGAAGCAGCAGCCAGATATCGGTGGGCGCAGCCAACTTCGCGGCCCACCCATGAAATTTGGCTTGTTCGTGCAACATCGCCTTGACCGTGTGTGCCAGCCGCTCTAGCCACCAAAACCCTGCGTTATGACGCGTGCGTTCGTATTTTTTTCCAGGATTGCCGAGTCCGACGATGAGTTTCATATTCGCATATTAGAACAATAAAAAGCCCGCCATATCGCACAAATATGGCGGGCTACTGTAAACAATACTAGATTATTCCTTCTTCCCGGCGTCTTTCTTGTCGGCGGCTTCTTTCTTCTCGCCCTTTTCTCCTTCTTTGCCCCCAGCAGATTCCTCGCCTTCGGTCGGAACTTCGCCAATGATCTCGGTGACCGGTGCTGCCGCGGTTTCATCTTCGACTACGATTACCTTCGGCACCTGCACGCTTGCGACCACCGGATTTTCTTTCTTGAGTTTGGAAATCAACTCTACCTCTTTGGACAACGCGATCTCATTTACATGCACCGACTGACCAAGCTCGAGTTTGCCGAGATCGACCTCGATAAATTCCGGTAGAGCAGCGGGCAAACATTGAATCTCGATTTCGTTCATGATGTGATTCGCAACGCCGCCGCCTACCTTGACGCCCGGACAAATCTCGGCGTTGATGAAGTGCAGTGGTACTTTCATGTGAATCTTCTTGTTTTTGTCGATTCGCTGAAAATCCACGTGCAGCACCTGCTGCTTGAACGGGTGCATTTGCACGTCGCGCAGCAGCACGTGCTGTTTGACGCCGTCCAGCGTCATTTCGAGGATCGACGCATGGAACGCCTCGATCTTCAGATGACGAGACAGTGCCTGATGATCGAGTTCGATCGGTTGCGCGGTCTTGTCTGCGCCGTACACAATACCCGGTACCTTGCCACCGCCACGCAGGCGGCGGCTCGCACCCGTACCCTGCACTGTGCGCGGAAACGCGGTAAGTTCAATTTTCATTGTCATCTCCACTGATTTGGGTCGTCCGCGACCAGACAACCCGGGTTGCAAAAACGGGCAGCTTGCGCCGCCCACCTGATTAATTACTCCACAAACAACGAGCTGATCGAGTCCTCGTTGCTAACACGCAACATAGTCTCGGCCAGCAAGCTGGCGATGGTCAGTACGCGAATGCGCTTGGACTTCGCCGCATCTGCAGATAATGGAATCGTGTCTGTCACTACCAATTCATCGAGCGCAGACCTCTCGACGCGCTCGACGGCGTTGCCCGACAGCACCGGATGGGTACAGTACGCGACTACACGCGCAGCGCCTTGCTCCTTCAACGCGTTGGCACCCTCGCATAGTGTATTCGCGGTATCAACCAAGTCGTCGACCAGCACGCAGGTACGGCCCTTGACGTCGCCGATGATATTCATCACTGTTGCGACATTCGGTTTCGGCCGGCGCTTGTCGATGATCGCCAGATCTGATTCGAGCCGCTTGGCTACCGCGCGTGCGCGGACTACGCCACCGACGTCCGGCGACACCACGACCAAGTCCTTGTAGTCGCGCTTCCAGATATCTCCGAGAAGCACCGGCGCCGCATAAATATTGTCGACCGGAATATCAAAAAACCCTTGAATCTGTTCGGAATGCAGATCCATCGTCAGCACTCGATCAACGCCGACAGCAACCAACATATTGGCGACCACTTTCGCGGTAATCGGCACCCGTGCCGAACCCGAACGCCGATCTTGGCGCGAATAGCCAAGGTACGGAATTGCAGCGGTCACGCGCGCGGCCGACGCGCGTTTAAGTGCATCCACTATCACCAGTATTTCCATCAAATTGTCGTTCAGGGGCGCGCACATCGACTGCAGTACAAAGACGTCCTTGCCGCGTACGTTGTCGAGTATTTCAATCAACACCTCGCCATCGCTAAAACGGCCGACCTTCGCCTTGCCAAGATGAATGTCGAGGTGCTTGACGACATCCGCCGTAAGCCGCGGGATCGCGCTGCCTGTGAACACCATCAAACGATCGTACGCCACGGTATGTTTCCTGTGTTCATAAAAAATGGCTGGGGAGGAAGGATTCGAACCCTCGTATGCCGGAATCAAAATCCGGTGCCTTAACAAGCTTGGCGACTCCCCAAGCGTTCATAAAAATCGGTTGCCGGTGGAACGCCCTGCTCACGCATCACACGCTCATCTCTCGCAACGGATGATGATCCAATCCTCGTGCCACCACACCGTGCATACCG
>Ga0302324_100016508_pt1 | contig 14709 bp, 14 predicted proteins | sample Palsa_T0_1_FD_201949 | JGI IMG/M metagenome (GOLD analysis project Ga0302324, IMG submission 201949) | Peat permafrost microbial communities from Stordalen Mire near Abisko, Sweden - Palsa_T0_1 | ecosystem: Environmental > Terrestrial > Soil > Palsa > Peat permafrost | place: Sweden: Abisko...
CCGAACAGGTCATCGACGGTGACGAAGCCTACTGGCTGGGAGGAATCTATGCCCTGCTCGGTGATCGCCAGCACGCCCTCGATTGGCTCAAACGCACGGTCGCTCTTGGAGATGTGAACTACCCCTGGTTCGAACGCGATAAAAACTACGACAGCCTGCGCTCCGACCCGGAATATCAATCCATCATGGCCGGCGTCCGCCAGCGCTGGGAAGGCTACAAGAAAGAGTTCGACCCCGCCCCATAATCATTGACCTGCTTCACCGAGGGTGAATACTTCGTCGCAAAATAGATTGGCGATTTCTCGCCAACAGATCGCCGGGTCAGTCACGCGGGTCTTCGGACACAGATCCAAGATCGTAACCCTCCTTCTTCAACCTCTAGGTCACGCTTCCGATGTCGTCACGGTTCACGGCGTGATCTCAAAAATAATGCCTTGGTTCCACTTTCCGCCTTCGTTGGTTGTGCCAAAAACATTTCCCTGGTTATCGACCGCCACGCTGCCGTAGAGCACCGCGCCCCCATTGCCGCCGGTGAAGTCGTGAAGGTCGCTAAAGATCCACTTGCCATTCTCCCAAGCGAGCTTGAACACCGAGCCGAAGCCATGTGCACCTTCCCCTTCGGTAGCACCGTAGAGGGTCCCGTTGACGAGCGCGAGTTTGTTGTAGGGTCCGCCATAGCCGCCGGTAAAGCTGTAAATCGTTTTAAACTTCCAGCCGTTATCCGAAGGCGACAGTTCGTACACCGTGCCGCCGCCGTTGTCGCCGCCGTCGAAGGTGGTGCCGTAGAGATTGCCGGCTGGGCCCAGGATGACACCTCCAACTGGATTTTGCCCATCGCTCTTCCCCTGGAAGGTGTAGAGAACGGTCTGTTTCCAGGCGGAACTGGCGTGCGAAAGCTCGTACACTACGCCGACGCCATTGGCGCCGCCCATAGATGTCGTGCCATAAAGAGTGCCGTCAGGCCCCCGCGTCACGGTCGCCGGCGGATTCGTGCCGTCGTCCCCGCCGGTGAAGCTGTAAATCGTGTACTCCGCCCATTTGCTCCCGTTTCGGATCTGTTGAAAGACCGTGCCATTCCCGTAGAGCCCACCCAAGCTGGTGGCTCCATAAAGATTGCCTGCTGAATCAAGGATCACACCGCCAATGGGCTGAGCACCGTCCACTCCCCTGCCAAACTGGTGGACCTGAACCTCCCGACCGGAGTCGATGAAAATTTCGAAGTCGGTGCCGAAGTATCCCCCTCCTTCCGTGGTTCCAAACAGAGTGCCATTGGAGGCAGTGGCCAGAGAACCGAACCCCGGCCCGACCCCGTCTATTCCGGCCTTAAAGCTATACAGCGAACTGTAGGTCCAGGAAGACCCGCTGGGTGAAAGCCGGTAGACACTTCCGGAGCCCTGGGTCCCTCCGGTATAAGTCGTGCCGTAGAGATTTCCCTTTTGGTCGAGAGCTGGACCTCCGAAAGGAGATCCGCCGTCGCTGGCTTTGTTCGTGAAGTTGTGAATGACCTTAAAGGTCTGAGCCTGTACCGGTTGAAACATCGCTGCAAGAAACAAAAATACGACCGTAAGAAAGAACCGAACCACGGTAGCGCGACCCGCCAAAGCGTGGCAGCCAACTTCACGTTGCAGCATTACTCCCCCTTTTTTCGATGACAACAGCTTGATGTTCCTGAAAAACGATGTTCCTGAAAAACGGTGGCGTACAGTATGCACTGATTGCGTTCCCAATGGCGTGCGATTACCTCCAAAAAGAGGGATGAATTGCGCTTTTCTTTCAATATCCCTAATCGGTTTCTTGGGGCAGACTCGGCCTCTCCCGCCAGCTTGAGGCGTAACCGGCGGCACCTGACCCGTTGAGTCATGACTCACCACGGCGAAGTGGGGAAGATCTGACTCCTACACTTCCTGATCTCCTTTAGAAAATCGTTTTCCTAACCCACCTCCTCCTGTGCAATAATTCCTCCCCGTAACCCTTCCGCGCCGGCGGGCACGCTGTCACGGATACAGAAATCGATACCGAAAATCCAAAGACGGAGAATCTCATGTCGAAGTATCCCCTGTCCCGCCGTCAATTCATTCATCTCGGTTCGGGAGCTCTTGCCGCCACCACGGTCGCCAAAAATATTCTTCAGCCGCGCGTGCTGTCCGCCTCCCCGCGCCCCGTAGCGCCCAGTGACACGATTCGTTTCGCCTCCATCGGCACCGGCATTCGCGGATGCGAACACCTCGAAGCCTCGCTCAGCGTTCCCGGCATAAAATGCGTGGGCGTCTGCGACTTATACGACAGCCGCCACACCGCCGCGCAGGAAGCGGTGCGCAATCCCAGCGTTCCGGCCACGCGCGACTACCGCACCATCCTCGATCGCAAGGACGTCGACACCGTCCTGATCGCCACCATGGACCACCAGCATCGCCACATCTTCGAAGACGCCTGCGCCGCCGGCAAAGACGTTTATTGCGAGAAGCCCATGTCGCACACCGTTGAAGATGGATTCGCCATGGTTGACGCCGCGCACAAAAACAATCGCATGGTCGCCATCGGCAGCCAGCGCGTCAGCAGCGTGCTCTACGCCAAGGCCAAAGAAATTTATGACTCCGGCAAACTCGGGGAAGTCTTCTCCATCAACGCTTACTGGGATCGCAATTCCCCCAGCGGCGCCTGGGTCTATCCCATTCCGCCCGACGCCAGCGACCGGACTATCGACTGGAATACTTTCCTGAACGGCGCGCCCAAGCGTCCCTTCGATCCCGTGCGCTTCTTCCGCTGGCGCTGCTTCACCGACTACGGCGAAGGCCTGGGTGGAGATCTTTTTGTCCACTTGATCTCCGGCATCCACTTCATCACCAGCACCAAAGAGCCTGCCCAGCGTGCGGTTTCAAGCGGCGGCCTGTTCCATTTCAAAGATGGACGCGAATTCCCCGACCTCATCGAAACCATGTACGACTATCCCAACTTCCGCGTCACCCTGCGCTGCAACCTGAACAACGACGGCGGTGAGTTCATCGGCTTCTACGGCACCAAGGGCACCATGATCATCCACGACACGACGCTCACCTACAAGCCGCAGAACACGCGCCCCGAGCCCGAAGGCTATTCCATCGGCGGATGGCCCGCGACGCTCAGAAATCAATATCTGCAAAAGTGGCACGAGGATCATCCAGAAACCGCCGCTCTCATGTCCGCCGTAGACGAAGAAGGCGAGTCTTATGCCACGCCTCCCGGCTACAGCGACACCGTCGACCACCAGGCCAATTTTTATAACGCCGTCCGCACCCGAAAGCCGGTCGCCGAGAACGAAGTGTTCGGCAACCACGCCGCCATCGGCTGCCACCTGGCCAACGCCGCCTACTTCAGCAAAGAAGTGGCGGTCTGGGACGCAAGTGCAAAGAAGATCGTAAAAGCCTAGAAGCACTTATTTGTAGAAGCTGCCCCGTCCTTGTCTCTGCGTTCTATGCAGAGACAGGGCGGGGCTTTTGATTTTCCGTCCATGGGCGAGATCCTCTCTCGCCCGGCAACTTGACGGCCGACGATCCTCGGCGTCCAATGTAGAATGGGTGTTCAATGTCTGTCCGCTGTTCTCGGCGCAGCCTAGTGTGGCTTCTGTTTCTGGTGCCTCTTTTGGAAGCCCTTTATGCTCAGTCAGCTCCTCAGCAACCGCCCGCGTCCGACACCCCGACGTTTCGAGCAACCGTCCGCCGGGTAATTATTGACGTGGTCGTCCGCGACTCCAACAACAAACCTATGCACGGCCTCACTGCTCGCGACTTTCTCGTGGCCGAGGACGGTCGTCCACAGACCATTCTTTCTTTCGATGTCCACGATTTCGACTCGCCCTCGATTTCACTTCCAGCCAACGCGCCTCAACCGCCTGCCAACAATTTCGTGAATATTCCGAAGACGCCCGAGCGAGGACCGCTCTACGTGATTCTGTACGACCTAGTCAATATGGAGATCGATGACCAGATCGACGCTCGGCGGCAGGTCTTGAAGTTCATCAACACAAAGCCGTCAGGTTCGCGATTTGCAATCTACGTGCGCTCCGACGGACTTTATCTAGTGCAGGGCTTCACGGAAGACAAAGAACAATTGTTCGCTGCCCTGGATCCTCAAAACCCAAGGTCCCATGTTCCCAGGGTCTTCCTGATGTCGCACGTACTCGGCTACGGCGATCCGGTTTCCGCAATGAACATTTTGACCAAGGTTACGGAGTTTCTGGAGGGAACGCCCGGTCGCAAGAACCTGATCTGGCTGGCAGGAACTTTTCCTCTCGCTCTCTATCCTCGAAAGGATGCGCAGGACTATCAAGACGACATTAGGGCCGAGTTCAACGGCCTGACTCGCGCCCAGGTCGCCCTTTATCCTGTAAGCGTTCGTGGTGTGGTGACCAACCCTGAAGGTGCCTTGACTGGAGGAGGGCCGAAAATGGGAGTCGGAGGGGCCAGTTCTAGCCCCCCGCCGGGCGCCACGGCAGCAAACGCACTGGCCGACCCGAATGCTGGGGGAGCACTCGCGTCGATGAAAGCGGCGGGCGCGGGCGACTCCGTTACGACCGATTATATGGTTCAGAAAAACATCGCCAGAGCGACTGGCGGTCGCGCGTTTTTCAGCACGAACGATGTGACTGGTGCATTAATCGAGGCCACAGAGGCTGATGGTAACTATTATTCGCTCACCTACTCGCCCCCGGACCAGAAAAACGACGGCCTGCGCCGCAGCATTCAAGTGAAACTTCGCCAACCGGGATATGAACTCTCTTATCGCCGCTTCTACTACGCTGCTGCAGCCGCAACGCCCACGAATGCCCATGTCCCGCAGGCCCCGGCGCTGTCAGTCGCCTCCGAAGAAAACGACACGCTGCAGCCCAACATGAAACATGGAGCGCCAATGGTCCACGACCTTTTCTTCGCAGCGCACGTCCATGCAGAGGGCGGTCCCGCGCGCGCTACTCCGGAACAGATGTCCGAGTTAGCCGACGAGCCGGCATACTTCCGCACACACCACAATGACAGGCCATTGAAACCACTGGCCCCAGTCGACCTTCAGACATACGCGATTGATTACCGTGTCTCTGATGCGATGCTCAGGACGAAGACGACTGAGAATGGCAAGCAACCAACCCTTGAATTTGCGGCCGCTGCTTTTGATTCCGACGGGAACATGCTCAACGGCGTTGTGAATGACGCGATGGGGGAAGCTTCGACTGTACCCGAGGTAAATCAGTCCGGCGTCTTCCGCGTGCGGCAGCAGTTCAACGTCCCCGTGCGCGCGGCCTGGATCCGTATCGGTGTGCGGGATAAGCTTACGAACCGAATGGGCACATTGGAACTCCCACTCCCCCTTGCCCCAGAGCCAGCCAAACCGTCGCTTACGTCGGCACGCTGACAAAAATATCTTGACGAAGGCCGCACGGATTTTCGCATTGTGACGCCGCGCTGGAGGCGCCGCTCTTCCACAGTGACGTTTGGATTCGCCGTGGTGACCAGCAATTCTCACTCGGCCACCTAAGCCGAGCCCACCTTCATTACCTGCGCCCCGACGCAGCATCATTCTTCACGCGGTTGAGAAACAGTTGAATGAACACTCCCGAAATCAGGCAGCAGACAAATCCTATCCACAACCACATCACATCTTTCAGGAAACCTGCAAGCAGCACCACCAGAAGGCTGAGAAGGCTCATCACCGCTGTCAGGAATGTCTTCAGTGTCATTCCCCAGTCTCGGGAAGACGGGCGAACATCGGAGGATGGTTGACCAATCATGGGAAAACACTCCTTCCCCACTACAAAAATCGTAGGCTCGACAGGGACCCAAGTCAACGACGGCGTCTGCAGCGGGATCGATTCTCAATGAGCAATCTCCGAAAAGCAACAACTTGCTGGCTGAAAATCGTAGGTACGGCAGGTTGCCGAGGAGGGAATCGCCCTCTTTGGGAACTTTAGAGCGTCAAATCGCGTATCTTCAACCGTGACCGGGCGTTATATCCCTGGATCGTCATGGCCGTGGATCGTCATAGCCGCGGATCGTCCCGAACTTCCAAACGACTAGGCTCATCTTCAGGAAAGCCTGTGGCTGCTTTTTGCAGTCTTTTTCGCTGAAATAGGGTGTTCCTGTAACAACTGTGCATCTAAACCGTCTTAATAACTGGTGAGTCGACCATGCGGGCCGTCCTGGACATCTTTTTGCAGATCTCTCGGAATCTTTGGGCGCACAAGTTGCGCTCATTCCTCACTATGTTCGGAATCGCCTGGGGCGTGGGCTCCTTGCTGCTGCTGGTAGGGGTGGGCGAAGGCTTTCGCTCCGGCAATAAGCGAGAACTAGCCGAGTTCGGCAAAGACATCATGTTTCTGTTCCCTGGCCGGGCGCCTGCGGTATCGGGCAATATGAGTTCCGCGCGTAACTATCTGCTCACCTACCAAGACTATCTCGACATCCGGCAAGCCGGATATGTCCGCAATGCCTGCCCGATCATTTCTCGCGGCGACCTGAAGGAGGTCAGCGAGTTCGCCACCGGCAGCGGAGAAATTCTGGGCACCGAACCCCAACTGAACCGGATCAGTTTCCTTCCCCTCAAGGAAGGCCGCTGGCTCAATGAAATGGATGGACAGCAGCGGCGCAATGTAATTGTGCTGGGGTATGAACTGCAGAAGGTGCTGTTTCCCGGCCGTCCGGCAGTTGGGGCATTCGTTCTGCTGAATGGCATCCGCTTTGAAGTCGTAGGCAGCCTGCCTCACCTGGGCCGTGGCGACAACATGTGGCTCAATATGCGCGGCTACATTCCATTCCAGGTCATGGCTGCCAATTTCCCCATCAAGGGAGAGAACCATCAGAACTCCATTTCGTTTATCGAATATCAACCGCGAGTGACTGCCGACCACGTGCTCGCGCAGAAGGAAGTCCACGAGATCGTCGGACGCAATCACCAGTTCGACGCCAACGATCCCAACGCCTTCGACGAATGGGATTCGATCCAGGAGTCAAAAATGGTGGGGACGATTTTCGACGCGATGAATATGTTTCTCGGAGGCGTGGGCGTGGTCACGCTGGCCCTGGGCGCCATCGGCGTGATCAACATCATGCTGGTCGCGGTCAGCGAACGCACCCGCGAAATCGGATTGCGCAAGGCGTTGGGTGCCACCAACCGTAACATCCTTTTTCACTTTTTCCTCGAGGGGCTGCTTCTTACCCTGGGCAGCGGTCTGATCGGCATGTGCTTCGCGGGCGGATTGATGGCGATGATGGGGGGGATTCAGGGCCCGCAGGGATTCGATCCACCGAAGTTGGTCCCCATGTCGGCCATGGTGGCCATTTGCAGTCTGACTCTGGCGGGAGTGATTGCAGGCCTCTATCCGGCTCGAAGGGCGGCCATGCTGCAACCGGTGGAAGCGCTCCGGCAGGAGTAACACCAGAACTAACGTTTATGGGTCGGTTCGAGTTGGTTTTAAAGGGCGTGGCTTCAGCCACGCCGTAATCGGCACTCGGTCAACGTGACCTTACATTTTGCTAGAACTCGCTTTTGGGTAGCGCAGCGCTCTTAGCCCTGCGCCAAAGACCCTTCTCGTTGTAGGGGCTTTAGCCCCCGAGGTGGCTAGCGCAGGTTTTCAGCTAAAACCATATGTTTCGTGATCTTCTCCAGGAAGCCTATGAGGCCATGCGTCACAATGGCCGCCGCACCGCGCTCACCATGCTGGGCATGGGATGGGGTATCGCCACGGTCGTGATGCTGCTTGCCTATGGCGATGGTTTTGGCCAGGCCTTCGCCAACATCTTTGCGAATTTCGGCACCAAGCTCGTCATCGTGGTTCCGGGCAAAACTTCCACAGGAGCCGGCGGACAGAAATCCGGAGTGCAAATCCGCTTCACTCAGGATGATGTCGATGCGCTCACCACGAATCTTCCGCAGATCACCCGCATCACACCCAATGTTGAAAAACAAGCCAATGTGCAATACGACAACCGGGATTTTACCTTCACCGCCAGCGGAAATGACCCGAACGTGTATTCCATTCGTGCGCTCAAGCTGGGCCAGGGCCGCTTTTATAACATGGAAGATCAGGTCCAGCGCGCGCGCGTCGCAGTGATTGGTTCGGAAGCCAAGGAGAAGTTGTTCTCCGGACGTAACGCGCTGGGCGAGCACATCCGGATGGACGGCCTGAGCTTTGAGGTCGTCGGTGTCTTGAGCGCAAAAATGCAGGAAGGCAACGACGACATCAACCGCACCATCTATGTGCCCTTCACAACGATGGGCGACTTAAAGGACACTCACTACCTGGACACCATCTGGTTCAACTTCGAGACTCCGGAGTTCGAGCGCATCGAGCCCGCGGTGCGCACCATCCTGTCGACGCAGCACAAGTTCAGCGAGACCGATCGCGAGGCGGTGCGGGTGTTCAACCTCATGACCCAGCTCCATCAGTTCGAAATCATTACACTCGGTTTGAAGATCCTGATGGGATTCATCGGCACCCTGACCCTGGGAATCGGCGGCGTTGGGCTGATGAATATCATGCTGGTTTCGGTAACCCAGCGGACGCGCGAAATCGGTGTGCAGAAAGCGCTAGGCGCGCCCCGGCGTTACATCCTGATGCAGTTCCTTGCCGAAGCGCTGACCATTACTTTCATCGGCGGAGTGTTTGGAGTAATCCTGGCTTACGCGGTCGCCCTGTCCGTGGGAAGGATTACCTTATACAGCGCGTTCGCAAAGAACGGAGAAGCCGGCGACATCCGCTTGATAATTGCTCCGGGAACCCTGATCGCCTCCACGCTCATCCTGGGCGCAGTCGGCCTGATCAGCGGCATGATTCCAGCCTTTCGTGCCTCACGGCTGGACCCGATCGAAGCTCTACGACACGAATAGGGGCGCGCTCTTGCGACGGGACGAATCTGGAAGGGTCCGATCCCATGGTGCAAGCCTCAGGCTCTCTTTATCAGCCGGGTGAGCCCGACTAAAATCACGGCGCCCACAAATGCCACAATGATGGAGCCGATCATCCCGCCGCCCGGCCAGATTCCCAACATCCCAAAGACCCAGCCGCCAACCACGCCGCCGAGAATTCCCAGAACAATGTCCACGATTACGCCGTAGCCGCCACCCTTCATTACCTGTCCAGCCAGCCAACCGGCAATCAGTCCGGTCACAATCCACGCGATAATTCCCATGACAATCCTCCTCGGCCCCGCGATTAGCGAACCGACCCGAACTGTACGCTTGCGTCGGCGAATCCTCAAGAACCATCTGTAGCGCCGCCGTCCGGCGGGCGCTACGTGTGTCTTGCCCGCGGCCTATTACTTTGTGATACAAAAACGCGGTGCCGGAAACCGCATCGGCAAGCCAGCCCGGAAATCAGCTCCTGCGCGCCATTGGCCGCTGGAGCCTGACCGCGCTGGTGGTGAACTCCATCATCGGCAGCGGCGTCTTCGGGCTGCCCTCCACCGTCGCCGGCTATCTCGGCCAGTTCAGCCCCATCGCCGTGCTGCTGGCCGGCGCAGGCATGGGCGTGATCTACGGATGTTTCGCCGAAGTCGCCTCGCGCTTCCAGCAGGCGGGCGGCCCTTACCTCTACGCCCGCGCGGCCTTCGGACGCGGGATCGGAATTCAAATGGCCTGGATGCTTTTCCTCGGCCAGGTCGCTGCACCCGCGGCCAACGCAAATTTATTTGTAATCTATCTCGGATTCTTCTGGCCGCACGCTCGCGATCCGCTGCCCCGCACTGCCATTCTTACCGTGCTCGTCGGGTTGCTCGCTCTCATCAACGTGCGCGGCGTACGCGCCGGAGCGCAAGTCAGCAACTTCTTTACCGCCGCCAAACTTGTCCCATTATTCGCGGTCATCGGACTGGGACTCTTCGTGCTGCACGCCCATCCTGCAGTTCCGGCGGCCACTATCGCGCCTGTCACCACCAGTCAGTGGTTGAGAGCCGTGCTGCTGCTGGTCTTTGCCTATGGAGGATTTGAAACCGCGCTCGCCCCGATGAGCGAAGCACGTGATCCGCGCCGCGACGCTCCTTTCGCGCTGTTCAGCGCGCTCGTGGTCTGCACTATTATTTATGCGCTCATTCAGTGGGTGGTGGTGGGCGTTCTTCCCGACGCGGCGCATAGCGTGCGTCCTCTGGCCGACGTCGCGCGGATCGCTGTGGGTTCGTTCGGCGCGGGCCTGGTTGCGGTCGGCGCGCTGATTTCTTTCTACGGATACCTGAGCGCGAAAATTCTCGCCATGCCGCGCGTCATCTTCGCCTTGGCGGAGCAGGGAGATTTTCCCCGTGCCTTCGCTGCGATTCACAAGAAGTTCCACACTCCGTATGTTTCGATCCTGGTCTTCGCCGCGCTGGTCTGGGCCTTCGCGCTCAGCGGCGAATTCAAATGGAATGTGACCCTCAGCGCCGTCGCCCGCCTGCTCTACTACGCCGTCTGCTGCGCCGCGCTCCCCGTGTTGCGCCGCAAGCACCCGGGCGAAGCCCGCTTCCAACTGCCCGCCGGAAACGTCTTCGCATGTCTAGCCGTCCTGATGTGCGCGATTCTTGTGACCCAGGTGGATTTCGGACAGTCGATGATTTTGATCGCAACCATCGCCCTGGCGCTGGCGAATTGGGCGCTAGTGGCGCGGAGATCCGCATAGCGGAGAGTGCGGTCCTCAGAAGCAACAGGCTCAGTCGCGCCCCTTGAGTATGAACTGCGCATTTCTTTTTCCGTGCAGAACAGCGGCAACGTGGATAGGAGAAGTCTCGTGTCGAAACACGACGGTGTGGTAGTTGGGATAACGGATGAGCGTCCAGAAACGGACCGAACGGCGGGTCAGATCAGTCCGGGAGTGACCGCGCATGGGAGCTTGCGCAACAAATGCGCAAGCATCGTAGATGGCCTGTTCGACGCGATCGGCGTTCTCCTCGCTGTCGTCAGCAATGTAGGACCAGATCTCAAAAATATCAGCTTTGGCAAGCGGCGTGAGAACGTAACCGCTCATCGTTTCGAGGCGCGTTCCTGATGCCAGTCGTCTTTCATCCCTTGAATCTCGCGGCGGGCTTGGACACCATCGATGAGTTCGCCGCGCTGAGCCTGTTGAAAACCGCGTTCAACATGAGCTGACAAAGCCCGGCGCTCCTCGTCGGACCAGCTTTCCTCGGCATCCTGAGCTTCGAGAGCGCGACGGAACACTTCTTCCACGCTGCTATAGCCGCCGCTCGAAAGGCGTTTATTGACCAGCGTTTCCAGGTCGGGGGGGTAGCTTGATTTCCATCATTGTTCACCTTGCTCGCTTTTATCGTAGTCTCCCAGAACGCTAGGCTCAAGTGCCGAAACCCTCTACGATCTGGCGCGCTCCATTTCCAGCAGCGTCTTCTTTCGTCCAATGCCCCAGCGGTAGCCCGCCAGGCCGCCGTTCTCTCGGAGCACTCGATGGCACGGGATCGCCACCGCCACGGGATTAGTGGCGCAGGCGCGAGCCACGGCGCGGACTGCGCTGGGCCGGCCAATTGCCTTCGCCACCTGGCTGTAAGATCGCGTGGCTCCGAACGGGATCGACTGCAGATAAGTCCACACTCGGCGCTGGAAGGCAGTGGCGCGAATGTCCAGCGGTAGCGAAGAATCGAGTTCTCCGCCCTTCATGCTTCCGCCTTTCATCCTCTCGCCCTTCATCCTCTCGCCCTTCATCCTCTCGCCCTTCATACTTCTGAGCACTGCGTCGACCCAGGCTTGCAAGCCGCCATCATCCGGTTTGCGCGCGGCGAAAGGAAATTCGCGGCGCAAGCCCTCGATCAACTCACCATCGGACTGCGCAAACTGTATGGAGCACACGCCGCGCTCGGTGGCCGCGATCAGCATGCGACCCAGCGGCGAATCGGCGCAGGTATAGCGAATCGCCGCGGCAATGGCCCCGCGACGGTACTTGTCGGGCGTCATGCCGAGTTGCGACGCAGTCTTTTCATAGAGCCGGCTGCTCGATCCGTATCCGGCGTCGTACATGGCACGGGTCACGTTGTCTCCCGCCTGCAGGTTGCGCTTCAGCAGGCGCAGCCGGCAGGAGTCGGCGTATTCGCGGGGCGTAATGCCGAGCAATGCCTTGAAGCGCCGCTGCAAGTGAAATCGGCTCTGGTGGAACTCTTTGCCGAGCCGGTCGAGCGTGACGGGTTCGTCGAGATGCTGCTCGATGAAGCGGCAGATCGCCTTCACACCATCGGACTGATCATTTCCGCTCGCGGACTTGGGCCGGCAACGCAGGCAGGCGCGATATCCGGCCTGCTCCGCCTGTTCCGGCGTGAGGAAGAACTGAACATTCTGCCGCCGCGGCCGCCGCGCCGCGCATGAGGGCCGGCAGTACACCCCGGTGCTGGAAACCGCGAAAACAAATTCTCCATCCCGCGCCGCGTCACGGGCAAGAACGGCATTCCAGCGACGCTCGTCGGATACGCTGGTGCGGCCTTCGCGAGTTTGGTTGGGTTGAAAAGAAGGCATGGGCTTCGAGATGTCCGCTGCGAGTATGGCACTGGTTGTCATGGTAAGGAAAGCGTACGGCAGCGATGTGCTGCGGCCTATCCGGATCTTGCGGGCAAAGTGAAATGGGCAAGACAGCTCTCAGTTCCCGGTTCCCGGTTCCCAGTTCTCGGTTCTCAGTACTCAGTTCTCGGTGCGCTGTTTTCAAGCCGGGCGTTTCCCGGAGAGAGAAGTCTTGAAAGGGCGCGGCTTCACGGCGCCGTAACGTCGCCACCTATGAGGCGGCTTCAGCCGCCGGGCGGAATGCCTGACTTAGCGTCTTCGATTTGCTCCCGGCCAGCGGAACCGATTACAGTTCCCGTGAACATTTTTCCTATCTCACAGACGAGGATTGATTTTCATGAAGACGCATTGCAAAGTCATCGGCGTGCTAACGTTGGCGATCGCATCAGTGGTTGTGGCACAGGAGGCGTCGAAGCATGTGCTCAGCGGCGACGAACTCCGAAAAGCGGTGCCGGCGGAATATTTCTTCCGCGGAGCGAAGGCGCCGGTGCAACTGCGCAACGCCGTCGGATTTCAGCTGGCGAATGGCAAGATGGCTCTGGCTGCGCTGGTCGACTCATCCGGCTACTCAACTGCGATCCAGCAGAAGTATCAAGGCCTGCTGATAACGGAAACCAAACTGGACATCGGTGGATCGGAGCTGACGCCAGGTCAATACGGTTTCGGTTTCACCTCCGAAGGAAAGTTCGTGGTGATGGACGTCGCCAACAATGACGTTCTGACAGTTCCTTCCGCGGCCTATCCGCAAATGCAGCATGCCCTCCCGCTAAAGCTGGAACCAGATGGCGGCGGTTACAAACTTTACGCCGGCAAGAAGTGGGTTGGCATCAAAGTCGAGTAATTCCGATCGCGGGTGTTATTTTACGATGTTGTACACTTTTGTACATACATTTGGATACGATCATGCCGATTGGCGGATTCCCGGCGGCGGAAAGCCTCGGTCGGGCCTTGCCTAGGATGCCCTTTCCCGGGCCGGAAACGGCCCTTCCTGCGACGATCGTTCCCGCGTACGGGGTAAACCTCATCGCGGACGAAATCGTGCGTCCTGGAGGCTTCCAGGGCCCTTCTACGACTTTTCAACGACTTACACGAAGGCTCAACGACTTGCGCGTGTACATCAGGAACGGGGCGTGACGCAAGAAGCGGGGCGTGCCCCACGAACGAGGTGTGGCGTGGGATAGAGATTCCTCCGCCCCTCGCTTTCGCTCGGGGGTCGGAATGACAAAGCTTTTGGGTGCCCAAGAGCTAACAGCCAAGAGCTAACAGCGAAGAGCCAACAGCTAGCAGCTCTAATGCTCCAGCGGATGGAACGGTCCGCGTAGCGATTTATTCATCCCGGAACGCTTGCGGATCTCGGCGAGCAAGGCGCTGGCTGCGTTTTGATAGGTTTTGTTGGGGTCGGAGGGGTCGGCCCAGACTGCGTCATAGATGATTTGTGCGGCTTCCTTCAGGTCCAGATGCAGAGCGGCTTCGCAAACGTCGAGACGCTCCTGCAGGCGTTCATAGCATGCTTTGCATACATCGGCGCGGGCCGCATCGCCGGTGTGGTGGTCCGAGGCGCAGAACGTCTCCGGAGCGCTCACCACTTCAGCGTGTGCTTCCATAAGCTGGCTCTTGAACTGACGCAAGAATTCTTCGCGCTCCTGTTCGACCACCGTGGTGTCGGGAACTACGTCGGGCACTGCCAGCGCCACTCGCGCCGGTACACGAGGCACCAGAGGCGAAACCCGCTCGTGGTGACGGCAGGTGGGGCAAATATCGAGATTCGCGGGGTAGTACAGGTGGCACTTAGCGCAGGGCAGCCCGTAGCCGGAGGCCTTGGTCGCGGAATCTTCGGGAGCCTCAGCTTCGGCGCGGCGCGCGTCTCTTTCTTGCGCCAGAGCGGCCTGCACGGCCGCGGTGGCTGAAGTGGTCTGTTGGGTTCTGGTCGCGCTGGTTGCCATGGCTATGTCTCCCTGCCGATATATCTCCCCGCGAGGTTTTCGCCGCGCAGAGTTCGGAGTCAAACTACAGTCTGCTTCAAACTACAGTTTAAGGACGCCCGTGCGCTTCTCCTATACACCGGAGTACATTGGAGGGGTTGGCCGACCGTTCCGGGATTAGCGCGAACCGGGATGACGAAATCGTGGAGCGGCGGACGCTTCGTCCGCCCGCGCCGTCTCGAATGCTCGTCATTGGACGCCTTCCTCCGGCGTGCGCGCAAAACGGTCAACCTTGAATTCC
>Ga0302324_100016514_pt1 | contig 14705 bp, 11 predicted proteins | sample Palsa_T0_1_FD_201949 | JGI IMG/M metagenome (GOLD analysis project Ga0302324, IMG submission 201949) | Peat permafrost microbial communities from Stordalen Mire near Abisko, Sweden - Palsa_T0_1 | ecosystem: Environmental > Terrestrial > Soil > Palsa > Peat permafrost | place: Sweden: Abisko...
CACCAGAGCATCGCGGCTCTAACGTTAAAGCCAGTTAATGAGCCGTTTTGGTAAAGACGCTCCGCAGTGCAACATCGAATTATTGGCCGCGCCAGGGCCGCCCCGCACTCGGCTTGACTTCATCGGTACCCCATCTAATGATCTTCAAACTAAATAATTGCAGGGGAAATGCGATGCAGACGAGCGCCGATAAGATGGCTGGCCGCGGTGTGCAGCGACGTCGCTTCATGAAATCGGCGCTCGCAATATCCGGGATGAGCGCTGCCGCAACTATTGTGGGTCCATCCGTCGTCTGGGGGGCGAGCGGCAAAATCAAGCACAAACCCCTCGACCCGGTGAATCCGGACATATTCTTTGGCACCACCAGCTCCATCTGGGGTGGAGGCGGGCTCGCGCCGGATAAAGCGCACGATCTCGCGTTCTGGATCAAGCGAGTCGCCGAGCTGGGCCTGCAGGGCATCGAGCCTTACGGGGACAGCATCGAAGTCTGGCGCAGCAATCCGCTCGGACTCAAAAAACTCTTCGACGAAGCGGGCATCACCTTCATCGACGCATCGAATGGCGAGAAGGGCCAATCGACGAACTTCATCGACCCGGACCAGATCCCGAAGACCATCGCCGATCACGTGGCGTTCGCGCGCGATTTCCTGCAGCCGCTCGGCGCCGATCATTGGAAGGTCAATATGGGTGCCCGTCCGCCGGGTGGTCCCAGTGACGATCAGCTCAAGCGACTCGCCGACACGCTCAACGAGCTGGGTCGCCTAACGCTTCCCCTGGGTATCCGACTCGCGCCGCACCCGCATATCTGGGGACCGCTGGAGCGGGAAAAAGACATGCGCCGGGTCATGGACCTGACCGATCCGAAATATGTCTGGATGACGGCCGACACCGGGCATCTGACGTTGGGAGGCGGTGATGCGGTCCAGATCATCAAGGACTATTTTCCGCGCATTGCCGAGATCCATCTGAAGGATACCTACGCCAAATATCGCGGCAACACCGAAACACCCACGCAAGCGATGCACCGCCAGGCCAGCGTCTATCACAACCTGGGCGGTGGCGGCGTCGACTTCCCGGCGATTTTCCAGGTGCTGCGCGATCGGCACTTCAAGGGCTGGGCGATCTTCGATGTCGATGGGCCCAGGGCGGGTGACGACGGCTACGATGCAATTGGGAGCAGCGGTCATTTCGATCTGGCAGTCGATGACTATCTCTCGCTCAACATCAATTACTTGAGAGACGTCCTCGGCATCAAACTTCCGCCTGTAAGCGCGGCTCGCGGCTAGAGACCCTGAACGAGCACCTCGACTCGAACGCGGCCAGCATGCTCGAACAGCAGGGTCAGCGGGAAGCGCTGATCCTGCTGCAGAGGCTGCTTCAAATCGATCAGCATCGCATGCAGGCCGCCGGGCTGGAACGATATGCTTGCGCCGGCAGGAACCTGCACCGAGGCGACCGGACGCATTTGCATGACTGCGCCATGCATGCTCATGGAATGCATTTCCACGCGCTCGGCCACGGGTGATTCGATGCCGGTCAGTGCGTCTGCGGCGCCGGAATTGACGATCTCAAAGTAGGCAACGCCGACCGAGGCGCCAGGCGCCGTTGCGCGCGACCACGCATGCAGCACTTTCACGGATGCCGGTGCGGGCGTAGCCGCGCGCAGTGCGCTTGGCATGAATACGCCTGCACCGCCGCAGGCCACAAGCAAACAGCTCGTCACGATCCTCCGGTAAATGGGTACCCGCGAATTCGATTGCATGACGATCATTCTATGGTGTAGTGCGCCTGGTTCGAATACTCATTATCCATGTCCATCAAGAGTAGCGGTTGATAATGAACGCTCGAGGCTACGCCGCGCACATGAGCTCCTCTGCGCCCCAGGGTATCTGGTATACCGTCGCCTTCGCCCTGATGCTGGCGATGACTTTCACCTGGGCGATTTGCGCTACAGGATTTTTGTTTGGCGCGACCATTGGCCGCTGGCAGGCTGTCTGCGGATTCTTGCTCGCCGCGCTGATTGTGTGCCGAGAGCTTCCGGGCGCACGAGCGCGATGGCTTGGCCTGTCACTTCTTATAGGGCTCTTGTCCGCAGCTCTGCTGATATCGGCCCTGACCGTCGATAGCGGCTACGATGGCTGGACGTACCATCAGCCCGGAGTCATTGCGCTGTCCCATGGCTGGAACCCAGTCGTGGAACCTGTGTTTGGAGACTGGTGGGCGCCATTTGGCCGATCGATCGGCTACCCGGTTAACGGGCCCGCAATTGACATCCTTTGGACCTCGGTCTATCCGAAGGCGCTCTGGATTCTTGGTGCCCAGGCCGTGGTGTGGGGCTTACCGCTTGATAGCGGCAAGTACCCGGAACTCATTCTCATATATGTGGCAGGGCTCACGGCGTGGCGGGCGCTGCGCCTGCGCGGCGTCCCCGATGCCTGGGCTTACCCGTTGTCGTTGCTGGCGGCACTCAATCCGCTCTGCATCGTGCAGGCAACGACGTTCTACATCGATGGGGCGCTCGGCTCGTGTCTGGCGATACTGATATTTTCGCTCTTATCCTACGATCTGAGCCGCAGCAGGCGCGATCTCGTGCTGGCGCTGTGCGCGGCGCTGATCGCCTGCAATCTGAAATATACGGGGCCGGTGTACGCAGCGCTGATCGTATTGCCGGTCGCCCTCTGGTGGCTCTACAAGCGCCGCTGGCTAGCGCGCGAGCTGCAGATTTGCGGAATCGCCGCCCTGCTCTTGGCGGCAGGCTCCGCCAATCCATACTTTACGAATCTCAAACAGTTCGGCTCGCCGATCTACCCGATCAACGCCTGGGATCTGGAGGAAAATCAGATGTCAGCGGGGTTTCTCGAGGAGCCTAGCCTCAAGAAACTGATGATCTCCCTGAGCTTCAGCAATCTCGCCGATCGCCCCACCGGCGACCCCGCGAGCGATGAGAGAAACTTCAGCAGTCCATTGCAATCGCGCGGGCTCGCAGAGTTCAAAAAATTCGGCAGCACGGCCGATCTTCGCATCGGCGGCTTCGGTCCTTTCTTCGGCCTCACGCTCGCGCTGAGCTTGGTCGCAGCTTGTTTTCTGATTCGAGGCGCCGTCGGCGTGACTGGATTCGCGCTCGTTGCAGCCGGCACGCTGCTTTCCATTGTGGTCAATCCTCACATGTGGTGGGCGCGCTTTGTGCCGCAGATGTGGCTGCTGCCCGTGCTGGTCGCGGCCGCTGGCGTTGTAAGGCGCTGCAGGATTGCCAGGTCGTTGGCTCTGGTCATGGCGCTGCTGATGGGCGTCACGAGCCTCATAGCAGTCATTGGCCGGGCGACGTCGAGTTATCTCATTACGCAGAGTTACCATTATGATTTCGGAGGTATCGGAACCAGGCCCCTACTGGTCGATACGTCAAACACCGAGAGCCTTTTTCTCCCGGCCCTGACCTATCGGCTGCACGAGCAGGGCAGCGTATTCGAGGTGGCGACAGGGCCATGCGCCAGTCCGATCGATTTCATCGTGATTCACGCCTGTAAGCGATGACTGCCGCGGCCCATGGGTTGGATTTCGCAGACTGGCGGCCGCAAACCAGTCGAAATTCTGATGCTGCGCAGTTTATCGGTCGCGCAGGCGATGACGCCCGCGAAAGAGCCGAGATCATCAAATAGTCGTACTAACTGTGGGCGACGGATTACTCTCGACGCCCGAGCTGTTTACCGCCAGGACCTGGAAATACCAGTTGCCCGAGCTGAGATCGTCAATCACATACGACAATAAGCCGACTGTGTTGATGCTGATCTTCTGCGTCATTGCGCTGGGGCTCGTGCCGTAATAGATGGTGTAGCCAGCAAGATTGGTCAGTGCAGAACCATTGGTATTCTCGGTTGGCGCGGACCAAGTGAGCGTCGCGGTACCGGTTGAGGTCGTGGACGCAGCGCCTGATGAGCTGGAGCTGCCGGAAGAGTTGCTGGCGCCCGAGCTACTGGAGCTCGTGCTGCTCGCGGTGCTGACTTCTACCGCGGCTGACGAAGGTGAGCCGAAACCTGCATCTCCCGCAACGCTGACCAGCGCCACGTTGAACACTCTGCCGCCAGCATTGTTGGTGACGGGAACCGTCACGGTTTTGGCACCGGACTCGCCATCATTCCAGGTTACGCTGCCACTCGTGGCGGCATAGTCGACGCCCGCGGTGGCAGTGCCATCGACCGTAGTGTAGTTCACGCTCGCTGACCCTGCGGACGGTCCAGTCCGATAGATGGTAACAACGGCATTTGAGGCTGGCGCGGCCGTGTATTGCGATGCAGATAGGGCGACGAGTGCACCAGCTGCTCTCGATTCGATTGGCGAAGAAGTGGCGCCGGCTGAAGCGCTCGTCCCGCTCGTCGTCTCCTCCGAGCTCGCGACGCTCCCGGCTTCACTACCACCGTTACCGCAACCCGCAAGAATTGCCGTGGCAACGAACACCGCGAGCATCCGCAGCATCCCGCCATCGTGTGCTTCGAATTTCATCACTACTCGCCTCGCGTTCAGGTTGGATCCCTACGCGCTCCGGCGATGATTCGAGCGGCGAACAGCGGTGTGACGATAGCACTGCGAGTCCTGCTCGCTGAGCTGCCGGCAACCCCGCTGTCTCAAGTTCGAGTTCGAATCTGAGACCGGAGGCTTTGCGTCCCCGTCTCGCGACGGGTTTGCCCTTTAACAGAGGCTAGTGAACAATGAATTGTTATGGAAACCAATCTGTCGGCTGTGGCCTACGTCTCCAAGCGGCGACTCTGGACTTCGAGATCACATGATGATTGCGCGAGTCTTTGGCACGCGATTTAGAATTGGAGGTCGCGCGTCAATCACCAATTGTGATACGCACTGCTCAATTTGTTGGTCCGCGAGTTATCTTTCGCGTCGAGCGCAGTGGCACAGTTGTATGTGCTTCACTTTAATTCGTATCGTCGTGGACGCTGAGAGTGACTATTTCGCGCTCAGCGGTGCTCGCCGTGCGCCGCATTCTGTGACACCACGCCAGATCATTGGGGGCCGTGGCCTGCCTGCCGGAGGCGTCTCAAGCTCCACCGGTTTGTGAGGTCTTTCGGGCCAGAGTTCCATGCCCTCACTTCGGTCCGCTGGCAGGTTTATTGCCGGTCTAACGGCTTGATTTAAATTGAATAAGCGACTGGTGGGCGGTACTGGGATCGAACCAGTGACCCCTGCCGTGTGAAAGCAGTGCTCTACCGCTGAGCTAACCGCCCGATGTACTGGTTAAGAGGGCGCGGCAAGTGTACGGGGCGCTCCGTGGCGAATCAATCCGCGCTCGGCTACCATGCGCGCCCGCTTTTTAGGTCAGTGCCCAGCATGAGTGTCGTGACGCGTTTCGCTCCCAGCCCCACCGGGATGCTGCACATCGGCGGCGTGCGCACCGCGCTATTTTCCTGGCTGTATGCGCGGCATCATGGCGGCACATTCATATTGCGCATCGAAGATACCGACCGCGAGCGCTCGACCGACGAAGCGGTGCGCGTGATTCTTGACGGCATGCGCTGGCTGGGGCTCGACGCCGACGAGGGCCCATACTATCAATCGCAGCGCTATGACCGCTATACCGAAGTCCTGACGCAGATGCTGGCCGGTGGCCAAGCCTATCGGTGCTACTGTACGAAAGCAGAGCTGCAGACACTGCGCGAGCGGCAGTTGGCCGCCGGCGCAAAACCACGCTACGACGGGCGTTGCCGCGAGCGCCAGGGGCCGCGCGCCGGGGTCGATCCGGTCATTCGCTTCAAGAATCCATCCGAAGGTGAAGTGGTGGTCGATGACCAGGTGCATGGTCGAGTCGTATTCCAGAATGCGGAGCTTGACGATCTGGTGATTGCGCGTTCGGACGGCACTCCGACCTATAACTTCTGTGTGGTCGTCGATGACATGGATATGGGGGTGACCCACGTCATTCGCGGCGACGATCATCTAAACAATACGCCGCGGCAGATCAACATGCTGCGAGCGCTTGGTGCGGTATTACCGGCGTACGGGCACGTTCCGATGATTCTTGGCGCCGATGGCGCCAAGCTCTCGAAGCGCCATGGCGCCGTCAGCGTACTGCAATATCAGCAGGAAGGTTACCTGCCGGACGCGCTACTGAATTATTTAGTGCGGCTGGGCTGGTCGCATGGCGATCAGGAGATCTTCACGCGGGCGGAAATGGTGGCGGCCTTCGACATCAAGGATGTCAACAAAGCGGCCTCGGCGTTCAATCCGGAAAAGCTGCTGTGGCTGAATCAGCAGCATCTGATGCGCACGCCGGTCAGCGTGATCGCTACCGCCTTAGGTGAATCGCTCGCCAGGCTTGGCGTACAGACGCCCGACCGGGGGTTGCTCGAGGGTGTGGTCAACGCGCAGCGCGAGCGCGCGAGAACGCTGGCTGAGATGGCGCAAAACAGCCTATTTTTTTTCCGCGAATTCGAACATTATGATGAGAAGGCCGCGCGGAAAAACCTAACGGCCGAGACCGCACCCCTGTTGCACGCCGTAGGCGAGGCCATCGTCGGCGTAATGACTTGGAACGCCGGTGCGATTCACGACGCCATCAATGCGGTGGCGACTCGTTACGGGGTGACGCTCGGACAGGTTGCGCAGCCGCTGCGCGTTGCCGTGACGGGCGGGGCGGTCTCCCCGCCAATCGATACCACGGTAGCGCTGCTGGGCCGCAGTACGGTCTTGAGTCGGATTCAACGCGCCAGCGCAGCGGCCGTGCGTTCCGGCTAGCGCTTGGGCTTTCGCACCTGGATTTCTGAATCGCGCCAGGCGCCCTCACCGGGCCGAATTCTGGCGTACAGGCCGCTGCGCCATTGGTTGAGCTGTTGCTTCAACATGGGCAGCAGCGGCCGATGTGCGCCGTGCAAATCAGGCTGGCGGCGGCGCGCAGGTAGTGTCCATGCTCGGCGACCACGCTTTGCGTGTAATCGTTGTGACCGTGCAGCAGCCTGATAATCCGGTGCCGCGTCAGGCCGGTTTGCTTTTTTTGAATTGTGTCGTTGTCAACCGTGCGTTGGTATCTGCTTGCGTGACAGGTGTGCATTGCCAATTTGCAGAAACTCCGAAACCCTTCGTGAAATGTCGCCAGGTGCATACGGGAGGTCGGTCGGTACATAATGTTGACAGCCATTGGGGGGCTGCGTAACGTCTCGCCCCTTGACAATTGGGGCCATAGCTCAGCTGGGAGAGCGCTTGCATGGCATGCAAGAGGTCGGCGGTTCGATCCCGCCTGGCTCCACCAGACCAGTCGTTAGGACCCGTCCCCATCGTCTAGAGGCCCAGGACATCGCCCTTTCACGGCGGTAACAGGGGTTCGAATCCCCTTGGGGACGCCAACGCCGGCCAGAAGGGTCTGCAACCCGCTATTGTTGGGATTATGCGAATCGTGCAGCTCATCCAGCCGAGCGAGATTTACAACCTGGCGGCACAGAGCAGGGAGGAACACTGTTGAAGGTTTTAGTGACCGGCGCGGCCGGATTTATTGGCTCATTCACCGCAACGCGTTTTCTCGATCGTGGCGACGAGGTTGTCGGACTGGACAATCTCAATGATTACTATGACGTGGCGCTAAAGCGGGCGCGGCTCGAGCGTTTGCAGGCTAAGCCCGGATTTCGATTTGTTCAGCGCGATCTCTCCCATACATCCGAGATGGCGGACCTGTTTGCGCGCGAACGCTTCGAGCGCGTGGCGCACCTCGGTGCGCAGGCCGGCGTACGTTACTCATTGCAGGATCCGCACAGCTATGTGAGCAGTAATGTACTTGGCACACTCAACGTGCTGGAGGGATGTCGCCACAATGCGGTCGAACATCTGGTCTATGCCTCAACGAGCTCGGTGTATGGAGCCAGCACCAGAATGCCATTCACGGTGCATGAGCCGGCATCTCACCCCCTCTCGCTTTACGCTGCGAGCAAGCGCGCCACCGAGTTGATGGCGCACAACTACTCCGCGCTGTTCAAACTACCGACCACGGGTCTGCGCTTTTTTACTGTCTACGGTCCGTGGGGGCGACCGGACATGGCGTTGTTTCTATTTGCGCGTGCGATCCTTGAAGGACGGCCAATAGAGGTGTTCAACCATGGGCATCACACGCGCGATTTTACCTACGTCGAAGACATCGCCGAGGGCGTCGTCCGGGTGACCGATCGCGCTGCGACACCGGATCCGAGCTGGGATAGCTCCAATCCAGATCCTGCATCAAGCAGTGCCCCATATCGTCTCTACAACATTGGTAGCAATCGCCCGATTCAACTGCTGCGCTACATCGAAGTGCTGGAGGAGTGTCTCGGTCTCAAGGCCGTACGCATCATGAAGCCGATGCAGCTTGGCGACGTGCCGGACACCTTTGCCAACGTGGACGAACTTATTGCCGACGTGGGTTACAAGCCCGACACGCCGATCGAAGTTGGGGTGCGCAACTTTGTCGATTGGTTCAAGCACTATTACCACTGCAGCTAGAAATCCATGGACTTCATCGATCTGCGCTCTCAGTACCACGCCTTGCGTAGCAAAATCGATGCGCGCATCGCGAGGGTACTCGAACATGGGCAATACATCATGGGGCCCGAGGTGGCCGAACTGGAAGCAAGCCTTGCGGCCTACATCGGTGCTAAGTACTGCGTGACGGTGGCCAGCGGGACCGAAGCGCTGTTGATCACCCTGATGGCGCTGGGCATAAAGGCGGGCGATGAGGTCGTCACCACACCATTTAGTTTCGTAGCCACGGCGGAGGTCATCGTACTGGTCGGCGCAACGCCAGTGTTCGTGGATGTCGAGCCGGACACCTGCAATATTGACGCGAAGCTGATCGAAGCGGCGATTAGCACCCGCACCAAGGCCATCATACCAGTGAGCCTGTACGGGCAGCCGGCCGATATGGATGCCATCAATGTGATCGCCAGTCGACACGGGGACATTGCCGTCATTGAAGACGCTGCGCAGAGTTTTGGCGCCTCTTACCGCGGCCGCCATAGCTGCAATCTGTCCATGATTGGTTGCACCAGCTTCTTTCCGAGTAAGCCGCTGGGATGCTATGGCGACGGCGGGGCGATTTTTTCCAATGATAGCCGCATCGATCAGGCTTGCCGCGAGATCCGCGTCCATGGTCAGAGCGGTCGCTACCATCACACTCGCATCGGTGTGGGCGGACGGATGGATACCATACAGTGTGCGGTGCTGCTCGCGAAGCTTGAGCGTTTTGATTGGGAGATGAAACGGCGCGCTGACCTCGCAGCCTGCTACGCCGATCAAATCAGGGTCAGTGGCGCTGGCGCGCAGATTCTGGCGCTGCGCCCAGAGTGCAGCAGCGCATGGGCCCAGTATACCGTGCTGGTGGAGGATCGCGATGGCGTGCAGCGACGCATGCAGGAACTCGGGATCCCCACCGCGGTGCATTATCCTCGAGCCCTGCACCAGCAGCCAGCATACCAAGGTCTGTGTGTGGCGGCCTCTTTGCCCGTCAGTGAAGCTCTGGCTCAGCGAGTGATCAGTCTGCCCTTCAGCGCCGATCTCGATCAGATGCAGCTGGAGCGCGTGGTAAGCGCGCTCGCCAGTGCCACCAGGCCTGCCGGCTGAGCATCAGGTTTCATAGTGTCGTTCCCACGGTGCTCGACAGGCTACAACTCCCTGAGCTGAGGTTGTCGATCACCTAGGTCTGAATTCCGACCGTGTTGATACTGATCTTGTTGGTCATCGCAGCCGTGCTAGTGCCGTAGTAGATATTGAAGCCGGCAAGGTTCGTGAGCGCCGTCCCGTTGGTATTCTCTGTTGGCGCTGACCTGCTGAGAGTGACCGCGGCGGTACCTGCACCGGAAGAGCTGGAGGAGCCGCGATTGTCAATTGCTGAAATCTTTTCGTTTGCCTTGCGAAGCGTCTTGAGTGCGTTGGAAGGCCATCCGGTACATAATGTTGACAGCAGTGGGGGCGTTGCGTAGTTTCGCGGCCCTCTAAACAGGGCCATAGCTCAGCTGGGAGAGCGTTTGCATGGCATGCAAGAGGTCGGCGGTTCGATCCCGCCTGACTCCATGAGATCAACTCGCTGGTCTTAATCGACGTCCCCATCGTCTAGAGGCCCGGGACATCGCCCTTTCACGGCGATAACAGGGGTTCGAATCCCCTTGGGGACGCCAGCTTCAGCTGCCGGGCCGCGAATTGCCTTAAATGGCGGTCGGCCAGAACCGAAGTCGTCGCAAGTTGCTTGACCCGCGCCTGCGGGCATAGGAGGGTGGATGAAGGTTCTGTCACAGTCAGCTGCCTACCAGCCCTCTATAATTCAGCTACTTGAGGGCCAAGATGTAACAATAAACGCATCTCGTGTTGCGTGTTGTTTGGTCGCGGGCACTATCCCAAGTTCTGGACCGAAGATTTAGGAATGTCGGACGCCGTAGTTTTCAAAAAGAGCCTGTCGATCGCGCTGGTCAGCGTTCTGCACGCGATCCTACCGACCGGCTGTGCGATCGCCTGTCTCTACGCGGCTGAGCGGGCCTACAATATTCCAATCGACAATGCCTTCCTGGTGCTCGTCATCGCCTTGGCGGTACTGTCGCTTGGCCTGCTGCAGCCGCGCGGCGACATCACCAGCAGACTATCCTCCGGACGCGCTGTCATCTCGATTGATGTCGTGCTGCGCTGGCTGGTGTTGCTCAGCATCCTATTTGCGATCGGCTATGCCACCAAGTCGTCGGCCAACTATTCGCCGCGCGTGATTCTGACCTGGGCTATCGTAACGCCTTTCTTACTGGTCGCGGCCTCGATGATTTTGTACCAGTTGACGCGCCGTGTTCTGTCCGATCCGGCTAACATGCGCCGCGTCGTCATTGCCGGCTGCAATGATGTCAGCGTCGCGCTGGCGAAGCGTCTGCAAGACCACACCGAGCTTTGCATGTCGGTTGCGGGGTTCTTCGAGGATCGCGGCGTGGACCGGCTTGGGATAGAGACCGGCGCTCCGATGTTGGGAAAGCTTGCCGAGCTTGCGCAGTACGTCAAGCTGCGACAGATCGATGTCATCTTCATCGCGTTGCCCATTCGACACGTGCATCGCGTGCTCAATTTGATAGATCAGCTGCGCGATACCACCGCGTCAATCTACTATGTGCCCGACATTTTTGTATTTGACCTGATTCAAGCCAAGACGCGCGATATTTTCGGCATACCGGTGGTGGCGATGTGTGAGACCCCGTTCTCTGGCTTCCAGGGAGTGACGAAGCGGTTCATGGACATCATCCTATGCCTCATGGCGCTGCCGCTGCTTGTTCCGCCAATGCTCGGGATCGCGGCGCTCGTAGCACTATCATCGCAGGGTCCCATCATTTTCCGACAGCGCCGATATGGTCTGGACGGCAATCAGATCATTGTCTACAAATTCCGCACCATGACAGTGACTGAGGACGGAGCCAGTGTGGCTCAGACGCAGAAGGACGACAAGCGCGTAACGCCCATCGGTCGTGTGTTGCGTCGCTATTCACTGGACGAGTTGCCACAGTTGATCAACGTGCTTCAGGGCCGGATGAGCCTCGTGGGTCCGCGGCCTCATGCCGTGGCTCATAACGAGGAATACCGCAAACTCATCAAGGGCTACATGGTGCGACACAAAGTGCGGCCCGGCATCACGGGCTTGGCGCAGATCAACGGCTGTCGCGGCGAAACGGCGCAACTCGCGGAAATGCAGGCCCGCGTGCACCACGATCTGGAATACTTGCGCCACTGGTCGCCGCTGCTGGATTTGAAAATCCTCGTGAAGACCATGATCCAGTTACTGCAAAACGAAAAAGCATATTAAGCTGCACAGGCGCGGCGGCGATGGGGTCGTAGCGCCGTTCTCAGGCCGACCGATATTCATCGATGTACTTCTTCAGGCAAGCACACTGGCCCGTTCCCGAAGGGCTGCGGCTTGCAGATGTTCCGCGAGGCGGACCGCCAATGCGACAATCGTCAGTGTCGGATTGGCCTGGCTCGATGTCGGGAAGACCGCGCCGCCCGCGACATACAGATTATCGACGCCATGTACGCGACAGTTGAGATCGACCACACTGGTGCGAACATCACTACCCATGCGCGTCGTGCCAAGATGGTGACCACCGTAGGCGCCGTAGCGCAGCATCTCGGATTCGATGGATTCCGGATCGTACTCAAACCGTCCGATACCGCAACGCTCAATGTCCTGCGCGAACAGTCGCACCGATTCGCGCACCGTCTTAAGGTCAAGCGCGCTGTAGTGCCAGTCGATCATGACTCGCGGTGTATCGAACTCGTCGCGCTCCTCGGTGAGCGTCACGCGACTGGCGGCCAGCGGTTCCTGTTCGGCGTGGAAGTCGAGGCTGTAGCGACCGGCTGGCGAGCGCACGATGATCGAGGGGAACTTGCGCGCCGCCAGGAATCGATCGCGCAACATATGATGTCCGAACGCGATGACCTGGCCGGCCCCGACGATGACATTGCGCACATGGCCGAGCCAGCGAGCGGCGCTCAGGCGCTCCTCGCCGTGCAGGCGTTTACCGTATTCGTAGGAGATCAATCCTTTCGCCAACTGCAGCGCAGAGAGCACCGCGCTGCGGTGAGCCGGGTCGGTGATTCGCGGATGGTGCAGCCGACCGATGAAGTTTCCGAGCTGCAGCCGACGCTGTGTCTGGCTCGTCAACGCAAATCGTCGTCGACAAAAGATACCCTCGTCAGAGACGTCATAGCCGTGCCAGACATTATCGACGGCGCGGTTCTGAATGAGCGTACCAACGGTACCGGCGATGTGACACATGTAGTAGCGACCGACGCAATCATGTTGATTGCCTATGCCTTGCAGATGCGTGTCACGGCTAGATAGCAGCAGCCGCGCGATCTCGATCGCTCCCATTGCCAACACGAATCGCGAGGCCTGAACGGTGATGACGCGTTGGCTGAACGTCCTACTGAGCAGTGATTGGACCGAGGTGCCCCCTATCCCTAAGCGAATCGCGGTCAGGTTGGCATGCAGCAGGACGCGCACATATGGGGATTCCTGCAGGCGCCGCGCGTAACGGGCACCGAAGTCCGTGGGGCTACTGAACCTCTCGAGGCAATCGGTGGTGAAGTGTTCGCTTTCAAAGCCCGCTATGAGCGGCCGCAGCGTGCGCTTAAAGGCAGCTGTAGCGCGATATTCGAACTCCCCGGCCTCGCACAGCTGATTGGCGCGGACATAGAACGGCAACAGCTCGGCGCGTTGAAGCGGCCAGCCGGAATGCTCGACGTAAAAGCGCTGCTCGAAGTCGATCTCGTCGAACGGCACGCAGCGTCCGCCCCAGATGGTGGTGCTGCCGCCAAAGCGACGCTGGCGGTAGCGGTGCGGTGGGCTGTGCATGCGCTCGTCGGCGACGGAACCTTCGTACAGGCGTTGGGTGCGCTCTTCGGCCTCACGGCCGCCAGACTCGAGCAGCAGCACATGCACACCTCGGGCAGCCAGCTCGAGTGTAAGCGAGATACCTGCCGCCCCTGCACCGACTACACAGACATCCGTGACAATGGTCTTGTCGGCATCGAATTCCAGGGCATCCTCTATCATCGGCGAATCTTCATGCCGAGCTCAGGTACCACTGCGCTGCCTCCGTGAGCATTTGCTCCGTGCCCTTGAAGCACACCCCCAACTCCTCTTGAGCGCGCCGGCTGTCTAGCCTGATGCCCTGTGCCATAAGGCGCAGCAGAGAAGGGGGGATTGGGGGCGGCGGTGGGCGCAGCCCCAGCTTGTCGGCGACGATCTCGAGAATCTTTAAAGGCGGGGCGAGCAATTTCCCCTCGATGCGCAGACGCCGCGCACCGATGCGCCGTGCCGGGACTGCGGATAGCGCCACGGCAAAGCGGACCAGGAAATCGTTCCAGGTGAGTGCTTCCGGCGCCGCCAGGTTGAACACTCGACCGTCCGCCTGCGGGCTCTCGAGCGCGCGCACCACGGCTTGTACGACGTCACCAATATGCACGAGGTTGCAGTACCCATCGCCCGCCGAGCCCAGATCGCCTAAGCGCCGCGCCAACAGTAGACGCGCGTAGCGAACCGTCCACTGTTCGCTGTCCGGCCCGAACACGCAGCCTGGCCGCAATGTCACGACGCGGGGATAGCCCGAAGCAAGGGCCTCTGCAGCGACCTTGGCTTTCGAATACGCGCCCAAGTCGCCGCGCAACGGTGAAGCCTCATCTACCACGCCAATGCTGCTCCCATATACCGACATGGTGCTTAGTTGGACGATGCGCGGTGCGATGTTCGCGCTGCTAGCAGCCTCGATGAGCGCTTTGGTCGAGTTGACGATGGTCTGCGCATCGCCGGCGACGCAGTTGACGATGCCGTCCACACCGCTGATCGCTGCCGCGACCGACTGCGCATCGGTGGCATCCACCGTGCGTTTTTCCAATGTCTGCGTGGATGAACCCGACGGGTTGCGCACCCCCAGAATCGGTACCAATGATTCGGATTGCGCTAGTCCAGCGACAACCGCTCTGCCAATGAACCCATTGGCACCGAGCACTAACACCGATTGCGTCATCTAGCCATCAATCCCTTTGGAATCTAAGAGGGCTCTGCTATGCCAAATACACGCATTCGCGGGAGAGTCGCTGGCCATCCTCGCAAGAGGGCCGCTGCTCGAGCGCCGCCACCTTAGGACTGCGCTCGCGTGGCACGGTGGCAGTCTAGGTGGTTTTGTTGTCGGTTCATAATTCTGATGAGTCTGACAGAGTCA
>Ga0302324_100016515_pt1 | contig 14704 bp, 14 predicted proteins | sample Palsa_T0_1_FD_201949 | JGI IMG/M metagenome (GOLD analysis project Ga0302324, IMG submission 201949) | Peat permafrost microbial communities from Stordalen Mire near Abisko, Sweden - Palsa_T0_1 | ecosystem: Environmental > Terrestrial > Soil > Palsa > Peat permafrost | place: Sweden: Abisko...
CCCGTCCGCGTCGACACCGTAGAATGCCTTTTCCTTGTCCTTGCCCGCGACCAGGCTGAAACCGGTGCCCGGCGCATCGATGAACACGAGATCGGTTGCATCGAGCAGCGTCTGGTCGTTGTCGATGAGCTGATACGGCGCCGCGGGGCTGTGGGTATCGTCCGCCGTGACGACGCGCTTGGGCCCCCATGCGCCCATGTGCAGCCATACGGTCGCCGAACCCGGTCCGCCATTGTAGACGAAGGTGATCGGGCGTGCTTCCGGGCCCGCATCCTTCTTGGCGTAGTAGATGAAAAACATCGAAGCTTCCGCGGAGGATTCGTCGCCTTTGGCATCGGGATTTTTCGCGCCGCCGTTCTGCGCGACATCGTTCCAGTCCGCCGGATGCACCACGAGCGTGCCGGCGATGGCCTTGTAGGAAATTCCGTTCACCGATCCGTCGGTCACCGATTCTTCGGACTTGAAGAACTTGCCCGAATAGAGATCAGCGTCTTTTGCCGCACCGGATTTCTGGTCGGGTGCATCCGCGCCGAGCGCGACAGCTGCAACGATCGCGACGGCCGCGAGCGCGACCGCAACAGGCAGAATTTTCATGCATATCCCCCATGAACCGGCGCGAAGCCGGGTTTCGGTTGTGCTTCAAACCGCGAGCGGGGCCGAGCGGCGCGGACTTCGACTCAAGGCGCGGATACTCAAGGCCCGGGATATTAGGGCACCACCGGCCCCGATAGAAGGTTTGGCCGGCGCTGCGCCGCCAAAGTTGATGGCAGCGACGGTATCTGAGATCGCCATACGCAGCAGCTGAAGAGAACTCCGTCCTTCGTCAGCCGAAGCCCGGAGCCGGCTGCCAGAGGCTGAAGACGGTATCCTGGTCGTCGCTGCACACCGCGTTATGTCCCGACGGGCTATCGTTTCGCTCGCGAATGGTGCCACCGAGCTCTGCGACATGCTTCAGGGCGGCCTCGATGTCGTCCACCCGGAAATAGGCGAAGGAGATGTCGACAGGGCCTCCGAGCGCGAATCCAAGCGGAAGCCTGGTATTCTTGATATGTGCGCCGTGCGGTCCGGTCTCGCATTCCCAGCCAAAAAGGGCGCCATAGAAGCGCTGCGCCTTGGCCACGTCCTTAACCTTCAATGTGAAATATCCCAGTTCCGCCGGCATGACGTTCTTTCCCTGTCCTGCTGATGCTGCCCCATGAAAGCAGATTAGGGCCGGAAGGGATTGGAAAAAATTTTCCCGTTCACCCCGGCATCGGTACATGCTGCAGATGCGGCCCACGCCGCTTGAGATACATGCCGGGCGAGAGACCCGAGAACTCGCCGAAATCGCGAATGAAGTGGGACTGGTCATAATAGCCGTTGCGTTCGACGATATCGCCCCAATCGACTAGCGGCATGGCTGCGATCTGGCGGAGTGCGCGCTGGAAGCGTTCTATCCGGAGATACAGCTTCGGCCGAAATCCCACCTGTTCCGAGAAAATCCGGATGAATTTCTTCCGGCTGAGACCGGTCCCGGCGGCAACAGATTCGACATCTGCACGATGGGGCGCGCGCGCGAAACTGCGCAGTGCGTGGCAAACCGCCGGATGATGCGCGAAATCCTCCGACGATTTGTCGAGGAGCGCGCCCAGCAGAATGTCGAATGCGCCCGCCGGCGTGGAGGCCGCAACGAGACGCTGATGCAGCCGTTCGGCATCGGCACCCCAGACGTCATCGAGCGCGACATGACGGTCGGCAAAGGCGCCCGCCGCCGGACCGAAGAACGGATATGCGCCGCCGGCGCGAAACTGCACGCCCATCATCCGTGAATGAAAGGCATCGATAGCAATCGCGCGCGATTGGGGGCCGCCGATCCCGATACCCCGCATGCGATGCGCAGCGGCAAAATCCGCGCCGTCATACCAGCCGAGGCGATCCTCTGCGAGATTGATCATCAATCCCGTGCCTGCGGATGCCAGAATCGTATCCATGGCGTAGCCGAGCGGTTCGCCTTCCCAATACCAGAACGTCTCGATGAACCGATCGAGCGGAGGTGGCGCAGCTCGTGTCACATGTCGCATGCGCCATCGTGTGCATGGGCGCGGCGAAGATCAAGATGTCGGCCGGGACAGGCGGCCCGCTCAGGCGGCCCTTTTTGCGCTGTCCTTTAAAAGCCCGAGCTGCACCAGGCTTTCTGCCGTCGCGACGATGGATTCCTCGTTGGACCGTGGCGCCCAGCCCAGCAGTCGCGTCGCCTTTGCGTTGGTCGCATTCTTCTTCTTGCCGAGTTCGGGAAGGATCTGCCTGACCATCGGATCGGTCAGCGCCGCAAGGCGCACGACCCAGTTGGGGATTTCCCGGGTCGATACACGCTTGCCCGCAGCGCCCATGCGGGCCTTCAGTATCTTCGCAATCTCGAGAAACGACAGGAAATCGCCTGCAACCGCCAGGAAGCGCTCTCCCCTGGCGGCGGGATGGGTCATGGCGATGATATGCATCGCTGCCACATCGCGCACATCCACAGCGCCGAAATAGATCTTGGGGCATCCCGGCACGTCGCCGTTCATCAGGCGTTGCACGATGAGAATCGAGGTGGAGAAATCCGGGCCCAGCGCCGGTCCGAACACGCCCACCGGATTGACGACGGAAAGCTCTAGGCTCCCGCCCTCCTTCGCGATGAAATCCCACGCCGCGCGTTCGGCCAAAGTCTTCGATTTTGCGTAAGCAGTGACGTCGCCTGCATTCGGATCCGTCCAATCGGTTTCGTCGAATGGCCTGCTCTGCGCCTTGTGGCCATAGCCGATTGCCGCAAAAGACGATGTCAGCACGACGCGCTTGACGCCCGCGTCACGCGACGCGCGCAGCACCCGCAATGCGCCTTCGCGCGCCGGCACGATCAGCTCGTCCTCATGTTCGGGAGCGGAGGACGGGAACGGCGAGGCCACATGCAGGACATAGTCGCTCCCACGTACCGCGCCCGCCCAGCCCGCGTCTTTCTCCAGATCGGCGGCAAAGAAGGTCAGGCGCTCGCCCGGCTCGGCGCCGCCTTGCCGCAGCATGGCGCGGACGTCGGCGTCGCGCCTGAGGCTGCGCACGGTCGTGCGCACATGGTGCCCCGCTGCAAGCAACTGCAGAATGCAATGGCTGCCGATAAAGCCGGACCCGCCGGTCACCAGAACTGTGCTCATCGTCGCCTCGCCGTTGTTCGCTGCCAAGCCGGAGAAAGTCCTGCACTGATCATTCAGATTGGCACGCGGCGCGTCAACCGGCGAAACAACAAGGACCGGCGCGATGGGCGCCGGTCCTCATTTGGGTGTCACACGAGAGGCAAAGTGAACGGCAGCCGGGGAGCAACTGCCGTCCGATTTTTCAGTGTCAGTCGTGATCCGGCGCGAAATTGTGCCATTCGCCGTGTTCGTAATAGCCGTGATCGTCTTTCTGATTTTCCCGCCAATGATATTGGCTGTCGCTTTCATGGGCAGCGCGCCAGTCATCATTGTAGAACTGAACATTCAGACCGCTCGGATAGGTGGTGTAGCGCTGACTGACGTGCCAGCAGTCGCCATAGCGATTGCACGCCACGTCGGCCGACGCGGCGGTGCTCAGCGCAACCGTTGCAGCCGCGCACAGAACGGCGGCAAGCGCGCTCGTTCTAAACACATTCTTTACGCTATGCATGGGGCACTCCTCGGGAACCATTCGTCCCAGCCAGAGCAACGCGCAGCGTGCCTGTCTGTTGCAGCTTGAATAGCCGCATGATCGCGATCGCCGCGGAATCCCCGAAACGACATACATGGATCTCCAAACGTGGCAAATAAAGTGTTTATCGCAACGCCGCTTCGGGCAGGACCTGCCATTCACGCGCAGCGCTAGCGCTCGTCGAGATATCTCCCGGTGACCGCGCCATCAAGCTTGCGGACGCGCGCAAGGGCGAGAATCTCCGGCTTCATCAGCCGCGCATTGATGCCCATGCGGTCTCTCGACCGGTCGACGGCCGCCCAATGCGTTGTGCAGCCGCAGACGAGGCAGCGGTGAAACTCAAGCTCCCGGTCGTCCCACATGTAAATCGCGGTAGCGCCGGACGGAGGGATGATCCGTACCTGCGTCGGCGAATTATAGGCCCACAGCACGCCAAGCTTGCGGCAGATGGAGCAGTTGCAATCCGTAACGGTTTCTGGCGCAGCGTCGATTTCCAGGCGGACCGCGCCGCAATGACAGGTTGCCTCGATCATGGTTCCTCCCAACGCTCGGTCAAATATAGCCGAGCCTGGCAATTATGAGGAGCACCAGATCACCTCGCGCCTGTTTGACAGCGGGGCGTTCATGCTGATAGCTCCCGGCAAGCCGGCCTGCTGAGGGAAACTGCCATGCGGATTTACCTGTTTTCGCTCGCGCTGACGCTATCGACAGCTGCAATGGCCGCCGATGCGCCCGCCCCCGCTCCGCTCAAGACATTCCTGGTGCGCGGAACGGTCAAAAGCATCACAGCCGCAACGCTGACAATCAAGACCGATACCGGCATGGACATTGTCGCCGCCATTACCCCAACAAGCAGGTTTGGCGTCGTCGAAGCCCGGACGTTCAACCAGCTGAAACCGACGGATTTCGTCGGCATTACGGCGGTGCCCGGCCGCAATGGTCACCTGAGCGCCGAAGAGCTCCACATCCTTCCGGTTGTCGGCATGGGCGAAGGACAATATCCCTGGAATCACCACCCCTCGTCATCGCGTGCCGTATCGATGGGCAGCATGACCAACGGCTCCGTCACGGCGAAAGGCGCGGCGCCTGTGTCGATGGGCAGCATGACGAACGGAAGCGTGACGCAAACCTCCGGCGCGCGGCAGCTGACGGTCACCTATCACGGTGCCGAGATGGTCGATGGCAGATGCGAGGGCCGCGCCGAACCTGGCATGCCCGGCTGCAAAGGCACCGACATCGTCGACGTATCGCCCACCACGCCGATCGTGGCCGTCGTCGCCGGATCGCGCGCCGACGCGAAAGCGGGGCTTGCGATCTTCGCTGCGGTCGGCATCGACCAATCGGGGCACACTTTGCTGGGCTCGGCCACGCTCGAAAAAAACGGCGTGAAGCCGCAGTTTTAGGTCTTTCCTCGATCGCAACCGGGCCACGATGAATCACGGTGAGGCAAGCAATGACTTGGCACTCGCCTGGATGCGTCCCCCTTTTTTGAACAGGTGAACGGATTCAAACCGGTGCTTTCGACAGCGGCTCCGTCGCCGCCCGCGCAACGGTCTCGATCGCGATGGCCGCGACTGCGGCGCCATAGTCGAGATCGATGTTGGCCATCGTGTCCTGCGTGTCGTGATAGCCTTCGCGGTTGATGTCGTAATTCTCCATGAACAGCGCTGTCGGAATGCCGGCGTCGGCAAAGATCTGGCCGTCGGTATTAAACAGCGTGCTGCGCGGATCGTCGTGGAACCGGATCTCGGCCCGCGGCGCGAGATGGCGCGCCATCAAAGGCATTGCGCCGCCGTGCGGGCTTCGCCGTCCACGCCGGAGACCGCGCCGCCTGGCCCTGGCGTTCCAGAGCGCGGTGCCGGCCTCCCACATTTTGCTTGCGGTGTAGCCCTGATAGGAGAGCCAGAGCGACTGCCGATCGGCGCCCGGCGCGATCTGAAAGATATCCTTCCGTCTGTCATTGTTGTGCGCGATCATGTCGAGCACGAAGACGCCACGAATGGCGACGCCGGATAGATCGACAGGCTCGGCTGCGCACATATGCAGCCGGCAAGTCCCTTCGACGAGTATCTGGGCAAGGTTACGCGCGCCCAGGCAGTCCGACGGAAATTCCTCGCCCGTCAGATGCACGAGCCAGATGTCGCGCTCGAGCTTTCCCGCCCGGCTCAACTCCATGAAGATTTCAGCACCCAGCATTAATGCCGTCGTCGCGGAATGATTATCGTCCGCGCCGGAGGCCGCCAGCCGCGCGCCGTTGTTCTTGCCCGTCCGGTAGCCATAGGTATCTTCCATATAGGCCGTGTCGTAGTGATCTCCCATCACCACGGCCTCCTTGCGGTTACGGCCGGGAATGACGACGGCGATGTTGCGCTCGTGGCTTTTGCCCGTCTGATTGTCGAGCCAGCCCTGCATCCAGGGAAACTCGAAATCCGTCTGCCAGCGGAAGGGAAGCTCGCCGATCAGCACGCCTTCCGTCTTCGTCGTCTCCGCGAGCCGGCGGTAGCATGCGAGCAGATAATCTCCGAGCTGATCGAGGTCGCGTTCGGGATAGGCAATGCGCGCCTGCGTCACGGGATCCTTTGCGCAGTCCGCGCTGTTCTTGTTGAGATACCGTCCTTCAGCGAGCTTCGCGATGGTCTTCCAGTAGCGCATCTCGAACGATCGCGTGGCAGTGCGATGAAAGGTCAGCGCGTCCTGCGCGTCGAAGGTTTGTCCGGCGTCCAGGCCCAGCTGCTCCGAGAATGCCGCGGCAGCGCGCTTTGACCGTTCGGAAAAGCTCTTCGACGTTGCACCGCGACCTCCATTGTGTCCCGTGGCAAGATCGGGCTCTGCGGTCTCATCGATCAGCTTCGCATCGTCCGCGCCGGAATGGCTCATCGCCACAGGCGACAGGCGCGGCCACAATTCGATCTCTCCGGGCGACGCTTCCACAACATCGCTCGCCGTGAGATAGCCGGTCAGATCGCTTTCGACGGTTTTCGCCTGACCTGTCACGGGATCGCGGAAGGCCATCAGCGGGCGATGCCAGAACACGGCATGACGGCCGGCCTGCATCGGCGGATAGAAGAAGCGGTAGCCGAAGGATCGCCCGTCCTCCATCGCAGCGATAGCCTGCCGGATGGCCTCGCCATTTGCGGCCGGCCCATGCAGCACCGCGCGAAAATCGCTGCTCCAGATTTGCGCATTGCGCGCCATCGGTTTGCCGTAGAGACCGACATCGTCGGGGTCCGCGCTGAACAGAACCTTGTGAAGATGATCTTCGCGCGCAAACGTCGTGGAATCGTCTTCGCGATGCACGCGCTGCCAGCGGTGGCTGCGGCGAAACGTGCCGCGCATTTCACCCAGTCCTTCGTCGTGAACGCCGTGACCGGAATGATGGAGCCAGCCCGATTGCGGCACGCGAATACCGTGCGGGCTCGCGTGCCGCGCGATTGCCTGCAACAGCAGGATCTGGCGGGCAAACGGAAGCTCCGCGTCAAGCTTGCGGTAGAGCGGCGATCCCCAGAAGACGAGCGAGCCGGGAGAGGGAAGGAGATGGAGCGTGCCGCCGAAATAGGCGCGCTGAATCTGCCCGGGCAACAGGGCGAACGGACGAAATGTGAGCAGGTAACGAATTCCGTCCGCGATCTGCCCGTCTTCGAGCGTGAACGGGCGCGTCCAGGCCGGCAACGGTCCATCCCCCAGGTCGGAGAATTCCGCAAGCGCGCCCGTCGGCAATACCCGAAATCCGGCCGCCCGCAGATCCGCGAGCGCGGCGTCGGGCTCGCCGTAAACCGACCGGAGCAATTGCCGGATCGCGTCGAGCGACTCCTTCGCAGGTCGTTCCACGGACGGCGCGGAAAAGAAGCTTTGCCAGAATCCCTTTGCCGGGCCGGTGTGGCTGCCGCCGAACAGCGTCCAGCGGACGCGGCCTTTGTCGTCCTGGGTTTTCGACAATGCGAGCGGCGACAAGAACACGTATCGCTCCTGCGCGACCGTGGCCGATTGCTGCGCCAGCGCGCTGGGCCAATAGGGATTGCCGTCCAGATGATGCCGGCCGATTCGGTGCTCGCCACGACCCGTGGCGAGCGACACCATCCCGTCCATCAATTGCCGCGCGATGCTCGCCAAGCCGGGGACCAACTCTCTTTCCTGCTCGGTGCCCGATACGCGCCACCCGAAAGGATCGTCGGCGCGAAAGGGTGTCTCCATCTCCCACGCGCCGTAGGGTTTCCGGCCGATTCGCGGCGGCGGCATGAACTCGGAATAGGCGGTGATCGGAAACCGGCCTTCGCCGCGCACCCACGAACCGTCTTCGTAGAGCTGCTCCCAGCCGGTGGTGCTCATAGTCTTCACCTGAACGGGTTGCGCGTCGGCGCTGCCGAGGCGAATGTAGCAGCGGGGAGGATCAAAATTGCCGGAGTCGCCGATGCCGTCAATCACGAGCACGTCCGCCAAGGATCGTTTCCGCCTCACCGCCAGGCCCGAAGATGCCGACGCCGTTGAAGCGCTGGTGCGGGCAAGCACGGTCTTCAGCGATGAGGAAATCGGAATCGCCCGCGAGCTGGTCGAGGACAATCTCGCCAGGGGCAACCTCGCGTCAGGCTACCATTTCATTTTCGCCGACGGCGCGGACGGTCTTGACGGCTACACGTGCTTCGGCCGGATCCCGGGGACCGACGGACGCTACGAACTCTACTGGATCGCCGTGCGCGAGGAAGCACGGCGCTCGAAGCTCGCCGCAAGGCTCCTACGGGCGAGCGAGGATGCGGTATGCGCCATGGGCGGGGCGATGATGATCGCGGAGACGTCCACCCTTCCCGGCTACGCAGCCGCACACAAGTTCTATCTGGCGCAGGGCTATGCGCTGCTCGCGGAAATCCCCGACTGGCACAGCGACGGCGACGGGCTGGCAATCTACGGCAAGCGGCTGGCGTGATGCCGCGGCTGCACGTTTTTCTCCCCCGAACGCATTGCTCAGCTGCTCACAACCGCGCTCACGGTCATTAGAGCCGGCCGGCGCGCATGAGAAAATGCTCGGCGAGAGGGCCGAGCGACAGGGCGGGGAAAAATGTCAGACCGCCCATGAGCACGATGACGCCGACGAGAAAACAGACAAACAGTGCACCGTCGGTGGGCAGGGTGCCGCTCGAGACAGGCACGACGCGCTTCGCCGCGAGGGAGCCTGCAATCGCCAAAACCGGGACGATCACAAAATATCGGCCGATGAACATCGCCAGCGACAATGTCAGATTGTAAAACGGCGTGTTCGCATTGAGGCCCGCGAATGCACTGCCGTTGGTCGCAGCCGCGGAGGTGTAGGCATAGAGGATTTCGGAAAAACCGTGGGGACCCGCATTCGTTATTCCTGCCACGCCCGGCGCCGTAACGACCGCGACGGCAGCGAGGCCGAGGATGGCCGCCGGCACGCATAATAGCGCGAGCATCGCCATCTTCACCTCGGTCGCTTCGATCTTCTTGCCGACATATTCCGGCGTGCGCCCCACCATGAGACCGGCGATGAACACCGTCACGACCGCGAACAGCAACATGCCGAAGAGTCCCGAACCCACGCCGCCGACAATCACCTCGTCGAGCATCATGTTCGCCATCAGCACGCCGCCGGCAAGCGGCATGAAGCTGTCATGCATCGCATTGACCGCCCCGCTGGATGAAGCCGTCGTCACCGTTGCGAACAGCGACGAGCCGGCCGGCCCAAAGCGGACCTCTTTTCCTTCCATGTTCCCGCCAGCCTGTGAAACAGATGGCATCTGATCGACTCCGAGCCCGGCGAGGAACGGATTGCCTCGCGCTTCGAGCGTGGAGACCGCCACGAGGCCCGAGGCGAAGAGAATACCCATCGCCGCAAGCAGCGCCCAGCCCTGTCGCTGGCTTCCCACCATGCGGCCGAATGTGTTGGTGAGCGCGGCACCGATCAGGAAGATCAGGCCCATCCCGACAAGATTTGTAAGCGCCGTCGGATTCTCGAAAGGATGGGCGGAATTGGCGTTAAAGAAGCCACCGCCGTCCGAGCTCAGCATCTTGATGGCTTCCTGCGAGGCCACAGGACCCAGTGCAATGGTCTGCCGCACGTCTTCCGGCGTGATGGCGCCGGCATAGCCGCCGAGCGTCTGCGGCACGCCCTGCCAGACGAACAGAACGGCAGCCAGGAGCGAAATCGGCAGCAGGATATAGAGCGCGCAGCGAAACATGTCTGCCCAGAAATTACCGACCGTGCCCGCGCTCTGGCGCGCGAAGCCGCGAATGAGCGCCACCGCCACGGCAATGCCGGTCGCCGCGGAGAGAAAGGACTGGACGGTAATTCCGGCCATCTGCGTGAAGTAGCTGGCTGTCGTGTCTCCGCCATAGGATTGCCAGCTCGTGTTGGACGTGAAACTGACAGCCGTATTCAGCGACAGGTCCGGGGGCATCGCCGTCATGCGCTGGGGATTGAGAGGAAGCGCGGCCTGAAGGCGTTGCAGCGCGTAAAGCACGCCAATGCCGGCCAGGTTGAACACGAGAAGCGAAAACGCATAGCCGAGCCAGCTTTGCTCGACGGCCGGGTTTACCCCCGCAGCACGATACAGCAATGACTCGAACGGCGCGAACAGCCTTCGAAGAAATACACGGTCTCCTGCGAAGACGTGGGCCATGTATCCGCCGAGCGGCTTGACCAGCGCAACCAAGGCCGCGGCGAACAGAATGTCCTGCAGCCAGCCCTGCCCGCTCATGGCTGCGTGCTCTGCCCACCCGGCCCGGTCAATCGGCGGCAGAGCACCGCATAACCGGCAGCAAGGCCAAAGGCGCCGAGGCACAACACCAGTGTTACGATATCGTCCAGGTCGGCCTCGCCAGATGGCTCAACAGATGCGCCCGCGGCGCGATTCGACTCTCAGTCTTCCATGGCGGCCGGAATAATCAAACGCCGCCGGGCTTCGTTGCGATCGAGCAAGCGGATCAGAGGGTGGAGGAGGAAAAAATGATCAATCCACGCTCACAAACTCATCCCGGACACGATCGAGCACTTCCAGCCGCCCGTTGGCGATGCCGAAATGCGCGCCGTTGAGCGTGAGCGCTCCGGCCTGCACCCGCTCGGCCACGAACGGAAACGTCATCAGCCGCTCAAGCGAAAGCCGCACGCTGTCGCGCTCGAGCGCGGCATGCAGCGCCTCGCCATGGATCCCGGACATGCGCGCAGCAGCCGGCGCGAGCAGATCCACCCAGGAACGCAGGAACGGGATTCCCTCCGCGATCCGGGTGTCGAGCGCCGCCGCCACGCCGCCGCATTGGGCGTGGCCCATCACCAGGATGTTGCGCACTTCGAGATTCAATACCGCAAACGCTATAGCGGCGCTCGTGCCGTGATGGCTGTTGTCGGATTCGAACGGCGGCACGATCGCCGCCACGTTGCGGACGACGAACATGCTGCCGGGGCTTGCATTGAAAATGGTGGCCGGATCGGAGCGCGAGTCGCTGCAGGCGATCACCATCGTCTGGGGCCGTTGGCCGTCCTTCGCCAATGCGACATAGCGCTCGCGCTCTCCTGCCCATTGCTCGCGGCGAAAGGCGCGGTACCCCGCAACAAGGGCTTCCATGGCTTTGCTGTCGGACAGGGCGGCGCTCCGGATGGTGATGGCCGTCCTGTCTATCGCGCACGCCGCGGCGGTTCAAATGGCAATGCGCCTCAAGGCTGCCCACTGCCGCCGGCCGATCCGTAGACCTGGCCGTTGGCGTAGCTCGCATCCTCGGCGGCAAGCTGCACATAGATCGACGCGAGCTCAGCCGGCTGACCGGGCCGGCCAAGGGGCGTCTGGCCGCCGAATTTCTCGAGCTTCTCCATCGAGGCCCCGCCGCTCACCTGCAACGGCGTCCAGATCGGCCCCGGCGCGACGCCGTTGACGCGAATGCCCCTGGGACCGAGCTGCTTCGCCAGCGACTTGACGTAGTTCATCGTCGCAGCCTTCGTCTGGGCATAGTCATAGAGATCGGGCGACGGATCATAGGCCTGTTCCGATGTCGTGCCGATGATCACCGAGCCGGGCTTCAGATGCGGCAGCGCCGCCTTGATGATCCAGAACGGTGCATAGATATTGGTCTTCATCGTCGCATCAAAATCCTCGGTCGAGATATCGAGAATGGAGGCATGCGCCTGCTGCCTCCCGGCATTGCTGACCACGATGTCGAGCCCGCCCAGCCCCTGCACCGCCTTGGCGACGAGATCCTTGCAGAATTCCTCGTTGCGCAGATCGCCTGGAACAGGAATGCCATTGCGGCCTTCCTTGCGGATGAGCGCGATCACCTCCTGCGCATCGGGTTCTTCAGTGGGAAAATAATTGATGGCGACATCGGCGCCCTCGCGTGCAAACGCGATCGCCGCGGCGCGGCCCATGCCGGAATCCCCGCCCGTGATCAGCGCCTTGCGCCCTGCAAGCCGGCCCGAGCCGCGATAGCTCGTCTCGCCATGATCGGGTTTCGGATTCATCTTGTCCGCAAGACCCGGCCAGGGCTGGGACTGTTTCTCGAAGGGCGGACGCGGATATTTGTTCGTGGGGTTCTGCAAGGGTGCTGCTCCGGATCGCGATGGCGCCGCGGTTGCATATGCGGAGCTGCCGGCAGCCGCGGCCATGATCAAACCGGCGCCCGTACCGCCGACAATGTGGCGGCGCGAGAAAGGATGGTCTTCACTCATTACCGGACATGTCCCGAATTTTGCTCGGGAGTGAACGTGAACGGCCGTGATTTGTTGCCGGTTGCTTCGAGTGTCCGTGCGCCGCCAGGTTCCTTCCTGCTGCAGGTTAGCGCACCGGACGGCGCCCCTTCGTGTGCGGCATGCGCAAATCGACCGGTGGCGAACCTGCCTCCACGAGCAGACCGATATAACGCGCGCCGTTCTGCCGATGGTGGCAGATCGCGCGATAGGCCGGGCCTTCATACCAGGCCCTGGCCGTGTCCATGGATGGAAACCTGACGACTGCGACGCCGCCGACGGCGTCGCAGTCGTGCTGCTCGAACGGCGTGTAGGAACCCAGGCTTTCGGAATGATAGCCTTCGAGTGTCGCGCCGATCTTCGTCCAATGGGTTTCGAGTTCCGCACGGTCGATCACTTCCTGGCAGACATAGACGAAATAGGCGGGCATAGGATTCTCCGTTGTCCTGCGAACGCGTTGCGACCGGCGTCAGGCCGTGGGCTTGTTGTGCACGATGATGAGCTGGTCGATGAGCCCATTGCCGATCGTGAAATAGAACGTCAGCAGCAACGGATCGGGCAGGCCCGTGCGATCGAAATTCCCGGTGATGATCGCGGTCACGGCAATTGCGGCGCCGCGCACAGTCGCAGCGCTCACTTCCATGGTCACGCGGTCGTCGATGATCTCGCGTTGCGCCCAGCTCCGGATGGCAGTCAAGCCCGGAAACTCGTTGCAATGGTCGTTGACCAGCGCACCCCCGGCGAAGGTCGCCATGAAAGCATCGATCTCGAAGGCATTGGTGGCCGCGATATAGGCCGAAACGGGGGCTGGAAGGGGTGGGCTCATGGACCTTGTCTCCTCATTCTCCCGTCAACATTTATCCATTCCTCCCAAGTGGCAGAAGGCAGACAATTGGAATATCATCTATTCCAGAGACCGCCGTAATGGCTTGAGATAAGTTCTATGGATCAGCTCCTCGCCCTGCGCCTCTTCGTCCGGGTCGTGGAGAGCGGAAGCTTCTCGGCCGCTGCGCGCGAGGCAGGACTGGGCCAGCCCGCGGTTAGCAAACAGATCACGGCGCTTGAAACCCATCTGGGCGCACAGCTTCTGCGCCGGACGTCGCGCAGCCTGAGCCTTACCGACGCCGGACAGGATTTCTACGAATCCTCGCTGCGCCTGCTCGACGATCTCGAGACGGCTGAGCAGCGCATAGGGCGCGGCCAGACGACACCATCGGGCCTGATCCGCGTCAGCGTCGCGCCGATGTTCGGCCGGCTCTATGTCGTGCCGCGCCTCGGCGCATTTTTCTCGCGCTATCCGGAAGTCAGCGTCGATCTCGTGGTGACCGACCGCGTCGTCAATCTCGTCGAGGAAGGCATCGACCTTTCCATTCACAATGGTCCACTGAAGGATTCCGCTCTCGTCGCCAGACGCATCGCGAACACGCCCATCATCACGGTCGCAAGTCCCGCCTATCTGGAGATGCATGGTGAGCCCGCGAGTCCGCAGGAGCTTGAGCGCCACGCCTGCGTCATCTACGCGCCGCTCGGTGTACCGCGCGCGTGGGGCTTCGCGGGAGATCTTGAAATTCAACCGAACGGAAAGTTCAGGACCAACGACGCCGATCAGATCCGCGCCGCCGTGTTATCCGACCTCGGCCTCGCCCATGCGCCGGGATGGCTGTTCGCGCGGGAGATTGCCACGGGCGCCGTGCGTCGCGTGCTGCGCGCTTACGAACCCGCACCGCTCGCGATCAGCGCCGTCCACGCCGCGGGCAGACGATTGTCGACCAGGGTGCGCGTGTTCATCGAATATCTGGCCGGGACTTTTGCGGCAGACCCTGATCTGAAGGAGGACATTAACCCAGCCCCGGGGTGAACCGCGTCTCCTCGCGCCACGCGGACGTGTGCGCGGGAAAAATCCAAGTCTTGAGTCCCCGACATGGCGCTCACGCTTTCGCGCCGACCGCATGTACGAGATAGAGGAACAGCGCGATGCCGAGCAGCCCGAGCAGGGCGGCGAGCGCGATATCGAGCCGCGAGCCCGTTCCGGGCCACGCCTTTTCGTCGTCGATCCGTTGGGCAGTGCGCGCAAATCGCAGTGTCGCGAGCACGATCATCGCAACACCCGCGACAATCAGAACGAGGCCGGCGACCTGGCCAAATTCCGAGCGGTGCACGGAGATCCTCTGCTGCAGGGCTCCCGGCGCCATGATAGCGAGGAACAGATCGAAACGCTCGACGAGGAACCCGAACGCAGTGACGGCGAGCGATGTGCGCACCCAGGCGAGGAAAGTCCGCTCATTGGCGGCGTGGTCGCTGAAGTTTCGTATCGTCAATAACAGTCCCCCGACCGCAGGC
>Ga0302324_100016516_pt1 | contig 14703 bp, 11 predicted proteins | sample Palsa_T0_1_FD_201949 | JGI IMG/M metagenome (GOLD analysis project Ga0302324, IMG submission 201949) | Peat permafrost microbial communities from Stordalen Mire near Abisko, Sweden - Palsa_T0_1 | ecosystem: Environmental > Terrestrial > Soil > Palsa > Peat permafrost | place: Sweden: Abisko...
AGCAGCCGCGCGTGGCGGAGATCATCCGCCAGTCGGAAGCGGTTTTCATCGCCGGCGGCGATCAGTCACTCTATGTGAACTTCTGGAAGGGAAGTCCGGTGGAAGATGCCATCAACGCGCATGTGGCCGCGAGCAAACCCATCGGCGGGACCAGTGCGGGCCTGGCCGTGCTGGGACAGTTTGTCTACGGCTGCCTGGAAGACAAACCGAATGATGCCGATCTCACCTCGCGCGAGGTTCTGACTGATCCCTACATGAAGCGGGTGACCGTGGTCCGCGATTTTCTGAAGGTTCCCGGTCTGGAAAACATTCTTACGGATAGTCACTTCGCCAGGCGCGACCGCATGGGGAGAAGCCTGGGATTCCTGGGGCGCATCGTGATGGATGGTTGGTCGAAAACGCCCCGTGAAATTGCCATCGACCAAACATCGGCGCTGCTGGTAGATGGTAACGGCCGAGCAAAGATCGTGGGCACGGGCTTGGGCGTTTATTTTCTGCAAGTCACGGAAGCGCCGGAGGTATGTAAGCCCGGCCAGCCCTTGACCCTGCGCAACATCGCCGCCTATCACGCGCCCGCGGGAGCCACGTTCGATGTGCGCGACTGGAACGGCGAAGGCGGGGAAAGCTACGTGATCTCAGTAGACGCGGGCCAAGTCCGTACCAGCCGCATTGGAAATGCGGTTTATTAACTTCTTCGTGGGCGGCGGTGCGAACTACTTGTCGTGCAATTGATAGTTAGTCGCTACGTCACATCCAGTTTCTGAAGTCGACAACACCAGCGCGGCGACGGAGTTAAATCTGGGTACATTAAGGGGACGATAACAGTGACCCAGATGTCTTGCCGTAGCAAACTCTGCCTGCCGACACCACAGAGTTGAAAATCTATGTCCTTGCCGAACAGTGCTGCCTTGCTGCGGCAGGACTTCTGGGAAGCGAGCAGAATACAGAGCGTCGTGCTTAGGCTGAGAGTAACCGTCGCTGAGATGGCGGATAGGGTTCCAGAAGTACGGGCTGGGCTCGCCACATGGATTGCTTGGCTAGCACCTCCGAAAACCAGGGAATGGGAGGTGCCCGGCTCCTTGCACTTTTCGCAAGGGGCGCGTGCTGGCGCCACTCAAGCCCGCCGGAGTGTCAGCGGGACAGCTACTGGGCTGCGATCTCGACGTATTTGTCACGGTCCGACTCGTCTTTCGACACAAGAGTTGTTCCACCTTCGGCGCGGTCAATCCCGACCGAGATATCCCGTGGGCCTGAATTGGACTAGGGCATACCCTTGGTTTGTCAGCTGGAAAACCATGGTGGGGCGATGTTCCGTTCGCGGCGATGGCTCCGGACGCGTCATTACAGTTGCAGAATCATGGTCGCCGTAAATGTGCCATGAGGAGTTGTCCGATCCAAACGCAGGCACAACCATGTAGTGCCCGGCAGGTACAGACTTGCCCGCAACGATGAGATTGAACGGAATGTCCAAACGCATCTGCGTCTGGGTGACAGCCGGGAGACAAACCGCCACGAGGAAGGCCAAAAACAGGCTGACCTTAGAGACCTTCATACAACGTTCCTCCCCGTGCACCGCATCCGCCGTGGCAATCGTCCGATGCTAAGGAAAAACGAAGAGTTACAAGCCAGATTACGTCCGATACGCCGATGGGGTCCCAATTGGCGTATCGGACGTAATCTGGTGCGTCACCTTTGGCTTCCGTAGTGTCTGAATTGGCGCCAGTCGCGTGGTGCGAAAACTCGAAAATGGAGAGAATCCAAGATTATGAAGTTCTGCAAAGTCAGCTTGTTTTTTGCGCTGCTCGTGGCGGTTTGCCTTCCGGCTATGGGCCAGACTGCAATGCGGGTAGACATTCCATTCAATTTCGTGGCCGTGGGCAAGTCTCTGCCTGCTGGGCACTACACAGTCGCGCGTTTGCTTACACCATCGGGCAACATGTGGTCCATTTCTGACGACCAGGCCAGCACCATCATGAACACGAAACTGTCGGATTCGTCAGAAAAGGCGCATCGCACCAGTCTGGTTTTCCTGCAGGCGGGCGGAACATATTCCCTGATCCAAATCTGGAATCGGGATTCCGGCCGGGATGTGCCCCAGTCGCAGGTGAAACATACCCTTGTGTCGAAAGACGAGTCGAAAAGTGACAAGTACGTTGAGATCGGAGCTGAATAGCCGGGTTCGTCCACACTCTTGAGGGACCTGCTCAAAAAGCAGGTCCCTTCGCCCCGTGTGCGATCCTTTCAGAGACATCCCCAAGCCTCTGGCGGACAATTAGGACATACATGAAAACATCCGCTTTGGTATCATGCGTTGCTCTTGCCCTGATTCTGACGGCCCCGTGGCTCAGCGCGCAACCCAACGAGAAAGCTCCTCCAGAGATCATGGTGGACGTCCCTTTTGACTTCATGGTCGGGCAGGTTATGTTCCCTGCCGGACATTACCTAGTCACGCCAACCGGAAAGCGAACCTTCTATCTGCGGGCCGGTCGCGGGCGAGAATCTGTCAAATTTCACACGGTGCCGGTCAACACGCCTTCCTATCCGGGCGCGCGCCTGATTTTTCTCCAAGAAAACAGACACTATCAGCTGCGCGAACTCTGGATGAATTCAGCGATTGGGGCAAAGATCCCGGGGCCGCAAGCGGAGGAACTGCGTAGCGTTCACGGATCACGCGTGGAAGTACCGGCGAGTTGCACAGCCTGCAATTGAATCGCGATTTCGCCACGCTGGCAGTAAAGAGCGAGAGAATACCTTGATGGGCAAAGCCCGCATCCCTCACATCTTCGGCGTCCTATTCATTCTGGGCATACTGGTTGGATTTCCAGCCGCGAACGGCCAACAATCGGCCCCACTCTCTGATGCGACGCAGAGTCAGCGTGAAGATCAAAATCAGTCCGTGGAGACCCTAAAGGTCAACGTAAATGTGGTCCAACTCTTCTTCAATGTGAAGGACAAGAAGAGCGCGCTGATTCCCCACCTTACTAAAGACGATTTCGAGATCCTGGAGGACGGCAAGCCGCAGACCATCAAGTACTTCGCGGCTGAGTCTAACCTCCCGCTGACGCTGGGAATCCTGATTGATTCCAGCGGCAGCCAGGAGCGCGTGCTCCACATGGAAAAGCAGGTTGGAGGCGAATTCCTCAATGAAATTTTGCGCGACAAGGACCTCGCCTTCGTCATCGGCTTCGATGTGAATGTGAATCTGCTGCAGGACTTCACCAACTCGGTGGATGCTCTGAAAACCGCGCTGAACAGCGCGCGCATCGACATTACCGGGGGCCGAACAACCGGCACTCCTGGCCCGGGAGGCACTGTTCCCGTCGTGCTCCGCGGCACGCTGCTCTATGACGCCGTGTACCTGGCCTCAAACGATGAATTGTCCCAGCAAATCGGTCGCAAGGCGATGATTCTGCTTACGGACGGCGAAGATCAAGGCAGCCAGATGAGGATCACAGACGCGATTGAGGCGGCGCAGAAATCCGGCAGCATCATATACGTATTGCTGTGCGCCGACCGCAGATTTTACGGCTCTGGCGAATATTCCGGCAAGGGCAAGATGAACCAGCTCACTGAAGAGACTGGTGGCCGCGTCATCGTAGTGGGAAACAAGTCAGACAAACTGAAAAACGCTTTCCATCAGATCGCCAACGAGTTGCGCAACCAGTACAACATCGGCTATACGCCGACAAACACCGCACGTGACGGCACTCTTCGTAAAGTCGAAATCCACGCCAGGAACAAGGACTACAGGATTCAGGCACGCACCGCATACTACGCCGTCCCCGCGCGGGATTAGCCCGGAAGCGGTCGCCCATCCTTCGCATCTTTCGGAAAGGTCTCGCAGGCACCCGAAATAGCGACTCACCATCATGTTCAATATGATGACAGTAAAGGAGCCGATCACCCGTGGCAGAAATGACAGATCCTCAGCGATCGCCAAAACCGGCCATCACCGAGTAGCCAGCCCCCATTGCTGGGGGCCGGCCCTCTCAGAACCGGACGTGACAGTTTCCCGTCATCCGGCTCAGGCCCTTCGAACGCCTCTGTCGGGGAGACGCGGTTTCGAGACGAAAAGATGCTGGCGATGAACCCTGTCGTGGCACTCTGGATGAAGTAAGGCACGGTTCTCGACGCTGTGCGAGCCGTCCAGCACGCGGGGGACGCGATAATGAAGACGCCAACCCGTGATCCGGGTAATACTCTCCTGGCAGACGGCGCAGAGGCCGGCTTGTACATTCCAGAGAAAGCGAAGCGTACGAGTACCCCGAAACGTTGCCGACATATGATCTCCTTCGCGTTTCTCGAAGTAGGATTCACAAGCTGGATCGTACGGGTTGGCTTCGCCTTTGACCTTAACGTGTCGTTGAATGGGAGTGCTACTGGCGAGTAGTAATCGCAGTTTGTGCGGTATGCCCTCGTTGTCGCACGACTCCCCGAAGAATATCCAGTTGTTTCCTCCCTGCCGTTCAAAATATTTCTGTTTGAGCCAGCCTGGAGATTTCTTCTGGTGTCTTCGCCGGGCCCACTGCCACAGACTAGTGAAGATGGCATGATCAACGCGTTGAAAGGCGCGTTTACTCACCACGTGCCGATGATAGTTAGCCCAGCCCCGTATTTTGGGGTTGAGCCAACCGATCAGATCGGCAGCCGACATGCCCAAGGCGGCTTTGATTGTCTTCCGGATGCCGTCCAGGAAGGTCTTGACGTTCTTCTTGGAAGGCTTGATGAGCAGTTTCCCGTTGGGATACTTGCGCACGTTTTGTCCGAGGAAATCAAAACCTTTCTCCACGTGGGTGATGACCGTCTTCGCGGGAGAGAGTTCCAACCCTCGTTCTTGCAGAAACTGCTCGACGAGAGGCTTAATTTCTCCTTCCAGTAGTTCTTTGGTTCTACCGGTGATGATGAAGTCATCCGCATAACGGATGAGATTAACACAGGGGAATTTACCTCCGAGAGAGGAGAGAGGCCTTCTTGTCGGGAACTTTTCCTTCAAGAGCCGCTCCAATCCATCCAACGCGCAATTGGAAAGCGCGGGTGAGATAATTCCGCCTTGTGGGGTCCCATCCGTGGTTTCGTGAAGGACGTGTTTTTCCATATACCCGGATTTCAGCCACTTTTGGAGAATGGCTCGATCCATGGGGACGTGAGCCAGAAGCCAATCATGCGAAATTCGGTCGAAGCAGGACTTGATATCGCCCTCTAGAATCCACTGCGGGTTTGGTTTGGACAGTGTATTGAAACACTGTTCGATCGCATCGGCGCAGGACCGCTGTTGGCGAAACCCATAAGAGTTATTGTCAGCAGTGGTTTCCACCACGGGATCGAGTGCAAGCAAATACAATGCTTGTTGGGCTCGATCTTTCATAGTGGGAATTCCGAGCGGACGCATCGTTTTGCCGTCCGATTTCGGTATGTAAACACGTCGTAGAGGCTGAGGTTGATAGCCTCTACGCTTGAGTGCGTGTACGGCCCGTGTCTTCGTTTCCGGTGTGTCCCAAATTTCTTTATCCACACCGGGGGTTTTCTTGCCATTATTTTCCGTCACTCGTCGAACGGCAAGAACCCTGCCGCTATACGAGTGGGTCAGCAGGCGTTGCAAGGCTCGCACCTTGCCCCATCTGCCAGCCTTCGTTGCCTGCGCGATACGCACTTGGAGTCGGCGAACGTTGCGGTGGATGGCTTGCCAATCAATGGCATACCATTCTGCCGCTTCGTTTGAGACCGCACCAACAGCTTGCGCTGTCGTCATCTGCTTTGCCTCATATACCGATTTGCCTAGTTCTCTCGCGTGAAGCACCTCAGGGAAGTGGGCTCGCTTTCGTGTCCAGTGATGTTGTCGGGGTTGCTGACGCAACTGGTATCTGCTCCATTACAGAGCAGCCTTCGCTTTCTCCCTGACCTGCTGTCCGCATCGCCATCAGTTCATCTTGCGATGCACCTTCCCTTTTACAGGGAGCGATACGGATTTACCCTGTTCCGCTGGAATGACACGATAGGTTAGGTCCACCCTGTGCGCCGACAGTGTTGTTTACCCATGACGGCGGAGTCAGAAGCCGCCGTACTCACTGCAACAAGAGCCGCGCAGCATATTAGGCTCTCTCGACATCACGACGCTTACAGGTGTTTGTGTATTCTGACCTTACCATCAAGCTTGGGTCCTCTCCGCCTTATGCTGGCAGATACATCGTCACCTCACGGTTCCGACGCCACTCATGCGAGTGTGGATACGTTGTCCGAGGGCTTCGAACGGTCTGTTGCCTCGCCGCTCCAACCTCGTAGGCTACGTGCGATGGGACGCACGGTCTGATCGGTTCCTCCTTGTCAAACAATCAATTCCAGCAGCTTCCCAGGTCGCAGTCTAACAATGTCGGCGCTGTCAAGTATTTTTTTCGCACACTGCTCCATGCACTCGGAGAAGAGCGCCATTTCGCTCTAGATGGAATAATTGCCGTTACCATCACCAAGGCTCGCGTGTAATCTTTCGGTCGGAATTCAGTCCGACCCAACCATCTCTCCGGTCGCAACGTCGACCATGATTACTATTTCGAACTCCCCCGAATTGAGGGAGCGGGATGCCCAATCAATGCGGCGGTGATCTACTCCACACCATGGCCGGTTTCGAGCTGTCCCGCGTGCGAACCGAATTTCAAGAGTTGCTGGTAGTTCCATTCCTTGCGCAACATCCAATACAAACAAATGGCTAACTTGCGTGCCATCGCTACCTTCGCGATCCTGCGTTCTCGCCGCATCGCCAGATGGACGTACTTCCGTCGCCAGTTTGGGTCGTCCCGAACTGCGATTTGCGCTGCCTCCACCAGCAAGAAACGTAAGAGCGAGTTGCCTTGCTTACTGATGTGTCCCAGCCGCTGTTTGCCGGCGCTAGAGTCCTCGCAGGGAATAAGACCCAGATAGCTTCCAATCTGTTTCCCACAACGAAAACGCTCTGGCGGCCCGATGATCAATACGAAAGCAAGCCCCGTGAGGGGACCCACTCCAGGATGGGTCATCAGCCGTACCACCTCGGGTCGCTTCTTTCCCTCCTGCTCGATTGCCGTGCTTAACTCCGTGATGCTGCGCGTCAACTGGTCGAGCAATTCGAGTAAGTCTCGGCGCCGTCTGGTGGCCCAGGGAGCAAGCAAGAAGGACTCCAACTGCGCTCTCCCCGATTTGCTCCACAATCCTTTCTTGCGGCGTAATCCTTCGTTCATGGCGACCGCTTGCAACTGATTCATGACCCGCGTTCGCATCTGTACCAGCCGATGCCGATGCCAGAGCAATTGCCGCAGATCCCGATTCTCCACACTCGGTACCCAAACCTTTGGAAACCGATTTTCCATCAGTAGAGTTAGTATCAGTTGCGCGTCCTGGCGATCTGTCTTCTGCTTCCGCACCCGTTTCGCTTTGATCTGCGCCGGATCTCCAATCCACAACTCGAAGCCCAGTTCCGCCATCAATCGCTCGAACCAGCGTGCGTGTCCGGTGGCCTCCATCCCCACTCGCACGCTGACTCCTCCCTCCTTCAGCTTCCGATAAAACCTTTCCGCTTCCTGGTCGCCATGCTCGAGTCGCCGTTCTCCACACTCTCCAGTCTCCGTATTTACAAACGCGATTTGCTGAAAGCTCGGGTGATAATCCAGTCCTATAATCAGCATGTTCGGCTCCTTTCCTCCCGAGCCTTGGTTGGTTTGGCAATCACCAAAGTTTACTCGGGTTGACGGGAGCCGACATTGTTATGGAATCAATGGGTATCAGCTGAAAACCGGCTAACCAGAGTTGACTGGACCGCAAAAAGCGTAGTCGCGCACCTCAAAGGTAGTTGGCGCTAAATCCCTATTCGCTAACGTTGGGGCCACTCATTTCTTCTCTGCAGGTTTTAACAGCAAGTCCTGATAGTCGAAGCTGAAGTCAGCCAGCGGAGAGACCGCTGCCATTTTGGTGCTGTCGATTGTTCCGTCTGGATTTAGGGAAAATGTCACGAAGGCGTCTTCGATCGTGCGCGTGCGCCAGTGGGCTTTGAACGTGTCGAATTGCCAGGGCTGGAGGTCGCCGATCATGCCGGGCGTGTGGTCGAAAGTCATGGTCAAGGCGCCATTTTCCAAGCGGATTGTAATAGGACCATACCAGGCGTCGGTGTAGACTCCGGCGTATTTCTCGAGAGGAAGAGACGGCTTGGAGTTGGCGGAGCGGGCGCCCTCGGCTTTCTTCATCGTGTCAGCGGCGTCGGCTTCCGCTTTGTCCTCCACGGCCTTGAAGGTCGCGATCCAGTCGGTGGGCGGGAGATGAAAATAATGATCGAGGACGTGATACAGGATCGAGTCGAAGGCTCCGTCCGCTTCCGCGTTCGTTAGAATCACGACTCCAAGATTCTGGTCCGGCACCAGCATCACGCGTGAGACGAAGCCCCCGACTCCTCCCGTGTGACCCACCAGTTTGTGGCCGCGGTAGTCGCGCAGTCCCCAGCCCAGGCCATAATCGGCGAAGTTGGGTTTGAGCGGGGCCAGACTCGGAGGAGGATCAGCGATGGGGAGGATGGTTTGCGGAGACCACATCTCCCTCGAATCTTGCTCGCTGAAGAGACGTCCGCCGGGGCCTGTGAACTTTCCGTGGTTGAGCTGGAGTTGCACCCACCTGGCCATGTCGGCTGCGCCGGAGTTGATGGCGCCTGCGGGCCCGGCGTTGTCGAGGTCTTCGAACGGGATGACTTGCAGCTTGCCATCCACGCGAGAATGAGGGAAGGCACGGTTTTCGTCGGGCTTGATGTTGGCGTTCGAGACGTTAGAGTGGGTCATGCCAAGCGGCGTGAAAATTCGCTGGCGGATGTAGTCGTCCCAAGAAATGCCGGTTACGGCCGGGATGATCTGTCCAGCGGTCATGTAGAGCAGGTTGTCGTAGGCGTAATGGCTGCGGAAACTGGAGGCGGGCTTCATAAAACGCAGCTTGTAAATGATTTCTTCGCGGGTGTAAGTCGAGTGCGGCCAGAACAGCAGGTCACCTTCGCCGAGGCCCATGCCGCTGCGGTGGGTGAGCAGGTCGCGGATGGTCATCTCGTGCGAGACGTAGGGGTCGTACATGACGAAGCCGGGCAAGCGCTGATAAACGGGATCGTCCCAGGAGAGCTTGCCTTCGTCGATGAGCGTGGCCAGAGCGGCTGTGGTGAAAGCTTTGGTGTTCGAACCTATGCCGAACATGGTGAATTCGCCTACCGGGGTCGGGTCGCCCAGCTTGCGCACACCGTAACCTTTGGCGACGAGAATTTTGCCGTCTTTGACGATGGCAACGGCCATGCCGGGGACGTCGAAGGTCTTCATGGACGCGGAGATGTAGGCGTCCAGGTCGGTCGGCGGCGCCGAAGAGTCGGCGGACTGGGCTTGCATCGAAATCGCGATGGTCAAAACAACGGACGCGACTGCAATGTGACGGCTGCGAGTCAGCGGCATGCGTCTCTCCGTAATGGGCGTTTGCGAGAATTTGGCGACGCGGAGATTAGAACACAGAGCTGGCCAATTCACCGAGGTGGGGCGGTCGCTTCTGTACAAACCACGCTTCCTATACACGGCAATCGCTCCAGCGCTTTTTCCGGGGAATCTGATCGCTGCGCCAGTTCTCATAGCAGCCTTCGTAAACGGTCTCTACTTCGGGGCTAACGATAGCTCGCTTCGAGAGGTTTTTCCGCCCGCTTGTGAGGCAGGCGATCAAACCCGCCGAGCGAACCGAAATGCGCGTGGAGGTCGCGAGCTCGGAGATTTCTGACTCCATCGCGGCTGATGAAGGCCTCGCTAGAGTCATGCCCCGGTATTATGAACCCACGCCGTAATAAGGAGGAATTCTCCAACACCAAACAGAACGACTACTCCGAGGGTGATCGGCATTGCGCCAGCGCGGCACCGAGAGCAGAACGATTCGCGCGTGTGGAAAGGATCGGTTTTTCATGAGGTCAAACCCGCAAGATCATTACCTCGGTAGCCTTTATGAGGGCTGCGGCAGTCTGTCCCCGCTTTAGCTGCATCTCTCTGGCAGAGCGTGCCGTGATGATCGAGGTGATTTGCTGACCACCAATTGAAATCCTGATCTCAGCCATCAAACCGCTGATCTGCACGGACTCAATTCGTCCCACTAGCTGATTACGGCCACTCACGCGCCGAATTTCTTCATTGCGTTGCTGCTCGGTCTTGCCACGGGTTCTGAAAAGCAACCTGTCCACTTCGCTCTGCGGGATACGATGATGTCCGCCCACCGTCTGATTGCTGCGAATCTTCTTCCTGTAAATCCACTGCTTAATCGTTGGAAAGCTAATCCCCAGTTGCAGAGCTGCATCTCGAAGCTTCAGCAGTCCCTCTATATTCCCTTCGGATTTGCCGATCTTCCGCATCGGGACGCAATCGTACCGACAACGAAGTTCCCGGTCAACTCCGTCGCATCCGCACAGGTATAGCCTGCGAGCTCATTGCAAAACGCACTAAAGCGTACAGTCCTAGACAATAGAAGTGTATGTCATGTACACTTGCGCGTTCTGTCCCGAAAATTCGAGTGACTTTTCGAGGTCGAAATGCGCAAGGCTTATCTGTTGATCGCAGCGGTTGGTTTTTTGCTTTCGTCATCCTTGGTCTTTGCTCAGGCCCAAACGGGAGCGAGCCTTTCCGGCGTGGTAACGGATCAAACCGGCGCAGCCCTTCGCGATGTCGGGGTGACCATCAAGAACGTCGACACAGGTGCAACGCGCACGATCGCGACCGACGGTGGGGGGCACTATCAAGCGTCCGGCCTGCGTCCGGGGCGCTTCGAGATTCGAGCGGCAAAACAAGGGTTCGCCGATGAAACGCGTCTGGGAATCAGCTTGGCAGTTGGCCAGGACGACACGGTCGACATTAAGATGCAGCGGAGCACTCCCGACGCTTGCGCGAGCGGCCACGAGTTCGCCGCCAGCGATTGCGCGCTGACCTGGCACGGCATCACGCTGTACGGTGCGTATGATGTCGGCGTCGGCTGGGTCAGCCACGGCTTACCGGAAAACGGCTATAACTATGAAGGCGAATCTCTGGTGAACCGGAATGGCTATCAACACCGATTCCTCATCGCACCGAACAGCCTATCGCAGACCGGTTTCGGCATCAGGGGCAAGGAAGAGTTTCTGCCTGGCTGGTCGGTTGTTTTCCATGCTTCCACTGGCATCAATCCGCAGTCCGGCCTGCTTGCCAACGCGTCAAAGACCGACATCATCAACAACGGCCTTCCCAGGAGCAGCTATTCGACCGCCATCGACGGCGCGCGCGCCGGTCAACCCTTCAATGACGAATACTATGCCGGTGTATCGTCCGCACATTTCGGCACGCTGACCTTCGGTCGTCAGCGCGCTCTCGGCACCGATGCGATGCTCCTTTACGATCCGGCCGGTGGCTCCTATGCCTTTTCCTATATCGGGTATAACGGCACCATGGCCGGCGGCGGCGACACCGAGGACAGCCGTTGGGACGACGCCGTCAAGTATCGCCTCGCCTATGGACCAGTTCACTTCGCCGCGATGTATAAATTCGCGGATGGTTCTGGCGGCTGCTACTCGGCCTCCGCAGGCTGGACTGACACCACCTGTACGCCGGAATCGGCGCATAACAACGCCTATGGATTCGACCTCGGCGGAAACTCCGGCAAGTTCTCCGCTGACCTCGTATTCCAGCATTACAACCAGGCGATCAGCGTATTGAACCCCTTGCTGGGGCCTCAGAGTCAGAGTGCGGGGCAGTCATTTCAGTCGACCACGGACAGCATCAATACAAACCCCATCACTGGGACCAATCTGATCGACACGAACAACACCGTATATGGCATCGTGACCGACAACAACGCAATTATGTTCGCTGCCAAGTATACGTGGGACTGGTTCAAGGTTTTTGCCGGCTACGAATACATCTGGCAGAATAACCCGGCAGACCCGTTGGGCGTTGGCGCCTCCGACCAGGGCGACTATATCATGAGCGGGGTCGAAGACAACAATCTTGATTCTGAAAAGTTGGTGCAGATCTGGTGGACGGGCGCGAAGTACACCTACGGCAGCAAAACCGACATCACTTTTTCCTGGTATCAACAGCGGCAGAACGACTTCCGTTATCCGCAGACATGCTCGCCCTCAGCCGGTTTCCGCGCTTCCTGCGCGGGCACCCTCAACGAGGGGTCGCTCTATGTGGATCATCACTTCCCCAAGCGTTTCGACGGTTTTGTCGGAATTGCGTATTCCTACGTGAGCGGCGGTCTGGCCATCGCCATTCCTCATGGCCCCGGCGTCCCCTATAACTACAACAACAACTGTGCCCCGTCAATCGGTGGTCGTTTCACCTTCTGATCGCGTGCGCGAGGGCTCAGTCGGGAGCTTATCTCCAAGCGATTGGCCAGAAGACGTGCTCGAGCCGTGCGCCTCCACACCTGAATCAGGGCCGGCTGATGGGATGCTCGCATGGACCGAGACGCCCATTGGCACGTACACGGAGCCGAACACAAACACTTCATTCGGCGTGGGCGACTCGATTATCTTCGCAACCGCTTTTCCACTTTGGATCGCCTTGATCTGATCCTCGTTCAAACCAATATAGTCGCGAAACAAGGTGAAAGGCTCGCCGTGTTGGGCATGCGACGCTGGAAGTCGGACCAACGAGAGCAAAACCGCGAAGAGGAGCACTCTCGAAAATCGAATTCCAATCCGCATTGTCTTGACATTCTTTTCAGCTCTTTCCATGGTTTTTCTAAATCATCTCTTGTCCAACGCAAGCAAAGCAAACAGCACTGGGAGATAGAGGATAGAAGCTAAGAGTAACTGACGTCCGCAGACAATAGAGTGTTGAATGGCGAACCGTGTCCTGTAGAACAGGTTCGTTGTGTAAATTTGCAGACGAAATGCGCAGGCCTCGATGTCCAGGGAGCCTGCCCTGAGTCGAACGCGGGCGAGCAGGATCTTCGGGCGGAAGAGGACGTCTGCCCCTACGTGACCATTCTTAGCCGCTGATGGTCATGCCACCTTGGCCAGCGCCGCGTCTTCTGCCGTGTAGTCAAACTGATGGAAGACTGCCCCGGCCGGCGGATTCGCTTGTTCCCAGATAATCGTCCGCCGAATTGCTTCATCAATCGGCCACAGTTCTTTGTACGCAAGCTGCGTGCGGATCCGCTGGGAATTCGGCACTACGTGTTGCGACGCATTGCCGGGCATGAGCAAGTATTTTGGCGTTTGCTCTCTGGCCAATAGGACAAATCTTCCGCGCCACTCCGTCTGCGCTGCGACCTCCTTCTGCCATTCCAGTTCAGTGAGACTTGGTTCCTCGCAAACGTGATAGATTCGCCCCGCCGCGCGCTCCGTAGTCGCCAGAGCAATCGCATGCGCCACGTTTTCAACATAGCCACGCGGTCCTCGCCACGCGGCGTGGTCATCCGGCAGGATGATTGCAGCCCGGCCATCCTTGATCCGTTTCAATACGCCGTGCTGCCGGTGCAGCGGATCTCCTGGGCCATATACCATCGGCAGCCGAACAACAGTGTTTCCGACACGGCCCATGACCGCCTGTTCAACTGCGATTTTGTCGTAGCCCGGGCCCAGCCAGGTGAAGATGCTCTTCATTTTCTCCACGACTTCCGGCGGATAAGTTTGGCGGGTCGTGCGCAGCGGAGCGTCCTCCGTGATTGGCATCGGCTCTAATCCACCCAGTTCGCTCCCCTGCACGACGCCCCAGGCGCGGTACACGTCCATGCTGCTGATTGCGACGACCCTCGCATTCATCTTGTCGGCGACGGCGATCAGTTGCCCGGCCTGCTCGCCGGAGCACAGAACCATGTCGATGATGACTTCGGGTGCGAGACGGCGAAGCTCGTCTTCATAGTCGGGCAGCCGGTTGCGATCGCCCCGGATCTGCAAAGGCTTCCGATTCGATGAAACCTCAGCACCTCGATGAAAGACGGCTACATCGTGGCCGTCAGTGAGCAATTCACGCACCAGCGGCGTTCCGATGAAACCATTTCCGCCGATGACGAGGATTCGCATAAATATCTTTTCCAGCCGATTTTACTACCGAAGTTTGAGTGCTACATAGTTCGCAGAAAAGACACCGGGCGGTGCATCAGAATTCAATCCGGGGGTACCCTCGAGTCGGCCACATGGGGCGGCGTGGCTATGCCGATACATCCTTTTCATGTCTTATAATCTCTAACCGAAGCCTACGTGTTTGGGAACCCTCGATCGAACATCTTGCGAGGTGCGCATGCGGCGTTTGTTGGTGGCAACCGCGGTCATTGTGTTCAGTCTGACTGCGCCCTCTCAGACTTCCGCTCCCACCCAGACTCCCTCTTCCGCGCAAAGTCAGACTGGCGAGCATCCGGCTGCTGTTTGTGTCGTCTCGGGCCGCGTTCTTGAGCGGAAGGCGGCCCTCTGAAATCAGCCCGCGTTGTGCTCGTACCGGAGCATCCCCGTGCTCATCAGGAGATTTATGGAGCGACGACCGACCCGGACGGTCAATTCGTTCTCAAAGACGTTCCGCCTGGCCGTTATCGATTCCTGGCCACGCATAATGGGTTCGTCGACGAAGAATACACGGGCAAAAGTGCCGACGCTCCGGTCACGCTGTCGCTCTCGGCAGGACAAAAGGTCAGCGATGTCCTTTTTCGCATGACCATGGCTGCGGTAATTACGGGCCGCGTGACCAATGACGACGGCGAAGCGATGGTCCGTCT
>Ga0302324_100016518_pt1 | contig 14702 bp, 13 predicted proteins | sample Palsa_T0_1_FD_201949 | JGI IMG/M metagenome (GOLD analysis project Ga0302324, IMG submission 201949) | Peat permafrost microbial communities from Stordalen Mire near Abisko, Sweden - Palsa_T0_1 | ecosystem: Environmental > Terrestrial > Soil > Palsa > Peat permafrost | place: Sweden: Abisko...
GAAGACGACCGTTCCGCCGAGTACTTCGGTGTAGAAGCGCCGAGAGCGCTCGACATCGTCCGAGACGATGAAGTGGGTCAGCACAATCCCCTCTGGGGCCGGTGGGAGCTCGGCCATCTGGCACCTCCGCTGGTTGGGTCTACTACGCCGCGTGCGGACGGGTCCACCGACGATACCGCGATGATCGGGGATTCCATCGTTCCACGGCACAGCTATAGGCCACCATGTGTGATCCGGCGGCACACCCTTGGGCTGGCCGGAGACGCGCCCTCGCCTGCGTGGAATGCGCGCAGGCCCTTCGCGCCGTCGTACGGTCGCGCCGCCTGATCGCGTACCGTCTCCGCACCGTGGGCAAGCCTGGGCAAACTCGGGTTGGCTGGTCGGTCATGGTCTGGTATGCGCTGGTGGCGGCAGCCACGCAGATGCTGTGGCTGACGTTTGCCGCTATCACCACCGACACTGCCCACCGCTACGGCGTCTCCGTGACCGCGGTGGGATGGCTGTCGGAGATCTTCCCCCTCCTGTATGTGGTCCTGGCCATCCCCGCCGGAGCGCTGCTTGACCGTCACTTCCGCGGTTCGCTGATGGCCGGGTCGGGATTGCTGGCGCTCGGTGCCTTCGTGCGGCTGGGCGGCCCGACGTTCGCCTGGGCCCTGGCGGGACAGGTGATGATCGCCGTCGCCCAGCCCGTGATCCTCAGCGCCGTCGGGAAGCTGGCCGGCGAGTACCTCCCCGAACCTGCCCGGGCCAACGGAATCGCCATCGGCTCGGCCGGCAACTTCGTCGGCATGCTGCTGGCGCTGGCGCTGGGCCCGGCCCTGGGGGCGCACGGGCAGCTTGAGCGCCTGCTGTTCATCGAGGCGGTTCTGTCGCTGATCCCGGCGGTCGGGCTGGTCGCCTGCCTGGCCCGCCCCGGGCAGCCGAGCAGCGAGCGGGCGGCGATCGCCGGCCGTGCCGCTCGCACCCTGTGGGGGGTCGCCGAGCTGCGCACGCTGTGCAGCCTGGTGTTCCTCGGATTCGGGATCTTCGTGGCCCTGGCCACGTGGTTGCAGACGCTCCTGCACCCGGACGGTGTCTCTGACACCACGGCGGGGCTGCTGCTCGTCGGCATGGTCGTGGCCGGCGTCGTCGGCTGCGGAGTGCTCGCGCCGATTGTCTCGCCGCGGCGCCTGGAGCGCCCCTACATGCTCGCCACGGTGGCGGTCAGCGTGGCTGGCTGCCTGGTATGCGGCGACACCCGCTCGCTCGCCGTCCGAGCCGTGGCGCTCATCGCCATGGGATTGTTGCTGCTCTCGGCGCTGCCGATCGTGCTCACGGCCGCCGAACGGCTCGCCGGGCCGCTGGCCGGAACGGCGGGCGCGATCGTGTGGATGGCCGGCAACCTGGGCGGGCTGGCCGTCGCGCTGATCGTGCAGGCGCTCGTCCACCACACGTTCGCGGCATTCGCGGCGATGGCGGTCGTGTCGGCTGTCGGGGTCCCGTTGGCCCTCCGGCTCCCCCGGGCGGCGGGTCAGGCGGAGCAAGCTCTGACCTCTTGACGACCTCCCGACCGGTGCGGGAACAATAGACTCAGCGCGTGGGAGCGAATTGGAGGGCTCCGCCGGGGCAGTCGGGACCGAGCCGGTGACGCGTACAGCTGGCAGCCTGCCGTTTCCGGACCGGCCGGTGGGGAGCGTCAACGACGAGATGCCGTTCGATCACATCATCGTCGTGATGATGGAGAACCATTCCTTCGACAATCTGTTCGGCGACCTTGGCCGGACCCGTGCCGATGTCGATGCGCTCGCTTTCGACGGCTCGGGGTCGCCGACGAACAGCGACGCTGGCGGCGCGGCGGGGCTGGTGACCGCGTTCCCGGTCGGGAATACCGGCCAGACGAAGAACGTCACGCAGAGCTGGAAGGCGACGCACGAACAGATCGACGGCGGCAAGATGGACGGATTCGTGCGCTCGGTGAATGGTGCGCCGGAGCCGATGGGCTACTACACACCCGCGGTGTTGCCGTTCGCTTACTCGCTGGCGGCGCAGTTCACGATCGGCGACCGCTGGTTCTGCTCGATGCCGGGGCCGACATACCCGAACCGCAGGTTCCTGCTGGCCGGCACCGCCTACGGCGCGACCATCACCGCTCTGGAGACGCTGGTGGACGCACCGCCGCCGCACGGGACGATCTTCGATGTCCTGTCCGCCCACAGCCTCTCCTGGTGCAGCTACTTCAGCGACCTGCCGATGACGTCGGTGATCCCGTCGATCATTCTCAAGCACGCCGAGCACCATCACCCGATCACCCAGTTCTTCCACGACTGCCAGGCCGGGACGCTGCCGGCGGTCAGCTTCGTGGACCCGCGGATCGGGGTGCTGTCGGACATCGGCGCGCCGCTGAACCTGCTGCCGGGCGTGGTGCGGGACGCGCTCAAGGTGCTGGGTGCTGACTTCGGGAGCACCGATCCGGCCGAGACCCAGGAGGACCCCCAGGACATGTACTGGGGCGAGGCTTGGGCGGCGACGCTGGTGCAGGCGGTTCTGGATTCCGAGGCCTGGGAGCGGACACTGCTCATCTACATCTACGACGAGCACGGCGGCTATTACGACCACGTCGCGCCGCCGGCAGCGATCGTGCCCGACGCGATCCCGCCGAAGCTGCAACCCGGCGACCCAGCGGGCGCGTACGACATGTACGGCCCGCGCGTGCCGGCGGTCGTCGTCTCGCCCTACGCAGCCGCCGGAGGCGTGACCAGCGTGGTCCACGACCACACCTCGGTGCTGGCGACGATCGAGGCCAAGTGGAACCTGCCCGCGCTGACCGACCGCGACGCGAACGCCAACCACGTCATGGACTTCCTCGATCTCGGCCTTGCGCCACGGACCGGAATCCACGTGCAGGCGCCGTCGAAGACGGGACCGTCCGGGCCGGTCACGCCGGCCGCTCCCGCCTCGTGAGCTGCGACCGAGACCGCGGCGAGCAGGGGCCACACTGATGCTGCCGCGTCAGGCCGGTCGCGGTGCAACCGCCATCGTCTGGCAAGCCGGCGCCTTGGACCCTGTTGAGGACCTCCGGACTGGCCGCTCGGTCTCGCGCCGCTCCGTCCAGCGCGGGTGACCGACGCTCATAGTCGACCACGACGAAGCCGATAAGTCGTTATGGGAACTGCCCCGGGACGCCCGGGTCGTCGTCTGAGCGCAGCCGTGATCGCGCCGCTGGTCGTTGCCCTAGGCGGGATGGTCGGCAGCTACTCGGGGCTGAACCACGGTACCTGCTACGACGTGGCCTGGACGGCCGCCGCCCTGAGCGCCACGATCGGCACGGTCGCCGCGCGGCAGCGGGCACGGCCGGAGAACCGGGAGCGGTGGACGCTGTGGGCGATTGCGACGGGCTTATGGCTGTTCGGGCAGCTGATGTGGAACCTCTACGGGATCATTGGCTTTCCGCAGGATCCCAACCTCGCCGACTTCGGCTGGTGGGGGTTCGCGCTCCTGGTCATGGTCAGCGTGCTGCGCTTCCCGCGCGCGGAACGGTCGATCCTGGCGGTGGCGGCCGTCGAATCGGTGCCGCTCATCTGCGCGGCGATCAGCCTCTGCCTCGCTCTCCTGTGGGGGACCCAGACCCACTCCGCCGCGCCGCTGGCCCCGCGGATTTCCGATCTCACCTACCCCTGCCTGTACGCATCGGCGACGATCCTCACCCTCCAGGCAATGCTCGGCGGCGCGCTTCGAGGTCTCGAACGCAAGTCGTTGCGGCTGGTTCTCGGTGGAACAGCGGCGATCTCGCTTGCCTTCATGCTGTGGTGCGGCCAGCTATTGCGCGGGACCTACGTTCCGGGGACCTCGGTCCTCGATCCACTCTGGGTGATCGGCCTCGGCGCGATCGGCATCGGTGGGCTGATGGCCGCCCGGGATCCGGAAGGCCCCGCCGCTCTCGAGGAGCCGAATTACATGGGCGCCGTTCTGCCCGCCGGAATGTTCACCCTCCTGTTTGCCGCGCTGCTGCTCGAGGCGATCTCCGGCGCGCCGATCCGCGCCGACGAGATCCTCGTGCTCGGTCTTTTGTGCTCTGGTGTGGCGCTGATCGCGCGCTCGACGCTGCTCGGACGACGGATGCGGGAGCTGCTTGGCCGTGAACGTGCTGCCCTCATCAGCGTGGTCGAGCGCGAGGCCGAGCTGGACCGCCTCAACCAGCAGCTCGTCGAGGATTCTCGCCATGACCCGCTCACCGGCATCGGCAACCGCCGAGCTCTGTCTGACGATCTGCCGATGTACCGGACGCTTCTGCGCGAGACCGGCGAGGAGGTCGCCGTCCTGCTCTGTGATGTCGACCACTTCAAGTCCTACAACGATCGGTTCGGACACCTCGCCGGCGATCAAGCGCTGTGCATGATCGCCGCGACCGCTCGCGGGGTGCTGCGCCCTCAGGACGCCGCCTACCGGTTCGGGGGCGAGGAGTTCCTGCTGATCCTGCGCTGCGCCGGTTCCGAAGAGGTCCTGAAGGTCGCCGAGCGCATCCGCGAGGCTGTCCAGCGCGCGGCGTTTGTGCATCCGCTCGCCGATGCCGGAGTGCTGACCGTGACGATCGGCCTTGCCTGCGGTTCCGAACAACCCGAGGAGTTGCTGGCGCGTGCGGATGTCGCGCTCTACACGGGCAAGGAATCAGGTCGCAACCGCGTCGTCGCAGCGGACGGAGCGTCCTCGATCGGCTTGCCCCGACGTCTGCGACCGCAGGAGTCAGAGGGGCCGGCGCCCCGCCACCTGCGAAGCATGCTCTCGGTCTCGCGAGCCGCCGCATCCGGTGACGGGGTCATGCCGGTTCTCGAGGCGCTCGCCGAGGCCGTTCGCGGCGAGCTGTCCTTCAACGTCGTCGCGGTGAACCTTCGCGAGTCATCGGCGGTGTTTCGCGTGGTGATCGTGCTCGGCGAACCGTCCGCGCGGGCGTTGTTGCTCGATACGACCACGCAGATGAGCGAGTGGGAGGCGCTGATGGCCTCTGGCCGTGACGTTCACGGCGCCTCGTGGTTGCCCGCGGGCAGCTATGAGCCGGACGCTGATGCCCTCTTCTGGCGGGCCCCCACGGTCGCGCCGTTGTCCCCGGACGGCTGGCATCCCGACGACATCCTGCTGCTGCCGCTGCGCAGCGCCTCACGCGCGATCCTCGGGTTCGTCTCGGTCGATCAGCCACTGCTCGGACGGCGACCGACCGAGGCCGAGATCGGTGTCCTGATGGCGGTCGTCGACCACGCTGGGCTGGCCTTGGAGCAGGTCCAGCAGCACGGCGCCGCCCGCGGGGACGAATCTGATGAGTTGCGGCTCGCCGCCGTCATGCTGCTAGCCGAGGCGCTCGACCTGCGTGATCCGAGCACCGCCCTGCACTCCCGCACGGTCGGACAGCTGGCTCGCCGGACGGCGATCGAGCTCGGCCTCTCGGAGCCGCGTGTCGAGCGCGTACACGCCGCCGGCGTGCTGCACGACCTCGGCAAGCTCAGCATCTCCGACGCGATCCTCCACAAGCCGGGCGCCCTGGACGACGGGGAATGGCGCGAGATGCGCCGCCACCCGGAGGTCGGCGCCCGGATCCTGGAGCACGCGGGCATGCGAGACATCGCCGCCTGGGTACGCGCGCATCACGAGCGCGTCGACGGCCGCGGGTATCCGCTGGGTTCGTCCGGCGACGCGATCTCCCTGGAGGCCCGGATCCTGTCGGTGGCGGACTCCTATGAGGCGATGATCGCCGATCGCCCGTACCGCGCGGCTATGCCGCCGAACGCCGCTCGCGAAGAGCTCCGCCGGTGCGCAGGAACCCAATTCGATCCACCAGTTGTCGCCGCGTTTCTCCGAGCGCTCAACGCGGAGGGCGCCGGCGGACACGTCCGCGCGCCCGAGTCCGTCGCTCCCGTCGAGCCGGAACAGGCCATCGTGCTCCAGGCGCGAGCCAGCGTGCTCGGCGCGAACGACCGCCACCCGTCGCCGCCGCGGCGCAGAGCGACCGCTGTGGCTAGAGGACGAAGGGTATGAGCATCTTCGTGTGGCTCCGGTAGGCGGGATACGCCGTGGGGAACGTCGCCGTCAGGTTCTTCTCCTCGACAGACGCGGAGTAGTAGAAGTACGCCCCGAGGACGCCGACGATGAGCAAGCCGATGAGGTTGGTCGCAAGTGCGGTTCCCAACACCCCAAGCAGAATTCCCGTGTAGATCGGGTGGCGGACAAAGCGGTAGGGGCCGGAGGTCACGAGTTCCGGATCCTCCTTTTGGGTTGTCGGCATCCCCCAGTTGCGTCCGAGATAGATCCGGGCCCAAACCGCCACCCCGATCCCGGTCGTGAACACCGCGACCCCGATCACTCCGAGAACGAGGCTCTGGACCTCCAGACTCCCGCCGCGGAAGACGCGGAGGAGCAGGATGAGCGCGAGGGCCGACAGACCCCTCAGCGGGATCTGACGCCTGCCACCTCTGCCCTTCTTCGCGCCGAATGCGGCCGTGAGCCAGCCGACCCAGAAGGCGAGCCAAGCGATCGCGATGGCGATCTGGAGTGCGTGCATCAGATGGTGTCAGCTACTGAAGGCCCGTGCGGACGGAGGTGATCCGCCCCGTGTTCAGGCCCAACCAGTGCATCCGCCCCATGAATCGCGCGTGTTCGACCTTCACGCAGCGGTCCATGATCACCGTGAGCCCGCCATCCTCCGCGATCCGCGCGCCTTCCTCGTTGATCACGCCGAACTGGCACCAGAGCGTTTTGGCGTTGATCGTGACCGCATCCCGGGCGATCGCCGGCAGAGCATCCGGCGCGCGGAACACGTTGACGATGTCCACCGGCTCCGGCACATCGAGCAGGCTCGGGTAGCACCGCTCCCCAAGGATCTCGGTCTCCCGGGGATTTACGGGGATCACCCGGTAGCCGTGCCGCTGGAGGTAGAAGCCGACGAAGTGGCTGGCGCGCAGTTCGTTGCTGGACAGGCCGACGATCGCGATGGTGTTCGCGCTGTGGAGCACGCGCTGGATCGTCAGCGGATCCTGAAATTGCTCGAGCTCGGTCATCTCACGCTCGCAAGTCCCCGGTCGAGGTCCCGGATCAGATCGTCGATGGACTCGATCCCGACCGAGAGCCTGACCGTTCCGGGATTGACACCGGCCGCCGCCAGCTCGGCGTCGCTCAGCTGGCGGTGGGTCGTGCTGGCGGGATGGATGACCAAGCTCTTCGCATCGCCGACGTTGGCCAGGTGGGACCAGAGCGTCAGGCCGCGGATCAGCGCCTGCCCGCCGCTTCGCCCGCCGGCGCAGTCAAACGAGAAGACCGCACCCGCGCCGCGCGGCAGGTACTTCTCGACGAGCGGCCGGTACGCGCTCCCCGGCAGGCCCGGGTAGGTGACATTCGACGCCAGCTCGTGCGATTCGAGGAACGCCGCGACCGCTCCCGCGTTCTCCACGTGACGTTCCATCCGCAGCGACAGCGTCTCCAAACCCTGCAGGAACAGAAACGCGTTGAGCGGAGCCAGTGCGGCGCCGAGATCGCGCAGCGTTTCCGCGCGGAGCTTCATCACGTAGCCGTAGGTCCCGAACGTCTCGTGGAACTGCAGGCCATGGTATGCCGGTGAGGGATCGGCGATCGCGGGAAACCGTCCGTTGGACCAGTTGAACTGACCGGCCTCGACGACGACGCCGCCGATGCTCGTCCCGTGGCCGCCGATGAACTTCGTCGCCGAGTGGATCACGATGTCGGCCCCCCACTCGATCGGGCGGCACAGGTACGGCGTGGCGAACGTGTTGTCGACGATCAATGGCAACTCGCATTCGTGCGCGATCGCCGCCACCGTCTCGATGTCGAGCACGTTGCCGGCGGGATTGCCGATCGTCTCCCCGAAGAACGCCTTGGTGTTCGCGCGGACCGCGCCCCGCCAGGCGCCGGGATCGTCGGGATCGACCCACGTCAACTCCACGCTCATCTTCCGCAGCAGGTGCTTGAACTGGTTCACGGTCCCGCCGTACAGCGCCGAGGACGAGACGACATGGTCGCCCGGCTCCAGCAGCGTGAACAGCGCGGCCGCCTGCGCGGCGATCCCGCTGGCGAACGCCACGGCACCGGACCCGCCCTCGAGGTTCGCCACCCGCTCTTCGAAGACGGCGACCGTCGGATTCATGATGCGGGAGTACGTGTTCCCGTACTCCTGCAGGTTGAAGTACGCCGCGGCCGACTCGGGGTCTTCGAACACATAGCTGGTCGTCTGAAAGATCGGTACGGCGCGCGCTCCCGTGTTCGGGTCGGGCCGCTGTCCGGCGTGAAGCTGGCGCGTCTCGAATCCGAACGCGCCGGTCTCCTGCAGTCGATCGCGTACGTCGGTCACGGACCCTCCTCGAAGAAGTGGCGGATGATCGGCGTCTGCCGCGCCTCCTCCAGCAGGAAGCAGTCGTGGCCGTAGGGCGCATCGATCACGTGCAGTTCAGCACGCTTGCCGACTGTCCGAAGCGCGTCCTCGATCTCTCGCGATCCCGACGGCGGATACAGCCAGTCGGAGCTGAAGGCGATCAGCAGCGTCCGCGCCGAGACGCCGTTCAGAGCGCGCGCCAGTGACCCTCGGCCGTACTGCCGCGCCAGATCGAAGTAGGTCAGGGCCCGCGACGTGTAGAGGTACGTATTCGCGTCGAACCGCTTGACGAACGAGTCAGCCTGATGGCGCAGGTAGCTCTCGACCTCGAACTCCGGCTCGGTGATCGTGTAGCGGATGTCGTCGGCGAACTGAAGACGGCGGCCGAACTTGTCGCGTAGCGCCGGGGCCGAGAGGTACGTGACATGACCGATCATGCGCGCCACGCCCATGCCTGCCTCCGGCGTCTGCCCGGTGCCGTAGTAGTGGCCGCCCTGCCACGCCGGGTCGCGCATGATCGCGTCCCGGGCGATCGCGTTCCAGGCCATTCCCTGGGGGTGCAGGGCGTGCGTGCTCGCGATCGCGATCACCGCGCCGATCTGGTCGGGGTAGAGGATCGCCCACTCGAAGGCCTGCATCCCTCCGAGTGAACCACCTGCCACCGCCGCGAGCCGCTTGATCCCAAGTTCGTCAAGAAAGGCGCGCTGCGTTCTCACCATATCCGCGACGGTGATCACCGGGAAGTCGGAGCCGTACGGCCTGTCGGTCGCCGGATCGGGCGATGAGGGTCCAGTGGTCCCGCGGCAGCCGCCGAGCAGGTTCGTGGAGATGATGAAGTACCGGTCGGTGTCAAATGCCTTGCCGGGACCGATCATCCCGTCCCACCAACCGAGTCCCGGGCCAGCCGCGCCGTCGCGATCCTCGGCCCCGAAGCCGTCGCGGGTTCCGTGGTCTGCGGGCGCCTTCGAGAAGCCGGCCGCGTGGGCGTCACCGCTGAGCGCGTGACACACCATGATCACGTTGTCACGTCGAGGCGAAAGCGCGCCATACGTTTCGTAGGCGACGCGGACCGGCCGCAGCTCACGTCCGCAGTCGAGCCGTACCGGGTGCGGCAGATCCAGGTAACACGTCTCGACCGTTCCCACGGAACCGGGAGCAATCGTCGGCGCTGCAGGCGCGGTCGTGGGTCTGTCCCCCACACTGCTGGTATTGTCCAGTTTGCTAACCAAGAAGCTAGTTTATCCAGGGAAAGGGGCCTCAGGAGAGATGACGGCAACGGTCGATAACGGAGTCAACGTTCAGGCGCTGCTCGATGCGCGCGGAGTCCTGGAGGGCGCGCCGGAAGCCGCCCAGTTCACGTGGCGAGCCTCGTCCAAGTGGCAGAATGGCGTACACAGTACGACGAAGATCCAGAACTACTTCGGCTTGGGCGAGGAGCAGAACCACAAGACCGAGAGGGCGTTCGAGGCGGATCACCCTGAAACCTTCGCGGCCCCGGACGGGGGAATCACGCCGATCGAGTACCTCCTCGTCGGGTTGGCGAGTTGCCTCACCGCCGGGGTGGCGTCCGTCGCCCAGAATCGCGGGATTCAGCTGCGTTCGGTCGAGTCGACGGTCGAGGGGCACCATGACATCCGCGGGATCCTCGGCGTCGACGGCGACGTCCGCAATGGGTTCAACGACATCAAGGTGACGTTCTCGATCGACGCCGACGCCACCAAGCAGGAGATCGAAGCGCTGGTCGCCCAGTCCCAGAAGCGCTCCGCGGTGTTCGACGCCCTGTCGAATCCGACCGAGGTCGCGGTCGAGGTCGCCTGAAGGGCCACGTCATCGAACGTGTCAGCACCGTCGTCGTCGGCGCCGGGCACGCTGGTCTCGCTGCAAGCCATTTCCTGAACGCGAGGTCGATCGACCACGTCGTGCTCGAGCGCGGCGACATCGGGAACACCTGGCGGCGTGAGCGCTGGGACTCCCTGCGGCTGCTCACCCCCAACTGGCTGAGCCGTTTGCCGGGCCTCCGCTACGACGGTCCGGATCCTGACGGCTACATGACGAGCTCCGAGGTGGCCGACCTGATCGGCCGTTTCGCCGCGTGCATCGGCGCTCCCGTCCAGACCGGCACGAACGTCTGCATGGTGCGGCGCGCCGACGGCGGGTACCAGATCACGACGAGCCGCGGCGAGATCCGGTCCCGCGCCGTGGTCATCGCGACTGGGGCCTTCAACCGTCCGACGGTGCCCGCCTTTGCCCCCGCCGTGCCGCCGGACGTCGAACAGGTGACCGCGGCGAGCTATCGCGGCCCGGCGGCGCTCCCCGAGGCCGGCGTGCTCGTCGTGGGGGCGTCGGCGACCGGGGTCCAGCTGGCGGCCGAGCTGAGGCGATCCGGACGGCCGGTGACCCTCTCCGTCGGAGAGCACGTGCGGCTGCCACGCGTCTACCGCGACCGCGATGTCCTCTGGTGGATGGATGCGTCCGGAGTGTGGAATGAGCGCTACGACCGGATCGACGATCTCAAACGTGCGCGGCGGCTGCCGTCGCCGCAACTCGTCGGGACGCCCGAGCGCACGACGCTCGACCTGACGGCGCTGGCTGACATGGAGGTCGAGCTCGTCGGGCGCTGGGCGACTGTTCGTGATGGCCGGGCGCTGTTCTCCGGGGGCCTGCGCAACGTCTGCTCGCTCGCGGACCTGAAGATGGAGCGGCTGCTCGAGGTGTTCGACGCCTGGGCAGTCACCGAGGGACTGGATCGGCAAGTCGCCGCTCCCGAGCGCTTCGCGCCGACGCCCGTGCCCCGGGCGCCGCGGTTGCAACTTGACCTCCGCAGCGGCGAGATCGGCGCGATCGTGTGGGCCACGGGGTTTCGCCCGGAGTACCGGTGGCTCGATGTACCCGTCACCGACACGAAGGGCCAACTGCGCCACGACGGTGGTGTGGTCGACAGCCCCGGCCTGTACGCACTGGGACTTCCGGTGCTGAGACGGCGCAAGTCCAGCTTCATCCACGGGATCGAGGACGACGCGCGCGAGGTGATCGATCACCTCGCGCAATACCTGGCCAAGGACGGGGGATCCGCGTCAGACCCAGGGCAGCGGCGTCGCCATCAGAACGCGCCCCTTCCGGCCCACGGATGAGGAGCGGGCGCACGCATCGACCGTAAGCTGCGGCTTCGCGTTCGGGCGTGAGGCCCCCGGGGCCGACCTACTCGTCGAACGCCGGCGGCGTGCCACCGAAGGGCTCGCCGCTCTCACGCGGAGTGGATCGGTGCGGCGCGGAGCCCGTCGTGCCAGGCGATGTGGACCCAGTCACGCCGGACGGCGCGTCCGATGACGATCCGTCTGTGGCCCTCGGCTCGTCGCCGGCCTCGTCGTCGTCGCTGAAGCGATCGACCGCCGCGCCGGCCCGCTCGCCGACCTTGGCGATCTTGGCCGTGTGCTTGCCGCCGGTCTTCTGATCGACGGCGGTGCTGACGACGTCGACCGCGTCGTGGATCTTCTCGCGGTTCTCGGCCACCGCGCCCTGCGCCTGCTTGCGCAGATCCTTGAGCTTGTCCCCGAATTTCACCTTGGCCTCTCCGTGCGCACGTGCATGACGGGGACGAGACTACCGCTGAGCGCCGCCGCGGCAAAACGCGCCGCCGGCTGGCCGATCAACGATGCGTCGACGGGGCGCTTAATCGGTGGCGGCACCCATGAGCCAGCGGTCCAGGTCGTCAAGCATTTCGAGCACGACGGGTCGCAGCTCGTCGGCGATCTGCTCCTGGCTCTGGCCTTCGCGGGTCCGTCGCCCGGCTTCGCTGACAATGATCTGAAAGACGCCGGCGAGGGCGATCCCTTCCAGCCGAGCAACCTCGGGCGCGATCGATCCCGTCTCGTGGATGACCTCGGCGAGCGCGGTGGCCTGCCGGTCTGACATCTCCAGCGAAAGTCGGTGGACGGTGGGGCTGATCGCGGCCAGGTAGCCGAGTTCACCCCGCGACAGCTGTGGATCGATACGGCGGATGCCTTCGACGAACTCAAGCGTGAAATCTCGGATGGCAGCTGCCGGCGTCGTTCCCGGTAGGCGTGCGCGGATCAGCCTGCAGAGTCGGTCTTGCACCTGCTGGTCGAGGTCGGTGACCAGCTCCTCCTTGCTCTGAAAGTAGTTGTAGACCGTCTGTTCGGAGACCTCAGCCTCGCGGGCGACGTCGCTGACCGTGACGTGTTCATAGCCCCGCTCGGCGAACAGGCGGGCGGCGGTGTCTGCGATCAGGCGGCGGGTGCGGAGCTTCTTGCGTTCACGTAATCCGATGTCGGACATCGGACAAGCCTACCAACATGGTGCATAGTCGAAGTTTTGAGTCTGCTATATGTTTTGATACGGCCCCGGGCTGAGCTATGGCGGTGCGGCCTCGGTTCTGCCCTCAACCAGCACGAAAGGCTTGCCATGCCCCTGTATGCCGTCACCGGCGCCTCCGGTCAGCTCGGACGCCTCGTGATCGAGTCACTCTTGGACCAGGATGTGTCCCCCGCCGACGTCGTTGCCGTCGTGCGCACCCCGTCGAAAGCCGCTGGTCTCCGCCAGCGCGGTATCGAGATCCGCGTCGCCGACTACGCCCAACCGGAAACACTCAGTCAGGCGTTCGCCGGGGTCGACCGAGTGCTGCTGGTCTCAAGCAGCGAGGCGGGAAGCCGGCTGGCCCACCACACCAACGTGATCGAGGCCGCGCGCCGAGCCGGGGCCTCGCGCATCGCGTACACGAGCATGCTCAACGCCGATGACACGACCAACCCGCTGGCCGGCGAGCATCGAGACACCGAGCAGTTGCTGCGCCAGGCCGGCGTGCCGTTCACCCTGCTGCGCAACGGCTGGTACACCGAGAACTACACCGACCAACTGAGCCGCTACCTGACGTCCGGTCACGTCCTCGGCGCCGCGGGCAACGGCAGGATCTCGGCGGCGACGCGCCGCGATTACGCCATCGCCGCCGCGGTCTCAATCGGGCAGGACGGCGACGGTGACAGGACCTACGAGCTTGGTGGCCCGGCCTTCGACCTGACCCAACTTGCCCAGATCATCAGTGAACTCACGGGTACACAGGTGGTCTACCGCGACCTGACGGTCGATCAATACGCCGACGCACTCCGACGGGCGGGGCTCGATCGACCGACGGCTCGGTTCGTCGCTGCGCTGGACGCCTCGATTGCCAACGGCGACCTCGAAACCCACGGCGACGACCTCGTCCAGCTGATCGGGCGACCGGCCACTCCCGTCACCGACGTCGTGAGCGCCGCGCGCGACGAACTCTCACTCGACGCTGGGACCGCACCGGTCAGCGGCGTCTGACCCTCTGATTCACCGCCAACGCAGCGTCACCGAAAGCAGGCATCGCTCATGATTCTCATCACCACCGCCGGCAAGGTCGGCTCCGAAGCTTCACGGCTGCTCGCGCGCCAAGGCATTCCCGTTCGTCTGATCGTCCACGATCCCCAGAAGGCGAGCGCGCTGGCCCAATCCGGCGTTGAGGTGTACGCGGGTGATCTGGGGGATCCCGCGAGCATCGACGCCGCCATGCGCGACATCTCCAGCGTGATCCTCGTCAGCCCGCCGATCGCTGACCTGGAGTTGAACGTGATCGCCAGCGCGGTCCGGGGCGGTGTCGGGCACGTCGTGAAGATCACCAGCAAAGCCTCGGCTGACTCGCCGATCGCGCGTCGACGCGACCAGACCAGGATCGAGGAGGGGCTGATCGCCTCCGGGCTCGGCCACACGCTCTTGCGCAACAACGGTTACATGCAGAACTTCCTGATGCTTGCGCCGCAGATCGCGACGACGAACAGCTTCGGATCCTCAGCCGGGAGCGGCCGCATCGGAATGATCGACGCCCGCGACGTCGCGGCCGTCGCGGCGGAGATCGCCGCGACACCCGCCCACCACGCAGGCCGAACCTACTGGCCCACGGGATCGGAGTTGCTCACCTATTCAGACACAGCAGCGATCCTCTCCAACGTACTCGGCCGACCGATCACCTTTCACTCCCTGACCTTCGAACAGGAGAAGCAGGCGATGATCGGGGCCGGTCTCCCAGAGTCCCTCGCCGATATGAACGCACAGGCGATGAACCTCATTGCCCAAGGCGACTCCGATTGGATCACCGACGACGTGCCCGCAATCCTCGGCCGACCGGCGCGCACCTTCGAAGCGTTCGCCACCGATCACGCAGCAGCGTTCAACTGAAGACCAAGCCCCGCCCATGGTGAACGCCTGCCTTGCCGCGCTCCGACGCTCCTCCCACTTGTACTCGCCGCAACTGCCTGCGAGGATCTGCCGATCGCAGTACGGCGGCTCGGATGTTTGCGCCCGGCTCATCGACACCCGG
>Ga0302324_100016522_pt1 | contig 14699 bp, 15 predicted proteins | sample Palsa_T0_1_FD_201949 | JGI IMG/M metagenome (GOLD analysis project Ga0302324, IMG submission 201949) | Peat permafrost microbial communities from Stordalen Mire near Abisko, Sweden - Palsa_T0_1 | ecosystem: Environmental > Terrestrial > Soil > Palsa > Peat permafrost | place: Sweden: Abisko...
CCTGCCGGCGCAACGACACCGCCAGATTGAAGTGATAATCCTCGTCCTTCGGGTCCGCCGTCACCGCCTGTTGAAACTCCGGCGTCCCACTTTTGCCATGACGACTCGCGGCCACGCCCTGGTTATTGATCACCTCAGGCAGCGGCAACCGGCTGGAGACAAACGCAAAGCTCTGCTCGGAAGCCGCATATTGCCCGGTATAAAACTGCGACAGCGCCAGATAAAAGGCCGCTTCCATCGCCAGCGGATGATCGCTCGGCACCCGCGAAAACTGCGCGATCGCCAGCTCATACTCCTGCGATTCAAAATACGAGCGGCCTAATTGAAACAGCGCCGGCACATAATCCGGACTCAGCCTGACCGCTTCCTCAAGCCGCCGCGTCCGCTCCGCAGGAGTCGTGGCCAGCAGTCCGCGGACAAAATTCTCAAACGCGTCCAATCTTAATTGCGAGACTGTTGCCAGGAACGAAGCCTGCGAGACGCTGTAGCTCGGGTCCATCTCGCGAATCGCTCGCCACGCCAGCACATTCTCGACATCCACCAGCTTGCCCAGCACATTCTGCTCCCGCAGCGGAGCTGACATGTGCGCTCGGCGCACGTCCAGCACTTGCGCCTGCGCGCTGAAAATTCCGTTGTCCGCCGAGTAGCTGCCGATGATCACATAGTCCGCGTCCATCTCCGCCGCCAACCGGTACGCCGTCGCGCGCGAAGGCCGCAATGTCTGCGGCAATCCCAGCCGGTCCAGTCCATACAGGCGCTCGGAACGCGTGATCGGCAGAAACCCCGCCGTCGTCACCCGCTCATTCAGCACCACGGGAAAGCTTTCCGCGATCCAGTCAACTCCCGGCTGCGAGGAGCGATTCTCAAACGGCAGCACCAGCACCAGGTGACCCGTTTCTTCCGGCGCAGACTGAGCCTGCGCAACGGCGCCTGCGCAAAACAAAGCGGCAAGCACGACAACATTCAAGAGTGCGGCCCGCAATTTCCAGCGCTTCATCTCAGACCAGGTCACGATGCTGTGATTATATGAGGTCAAAATTGCGGCCGCGCGGAAGCGGCCATCGCGTCCATCGGTGCGTCAAATCGCACCACCGCCACCCACAGCCGTTGATTGGACTGTTGCCACGTCAGCGTCCCACCCAGCAACCGCGCCGCGTACTCCGGCGGAACATCGCTGTGCAGTCCGAAATACGCGCGATTTGTCGGCGCCATCCATCGTTGAAACAAATGCACGTTCTTGGCCGGTGCATCCGTAGTGGCAAACAGCAGCGCCTCGGTATACTTCTGCTCCTGCCGCGCCTGGAAAAGCGAAGCCAGGGTGAAGTCTGCAATCGGAGTCACCGCAATCGGAGTCTTCACATAACCCAACTCCGGCTTCGACAAATAATCGCTCAGCGGCCACGCCGTCAGCACCTGCGGATGCGGCTCGCTCCGCACAATCTCGGCAATCGCACTCTGGTCCAGGCGAATCGCCGTTGCATAATCCAGGTTATCTTCCGGCGCGAACGTGTACGGCGGATCGACCGTCCAGCCAATGACGAACGCCAGACCCGTAACCGCGGCCGCCCACCGCCAATACCGCGTCCGCCTCTGCCAGAACACAACGTGAAACAGCAGCACCAGCGGAAACACAGCCAGCAGGTAGCGTGTCAGCAGCGCGCCGCCAAGAATTGAAAACGCAACCACATTGGTGACAAATGCAACTACGAGAATCCCGCGCGACCCGCGAGTCAGTCCCACCGGCTCCGCATCCGCGCGCACAGGCAGCAACCAAATCGCCAGCGTCAGCAATGCCGCGACCCACAAATTCATGTGTCCCGCGACATGCCAAAGCCGCTGCGACAGCGCGAATGCGATCCGCGAAGCATGCAGCGTGCCCGTGGCGTTATAGCGCAAATATTCAGGATTGCCGAAGACGAAGCCCGTCTTGCGCCAGTGGTAGACATACCAAAGCACCAGCGGCACCACGGGAATCAGCAGATAAGCCGCATGCCTGATAATTCGCCACGCGGCCGGGCGTTCCGCACGCTGACGCCAGCCCTGGAGCAACAGCCAGGCGGCGAGCGCCAGCGGAGTGACAATTGCCGTCTCCTTGCACAACGCCGCAACGCAAAAACAAGCAGCAGCTGCAGCAAACGACGGTACCTCCGCAACCAACAGCGCCAGCGCCCACAATGTAGCCGCCGCCGCAAAAATGTCAGCATGCGCCAGCGTGCTTTGCGCAAACCAAACTGGATACAGCGCCGTCAGTCCTGCCACCGCGACTGCCACAGCATGCGACGCCGCAGCCCGCGCGATCTTGTAAACCGCCAGCAGCGCCAGCGCGCTGACCGCACTCACCGCCAGCCGCGTCGTCAGCGGGTAATAGCCAAACACATGCCACCAGAACGCCAGCCACAATGAGGGTAGTGGCGGATGCGCATTCGACAAAGTAGTCTGTGGAATCAGTGTGCCAAAGCGCGCAAAATCGTATGCCGCCGGAACGTAATACCCAGCCTCATCCCAGTAATACGGTAGCCGCAGCAACGGCGCATGCAGCACGCTCACCGCCGCCCAAACCGCCGCCCAGACTCCAACAAATCCGGCCAGCGCGCGACCAAAATGCGTCGTCCGTTCCGCCACCCGCTAGTTCACCGGACCCTGCGGCCCCGTCGGCTCCAGCGCCAGCGCGCCAAACGTCCGCTCATACTGCGCCAGGTTTTGCCCCAGCACGTTCCACATCGCCTTCGCCTGCTGCGGACTCAAGTAGATTCCCTGAAAATTGCTGACTTCCACCGCGTCCGGATTGTCCTGCCGCGCCGTGCCAAACGTCAGGTGAAAATCCCACACGCTGACCCGCACCTGCACACTGTTGGCATATCCATCGCGATAATCCTCAGACTTGGTAAGCTCCAGCTTCGGCTGAGGTGGCTGCTGACTCATCTTGAAATTCCTCTCTCCGTCCGCACACAAAGCCGCACTCTGCGCGGCTCACGGGACAACTTCCCTAGTGTACTTGGGCGCGCCAAGGCCGGGCGTCATGCGGAATATTCGGCGAGCCTGACACTTTTACTAGTACTCCGTTCTCCATCCGCAGGTCTAAACTCACGCTGCATGAGAATCGCGTACAAAATAAATCTCGCAGCTGTCGCTCTCATCTGCGCGCTGTCGGTGTCAGCCTCGGCCGACTCCAAGACACAAGACAAGCAGAATTCCATCCGCGAAATGGCGCAGGACACGTTGAACCGGCTCTACGCCGCCAATCCTGACACCAAAGCAGTCCTCGCAAAGGCCGCTGGATATGCGGTTTTCAGCGACCTGGGTGTCAAGATTCTGTTTGCCGGCACAGGCAATGGCCAGGGCATCGCGGTCAATAACAAGACAAAAGCCGAGACCTTCATGAAGATGCTCCAGCTACAAGGCGGTCTCGGTATGGGCGTCAAGAAGTTCCGCGTCGTCTTTATATTCGACACACAAAGCGCACTCGACAGCTTCATCAACTCCGGCTGGCAGTTCGGCGGAGACGCCACAGCTGCGGCAAAAACCAGCACCAGCGGTGGCGCGATGGCCGGCGCAACTTCGGTGTCCGAAGGCGTCTGGATGTACGAACTCACCGACGAAGGCATCGCCGCAGAAATCAGCGTCGGGGGCACGAAATATTACAAGGACGACTCCCTGAACTAAGTGTGCCGCAACCCAAAAAATATTTGGTGCGAAAGGGGGGACTCGAACCCCCACGGTGTTACCCGCCAGATCCTAAGTCTGGTGCGTCTGCCAATTCCGCCACTCTCGCAACCTACTTATTCTAGCAATCACGCTTGAACCGTCAGGGACTGCCAACTGTCATGCAGCTTCCACGAAAACCGGAATGGCGGAGAACAGCACGACTAACCCTTCCATAAGCGTCGGGTGCGCAAGAATTGCGTCGCGCACCGCGGTGTAAGTCAAATTTCCAAGCATCGCAATCTGCACCGCACCCATAATTTCGCCGCCGTCGACGCCGAAAACTGTGAAACCGAGAATGCGGTCATCCGCACCGACAAGCGCCTTCATGAAGCCGCGCGTTTCCGACAGCGTCCGCGTGCGCAGGACTGACGCCATGGGGATTTTGAAAAGACGGTATGGCATCCCTTTGGCTCTGGCCTCCGTCTCGGTCAGCCCGACCCGTGCCAGTTCGGGGTCCGTGAACATCGCAAACGGAACCTGGCGCCCCGTGGTCACGCGGTCGCCGCCGCTGAGGTTCGCACGCAGAATGCGAAAGTCGTCGAACGCAATGTGCGTGAACTGCGGGCTGCCGGCTACTTCGCCGCTTCCCCACACGCCGTCCGCTGAAGTTTTCAGATGTTGATCGACCTTAATGTAACCGCGTTCGTCCAAATCCACACCCGCGAGTTGGAGGCCAAGGCCCTGCGTGTTCGGCGTTCGCCCCAGCGCAACCATCAGGTCGCTCGCCTGGATAGTTGTTTCCTGGTCTTGCTGCCGATATGTGAGAGTGACAGATTTGCCCGACACACCGGTGACCTTCTCCACTGTGGCGCCAAGAATCAGGTCGATGCCTTCATCGCGGAAGAGCGTTTCCAGGCCGGCCGTCACATCCGGATCTTCGCGGTGCAGCAGAGTAGCGTTGCGATCGAGAATCGAAACCTTGCTGCCGAGGCGCCGCATCGCCTGCGCAAACTCGAGCCCGATATAGCCGCCGCCCAGAATCAGCAGGTGAGAAGGCAGCTGCTCCAGTTCCAGCGCCTCGATGTGTGTCAGAGGCTTCGCATCTTCGAGTCCCGGAATTTTGTCGAGCGTGGCGTGCGTGCCGGTTCCGATGACTACATTGGTGCCGCGCAGACGGCGTGTTCCGCCCGCCTGCAAATCCACCTGGATCGTGCGCGGTGCAATGAAATATCCATGACCGAGGATGAGGTCGACGCCACTGGTTTCAAAGTTGCGGACGTGGATGTCGACGAGCCCCTTCACCATCATCCGCTTGCGGTCCGTTACCTGGCCCATGTTCACGGTGTAGCCGGAAGTTTTGATCCCGAACTCGTCGGCACGCGCGAAATAGGACGCTACCTTCGCACTGTGGATGATGTTTTTGCTCGGCAGGCAAGCGACGTTTGGGCACGAGCCGCCGATCCATCGCTGCTCCACAACGGCCACGCGCTGGCCTTGCTTTGCCAGCGTCCATGCAAGAAACTTCGACCCCTCGCCACTACCTAGAACCACCAGGTCGAACTCTTCCACAAGGTTCGCAGCACTTTCGTTCATCATCATCGTCGACTCCACATGCGAATTTGTTGGCAGAGGTTACCACTCGTTCTTCGTCTTCGCGAGGTCAATGTACAGGCGGGACCATAACGCGATTTGCAACTGCAGGGAACGACACCACGCGCGATGCATCGCGGCTACTTCCTCCGCCGGATCGCCTGCGTTGGCAAAATACGGCTTGATCGTGTCGTTCATCACCGCGACGAATCCGGCGATATCACGGAATGGAACATAGGGAGTAGATTCCACTCCGTCCGTCAGGTTCTTCTTCAGGCTGGTGTGCCTGAGGGCGATTTCCTGCTGATAATTCAGCCAGTCTTGATCGTAAGGACGCAGGCACGTATCCAGAATCCACTGCTCGAATCGCAGGTTGCTCTGCGCAAGATAATTCGGCAGCGGCTCGCCGCCCACGCTCCGCGAGTGGCGCGCAAGGTTCGGGATGCTGGCGATGATGCGGCTTCGCCAGTGTTCCACGATCTGCCGGGTCTGCCCGCTGAGCACTTCCCCCGCCCTGCGAAGGTAGCGCTCATCCCCGGCCGTGAAGCCAGCGGTCACCTTCAGCTCTTCCAACTCTTTCATCGAGACTGGCGACGTTGCCACAGCTGGCGTGCCGTAAGTGTATGCCCGCATGTCTCCGATAATTTTTGTCATCGCGATGCTCCTCCGTCCCCGTCACGCAGAGTGGATCATCGTAAACGAAGTCTCTCGCCAAGGCCATCAGCGCACTGTCATCCACTCGCAACCAAGGTGTATTCTTGGCAGCGAAGGAAACAGCGAAGCCATGGAACCAGGAGACTGCTCCCGCACCTTTCGAGAACTCGAAGTGCGACGCGCCGAATTGATGTCGGAGTTTGCCGGATGGCCGCCCAGCCGGTTGCGCTTTCGACCCGCCCCCGGCACATGGTCCGTCGTAGAAGTCCTCGATCACATCGTTAAAGCAGAGTCGGGAACTGTCGCGGACGTCCGCGCAGGTTTGCAAAATCCGCAGGCGCTGGGTGATGTTGAGCGCCCAGGAATCGCCGCTCTCGATCGCGCCCTCCGCTCGGACCAGAAATTCACGGTCCCCGCATCGGCAGCGTCGATTCATCCCGATGCGCAAACTACTTTTGCGGACGTTGCGAGCCGTTGGGAACATGCGCGCGCGCAGTTTAGGTCTCTACTCGGGACGCTGTCTCCCAAAGACACCCATTGCGGAGTCTTCCACCATCCTTCTGCCGGATGGATGACGGTCGCAGATGGGCTCGACTATTTCGCGGCGCATCTGTATCACCACGGATTTCAGTTGGCGCGCCTGCGGGAAAGTTCCGCCGCCTTGGTCACGGAAAATCCGTCCGGCGCTGTCAACGCCTCAGCCCCACGCTCGCTCCAATGATTCAGAACCGCGAGACCAGCCGCCGGCTTGGCCAGCAGCAACTGCGCGTCGCCAATGTAGTGCTCCGCAAACGCGCCTTCGCAATACGACAGGTAGTACTCCCACATCCGCTGAAAGCGCAAATCAAATCCCAGCGCGCCAACTTCTTCCAGCCGTGACATGAAGTTCAATCGCCATGCTCGAAGAGTCCGCGCATAGTGCTCGCCGATGTCTTCCATGTGCGCCAACTGCAGAGACCCAACGCGCGCGCATGACTTGATAATCGACGCCACCGAAGCCAGCTCCGCGCCCGGAAAAATGTAGCGCTTGATCCAGTCGCTCTCCCGCAAATAAGTCTTGAAATGCCGCTCGTTCATGGTGATCGTCTGCAGCAGCATCATCCCGTCGGTAGCCAGCAGCCGTTCACACGCGCCGAAGAATTCGTCGTAATGCCGATGCCCGACCGCCTCAAACATTTCAATGCTGACTAGCTTGTCGTACCGCCCGCGCAACTCGCGATAATCCTGAAAAAGCAGCTCAATCCGCCCACCCTGCGGCAGACTTTCAAACAGCGCCCGGCTATGCTCGTACTGCTCTTTGCTGATTGTCGTAGTCGTCACGCGACAGCCGTACTTGCCCGCAGCGTAAGCAGCAAAGCCGCCCCACCCCGTGCCGATTTCCAGCAGATGATCGCTGGCCTTTAAATCCAGCTTGCGGCAGATGCGGTCAAACTTGTTGCGCTGCGCCGTGTGCAGCGAGTCATCATCAGACTCAAAGCAGCCGCACGAATACGCCAGCGTCTCGTCAAGAAATAATTTGTAGAACTCGTTGCCGAGGTCATAGTGATACGCAATATTTTTGCGGCTGCCAGTCTGCGTGTTGTCATTGCGCCAATGCTGCACGCGATGCGCCACCCGCGCCAGCCCGGAGACAACGCGATTGCCCGCGTCGAGAAATTCCATGTTCCGCACGGTCGCCCGTACCAGCGCGACAAGATCGGGTGAAGACCAGTCGCCATCCATAAATGATTCGCCCAGTCCAATGTCCCCGCCAAATACGGCACGCGAAAAGAAGCGGTCGTTGTGAACAAAAAGCTGTGCGTGCAATGCGTGCTCGGGATCGCCGAAGCTGAAGACCTGCCCGCTCTGGTAAATCTCGACGTGGCAGTTACGAAACTGCGAAACACTGCGCAGGAAAATCGTCTGTGCGAATCCCATTTTCAATTTCTTCCCCCTCAATTCGCTTTCCATGACGCCCCCAGGTCGCGGCTGTTCCGCGGCGTAAATTTGTTGCCGCCCGGATGTTGCACCACCGGAACGCGTTTCAACATCAGCCGGAGCGCCTGCCAGTGAATCGCAGCAATCACCCGCGCCGTAAGAAAAGGGAAGCGTAGTATCGCGCGATGCATTTCCCGCGCCGTCCATTCGCGCCGCTCCAGCTTCATCGTCGAGTCAAACGTCAGCTCATCGCCTTCGAAATTCATGCACTCGACCACGAGCTCGTCCCCGGGCGGCGTAAACGTCCAGTCATACCGCTGCGCCATCCCGAGAAATGGCGAGACATGAAATTTCTTGTCGAACTGATAGCGCTTGCCATCGCCCGCAGCCGTTTCCAGCTCCGGAGTCAGCCAGTAATTGTGCGTCTCGGCAAAGGTGTTGCTCACCTCGGCCAACACCCGGTCCAGCCTTCCCGCCGGGTCATAACAGTAATAAAACGACACAGGATTGAAGTTGTAACCAAAAGTGCGCAAATGCGTCAGCAGGAAAATAGGCCCCGTCGGCACGGGAACGCCCTGCCGCATAGCATCCGTCGCTATTCGAGCCCGCAAAGACTTCGCTGTGTCGCCAAAATGATCCCGCTCCTGATAGCTGATGACATTGCCGCGGTTATAACTCGCCAGCGGCGACACCCGCATCAGCTCCGGCAGCCGGTCAATGTCCATCCACGCCAGAAACAGCGGATAAGAAAACTCATGCCGCCGCGTTTGCCAGCGCCGGTGCCGCAGTGTGCCCTCGTAGATGCCCGATGCCATCATCGCTACCAGCTAACTCCCAGCCGCCCGGCCACGCGAATCGCAGAATTCAGTCCGTCCTCGTGAAAGCCGTAAAACCAATACGCCCCGCAAAAATGCAGGTGGCGCGCGCCGCTGATCTCGCTCCACCGCCCCTGCGCCCGCACCGCATCCAGCGTGTACAGCGGATGAAAATACTCCATCTCGCGCAGCACTTTCGTCCGATCAATCGCCGCAGTCCTGTTCAGACTCACACAGTAGTCCTCTGGCGCGGCAATATTCTGCAGCCGATTCATGTGATACGTCAGCGTCGCCGCCCCGCGCCCCGTCGATCCACCCAGGTGGTAATTCCAGGAAGCCCGCGCGTCAGCTCGGCGCGGCAGCAGCCGCGCATCCGTATGCAGCACCGTATGACTCTTCGTCGTCCGAAATGCAGCCAGCGTCGACTGCTCTGCCGCCGTCGGAGCCTCCAACATCCCGAGAGCCTGCGGCGCATGACACGCAAACACTACTTCGTCGAACTTCTCCGCGCGCCCGTCCGCAAACCGCACCACCGGCGCATCAGCCTCATGCCCGACAGATTCGATCTCAGCGCCGGTAACAACTCGCTCGCGATAAGGCGCAGTCAGCGGAGCGATGTAACTCGAGCTCCCACCTGCCACCGAATACCACTGCGGATGCCCATTCACCGTAAGAAATCCGTGGTTGAAGAAAAATCGCAGCAAGGTCAGGACAGGGAAGCTGGCAATCTCATCAAGCGAAGTCGACCATACGGAAGAGGCCATCGGATAGAGATACAGCCGCGCCATCTCGTCGCTGAATTCATGCGTTCGCAGGTAATCGCCGAGCGTCATCTCCATCCTGTCGGTCGCCGAACCCGGGCCAGAACCGCGCGTCACAAATTCCGTGGACACGCGATTGAACCGCGCAATCTCGGCGAACAACTTGTAATGCGCCGGCCGCAATAAATTCCGTCGCCGCGCAAAAAACCCCTTCACTCCGCGACTGCTGTACTCCAACCCCGTCGCCTGGCACGACACGCCGAACGACATATCACTCTTCTGCCGCGCCACCCCCAGCTCGTGAAACAGCCGCACTAAATTCGGATATGTCCGCTCGTTGTGAACAATAAATCCGGTATCAATCGGCTGCACCCCGCGGCTCGTCGCAATGTCATGGGTATGCGTGTGTCCACCCAGCCGCTCCGCACGCTCATACAACCAGACTGTGTGCTTGCGTGACAGCAGGTACGCCGCCGCCATGCCGGAAATCCCGGCCCCAATCACCGCGATCCGGCTCATACCTCTCCGGGTGTCTGATACGGCAGACGCACCGCGCGAATATTTTTCACAATTCGCAGCGCCTGCAACGTCCGCAGCACGTAATACGTGACATCAATCTCCCACCACCGCAGCCCCTGCCGGCACGCATACATAAATTGATGGTGATTGTTGTGCCAGCCCTCGCCGAGCGTGATCAGCGCCAGCAGAAAATTGTTGCGGCTGTGGTCGGGAGTATCAAACCGCCGCGTCCCCCAGACATGCGCAATCGAGTTGATCGCGAATGTCCCGTGGAACAGCATCACGGTCGACACGACAAACGCCCACATGAAGATTGGCAGCCCGCCCAGCCACAGCGTCAACGCGCCCAGCACAATCGGCGGCACCAGGAAATATTTGTCCAGCCAGCGCAGTTCGGGGAATTTCGAAAAGTCCTGGATCAGCTTGGGATCGTACTCGTCATAATCGTTGCTCAGCACCCAGCCGACATGCGCCCACCAGAATCCGCGCTGCTCCGGGGAATGGATGTCGTCTTCTGAATCCGACGTCGAATGATGCACCCGGTGATGCGCCGCCCACCACAGCACGCCTTTCTGCGCCGAAGTCTCCGCCAGAAACGCCAGCCAGAACTGCGCCACGCGCTTCAGTTTGTAACTGCGATGGCTGAAATACCGGTGGTACCCCGCCGTCACGCCAAACATCCGCACAAGGTAAAACCCCAGCGCCCACAGCAGATAGCTCCAATGAAACGGCAGAAAAAACACCCCCAGGCACGCCAGGTGAATCGCAACAAACGGCAGCACCGCGCCCCACTGGTACGGCCCGCTCTTGGCAGCCGCCTGCGAAGCGCCGGGAATCAATTCAGATGTCGCCATGTTGGTATTGCTCCAGAAATCTCCACCCGCGCTGCATCGTTACTCCATTGACGGGCCAGTTCCTGCAATGGATTTTTCCCAAAAACAAAATTATGCGCTCGCATTTTTCGCGCTTCCTGTTGGTCTCATCAATCCACGGGATGCATCAGAACGTATCCTTAATCGGAGTCTAGCGCCGGAGCATCACCGCGGTATGTGATTCTTGCGTCTCATCAACGTTCATGTCCCAAAACGGAGACCAGAGTGAAACTGCTGTTGAAAATCCTCTTCGGTGCAATTTTTGTTTGGATGGTCTTGACGACCCTTCACGTCCAGTCCCACAAATCCATCCTGCTGTCACCGTCGGAATTCAGCTGGCAGGCCAGCCCCTGGGCCGTCGCCACGCTGTTTGACGCCTACTTCGCCTTCCTCACCTTCTTCGTCTGGGTCTGCTTCAAGGAGCGCTCCGTTGCGCTGAAATGCCTCTGGTTCGTCCTCATCATGGCACTCGGTAACATCGCCATGTCAGGTTATATCCTCCTCCAGCTCTTCAAACTTCGGCCGGACGAACCCGCCTCCGCCATCCTGACCCGCAGGACATGAAACCGACCCGCATGCGCGAATTTTTCCAGAACCGCATCATCCAGCCCATCCAACGGCTGCTCCTGCAGGGCATCACCCCGCAGAAGATTGCGCTGACCATCGCGCTGGGCATCGTCCTCGGCGTCTTCCCCGTCATGGGTACCACCAGCCTGCTCTGCGCCGCCGTCGCCATCGCACTGCGCCTCAACCTGCCCGCCATCCAGGCCGTCAACTATGTCATGTATCCGCTGCAGCTGCTGCTGATCGTCCCCTTCATCCGCGCCGGGGAATTCATCCTCCGCGCCCAACGCACCACCCTGACGCTGAAGCAGATGATCGCGCTCCTCCACGACGGCTTCCTCCCGGCCATGCACACGCTCTGGATCCTCGCCGTGCAGGGAATCTTTGCATGGCTGCTCATCGCCCCCGCCGCCATCGCACTCCTCTACTTCGTCTCGCTCTCCATCACCCGCCGCGCTGCCAGCATGGCCGCCGCCCGCCAATCGCAATCGGTGCAGACATGAACCCCGCTCTCCACGCCGCCCTGATCCTCGCCGCCATCGGCGCCGCCATCCTCGTCGTCATGATGTTCGCGCTCTGGCTGCTCCACCTCCGCCTGCGCAACGCCGGCTACGTCGACATCGGCTGGGCCTACGGCCTCGGCATCCTCGCAGTCTTCTACGCGTGGACTGCGCCAATGTGGACCGTCAGCGGCAGCCCGATCCGCCGTTGGACGTTAGCCGCGATGGTCGTCATCTGGTCCGTCCGCCTCGGCACGCACCTGCTGCTGCGCATCGTCGGACATCCCGAAGAGGGCCGCTATGTGCAACTCCGCAAGCAGTGGGGAAAATCCGCACCGTGGAAATTCCTACCCTTCTTCGAAGCCCAGGCAATCCTCGATGTCCTGCTGTCGCTGCCATTCCTGCTCGTTGTCGTTGACCCGGCAAGCGAAGCACTCGGACTCTGGCAATTTATCGGCATCGCCATATGGCTCATCGCGGTAGCGGGCGAAGCCGTCGCTGACGCCCAGCTCGCGAGCTTCAAGAAAACAGCCAAGCCCGGCCAAGTATGCCGCACCGGCTTGTGGAACTATTCGCGCCACCCCAATTACTTCTTCGAGTGGCTCGTCTGGACAGGCTGGGCAATCTTCGCCGTCACCGCGCCATGGGGCTGGCTCGCATTCCTCTCGCCGGCCCTGATGCTGCTGTTTCTCTTTCGCGTCACTGGAATCCCGGCCACCGAAGCGCAATCGCTCCGCAGCAAAGGCGACGCCTATCGCGCCTACCAGCGCACCACCAGCGCCTTCTTCCCGTGGCCGCATAGAAAGGTTAAGCACGCATGAGCGCCGCACAGCAGCTGCATCCGCCCATCGCAAATCTCAACGCCTCCGCCGTCGATCGAACCACGCGCCTCATGGAGCGCGATCTTCTGCCCGACGCAGTCATCCGCCTCGGCATCCGTCGCCTCCTCGGCCAACGCCTGCGCGAGGAAAAAGCTGGCGGCATCGACCAGCAAAGCGAGCGCCGCCGCGCTTTGATCCAAATGTTGAAGACCAGCCCCATCGCTGTGTCCACGCAGGAAGCCAACGCTCAGCACTACGAAGTCCCCGCGCGCTTTTTTCAACACGCCTTGGGCAAGCGCCTCAAATACAGCTCTGGATATTGGCCCGCTGGCTGTCAGTCACTCGACCAGTCCGAAGAAGCGATGCTGGCACTCACCATCGACCGCGCCCAGATTCAGGACGGCCAATCCATCCTGGAGCTGGGCTGCGGCTGGGGCTCGCTCACCTTATATATGGCCGAGAAATTTCCCAACAGCGCCATCACCGCCGTCTCGAACTCCGCCTCGCAGCGCGAATTCATCACCGCGCAGCTCGCTCGCATGGGCCGAGACAATGTCCGCGGCAATGTCCGTATCGTCACCGGCGACATGAATGTCTTCACCGGCCCCGCCACACCAGTCGACCGCGTCGTTTCCGTAGAAATGTTTGAGCACATGCGCAACTACCAGCAGCTGCTCGCCCGGGTCGCCTCGTGGATGAAGCCCGACGCGCGCCTCTTCGTCCACATCTTCACCCACCGCATGTTTTCCTACCCATTCGACGTCCGCGACGCCAGCGACTGGATGGCGCGCTTCTTTTTCACTGGCGGTATCATGCCCGCCGATGATCTCCTGCTCAACTTCCAGCAGGACGTCACCGTCGCCGACCACTGGCTTGAATCAGGCGTCCATTATCAGAAGACCGCCCGCGCTTGGCTCCGCAACACCGACGCCCACCGCGACGAAGTCCTGCAGCTCTTCACCGAAACCTACGCCGCGAACCTGCCGCCAGAAAAGCAGCGTGCCGAAGCCATCAAATGGCTCGTCCGCTGGCGCGTCTTCTTCATGGCCTGCGAGGAACTCTGGGGCTACCGCAGTGGCGAGGAATGGGGCGTCTCTCACTACCTGTTCCGCAAAAAATAATTATCCGGTTACGCCGTCGTATGGTGATCCGCCCACGCCATGCGCAACTTTTCCGCTGCGTCCGCGGCCTTCACTCTGGCGCGGCGCTCCGCGTGACTGTTGACCACCAGTGTCCAGGTTGCGACACCCACAAGAAGACCAAACACCAAGGGACGATTCATCTGAAAAACTCCTCCGGGAACTGCTTTGTGATGCCGGAAGACTTCTGCGAGATGTCGTCCCTTTTTCTGACCGGTCGTTACTTTCCGGCCGCCTCCGACACAGCCTCGCCCAGCAGCGCATGTCCGCGTTGCCAATAGGTTTGAATTTCCGCGAACCGCGTTTTCGCCGCATCCGAATCAGGATCCACTCCCATCCGCCTGGCAATGCGTTTCGCCTGCTCTGGTGTCACGTCGGTGGATGTTGCCTCCACCGCCGCCTGTGCCTTCAGCACCACGTCGTGAAAATGCTTCAGCTCATCTCCCGCAAGCTCCGGATGATACGTCAACCGGTTGCCGGACTGCATCGCATCCGTCAGGTCATCGGGCGACCAGCCCAGCGGCCACGTTTGATTCAGCGCGTCATAGCTCGCCCGCAAACGCGTCATCGCCCCGGCAAAGCCGGCCAACTCACTGCGCCGCGCCGCCAGCTCCGGTGACACCTTGACGCGAATCTCTACCGGCTTGCTCGTGGCAAAGCGTTCCGTCTGCACGATCGTCGCCAGCTGATTGCCGTCGTAGCGCCACCCGATTGTCCCTTCCTGCCGGCTGTACTTCAGCGCCTTGCCATTCACCGTCACGCTCGCCGGCGGCCAGTTTCCCGGCAGCTGCAACTGATACGCCCGCGCTGTCAGCATGCCCTTGTACGAGCCCTTCGCCGGATCGATCCGCACCACCAGCTCCGCGCCCTTGTGCTCGGCGTGCAATCCAGTCGTCACAAAT
>Ga0302324_100016523_pt1 | contig 14699 bp, 12 predicted proteins | sample Palsa_T0_1_FD_201949 | JGI IMG/M metagenome (GOLD analysis project Ga0302324, IMG submission 201949) | Peat permafrost microbial communities from Stordalen Mire near Abisko, Sweden - Palsa_T0_1 | ecosystem: Environmental > Terrestrial > Soil > Palsa > Peat permafrost | place: Sweden: Abisko...
CGCTGACCTCCCTGGGCGTGAATTTCGACCAGGTCCGCGAGACGGAGGTCGACATGGGCCTCGGCAACGGCGGCCTTGGCCGGCTTGCCGCCTGCTTCCTCGATTCCCTGGCCACCCTCGATTACCCCGCCCTGGGCTACGGCATCCATTACGAGTTCGGCCTCTTTCAGCAGGAAATCGTGAACGGCTGCCAGGTGGAGCACCCCGACCGCTGGATGATCTTCGGCAACCCGTGGGAGATCATCAGGGCCGACTACACCCAGGAGGTGAAGCTCTACGGGAAGGTCATCAACGCCTTTGACGACCACGGCAACTCGAGGCCGAAGTGGATCGAGACGAGGACCGTGCTCGGCGTCCCGCACGACATCCCCTGCGCCGGATTCGGGACAAAGACCGTCAACCTCCTGCGCCTGTGGGCCTCCCGCTCCTCCGATGACTTTGACCTCGCGGCGTTCAACTCGGGGGGGTACGTCGAGGCCGTCCGCGAGAAGGCGATCGGCGAGACCGTCTCAAAGGTCCTCTATCCGAATGACAAGACCGAGAACGGCAAGGAGCTGCGTCTCGTGCAGCAGTACTTCTTCGTCTCCTGCTCGGTCCGCGACATCATTCGCAGGCACTTCCGGACGGCGGGGAATTCCTGGAAGAATTTCCCCGACAAGGTCGCCATCCAGCTCAATGACACCCACCCGGCGATCTCCGTCGTGGAGATCATGCGCATCCTGCTCGACGAGCACGACATGCAGTGGGACCCCGCCTTCGACATCACCACCCGGACGCTGGCCTACACCAACCACACGCTGATGCCCGAGGCCCTCGAGAAATGGGGCGTTCCCCTCTTCGAGCGCGTGCTGCCGCGCCACCTGCAGATCATCTTCGACATCAACCTCCACGTGCTGGCCCTCTGCGAGGCGAAGTGGCCGGGCGACAACGGGAAGAAGCGCGCGTGCTCCCTCATCGAGGAAAACGGCCAGAAGATGGTGCGGATGGCCCACCTGGCTGTCGTGGGCACCCACGCCGTGAACGGGGTGGCGGCGCTGCACACGGCCCTGCTGCGCAAGAACCTCTTCCCCGAGTTCGACGCCCTCTACCCGGGAAAATTCCAGAACAAGACCAACGGCATCACGCCCCGGCGCTGGCTCCTCGAGTGCAACCCCCGGCTCGCCGCGCTGGCGACCCGCACCCTGGGCGACGCGGGGTGGGCGCGCGACCTCGATCGCCTGCGCGGCCTCGAAAAGTGCGCCGACGACGCCGGCTTCCGGCGCGAGTTCATGGAGATCAAGCGCGCGAACAAGGTGGACCTCGCCCAGGTGATCAAGGACGAGTGCGGGATCACGGTGTCGCCGGACGCCATCTTTGACGCGCAGATCAAGCGCCTCCATGAGTACAAGCGCCAGCACCTGAACCTGCTCCACATCCTCGCCCTCTACCGCCGCATTCTCCAGAACCCGTCGCTCGACATCGAGCCCCGCGTGTTCATCTTCGCCGCAAAGGCCGCCCCCGGCTACGACGTGGCGAAGAACCTCATCCGGGCGATCAACGTCATCGGCGTGCGCATCAATGCCGACTCCCGGACGCAGGACAAGATCAAGGTGGCCTTCCTGCCGAACTACAGGGTCTCGCTCGCGGAGAAGATCATTCCGGCGGCGGACGTCTCGGAGCAGATCTCGACCGCCGGAAAGGAGGCGTCGGGCACCGGAAACATGAAGCTCGCGCTCAACGGGGCCCTCACGATCGGGACGCTCGACGGCGCGAACGTCGAGATCCGCGAGGAGGTGGGGGACGAGAACATCTTCATCTTCGGGATGACCGAGGAGGAGGTCGAGGCGCGGCGCGCGAAGGGCTACAATCCCTGGGACATCCACCGCGACGACGAGGAGGTCCGCGCCGTTGTCGACTGGCTGGGAAGCGACTACTGGACGCCGGGGGAGCACGGCGCCTTCGGGCCGGTCCACGACACGCTCCTGCAGGGGGGCGACCCCTACATGGTCCTGGCCGACTTCAGGGCCTACAGCGACTGCCAGGCCAGGGTCGACACGGCGTTCCGCGACCGCGATGGGTGGGCCCGGAAGGCGATATTGAACACGGCGCGGGTCGGCAAATTCTCCAGCGACAGGACGATCCGAGAGTACGCCGATGAGATCTGGAGCCTGAGCCCGGTGCCCATCCCGTGAAGATGCCCCGAATCCAGCTGGTGCTGGCGCTCTCGGCCCTGACGTCCGCGGCTTCCGCGGCCGACTTCTCGCCGGCGATCATCTACGACTTCGGCGGGAAATTCGACCAGTCGTTCAACCAGTCCGCGAGCGTCGGCGTTGAGCGCTTCAAGAAGGAGACGGGCATCGCCGTCCGGGAGTTCGAGATCCAGAACGCTTCGCAGCGCGAGCAGATCATGAGGCAGTTCGCCCATCGCGGGGCGAGCATCATCGTCGGCGTGGGATTCACCCAGGCGTCGGCCGTGGAGACGGTCGCAAAGGAATTTCCGGCGGTGAAATTCGCCGTGATCGACGGCACGGTCGACCTGCCGAACGTGGAATCGATCAACTTCAGGGAGCAGGAATCGTCGTTCCTTTGCGGCATGGCGGCGGCGATGGCCTCAAAGACGGGCAAGGTCGGCTTCGTGGGCGGCATGGACATCCCCCTCATTCGCAAGTTCGCGCTCGGCTACCGCGCGGGCGTGGCCTACGTGGACCCCAAGGTCGAGGTGATCGAGAACATGACGGGCTCGACGCCGGCGGCCTGGACCAACCCCACCGCGGGCTCCGAGCTGGCCCAGAGCCAGTTCGGGCGGGGCGCCGACGTGGTGTTCCACGCGGCCGGCGCGACGGGAAAGGGCGTCATGCAGGCCGCCGCCGACGCGGGGCTCCTGAGCATCGGATGCGACAGCAACCAGGACTACCTTCATCCGGGGAGCGTCCTCACATCCGCGCTGAAGCGCGTCGACGTCGCTGTCTACACCGTCTTCACGGAGGCGAAGAGCGGGACCTGGAAGGGGGGGCCCGAGGTGCTCGGCCTGGCGGAGCAGGGCGTCGATTATTCGCTGGACGAGTACAACCGGAAGCTGGTGACTCCGGACATGGAGAAGCGGCTTAACCAGGCCAAGGCCGACATCATCGCCGGCAGGATCTCGGTCCCCGAATACAAGGCGCCCTAGCAACATGGCGGATCCGGAGACCCCAGCGCTCCAGGCTCCCGGTGGACCCCAAGGGCCCGCGCTCGAGCTTGTCGGCATCGACAAGCGCTTCGGCCCGGTTCACGCGAACCGGTCCGTTTCCCTCAGGGTCTCCCGCGGGTCGATCCACGGGCTCATCGGGGAAAACGGCGCGGGCAAGTCGACCCTGATGAACATCGTCTACGGCTTCCACCGCGCCGACAGCGGCGAGATACGCGTGAACGGCCGACGTGTGGAAATCGCCCGTCCCCGCGACTCGATCGGGGCCGGCATCGGCATGGTGCACCAGCATTTCATGCTCGTCGAGCGGTTCACGGTCCTCGAGAACGTCCTCCTCGGCGCGGAAGGGGGCCGCATGCTCGGGAAGGGGCTCGGCGAGGCCCGCGCGGGGCTGGAGCGCCTGGGGCGGGACTACGGCCTCGAGGTGCCGCTGGACGCCGAAACGGGGCACCTTCCGGTCGGGATGCAGCAGAGGGTCGAGATCCTCAAGGCCCTCCATCACCGGGCTGAGATCCTGATACTCGACGAGCCGACGGCCGTCCTCACTCCCGCCGAGGCCGACCAGCTTTTCCGGATGCTCGCCCGGCTGCGCGACCAGGGCAAGACCGTCATCCTCGTGACCCACAAGCTGCGGGAGATCATGGCGATCACGGACCGCGTGACCGTGATGAGGCAGGGTGCTGTGGTCCACGAGACCGCGACCCGCGACACCTCCGCGAAGGCCCTCGCCGAGCAGATGGTGGGCCGCTCGGTGCTCCTCAGGGTGGAGAAGGGGCCGGCCAAGCCCGGCGCCGTGCTCCTCGAAGTGAGGGATCTGGAGGTCAGGGACAGGCTCGGGGTTGCGCGCGTCAAGGGGGCGACATTCGCGCTCAGGGCCGGAGAGATCGTCGGAATCGCCGGGGTCTCGGGAAACGGACAGTCCGAACTGATCGAGGCCCTGGCCGGGATCCGGCCGGCGGCATCCGGCTCGATTTTACTCGGCGGGCACGACCTCGCGCCCGCCGGCTCCGGGCGCGGCGACCGGCGGTCCCAGGGCATCGCGCACGTGCCGGAGGACCGGCTGAGGATGGGCGTTGTCGCGAGCTTCTCGGCCGAGGACAACGCGATCCTCGGCTACCATGCGCGGCCCCAGTTCGCCCGGAGCGGTTTCCTGAGGCGGCAGGCGATCCGCAGCGACTGCGAGGGCAAGATGGCCTCATATGATGTCCGGCCGCCGAGTCCCGGACTGCGGATCACGGCCTTTTCGGGCGGCAACCAGCAGAAGCTGGTCCTTTCCCGCGAGATCGACTGCAACCCCTCGCTGCTCATCGTCGGCCAGCCCACCCGCGGCGTCGACATAGGCGCGATTGAGTTCATCCACGGCCGGATCGTCGCGCTCCGGGACGCCGGAAAGGCGGTCCTTGTCGTGTCGGTGGAACTGGACGAGATCATGGGCCTCTCCGACAGGATCCTCGTCATGGCGGGCGGGGAAATCGTGGGTGAGATCGCAGGCGCCGATGCGACGGAGGAGGCGCTCGGGCTCCTGATGGCGGGGGTGGGGGCGGACCCCGTCAAATGAACCCGGCCGCGAAGCTTCCCCGCTGGGCCGAATACGGATTGCTGCCCTTGATCAACCTGTGCGCCGCGCTGCTGATTTCGGGCGCGATCATCCGGCTCATCGGCGAGAGCCCGTGGGCCGCCCTCAAGCTCATGGTTTCGGGCGCATTCGGGGCCCAGGACTCGATCGGCTACACGCTCTTCTATGCGACCGACTTTGTCTTCACCGGCCTCGCGGTCGCGGTCGCCTTCCACGCCGGCCTCTTCAACATCGGCGGCGAGGGCCAGGCCTACATCGGCGGCCTCGGCGTCGGGCTTGTCGGCCTGGCGTTCGGCTCCTGGTCCCCCTGGATCGTGATCCCGCTCGGGGTGCTCTCGGGTTGCGCATTCGGGGCCGCCTGGGCGTTCGTGCCCGGATGGCTCCAGGCGCGCAGGGGCAGCCACATCGTCATCACGACGATCATGGCGAACTTCATCGCGTCGGCGCTCATGACCTACCTCTTGGTCAATGTCCTCATCAAGCCCGGCCAGCAGTCGCCCGAGACCCGGGAGTTCGGGCCGGGCGCGGCGATGCCGGCGGTCCACGACGTCCTCGCGAGGATGGGAATCGAGTTCGCGCCGTCCCCCTTCAACCTGGCGTCCCTCCTCGCCCTCGCCGCCTGCCTTTTCGTCTGGGCGTTCATCTGGCGGACGCGATGGGGGTACGCGCTGCGCGTCGTGGGCCAGAACCCGCAGGCCGCCGTCTATGCCGGGATTTCGCCCGGGCGGACGATCCTCGTCGCGATGGTCCTCTCCGGCGGCCTGGCCGGCTGCCTCGGCGTGAACGAGCTGATGGGCTCGCAGCACCGCATGCTGCTCGATTTCCCGGGCGGCGCGGGCTTTGTCGGAATCGCGGTCGCCCTCATGGGCCGCAATCACCCGCTGGGGATCCTCGCCGCCTCGCTCCTTTTCGGCGCGCTCTACCAGGGGGGCTCGCAGCTCTCTTTCGACATGCCGCATGTCAACCGCGACATGGTGATCCTGATCCAGGGCCTCGTGATCCTGTTCTGCGGGGCGCTTGAGAATGTCTTTCGCGCGCCGCTGGCCGCGATTCTCGGGACCGCGGGGCGCCGCCCCGCATAGATGGACGCGTACAGGGAAATCATCCTCCTCTTGGCGGCCACGATCCGGGTGGCCACGCCCCTCGTTCTCGCCGCGATCGCGGGCATGTATTCGGAGCGGTCGGGCGTGATCGACCTCGCTCTGGAGGGCAAGATGCTCGCCGCGGCGTTCGCCTCGGCGGCCGTCGCCGCGACGACAGGTTCCGCGTGGCTCGGCCTCGGCGCGGGCATCGCCGCCGCCGGGGCCCTCGCCCTCGTCATCGCGTTCGCCTGCGTGACGCACCGGGGCAACCAGGTGGTCGCGGCGATGGCCGTCAACATCATGGTGGCCGGACTTGCGCCGGCGCTCGCGCTCGCCTGGTTCGACCAGGGCGGCCAGACGCCGCAGCTCGACGGCCCGGGCCAGCGGTTCCTCGGCCTCGTGTGGCCGTGGTCACAGGCCGCGCGCCGCCATCCGATCCCGGGCCTCGCCTATGCCGAGCTGCTGAGCGGCCACAATATCATCGTCTACTTCGCGGCCGCGCTCGTGCCCGCGAGCGCGTGGGCGCTCTACAGGACGCGCTTCGGCCTGCGGCTCCGCGCGGTCGGTGAGAATCCGCTCGCCGTGGACACCGCCGGGATCTCCGTCAACCTCCTGCGCTACCAGGCGTCGATGATTTCCGGAGTCCTCTGCGGCGTCGCGGGGACCTACATCGCCACGGCCGCCAGCGCGGGATTCGTGCGGGACATGACGGCGGGGAAGGGCTACCTGGCGCTTGCGGCGCTGATCTTCGGCAAGTGGAGGCCCTACCCGACACTCGCGGCCTGCCTCCTCTTCGCCTTCGCCGACGCCGGGGCGGCGAGGCTCCAGGGCGTTTCCCTTCCCGGCGTGGGCATCGTGCCCGTGCAGTTTATCATCGCCCTTCCCTATATCCTGACTGTCCTTCTCCTCGCAGGATTCGTCGGCTCGTCGGTGGCACCGAAGGCCATAGGCGTGCCCTACTCGAAGGAGAAATGACCCCATGACATTTGATGAGCGACTGGAAAGGCACCTCGGCTGTCAGCCCGACACCGCGGCGGCGGCCTTCATTGCGTCGAGCGCCACCCTGGTGGGCGACGTTGTCCTCGGTCCCGACAGCAGCGTGTTCTACGGCGCCGTGCTCCGCGGCGACATCAACCAGATCCGGGTCGGGGAGGGCACGAACATCCAGGATAACGCGGTCGTGCACCTCGCCCACGACCTCGGCGTGCAGATCGGCGCCTGGTGCACGATAGGGCACGGCGCGATCCTCCACGCGTGCACCATTGGCGACGAGTGCCTGATCGGGATGGGGGCCACGATCCTGGACCGGGCGGTGATCGGCGCGCGGTGCCTCATCGGGGCCAACTCGCTCGTGCCGCAGCGTTTCGAATGCCCGCCCGGCTCGCTCGTCTTCGGTTCGCCCGCGCAGATCATCCGGACACTGTCGGCCTCGGAGCAGGAGGACCTCCGTTACCCGGCCGTGAAATACGTCGGGGTGGCGAAGGCCCACGCCGCCCGCCAGATGGCCTACCGCTCCAGCACGAAAAACGTGTAGCGGAAGTTCTCGTCCGAACTGTCCCGCCGCGACACCTCGCGCCACTCCAGGTGGCGCCACTCGGGGAAATGGCGGTCCCCCTCCACGTCCGCATGGACAAGGGTCAGGTGCAGGCGCATCGGCCGGTCAAGGGCAAGGACCTCGGCGAAGATCCTCTCGCCGCCGTTGACGTAGATCTCCCCGGGCATCGTCTCGGCGGCCTCGAGCGCCTCGGGCACCGAGCCGGCGACCTGCACGCCCTCCCGGGCGAGGGCCCGGTCGCCCGTGACCACGATCAGGCGCCGCCCGTCCTCGCGCGCCCGGGGCCAAGTCTGGTAGCAGATCCTCCCGAGGACAATCGTCTTTCCCGCGGTCTCCTCATGGAAAAGCCGCAGATCCTCGGGAATGCGCCAGGGAAGCCGGTTCCTGCGCCCCATCACCCGGTTCTCGGCGCAGGCCACCATCAGGTTGATCATCTTCGGCATCGCCCCAGTCCATGGAGCAACGGGGTCCATATTCCAAGCTCCGGGAGGCCCGTTGCCACTTGTCACGCCGGCCGCCTGTCCCCAAGGATCGGCCCATGAAAATCGGAGTCCCGAAGGAGATCAAGATCGGGGAAACGCGCGTATCGATGACGCCGAGCCTTTGCCGCCGGTGCGTTTCCCTGGGAGCCAAGGTGGTCGTCCAGAAATCGGCGGGCCTGAGCGCCGGTTTCACCGATGCGGAGTACAGGGCCGCAGGCGCCGCGCTCGCCGCCGACGCCGCCGCGGTCTGGAAGTCCGCCGACATGGTCCTCAAGGTCAAGGAGCCCCTGAGCTCGGAGTACGACCTCCTGCAGGACGGGCAGGCCCTGTTCACCTACCTCCACCTCGCCGCGGGGCCGGCCCTCGCGAGGGTTCTCCTGAAGAAGAACATCCTGGGGATCGCCTACGAGACCGTGGAGGGAATCGACGGGGCGTTCCCGCTCCTCAAGCCCATGTCCCAGATCGCCGGCAGGCTGGCGATCCAGGTGGGCGCCTATTTCCTACAGTCGCAGCACGGGGGCTCGGGCGTGCTTCTGGGCGGCATACCGGGGACGCTCCCGGGCCACGTCGTCGTTGTCGGGGCCGGAAATTCCGGGGCGCACGCCGTGCAGATGGCCGCGGGCATGGGGGCGCGCGTCACGGTCCTCGACCTCGACACGCGCAAGCTCGAGTCGCTCGACTCGGAGTACCGGGGGCGCGTCGTCACGCTGATGTCCAACCTCGCCAACCTCGAGAGCTGCGTCGCGGACGCCGACCTGCTCATCGGCGCCGTGCTCATCCCCGCCGCGAAGGCCCCCATCGTGGTCACCAACGAGATGGTGTCCCGGATGAGGCCCGGAAGCGTCATCGTGGACATCGCGATCGACCAGGGCGGCTGCATCGAGAGCATCCGGCCGACCTCCCACAAGGAGCCGGTCTACAAGCAGCACGGCGTCATTCACTACGCGGTGCCCAACATGCCCGCTCTCGTCGGGCGCACGTCCACCCAGGGCCTCACCCAGGCGACGGAACCCTACGTGGCCCTGATCGTCCAGAAAGGAGTCGAGGCCGCGCTCGCCGGGCACAAGGGCCTCGCGCGCGGCGTGAACACCCGCGCCGGGGAGATCACCTACGACGCCGTCGCGAAGGCCCTGGGCTATGCCTAGGCCGCCGGGACGATCGTGATGCTTTCGAGCGCGACAGGGGCGACGGGGGTGCTCTTCTCCGGGCCCGCCGTGGGAACGTTCGCGATCCTGTCGAGGACATCCTCGCCGGACACCAGCTCGCCAAAAGCCGTGTACTGGCGGTCCAGGAACCGCGCCTCGCCGTGGCAGATGAAGAACTGGCTGCCCGCCGAGTCCGGGCTTGAGGAGCGCGCCATCGAGAGGACGCCGCGGACGTGGGGCTTCGCGTTGAACTCGGCCTTGATCATGTAGCCGGGCCCGCCCGTCCCCGGCATCCCCTTCTGGCCGGCCTTGGTGTTGGGGCAGCCCCCCTGCACCATGAATCCCTTGATGATTCGGTGGAACGCCGTTCCGTCGTAGAATCCGGCCCGGGCGAGCTTCTTGAAGTTCTCGACCGTTTTGGGGGCGACGTCCGGCCAGAAGGCCACCGTCATTTCACCGTAGGACGTCTTGATGACGGCCTGTTCGCTGGGGGTTGGGTTTGGGCTCATTGGAAATTGGCGTCGATCAGCTCGCAGAAATAATGGATCAGGAAGAGGTGGGACTCCTGGGCCGCGGCCCCCCGGTTGCCGGGCACGATGAGGTCGCATGTCGCGAGGCCCTTCGCCTTGCCGCCGCCCCGGCCGAGGAAGGTCACCGACTTGATCCCGAGGCGATTCGCCTCCTGGAGGGCGGCGACGATGTTGGGCGAGTTCCCGCTCGAGGTGATCGCCACGACGAGGTCGCCGGGCTTCGCGAGCCCCGCGACCTGCCGGGCGAAGACCTGCTCGAAGCCGAAGTCGTTCCCGATGCAGGACAACAGGGAGCCGTCCGAGGACAGGGCCACGGCGGGAAGCGACCGGCGGTTCGCGGCGTAGCGGCCGACCAGCTCGGTCGAGAAATGCGCCGCCTCGGCCGCGCTGCCGCCGTTGCCGCAGATGAGGAGCTTGCCGCCGCCCTGGAGGGTGCCGGTGATCAGCGCCGCCGCCGCGTCGATGGCTGGACGGATCTCCTCGAGCGATTGCAGCGTGCGGACGGTTTCCGCGAGCGATTTCTCAAACGTCATGGCGCCATCAAAGTGGGCTCCGGACTTGCCCGCGACAGAATTTTTCGACGTTTTGGAGCGATTCCCAACCCCGACGCAAAGGCACCCGCACGCCCATGCTGATACGCAGGCTCATCCTGAGGGACTTCCGCAATGTCCGCGCCGCGGAGCTTTCCCTTGAGGGCGGGCGCCAGTTCCTCGCCGGCGCGAACGGACAGGGCAAGTCGAACGTGCTCGAGGCGGCGGCCTTCCTCACGGCGCTGCGCTCGTTCAGGGCCGCGGACGCCCGGCACCTCATCAGGCACGAGGGCCCCGAGGCGGGCATCGGCTTCGTCGTCGAGCGCGAGGACAAGGGTCCCGAGCGGGTGGCCATCAAGATCCGGCGCGACGGGAAGGAGCTCTGGTATGATGAACGCAGGGTGACCCGGCTCGCGGGCCATGTCGGAAAGTTCCCGACGGTCGTCTTCTCGTCGCAGGACCTGCAGCTCCTGCGGGGGTCCCCGGGGCCGCGGCGACGCTGGATGGACCTCACGCTTGCCGCCATGGACGCCGGATACCTGGGCGCCCTGCAGGCCTACGGCCGCGCCCTGGACGGAAGGAACGCCCTCCTGAAGAGGCCGGGAGCCGCCAGGGAACTGACGGCATTCGACCGGACGCTGGCGCCCGCGGGAGCGGCCATCGTGGCCCTGCGCGCCTCGCACCTCGCGGAGCTCGCCTCCGAGACCGCCGCGGCCTACGGCCGCCTGGGCGGGGGCTCGGAGGCGGCCACGTTCCATTATGAATCGGCGCTCCTCGGGATCGACGCCGAGGGCCTCATGGGCCTCCTGGAATCGGGGCGGGCGCGGGACCTCCAGATGGGGACGACGCTCGTCGGCCCGCACCGCGACGACCTCCGGTTTGAGGTGGGCGGCTCGAGCGCCAGGGATTACGCCTCGGAGGGCCAGCAGCGCTCCCTCACGCTGGCGCTGCGGCTCGCCCAGGCCGCCTGGTTTCACGCGCGCAGCCGCGTCAGGCCCGTCCTCCTCGCCGACGACGTGCTCGGCGAGCTCGACCCCGGACGGCGCGAGCGGTTCTGGGCCGCCATCGACCCCCGGTCCCAGGTCATCGCAACCGGAACGAGCCTTCCCGGCGCGGGGCTCGGCGCCTGGCAGACATTCACGGTTGCCGGCGGCGTGGTTTCGGCCGAGGCTGGCGGCATGGGGGCTGCCGATTGAATTTCCACGCCTGGGAGTGGTTTCTCGCGGTGACCGGGGCGCTTCTGGTCGGCGTCGCAAAGACGGGGATCACCGGGCTCAGCCTCCTCTTCGTCTCGATCTTCGCGTCGATCATGCCCGCACGGCGGTCGACCGGCGTCGTCCTGCCGCTCCTCATCCTCGGCGACATCGTCGCGGTCCTGACGTACCGCAGGCACGCCCAATGGGGCCACGTCTGGCGGCTCTTCCCCTGGGCGGCCGCCGGCGTGATCGTCGGCGCGCTCGCCATCGGGCACATGGGCGAGCGCGAGACCCGCGTCGCGATCGGGGTGATCGTCGTCTCCCTTTCGGTCCTGCACCTGGCGCGCCGCGCGCATCCCGGGGACCCGCAGGGGGAGGGCGCGCGGTGGTTCGCCCCGCTGATAGGAATGCTGGCCGGATTCACGACAATAGTCTCCAATGCCGCCGGTCCCCTCATGGTCATCTATCTGCTCGCGATGCGCCTTCCCAAGATGGAGTACATGGGCACCGGGGCCGTCTTTTTCCTCATGCTCAACCTGTTCAAGGCGCCGTTCATGGTCTGGCTCGGCCTCATCACGCCGGCGAGCCTCCTGCTCAACGCGTGGCTCGCCCCCGCCGTCATCGCCGGCGCGCTGATCGGCAGGTGGCTTCTCGGCCGGATCAACCAGCGCGCCTTTGAAAACATCGCCCTGGCGCTCACCTTGGCCGCGGGCGCGAGGATGCTCCTCTGACGGCGGGGCACTGAACGGTCATGGCGAGGTTGACCTCAAGGCAGATGTGGACGGCCAAGCTGGCGGGCAAGCCCGCGCCCGCGAGGGCCCGGCGCCCCGGCGGGGCGCCCCCGGGCGAACCGCGCCTGAAGCAGGCGTTTGTCGGGCTCGTCCTCGGCATCGATCCCTCGCTGCGGGGCACCGGGCTCGCCCTTCTGGACTTCCGCAATGGCCGCACGCCGGTCATGCTGCGGTGCGCGACGGTGCGGGTTCCTGCGGGCCGGACCCTCGCGTTCGCGCTGGCCTCGATCCACCGCGCGGTCTCGGACTTCCTCGCCGCGTCGCCCGGGGTCCGCCATGTCGCGCTCGAGCAGACCATCTACGTCCAGAATTTCCAGACGGCGCAGATCCTCGGGGCGGCCCGGGGCGCCGCGATCGCGGCCGCCGCGCTCCAGGGGCTCCCCGTCTTCGAATACCCGCCGCTGCGGGTCAAGCAGGCCGTCGCCGGGACCGGCAGGGCGAGCAAGGAGCAGCTGGCGCGCACGGTGATGGCGCTCCTGGGTCACGGCCGGGTCCTCGCGCTCGACGAGGCGGACGCGGCGGGCGTCGCGCTCTGCCACGCGTTCTCGTGGCAGCCCTGAGGGCGGGCCCCTCAGCCGAGGACGGCCTTGAGCACCTTGCCCAGCTCGCTCACGCGGTAGGGCTTGGTCAGGTAGCCGCAGAAGCCCATGTCGAGGTATTGGCGGGCGATCTCGTCGTTGTCGTAGCCGCTCGACACGATCGCCCGCACGTCGGGATCGAGCTGGCGCAGCACGTTGAAGGTTTCCTCCCCGCCCATTCCGCCGATGACCGTGATGTCCATGATCACGGCGTCATACGGCCGCCCGATGTTGAGGTAGCGCGTGTAGAGCGCGATCACATCCTCGCCGTTCTTCGCGATGTCGAACTTGTAGTCGAGGCTCTCGAGCATCGCGCCGGTCAGGCTGCAGATATGGTCGTCGTCATCCATGAACAGCACCCGGCCGGTCCCGAATCGCAGCGACGGCGCGGGCCTGGCCTGGACGTCCGCGGGCTGGTCAGCCCGGGGAAGGAAGACGCTGAACACGGTGCCCTCGCCGACGGTCGACTGCAATCCGATCTCGCCGCCGAGCTTGCGGACGATCGTGAGCACCGTGGCCAGGCCGAGCCCGCTCCCGTGCTTCTTTGTCGTGAAGAAGGGGTCCCAGATCTTCTCGATGTGCTCGGGCTTGATCCCGCAGCCGTTGTCGCGCACCTCGAACTCGACATAGTCGCCGTCGGGCAGGGAGGCGATCTGCCCCGCTGAAATATGCACGTCCGCCGCCTTCAGCAGCAGCCGCGCCCGGTGCGGCGCCGGGGGCATCGCCTGGAGCGCGTTGACGATCAGGTTCTGGAAGACCTGCAGGATCTGCGGCCGGTCGACCCTGACCGCGCCGACCCCCTCGTTCGCCTGGACCACGATTTCCGCGGCGGAACCCGCCGACGCGATCTTGATCGCCTCCTCGAGGATGTCCTTCGGGTCGCACACGCTCAGGGCGCCCGCGCCGCCCTTCGTGAACATGAGCAGCTGCTTGGTGAGGTTCTTCGCGGCAAGGCACGCCTTTTCCGCATCCTCAAGCCTGGAGGCGTCGTGGTTGTCCTTCGCCAGCGAAAGGCCCCCGAGGATCGTGGTCAGGAGGTTGTTGAAATCATGGGCGATGCCGCCGGCCAGCTGGCCGAGCGACTCGAACCGGTTCGCCTTGATGAGCTCCTCGGGCGTGAGGTTCATCTCGTCCGGATTGCGGAACACGATCACGACGCCCCGGGCCTTGGAGTCGGGGCCGTAAGAGGCGCGCGCGGTCCAGACGATGGGCAGCGCGTCCCCCCCCATCACGGCGAGAGCCTGGTCGGCGATGAGCGGCAGCGTGCCGCTTGCCGAGAGGGCGCGGTCCGCGGGATTGTCGCCCGGCTTTCCCGTGCGCCGGTCGACGAGCGTGAAGACCTGGTCGAGGGTGCGGCCGGCAAACCCCTGGGCCGGCAGGTGCAGCAGCCGGGCGGCCGTCGCGTTCGCGAAAAGGATGACCCCGCGGGCGTCGGTCGCGATCACGCCCTCGGAGAGGGCGGACAGCACCTCGTCAAAGATGGCCCGGGCCGACTCGTCCAGCACCGCGGCGGAGGGAGCCGCGGGACCGGCCGGCTCGAAGGGAATCGCCGTGCCAACGTCGGATATCGCGAATGCGAACCCCACGACGCGCGCCAGCGTCCGCTTGCGGGTCAGCGTGCGGTTGATGCCGAGGATCGCGGGAACCGATTTTCCATCCGTCGTCCGGAGGTTGACGACCCTGGAAAATGAGGACTGCCCGGGCGCCTGGGCCAGGAGCCACGCCTCGAGTCCACCCGGGCATTCCTCGGGCTGGAGGGCGTCCGACAGCGCGGCCGACCCGCTGGCCGGCGCGGCCACGCCCCCGAGCAGCCTGAGCCAGGCGCCGGAAAACCATGAGGTCTCGTCCTCGAAATCCAGCTCGAACGCGGCGAGCGAGCCCTCGTCGGACAGCGCGTGGAGGCGCGCGTCGCTCGCAAGGCCCATCTCCTCCGAGTCCTTGCGCTCCGTGGCGTCGATATGGATCCCGACCACCCGCTCAAGCTCGCCCGCCGTGCTCACGAGCTGGAGCCCGACGCACTGTATCCAAACCCAGTGGCCGAGCTTGTGCTTCATCCGAAAATCAACCG
>Ga0302324_100016524_pt1 | contig 14698 bp, 14 predicted proteins | sample Palsa_T0_1_FD_201949 | JGI IMG/M metagenome (GOLD analysis project Ga0302324, IMG submission 201949) | Peat permafrost microbial communities from Stordalen Mire near Abisko, Sweden - Palsa_T0_1 | ecosystem: Environmental > Terrestrial > Soil > Palsa > Peat permafrost | place: Sweden: Abisko...
GCCGGCGGCAATCGCCCGTCTATACCTGCTCTCGGCGTCGTCGACGTAGATGTAGAGGAATGCCGGGAACGGCTCGCGCTCGGTGGACGGCGACACCATCACGAGCGAGTCACCGATGAGGATTTCTGCCGGGCGCCCGGCGCTGACTTCGCCCGTGGCATCGAAAACGCTTCGCAAGAACGCAACTGCTGCCGCAACGTCCCTGACCACCATGCGCGGCGTTACCGAGTGGAATCCCGCGGGCGGTCCGCTCCCCGTTGGCATGCTCCAGTATCGCAGCGCACTTCCCGTCCATGTCGTGAACGGACGTGCGGGCCCCCTTCAGAGAGCGATAGCTACTTCATGGTGTCGAGGATCTCCCGGATCATCTCCTCGGTGGTGTTCGGGTGGAGGAAGGCGAAGCGGGCCACCGTCTCGCCCTCCCACGTGGTGGGAGTGACAAAGCCCGTTTGTTCGGTCAAGAGCTGGGCCGACCACGCGTCGTAGTCGGGTTTGGTCCACCCCTGGCGGCGGAAGAGCACGACGGAGAGCTCGGGCTGGCGCACCAGTTGGGTGTGCGGCGTCTCCGCAATAATGCTGGCACCCCGGCGCGCGATGGCGAGGCCCGCTTCGACGGCGTCCCGGTAGGCGTCGAGCCCATAGACGGCCATGGAGAACCAGAGCGGGAGCCCGCGGGCGCGGCGGGTCAGGTGGTACGCGTAGTCGCTCGGGTTCCATTCTTCGGGGTTCTCGCTGTGCAGGACGTCGAGGTACGACGCGTCCTGGGTGTGCACGGCCTTGGCCAGATTGGGTTGGCGGTAGATCAGCGCGGCGCAGTCGAAGGGAGCGAACAGCCATTTGTGGGGATCGACGATGAACGAATCGGCCCGCTCGAATCCGGCGAACCTGGCACGGGCTGACGGGGCGAACAAGGCCGCGCCGCCGTAGGCGCCGTCAATGTGGAACCACAACTGGCGCTCCTGCGCCACATCGGCCACGCCGGACAGATCGTCGACGATGCCGGCATTCGTCGTTCCCGCCGTCGCCACCACGGCGATCACATCGTCGGAGCGCGGGTGGTCGCGCAGCGTCGCCCGCACGGCCTCTCCGGTCAGACGGTGGTCATCGGTCGGGACGAGGAGCGACTCGACACCGATCACATGGAGGGCCTTGCCGACCGATGAGTGGGCCTCATCGCTTATGGCGACCAGCGGACGGGCTGGTCCGATTCCACTGCGCCGGTGCCCGGCCGTGTCCCGGGCCACGACGAGGGCAGAGAGATTCCCGGCCGACCCACCGGACACGAAACACCCTCCAGCCTCGGGGGGGAAGCCGGCCGTCCGCGCGATGACTTCGAGGGCCTGGTTCTCGGCCACGACGACGCCGGCGGCCTCCAGCCATGAGGTTCCATGCAGCGAGGAGCACGAGACGAACATGTCGAAAAGGAGCGCAGCCTTCGTCGGCGCGGCCGGAATGAACGACAGAAAGCGGGGACTGTCGCAGGACACCACCGCCGTGGCCAGCTTGTCGACGAAAAGCCGCAGGACGTCTGCCGCATCGTTGCCTTCCGGCCGCATCAGTCCGGTGAGCGCGGAGCCCAGTGCCTCGGCCTGCCCTCCGAAGTCGAGGGCAACGGGATCGAGCGCCAGGCGTTCCCGGCAGTACGCCACCACCAGGTCGGTCATCGCCTCGTCGTACTTGAACATCCCTGCCGACCTCATGCCGGTGGGTGCACGTTCTCGGCCGCGGCGTCGGCCGCGGCTTCGGCTGCCTGCCGCTGGCCCCGGCGCCACGCTTCTTCGACTCTGGAGGCCACTTCGTGCACGGGGACCCCGCTGGCGGCGGCGACCCGCGCGACGTCCTCGAACTCCGGTTTGGCCCGTCCGTACCCGATCTTCATGCGCACCACCTTGCCATCGATGCGCACCTCTTCGAAGATCCGGGCCGCCGGCCATCGCTCGGTCGCGGTGGCGCGCACGCCGAAGGTGCCGGTCGTGTTGTGGATGATGCGCCGCAGGCTTTCCAGGTGGGCCGGGTCGGTGAGGACGTGCAGAATGTGGCCCGGTCTTCCCTTCTTCATCGTGACCGGGCTGACCCAGGCGTCGAACGCTCCTCCCTCGAGCGCGGCGGACACGGCGTACCCGAGCTGTTCGCCGGTGACGTCGTCGAGGTTGGTCTCGAGCACCATTGCCGGCTGACCCGAGCCGATGGCGTCGCGTTCATCGCGTTGGCCAACGACGACCTGCGTGCAGTTGGGAAGCTCGTCGATCTCGCCCGTTCCGCCGCCGAACCCACTGCCGGTCACCACCATGGTCGGCATGGGCCCGAACGATGTGGACAGCGCGGCCAACAGCGCGGCACCGGTTGGCGTCGTGAGCTCCACCCGCGTGGAACGCCCGTAGGTCGGGATGCCCTCGAGTAGGCGGACGGCGGCCGGCGAGGGATTGGGAAGCAACCCGTGCGCCGTGCGGACGGTCCCTGTGCCGGTGGCGACGGACGACGCCGTCACCTCGTCGACGCCCAGGAGCTCGAGTGCGCTGACGGTGCCGACGATATCGATGATGGCATCGTGCCCGCCTACCTCGTGGAAATGCACCTGCTCGACCGGGCGGCGGTGCAATGCCGATTCGACCTCGGCCAGCCGGCGAAAGACAGCGAGCGCGCGTTCGGTCACACGCTCGGGAAGGGCGGCCTCGGTGATCAGGGCTGCGATGTGCGCATGGGTGCGGACGACGACGTCGTCGCCTCCGCGTACCAGTGCCCGCGTGCAGGCGACCCCGCCCCGGAGTGTTTCTTCGATCTGGAGTTCCCACCCCGGAAGGGCAAGGCGCGCCAGGAGGGTGCGCAACGCATCGACGTCCGCCCCGGCGTCGATGAGAGAACCCAGGGCCATGTCGCCGGCGATGCCGGCAAAACAGTGGAACCAGGCGATCGTGCGCGTCGGCCCTGTTCCGGTCTGGTTCTCCCCGGTCTGGTTCTCCCCGGTCTGGTGCGATTCGGTCACGGCAGAAGGCGGGCAATGGCGCACGCGGCGCCATACCCGTTGTCGATCCCGACCACGGTCAGGCCGGAGGCGCAGGCGGCCAGCATGGCCAGCAGGGCGGTCACGCCCTCGAAGGCGGCGCCGTAGCCCGTGCTGGTGGGTACGGCCACCACGGGGGCCGGGGTGAGACCGCCGACGACGCTGGCCAGCGCACCCTCCATGCCGGCGATCACCACGACGGCGTCCGCCATGGCCAACTCGTCGACCTCGGCCAGCAGGCGGTGCAGTCCGGCCACCCCGCAGTCGACGAGAAGGTTCGGGGTAAAGCCCAGTGCACGCAGGACGGCCGTACACTCATCGGCGACGGGGAGGTCAGCGGTGCCTGCGGTCACGACCACCACGTGCCCCTTCCGGGGGGAGGCGGACCGGTACGTCATGGTCCAGCATGATCCGGCGCCCGTGACCTCGCCGGGCCCGTGACCGAGGGCCTCGGTCTGCGCCGAGACGGCCTTGACCTGGGCTTCCGTGGCCCGCGTCAGGAGCACGGGCCCGGGGGTGGCGCTGAGCAGCTCCTCGACGATGAGGGCGCAGTGCTCGGGGCTCTTGCCCGGCCCGTAGACGGCTTCGGGCATCCCTTGTCGCAGGTCACGGTGGTGGTCGATGCGCGCGAAGCCGAGGTCGGCATAGGGCAGCCGGCGCAGCTGGCGGACGGCGTCGTCGGGCGTGCACTCGCCCGAGGCGACCTGGTCGATGAGGGTGCGGAGTGAGGAGGGATCCATAGAACGTCACTATCCTGCCCGGGAGTGAACCCTCCCGCGACCACGGTCGCCTATTTCGGCCCGGCTGCCACCTTCACCCAGGAGGCGCTACTGACCCAGACGGACCTGGCTGGCGCCGACCTGCGACCGCTTTCCACCATCACCGCCGTGCTCGAGGAGGTGGCCGCAGGCAAGGTTGACCTCGGTTTCGTCCCCCTGGAGAACGCCATCGAGGGCACCGTGAGTGCCACGATCGACGGGCTCATCTTCGATGTCGACCTGTACGTCCAGCGCGAAGTGGTCATGGACATCCACCTCCATCTGATGGCCAAGCCCGGCACCTCGTTGCGCGACATCGAGCGGGTGTCTTCCTATCCCCACGCCCTGGCCCAGTGCCAGAAGTTCCTGGCCCAGCACGTGCCCGGCGCCGAGCAGGTGGCGGCCAACTCCACGGCCGAAGCGGCCCGTGCGCTCGGGGAGTCCAACGCGAGCGACGCTGCCGCCATCGCCCCCCGCCTGGCGGCCGAGCGCTACGGCCTCGAGATCCTGTCCGAGGACGTCGAGGATCACCCGGAGAACCAGACCCGGTTCGTCGCCGTGGCCCGCTCGCACGTTCCGGCACCGACGGGGCACGACAAGACGAGCATCGTGTGCTTCCAGCAGGCCGATCATCCGGGGAGCCTGCACGGCATTCTGGGGCAGTTCGCGGCGCGCAACATCAACCTGACCAAGCTCGAGTCGAGGCCGACCAAACAGGGCCTGGGTGACTACTGCTTCGTCATCGACCTGAGCGGACACGTGGGCGACGAAGTGGTGGCCGACTGTCTACGCGATCTGCACGCCACCCTGGCCGGCGTGAAATTCCTCGGGTCCTATCCGGCCGCCGGAGCGCAGGGAGATGACAGGCGCCGTGAAGCCGGCGCGGCGTGGCGGGCCGCCGACGAATGGCTGTCGGGCCTGCGGTCCTCCATTGGCTGATATCGCCTACTCTGACCTGCAGCGGAGCCGGGAACACAAGGAGGGTGCCCCATGAGCATCGACCTCGAGGCCAGCGAGCGGGAACGGGAGCGATTGCGAGCGCAGTATCTCGTCGAACCCGTACGCCGCCAACCTTCGAGCGCCCGTGGGCTCCATCATCTCGCCCTCATGTGCAGCGATGTCGAGCGCACCATCCGCTTCTACCAGGGGCTCCTCGGGTTCCCACTGATCGAGATCTTCGAGAACCGGGACTACCGGGGCTCCACCCACCTGTTCTTTGACATCGGGCTGGACAATTCGCTGGCCTTCTTCGACTTCCCGGGTCTCGACCTGGGTCCCTACGCCGAGGTGCTGGGTGGCCTGCATCACATCGCCATCTCGGTGGACCCCGCCGTCTGGGCCGCCGCACGCGCGAGGTTGGAAGAAGCGGGTGTGGCGTACCACATCGACAGCGACATCTCGATGTACTTCAGCGACCCCGATGGTGTCCGTCTCGAGTTGATCGCCGAGGATCTCGGTTCTCTGTACGGCACGCCGTTGCACTAACTTCCCCTTCGCTCGCGGCGGAGGCACATTCGTCTCCCGGTCCACTTACTATGTCGCTCGTGACCGTGACCGGAATGGCAAACCTCGCCGTAAAAGTGGCCGACCTCGATGCAGCCTGCGCCTGGTACGTGGCCGCAGGGGCGACAGCCACCGAGCCCGTCGCGTGGGAGAACGGCCGGCGAGCAGACGTGACCCTCGGCTGGCTGAAGCTCACGTTGTTCACCAAGGCGATCTACGAAGACGCGTGCGAACTTCCCGAAGAGGGTTTTTTGCACCCGGCGCTCTTTGTCGACGATCTCGATGCCGAGCTGTCCCGGCACGATGTGCTCTGGGGTCCCCGCACGGTTTCGGGACCATTCGGTGTCCGTCGGATCGCCTTCGTAGAGGCGCCGGGTGGCATCCGGCTCGAATTCATGGAGCAGCTGGAGGATCCACCAGCCTGACGGCGGCGCCCGTCGGCTCGCGGGTCAGATTGCCGTCAGTGTTCAGACGCGGGATATGAACCCATTTTCTGGCGGGCTGCGAATGGGCTTGCATCGATGGTGATGCAGAGTTGTCCGTAGTGATTCATTGTTGGCGCTCAAGTTATGCAAGAGCACCCAGCTAGTCTCCCTTCTATGTCCGCCCCTCCGACCCTGTACGAATGGGCTGGAGGCAGTGACGCCTTTTTCCGGATGATCAATGCCTTCTATGACCGGGTGGAGCAAGATGAGCTGCTCGCACCCTTCTTCCCCGGAGGGGTTCACGAGGACCACCGCCGTCATGTGGCCATGTGGTGGGGCGAAGTCTTTGGCGGTCCCGCTCGATATACGGAAGAACTCGGTGGCTATGAGCAAATGCTGAGTAAGCATTTGAATCTAGGAATCTCAGAAAGACAGAGATCCCGGTTCACGTCGCTGATGCGCTTGGCCGCTGACGACGCTGGGATGCCCGATGATCCCGAGTTTCGATCAGCATTCGTCGCCTACCTTGAATGGGGAACTCGGATCGCTCTCGGCAACTCTCAATCCGGTGCACTCGTGATGGAACATGCCCCGGTCCCCAAGTGGGGTTGGGGCGAAGCGCCCCCGTATCAGCCTTAGCGGAACGAGCGTACGGGGTGTGTCACTGAACGGGGGCATGGGGAACCTGGAAGCTCCAGCGCGTTTGGCTGAACGTTCCTCCTTTGCCAAATCCAAAGCCGGTCTTCGGTGCTACGCGATAGACCAGAGCCTCTGCTCGCCGGATGGCGTCCCCCAGACCGGACCACGTTCCATCCGGTGCGACGAAATGCGGTCCGTACTTCGACTCGAAGGTGTCGGCGACACGTCCAAGCTCGGCATGGTCGCTCACGCCTTCGGCCGTTCCCTCAATCGCGAGATCGAGACCGTCGAGGGTGCTATGGCCCGTCGTGAGGACGCAATGACAGTTTGCCGAGAGGTTCTTCGCTTTGCGTTCGTCTGGTCCAGTACAGAAGTACAGAGCCCCTTCGAGCCAGATGGCCAACAGGGGCGTGACATGCGGGCGGCCGTCAGGTCGAACGGTCGAAAGCCAATACACCTCAGCGCCCGACAGCTCATCCCGGGCCTCGGACCACTCGGTCGGTGTCGCATTCGGGCTGCTAAAGGCGCTCAGCTCGGTCACCGGAATCGGTTCAGCCATACCGCTCTCCCATCGTCGCATATGGTCCACCAGTCGACTAACCGGGAGCGCAGGCCATGGTTCTCGCAACGGTGGCGATGAAACGGGGAATCGCATCTGGATCCCCCGCGCTTCGGGTCGGATTGAGCTCTCCGATCGACAGGGCCCGAAAGCGCTCGTCTCGGGCTGCGACCTCAAGTGCGTTCGCAACCTGGTCCAGCGTTGGACCGGCGTTGCGACCGTCCGTATTCTCGGCGAGCGGCGAATCAATAAAATCCAACACATCAACATCGATATGCACAGCCAACGGTCCACGAGGCAGGTACCTCAGGGATTCGACGGCAGACTTGATCGGATCGAATGCAAGGTCATCGCTCGAGGTCACGTGCAGCCCGAGGCGTCGGGCCTGTTGTCGTTCCCACTCGGTGGCTGGACTGTCCTCCACCCCTAACCACGCGACTTGTCTGGGTTCAAGGAGAGGTCTGGGGCCGAGCACGTCCGTGAGCACGTCGAGGCATCCTGGAAGGTCGAGGGCATGAGCCATTCCCATCCAGTCGAGCGCTCCGTCGGTCGTACTCTCGGGCGTGTTCATGTCATAGTGCCTATCGACGTAGAGCAATCCAACTGGATCCGTCGCGACACGACGAAGAGCGGCGACCACGCCAAGCGCAATTGTGCAGTTCCCGCCCAAGACGAGCAGTATCTGGTCGCTGGACAACAGCGGGACAAGGCGTGTAATCAAGTTACCGACACATTCGGTGACTTGGTCGACGTTTTGCGCTCGGGGACTCGTGCGATCCGGATGCCAGACTTGAAGGGGCAAATCACCTTCGTCATGCACTTCCAATCCCACGGCACGAAGAGCGCCAATGAGCCCGGCCGACCGCAGTGCGGCCGGTGCCTGATCCTGGCCAGCGGCATAGCTGCCGGCGCTACTCGGAACCCCGACTATCGCGACGGTTCTCATTCTCGGGATTGTAGATGGATGCAGTCGCGGTACATTGGCCTTATGCGCAATTCCCCGGTGGCCATTGACCTCGAGTTGCGCAGTCGCCGCCAGTATTCGTGAAACCGATGATACGTGCCGACGATATGGGTGACCCGCTAGGGACTTGCCGCTCTGAACTGCGCGCCCATTGTTACCGGATGCTGGGCTCGGCCGAAGATGCGGAGGAGGTCCTTCAAGAGGTGAGCCTGCGTGCATGGCGCGGGCGTCCAGCGTTCGAGGGGCGCAGCTCGTTGCGCACGTGGCTGCATCGTATCGCCGTGAACGCCTGCCTCAACGAGCTGGAGCGCAAAGAACGGCGCGTCCTTCCAATGGAGTTCGGAGGTCCGGCCGATCCGCATACACCGTTGGGTGAGCCGCTCGGCGAGGTGCTGTGGCTCGAACCGTTCCTCGACGATCCCGAGTGGAACGCAATTGACCGCGAGAGTGTCGAGCTGGCATTCGTCGCTGCGGTCCAGCACCTCCCGGCTAACCAGAGGGTGGCGCTGATCATGTTCGACGTCCTGGGTTTTTCCGCGAGCGAGATCGCTGAAGCGATGGACACGACGCCAGTGTCGGTGAACTCCGCGCTGCAACGGGCACGCAAGCTGTTGGAAGAGCGGTTGCCGGAGCGCACCCAACAGGCGACCCTCGCAGCTCTGGGCGATGAAGGGCAACGAAATCTGGTCGCGTCCTACACCGAAGCGTTACAACATCATGATATCGAGGGGATGCTGGCTCTTCTGACTGAAGACGCAACGTGGTCGATGCCTCCCATCCCGACTTGGTTCCGCGGACACGAGGCGATCGCTGCCTTCTGCGTCGACGCTCCGTTCCGTTACCAGTGGCGCTCCCGACCAGCACGCGTCAACGGGCAACTCGCTGCCGGTTCCTACTGGTGGGTCGAGTCCGCCGGCGTCTTTGTCGCGTACTCGCTGAACGTGTTCACTTTGCGCGAGAACCGTATCTCATCGATAGTTTCGTTCATCGACGGCGAGCGCTTTGCGACTTTCGGCCTCCCGCCGGAACTTTCGGGCTGACGCGATGAATCGGGCCACCGAGCCCGGTCTACCCTTGTATGGCTAAAAGAGCTGCTCTTGCATTGTCCAAAAATTCCGTTCTTGCCTTGATGTGCGGTGTGGGAGCGATGACGGTGCTCGACCTCTCCGTGGTCAACGTCGCGCTCCCCTCGATTCAGGCTCACCTACACGTAACGGCGGCCGATCTCCAATGGGTGGTTGTCACCTACGGCGTGGTCGTGGCGGGCTTTCTTTTGCTGGGCGGGCGCACAGGCGACCTCGTCGGTCATCGCAAGGTGCTCGTGACCGGAATCGGCGTGCTGGCCGCAGCGTCGCTGGTGGGTGGCCTGTCCGGCTCGCTGCACGTCCTTATCGCCGCCCGTGCAGGCCAGGGGTTCGGCGCTGCGCTGGCAGCGCCGAACGCGCTGGCCATTCTTTCTCGGACGTTCGCCGAAGGTCCGGAGCGGAATCGGGCGCTGGGCATCTTCGGCGCGGCCAGCGGCATCGCTGCCATCGTGGGGTCGGTCTCCGGTGGCCTCTTGGTGCAGGGGTTGGGCTGGAAGTGGGTGTTCTTCATCAATGTTCCGCTGGGCGCGGTTCTCGCCGGGTTCGTCTTGGTACGCGTGGGGGTGGACGCGCCACATCGGAAAAGCGCCCGGACAGACATCGGCGGCGCTGTCACTCTCACCGCCGGTCTCATCGCCGCAACGTTCGGCGTGCACGAGAGCATCGGCGCAGGCTGGTTGTCGGCGCAGACGCTCGTGCCGCTTCTGGGCGGGCTCGGGCTGCTCGGCGCCTTCGTCGCCGTCGAGGCGCACGTCGCCTCTCCGCTCATTCCTCTGGCCGCGCTACGCAAGCGTTCACTGATGTTCGCCAACCTCTGCGCCGGGCTGCTGTGGGCGAGCTTCCTCGGGTTGATCTACGAGGCGACCCTCTTCACCCAGCAGGTGCTCCATTACTCACCGCTCGCAGCGGGATCGGCCACCGTCCCGATCGCCGTGCTGTCCTTGGGCATCTCGGCGAAGGTGGCGCCGAAAGTCATCACCCGAATCGGCGCGGCGAAGACCCTTGCCATGGGAATGACCATCTTGGCCGCCGGGCTGCTGTTGCTCACCCGTGTTCCGAGCGACGCTTCCTACCTGGTCGATCTTTTCCCGGCGTTTTCAATCGTCGGTTTAGGGCTCGGATTCGCGCAGGTCGCCATGCAGATCGCGGCGTTCGCCGGTGTCGAGCGGGACGAAGCTGGACTCGCGGGGGGAGCCGTCGAGACCTCACGGGAAATGGGTGGTGCGCTCGGCTTGGCGCTGCTGGTCTCGGTCGCCCTGCGTGGGACGACCAACGGTACCGAGGTGTTCCACCGCAGTGTGCTGGCAGCTGCGGTCTTCGCGGCAGCGAGCGCAGTCGTCGCCATCGTACTGTTACGACCGGCCGAACGCCCCCTTCCCCTGGCCGCTTCCAACGGGCAACGCTGCGAGGACGGCGGAGGTCCGCAGTCAGTGCAACCGAGCGCAGCGTGACCGGCATGCATTCGCCAAGTCGACGCTTCGACCGTCCTATCGGACAGAGCCGTTTGTCGGTCGGGCCGCGCTGATGAATCACTTACCAAAGGAGAATCAAATGAGTATCGCGGAAAACCGCATCAGTCAGATCCAGCTTGTACTGGTTCCGTCGACCGACCAGGACCGCTCGCTCGCGTTCTACGAGTCGCTGGGGTTCGAGAGGCGCAACGACATTCCCTGGGGCGACGGTTACCGCTGGGTAGAGGTCTACCCAACGGGCGGGACGGCGGGTATCGCCCTCGTGCCACCGCGTCACGGAGATCCGACGGGGACACAGACCGGCATCATCCTCAATACCGACGATATCGATGCCGCACACGCGGAGATGCAAGCGAGAGGCGTCGACGTCGACGCCGAGGTCGCGCGGGTCGGCTCGGCGGCGGCGATTCGACTCGGTGCGGTTGAGCTTGTCGGCCCAGTGCCCCCAATGTTCTGGTTTCGTGACCCCGATGGCAACGCGCTGTTGATCGTCGAGACAAACTGAGGCGGCGACCGTGGGGGCCGTGATCGATGCCACTTCCGAGCGATGCCGAAACGCGGTCCAACAATCCGGTGCTCGAAGCCCTTGATTTCGTCGGACGGCCTGGCAGGCTCCTACTCGGAGATAGTTGCACTACGTCGGATCCGGCGGCCACCGTAGCCAGACTCATCGCAGGGCGGTACGGGCAGTCATGGACCGGTATCGCTTCGGAGACACCTGGGCTATGGCGGTGTCCCCCCTATTTCACGGCCAACCAGGTATCGCCTCGGCAGGATTGTTGCTCGTGGCCAGCCGCCACGGCGCCCGTGCAGAATCCGTGAGCTCGAGGGTCCACGTCAGGGCCATGCGCCGTGCGTCCGTCCGATTGCCAGCCACATGACTGCCGTTGCCTGTCACCACATAACGGACCGCCTCTACGTCCAGCGTCACCTCGATTGCTGCCGGGTGCCGCGCCAGGTCGAGTCTCGTTGCCTCCCACGACTTCAGTACGGCATCGCGCATGACCAGACGTGTGCCAGGGCGTGGTCGGAGCAACGCTTCTCTGGCGTGGACGCTGGCCAGCTCGTCAAGTGGCGCCTCTGAACCGATCACGGCCCCTTCCCACGCCTCGAGGAGGTGAGCGAGCTCGGCGGCAATCAGCGCAGGTCCGAAGCGGCTGTCGACAACCGAGAGGTCGAGTAAAGCGAAAGCCGGAGGCTCGTCGGCGCTGACGAGGTCACTCAAGGCGACGTCATCGCCCACCTTCTGTGCGTCAGCCAACTCAGCGAGGCTCTCCTCGCGGAGCCGCGCGGTGTCAGATGAGGGAGTGGGGATCAAAGGCGCCGTGAGGAGCGGCCCTGCGAGCGGATCGCCGCCTATCGAGAGCAGGCGCCAACGACTGCCGCTGCGCCCAAAAGTCCAGCGCTCGTCAACGTGCGCGTGATGCGCGCCGAGGGTTCCGACCCCTGGGTGTTTGCAGTGGATACGCAAGCGCACCCGGGCGACGATGTGATCCTCTTCCTTGTCATCGCGGTTGACCACGCTGAGGAGATCGATCGAAGGCTGCCCGACGGCCTCGAGTCCGTTGCCGAGCCTGGATTGCCATGATCGTGCCCAGGCTCGGACAAGACCAGCGTCAGGGCGATCGTCCAGAGCCTCGAATGTCCCGGCGCGCCATAAGCCCTCTGCGAGCGTCACGACTTCAGTGACGGACTGCTCGATCGCCTCGGGCGAGAAGATCGGATCATCTTCCGCCGCCTCGACAGCAGCGAAGTGCGCGCGGGTTGCTTGGTCGTGTTCCTTCAACACGGCGCGCTCGTGGCGAGCGGCACCACGTATCCCGGCCATCCAGTAGGCACCGAGGCCGCCGAAAAGGATGACCCCGACCGCCACCTCCGGCACAACTAGCGCTGACACCCGGGAATCACCTTTTCATTGGAAACGTCACGATTGCTGGTCAGCACCGACACAGCTTGTCATGGCCGTATCGCCGGTTACCGAGCGGTCCTCGTTGACTCTTGAAGCCGGTTGCGATTGTCGGCGTCGAGCAGCCAGCCGACGCGGCAGTTCCGAAAAGATGTTTCTGAGCGCCTCGGTCGGTTGCCTCGGTCACCCCGAACGGAACGATCGCTCATGGCCCGCCCGTGAGCCGACCGGCCGGGTATGCGGCCGCTACCAGACGAGCTCGAGGTTCTCCACACTTCGCAGGCCCCGGGCGTAATGGAGTTCGCTGCCCGGCTTGAGCGAATAGTTCGGGATGCGCTTGTGCCACTCACGCAACATCACCCGGAGCTCCCGGCGGGCTAGGTGCGAGCCGAGACACCGGTGGACGCCGCCCCCGAATCCGATGTGGGGGTTGGTGGCGCGGTCGAAGCGCACCGTCATCGGGTCGCCGAACTGCGCCGGGTCGACGTTGGCGGCACCGATGGACGCCATCATCAACGTGCCGGCCTTCACCGGGCATCCGGCCACCTCGGTGTCGGCGACGGCCATGCGGGGCACGCCCGGGACCGGGCTCTCCCACCGGAGCAGCTCCTCCACGGCGGCGGGGATGACCGAGGGATCCTGCGCGATCTGACTGCGGTGCTCGGGGTTTTGGGCCAGGAAAGCGAAAAAACAGGTGAGCGAGTCGGTCACCGTGTCGAGCCCGGCGATCAAGAAGAGGAAGCAGATGTCGAGAATGTCCTCGCGGGTAAGGCGACTGCCGTCCATCTCGGTGTTGAGGAAGCCCGACAGGATGTCGTCGCGTGGCTTCCGCTCGCGCTCGTCGAGGATGGCGTTGAAGTAGTCATAGATCTCCTGCGCCGTCTCGTTCTGGATGCGCGCCCTTTCCTCCGGGTCGACGTTTTCGGCCTCCATCATTGTGGCCCCGCCGGGCCGGATGATCCCGTCCTTCATGCGGAGGAACGTGTCGAGATCCTCCCACGGCAGACCCATGAGGCCGAGGAAGACGGCAGAGGGGAAGGGCACGGCGAGCTCGTCAGTGAAGTGGCAACTTCCGCGGTCGACAAACGTGTCGATGAAGCGGTTCGCGCGCGCCGCGATGTCGTCTTCGATGGCGTCCATGCGCTTGGGGGCGAACAGCGGGTCGAGCAACTTGCGGTAGCCGAGGTGGTCAGGTGGGTCGATGCTCAAGGGGATGAGCGGCCTGATGTTGCCGAGCTGCACGATGCCCTTCGACGTGAAGAGCTCCGGGTGTCGGAGCACCTCGTCCACTGCGCTGCGCCCGGTGGCCATGGCGAACCCGTCGACCGGGCAGACGAGCCCGCCGTCCTCGATCCAGCGCTCGTAGCGGGGCTGCGGGTTGGCCATGTCGAGCAGGGCCTCAAGCGCCCGATCATCCTCGGTCCCGAACCCGCCCTCGTGCGGGGCCGCCTCCAGGTCCTCTCCTGCTGCCTGCTGGGTCATGGCGTCCTCCACTGCGTCTCGTGCGGTCTTTGGTGAAAACGATTGTTCCCGACCCTAACCAATGGAGCGACTCCCTACCCCTTTAGCGGGCGCCTCAAGGGAGCCAGAGTATGGGTCACCCGCACGCTGGCAGAACCTCAGGTTGCTGCTCCTCCGTTCCGGATCCCCCCCGCTGAAGTCCGAAGAGCCGGCTTGCTTCCGAGCGGAGGGAGTGGGATTCGAACCCACGGAGGCTTGCGCCTCACAGCTTTTCAAGAGCTGCGCATTTGTCCGCTCTGCCATCCCTCCAGGGACGCCCGAATGCTACGGGATCACGACCCCTAGCGGGCGTTCGAGGTGCTCTGGTCGCGCAGGCGCCCGCGCAGACGGCCGCGCTCGGCTTGGGGCAGGATGACCTTGCGGAGACGGACGACCTTGGGGGTGACCTCGACACATTCGTCCTCGGAGATGAACTCCAACGCGTGCTCGAGGGAGAAGTTCATCACCGGTGTCAGGCGCTCGAATTCCTCCGCCGTCGAGGAGCGGATGTTGTTCAGCTTCTTCTCCTTGGTCGGATTGACGTCCATCTCCTCTTGGCGGGCGTTTTCGCCGATGACCATTCCCTCATAGACGTCCTCGCCGGGACCCACAATGAGCGTGCCCCTCTCCTGGAGGTTCATCAGGGCGAACGTCGTGGTGAGGCCCCGCCGGTCGGCCACCATGGATCCATTGCGGCGCGTCTTGAGCTCGCCGTGCCACGGTTCCCAGCCGTCGAAGATGTGGTGCAGCACGCCCGTGCCCCGGGTCTCCGTCAGGAATTCGGTACGGAAGCCGATCAGGCCCCGAGCGGGTACCCGGTAGTCGAGACGAACCCAACCCGTTCCGTGGTTGACCATCTCCGTCATGGTCCCCTTGCGGAGCGCGA
>Ga0302324_100016530_pt1 | contig 14694 bp, 17 predicted proteins | sample Palsa_T0_1_FD_201949 | JGI IMG/M metagenome (GOLD analysis project Ga0302324, IMG submission 201949) | Peat permafrost microbial communities from Stordalen Mire near Abisko, Sweden - Palsa_T0_1 | ecosystem: Environmental > Terrestrial > Soil > Palsa > Peat permafrost | place: Sweden: Abisko...
CGTGAAGTACCGCGCCGCCAAGAAGTTGTTGTAGGCCTCGGCGTTCGCCGTTGGCGCGGCGCGCGGGATCGGCGACCCGAACAATGATACTTTGAGCGCCCTGACCACGGCGCCTGCAATCTCGTCCCGGATCTTGAAGACGTCGTCCAACTCGCGGTCGTACGTTTCCGACCAGACATGGTAACCGTTGTCGGCGCGAATCAGCTGCACGGTGACGCGTAGTCTATTACCCGACTTGCGAACGCTGCCCTCCATGACGTAGGCAACGCCGAGCGCCTTGGCGATGTCGGGGACGGTCGTCTGCTTACCCTTGAAGAAAAACGACGACGTCCGGGCCGGTACCCGCAGGTCGGGAATCTTCGTCAGCAGGTTGATCAGTTCCTCCGACAGCCCGTCGGAGAAGTGCTCGTTGTTCCGGTCCTCGCTCATGTTGACGAACGGCAGGACCGCGACCGATTTCTCCGAGACTGTCGGCGTTGCCGTTGTGCTGATCGGCGCGGGAGGCGCCACGCTGGGATCGAGATGCCGCCGGAATGCTTCTACCAGCTTGGCAGCCGCGGCGTCGGTACCGCCGGACCCCAGATCGATCCACTGCGACTCGCTCAGGAAGTACTCGAAGGCGGGCGTCAGTTGTCCTGAATCGATGTGAATCGCGATGATCGGCCGACGCTTGGACGAAGCCCGCTCGATTTCCTTTCCCACGTGAGCGGACCCGACCGCATGCGCCGACAAAACGAGGACGAATGCACTTGCGCCATTGATCGCTCGCACGATGCCATCGGCGTAGAGAGATCCGGGGATCACGTCCCGCGGGGCAATCCAGCAGCGGACTCCCTGCCGCTCCAAGGCTTCGACTAGGGAATTAGCGACGGCCGCATCTTGCGACGCGTAGCTGATGAAGGCGGTGGGCGTACCTCCGCGCACTTTTTCCTCGCCGCCGCCCTCGGACATTTTGAGTGCCCCAGCTATGTACACGGGATGGTCGCGGATGCACTCGCCGTTGGCAACCGGGGTGGTTTTCGGGCCCACAGTGTGTCCGCTTCTGGGCAGGAAATTCGCGTGCCGGAACGGCAACTCCTGTTGGCCGAACTCAGCCGCGGGACATATATCCTAAGAATTCCTTCACCAGCTTGGCCGCGACAACGGCGGTCGATCGCGATGATATTGAGCCTGTGATGGCCACTGCCGACAGGTGGTGGTACAGCGGGTGCAAGCCCGCAGGAGTCATTCTTGACGCTCCGCCTTTAAAGCTAGGACTCGCGCCCCAAGTACAAGAACCCGGATCTCTTGAGCCTGTGCCTTCGCCTAAGCCAGCGTTCCTATAACCGAATGACTTTGAACCGAAATCTATTGATTCCTTCGCTCCTGGGCGCCTTGCACGTGTACATCGGGATGCGCATCCTGCCGTCGATGCCGGGAGGTATTGTTCGGCTGAGTGGTATCTTTTTAATCGTGCTTTCATTCGCGTTGATGTCCCTGAGCCTGATGGCACGATCATTCTGGTCAAGGCCGTTTGCGGATCGAATGGCGATACCGGGATATTTCATGGCGGGGTTCTTCTCGTCGCTGTTGGTCTTGACGCTGCTCCGCGACGTGCTCCTCGTGCCAGTCCTTCTTTTGGCATCTCATCCCCATCTGCGCGCATACGAATCGGTATCGGCGTCCATGGTCCTTGGCGTTGGTATCTTCGCGACACTGGTTGGGCTCGTCGGGGCGCGACGGCGAGCGCGCATCGTGACCGTAGATGTGCCGCTGCACAACCTTCCCCCCGCACTGCACGGATTTTCGATCGTGCAAATCAGTGACATCCACGTCGGGACAACCATCCGCAAAAAATACGTGGAAAAAATCGTCGAGGCGGTCAACGCCCTCAAGCCCGATCTCATCGCCGTTACCGGTGACATCGTTGATGGCTCGGTGCGGGAACTAAGGGCGCACACCGCGCCCTTAGCAGGCTTGCGCGCGCTGCATGGAGCATTCTTTGTTACCGGTAATCACGAATACTATTCTGGCGCAGGCGCCTGGACGGCGGAATTTGCGCGCCTTGGACTACGAGTGCTGCTAAATGAGCATGCGGTGATCGAGCATCAGGGCGCTTCACTCGTCGTAGCCGGCGTGACCGATTTCAGCTCCGATCGGTTTAATCCATCGCAGCGAAGCGATCCGCACATTGCGCTCGCAGGAGCGCCGGTAGATGCGGGTGTAAAGATTCTGCTTGCGCATCAACCGCGCTCTGCGGCGGCGGCGGCAAGTGCTGGCTTTGATCTGCAGCTTTCAGGCCACACTCATGGCGGTCAATTCTGGCCTTGGAATCTCTTCGTGCGATTTCAGCAGCCATTCACCGCGGGACTACACCGACTGAACCGCCTCTGGATATACGTAAGCCGCGGAACCGGGTATTGGGGCATACCGAATCGCTTTGGTGCGCCCTCGGAGATCACACGCCTGCGGCTCGTCCCAGGTAACTTCGGCCTCAGTCCGCGATGCTCAACCCGTAGAGCAGTGCCAACGATGGCACGTGTCAGTACAGCAACGTCAGGGCTATTCAAGTGATCGCGCGCACCGTGAATACTCACGGAACACGCTAAATCTCGCGATCCCCGCGGCAATTAGCGGTAATCAACTTCTCGTCCACCGTGCCACTGCTTTCGCCAACGCGGGTCCCACGAGTAACACGATAATGAACCGCGCCATCTGCATCGCCATCACGAATGGCATATCGACCTGGGAGGAGGCCGCAATGATCGCGACCGAATCCGCGCCACCGGGGCTAGTGGCAAGGTAGGCAGTCAGAGGGTCGGTACCAACGATGAGGTGTAGCAGCGCTGCCAAACAGCCGCACAGCGCAATCAGCGTCAAGGTCGAGGCGGCGATCTTCGGAAAGACGCGCGCGGCGTAGATTACGATCTCGCGCGAGAATCGGAGGCCAATGGACCAGCCGACCAGGGCGTAGCAGCCGGCCATGAGCCAGGGCGGCAGGGTGATCGTCATGACGTGAGCGCAAGAGAGCGCAATGCCAGCGAAGAGCGGGACGAGGAGAGCGCCAGCGGGGATCCTGGATTTGGCACCAGCGATCGCACCGAACACGGCGAGCGCCATCGTCTTCCACAAGGGTCCGGCAGAGACCGCTGGAAACCAGTCGATCGCAGCTCTGGCGAGGCTGCCGGGCGCGATCCACAGGCGTGCGACGATTGAAGCCACGAGGGCCACGAGCATCACGCGAAGAAATTGCATGTAGGCAACGAGCCGTGGGTCACCGCCGAAGCCTTCGGACATCAACACCATAACCGTGGCCGCGCCGGGCGACGAGCCCCAAACCGCCGTCGTGCCCGGCAGTACCTTCCAGCGTGCAAGCAGGGCCCCAAGGGACGTACTGATGAGCAGCACCGAGAAAACACCGGCAAGAAACAGCGGCCATTGCTGAGCCATCGTCGTCAGGATCGCGGGACCGATGCTGCGCGCCACGAGGCAGCCGATCAGACCTTGTGCGAGGACGTAGGGCCAGTGCGGCACCAGGAGCTTGCCGTCGAACACCGCGACTATGATTGCCGCCGCCATCGCACCCAGCAGCAGGGCCGCGGGAAGATGCATTAGCTCGAGCGGCACAATGAAAGCGAGCGAAACCAGGAACAGGATAGTCCACTTCAGCGGAGGCTCGATGGCGCGCAAGGTAAATGCGATTCGCATAGCCGGCTGAGCCATCACGCCGTTCAGGACTCGGGTGCGATCGACCCGACGCTAGGTGCGAGTGAGCATGATGTCGCTGCTCTGAACGATGCGGCCGAGTCGGGGCATGATGTGCTTCATCGACAGTTCGTGGCCCTCGGCGACAGAGCTGGTTGTCGCATCCTTGACAATCAGCAGTTCGTAACCGCGCTCGTAGGCCTGACGCGCCGTCGACTCCACCCCAATTTGCGTCGAAACGCCGCCCAGTACGATCGTGCGGATACGGCGTCGACGCAGCTGCAGGTCCAACTCGGTGCCGTAGAACGCGCCCCATTGTCGTTTCGTAACTTGTAGGTCACCTGACTGCATCAGACCGGGTGGAAATTCGTTCCAGCCGGCCGGGAAACCGCCCGCCGGGATCGGCGATGCCTGGTCCACCGGTTGGCGCAACATGTCGGCGCCGTCCGGCGAGAAGGCGACGTTGACCAGCACGACGGTTGCCTTTGCGGCGCGAAAGCGTTCGGCTAGGGCTTGACCACGCGCCACCAGCTCTTGACTCGTGACGGGCGTAAGCGCGTTCCCAAGGATGCCCTTTTGTAGGTCGATCAGGACGAGGGCAGAAATTCGCGGATCGAGTTCAATCATGATCGGGGCTCCAAAAGACTTCCATCATCCATTTCGAACCTCATTCCCGTCTACGGTGTACTACTTCGCTTTGATATTACGGTAACGCGTGAATGTCCTCTTCCACGCAGCCATTTTGGCATCGTCAGTCACCGGAAATGACCCGATTTCGAACCGCGCAGGGCCGCTCGGCGTCGGATATAACCCATTAAAGCCGGACCCGCACGGATCAAGACAACGGCCGCCGTGGCTGCGCCTCGCTGCGGTCATGAATCGGGAAGCCGATTTTCGTATCATGGCCTCTCTATCCAGAGGTCCCACATGCAATTTCGTACTTTAGGGCGCTCCGGTTTGCGGGTCGCTCCTCTATGTCTCGGCGGCAACGTATTCGGATGGACCGCGAACGAGGCGGCGTCTTTTAAAGTGCTGGATGCGCTGGTCGCCGCCGGACTCAACTTCATCGATACCGCCGATGTATATTCGACGTGGGTGCCTGGACACCACGGAGGCGAATCCGAGACGATCATCGGAAATTGGTTGAAACGTAGCGCCAGGCGCAAAGACGTTGTGATCGCGACCAAAGTCGGAATGGAGATGACACCCAATCGCAAAGGGCTGTCTGCCGCCCATATCGCCCGATCGGTCGAGGAATCGCTGGGCAGGCTGCAGACCGATCACATCGATCTATATTTTGCCCACCGCGACGATCCGACTGTGTCCTTCGAGGAGACGCTCGGCGCGTATCAGAAGTTGATTGAACAGGGGAAAGTGCGTGCCATCGGCGCTTCGAACTATACGGCGGCGCGCTTCGCCGAGGCACTCAAGGTCAGTCGCGAACACGGCCTGCCACGGTTCGAGGTATTGGAGCCACTCTACAATCTGTATGCGCGTGCGGACTATGAATCTGGCCTCGAGCCATTGTGCCTTGCCCAGCAAGTCGGTGTCGTGAGCTACTACGCCCTCGCCTCCGGCTTCCTCAGTGGGAAATATCGTACGCCTGAGGATGCCGAAAAGAGTGCGCGCGGAAAAGGCGTGGTCGAAAAGTTCCTCAACGAGCGTGGCTTGAGAATTCTCGCAGCACTCGACGATGTGGCACACCGGTACAGCACTTCGCTCGCAAGTGTGGCGCTTGCATGGCAAATCGCCCGCCCCAGCATCACCGCACCGATCGCAAGCGCAACAACCGTAGACCAAGTCAACGATCTCATCGCCGCCACGCAGTTGAAATTGGATCAGGCTGCAATCGAACAGTTGAATACCGCCAGCGCGTGAGTGATACGATGATCCGACTCAGTCGGGAATAGCCGTCCGCTCCTTTCCCGACTCGGTTGCGGCCAAGAATAGCGCGCGTTCGGGCATCGCCGTAAGACCTCGGATCCACGGCATTGTACGGTCCTAGGCCCGGGCGAGGTCGCGCTCTGCCCTCCCCCCGCAGCGCGACGCACGAGGACTGAGGTAGACACGGCGGGGCGGCGTACTATTTTGGCAAAGAAAATGAGGTTGCTGAGTACCCGCGGTGGTCGCCTTTAATCATTACGGCGGCCAGTTATCCGCCATAGTCGTCACAATGAAGGGCGCCAATAAAATGAAGACGAAAGAGTCGATGGTTTCAGCGTGGGACGCCCTCGAACGCTTGCGCTCGGGCAATCGTCGATTTGTATCTGAGGACCCGGCCGGCGACACACTAACGAACCAGAGACGCCGCCAGTCGCTGGCAGCAGCCCAAGAGCCCTTCGCCATCGTTCTTGGCTGCTCCGATTCGCGAGTGCCCGCGGAGATCGTCTTCAATCAGGGCCTTGGTGACCTGTTTGTAATCCGTGTTGCGGGGAACATCGTCGCCCCGTCTCAAATTGCCAGCGTCGAGTTCGCTGCGGAACGGTTCGGCACACGACTCGTCGTCGTGCTGGGACATTCCAGGTGCGGAGCTATTCTAGCGACCTTGGAAGAGCTCGGCCGCCGATCCGAGGATCAGTCACGGAATCTGCATGCAATCGTTGACCGTATCCGCCCTGCCGTGGAACCACTGCTTCGGACAGAAATCGGACGCGACCCGGATGCTCTGGTCGACCAATGCGTTCGCGCGAATGTTCTCATGTCAGCAAACCAGCTTCGACATGGATCGGAAATCCTCGAAAAATTAATCCAGCAAGATGGGCTTCAGGTCGTCGGCGCGGAATATTCCCTCGATACTGGAATCGTAGAGTTCTTCGATGGAATTCCGCCTGCGGCAGGCTAGCAAGTGCTGCAGTGCGCGCTCGGATGGAGTTAAAGATAATATAAGGATTAGAGCCGATCTCATTTTGCGGGAGCCTGTACACCATGTCGCTGGAAATTGATCAAGAGAAGCTGGATCAAACGGTGCTGGCACTGTTGTCACTCGGGCGCCATCAAGGTGATCGCACCTGGAAAGCCTTCGACTGGGAGGTCATGGCTCGGCTGCACCAAAAGGGCTACATCACGGACCCGGTCGGAAAGGCCAAATCCGTGGTTTTTACAGAGGAAGGTCTTCGCGAATCGGAACAGCTGTTCACCGCCCTCTTCTGCAAATAGCGCGCGATCGCAGGTTGTTCGGAACGGGCACAAAGTACCTGGTTCCAAACCAGGGGCTTGTTTGACGATGGGAAATCACCGGTTCAAATCAGGGCACACTACGGCACTTGTCTGCTACGGCTGCCTGAGCCGAGGCGTACGAAGAGTTCGGGTTCATAAAGCTTTCGCGACAACTAGTCAGGGCTGATTTTCACCGGATCCCTCGGGTAAGATACCCGTCGTGACGGGGCGCCAGGCAATTCGTCGCAAGACTCACCCTTTACGCGACATTCGCGTGATATCTTCAGTCGTTGGGTATAGCGCGTAATAGGCGCCCACTGAGATAAACACCGTGCCCATTTCGCCGGAAGACACTCGTTTGGTCCATTTGGTAAGGCTCCGAGAGTTCTCTTTAGCGCTCATTCGTGTAGGAGCTTTTTGGCCCATGGTGATGTCGCGCATTTCCGAACTGATCACCTGTCCGAACGACAATCTTTCGGAACGGTGTGCGAGCCGAAGTCGATCTCCTTGGCTCCGGCACTAAGAGCAGCCGATGCACATTGAAACGCTGTATGTGCCTCGGCGATCTGCCCTGATTCGGTTCGTCGCGACTGGACTATTGCTAACTTTCGCGGCTTGTAGTCAATTGACTGATAACAGCAAGTCTCCCCCGGAGAAGAACGCGCCACGCGCGCAGCTTTCCATCGGCTACAGCCTGCTTTACCAAGAGGCTGATGGGATTCCTAAGCTAAAGTGGATCTTCATGTTTAAGGACAAACCTGAAGAAATGGGGCGGGTTACCAATGATCTAGTCAACTACTACCAGCAGCTTGCCGACACTATGGAGAGGCTATCCAAGCAATATCCTGCCATGCGCATCGACGTCGCAGCAATGTCCGAGATCGAGGGCGAAGAGCGTAAAGCCATTGGCGCAGACCTAGCCAAGGACTTCGCCCCGCTCACTGGCAAGACCGGCATCGAATTCGAGCGGGAGGCGCTACTCATGTTTTACAACACTCTGAACGAGCAACGGCATCTTACCGGCGTAATGGTTGGGCTCGAGCCTGACCCTGGACTGAAGAAGTTCCTAGAGACGACTAAGGCTCAGTTGGAAGCACGCTACGCGAGAGTTGGGGCGCTATTGAACCACAGCTATTTCACTCAGTGAGTTGCGCCGTGTCGCACGGGTCAGATTGTCCGCTGACAGACCGTTTAGCCACACGGGCGGATACTCGCTTTAAGTGCCAGACTGCCTGAGCCCCCTCCACTCTTAATACCAAAGGATCCCCGAATGGGCACTGAACACGCAGAATCCCTCACTTCGCGAGACTCGCAGCGATTGACTCTCGACGAGCACCCGACGACCGGCACGCAAGATGACGACGATGAGCGAGACGATGAACATACCGGGGAGAATGAGGCACCCGTGCGCGAGGTCGACGAGAACACGGAAGCCCCCGAGGAGTTCGAGGTCGACGATGAGGACGAGCTGGGCCATCCTGAAGATGACGACGCCGACGAAGATGAAGAGGAGAGCGAAAAGTAGATGCCGCTTACCGGGGACCTGTCGACCATTCGGCGGGCCGTGGGGTGTAGGAGTTTGCTACCCCACGAGCCGGCGCAGTGCGTGCAGGACTTCCAGAACCCCAAATAGAGCGATTGCAGCCCAACCCATGTCCAAGGTCAAAGTGAGCTTCTCCGTTTCTATTGACGGATTCGGCGCCGCTCCGCAGCAAAGCCTCGAGAATCCGATGGGCGTCGGCGGGGAGGCGCTGGGCGAATGGGTCTTCGCCACACGGACGTTCCAGCGCATGCACGACAAGGACTGGACGTTCCAGGGCATTCACGGCAAGGACGGAGGAACGACCGGGATCGACGATGACTTCTTCGCTCGGCGCTTCCTGAACGTGGGCGCCTGGATCTTCGGCAGAAACATGTTCGGACCCGTTCGAGGGCCGTGGCCTGACAACTCCTGGAAGGGCGCGTGGGGAGACACGCCGCCGTTCCGCAACCCTGTGTTCGTGCTGACCCACTACCCGCGCGAATCGATCCCGATGCTGGGAGGAACGACGTTCCATTTCATGACGGATGGAATCCACCGCGCCCTCGAGAGAGCCACAGGGGCCGCAAATAGGAAAGACGTTTGTATCGGAGGCGGCGTCGCCACCGTTCAGCAGTATCTTCGCGCCGGACTCATCGATGAGCTGAATCTGGCGATATGCCCAGTGCTCCTCGGCTCGGGTGAACGCTTCCTTGGCGACATTGATCTCGTCAAGCTCGGATACACCTGTACGGAGCACGTCGCAGGCGAGCGTGCGACGCATGTTGTTCTAGGGCGTCAGTCTCAGACCGTTATGACTGTTCCGTAATGATGCCGCTACGGCTGCAACTGGCTTAAGTTCGACCGTCCGATATCGGGAAATCTAGGGCCCAAGCGCCAACGGCAGGTCTTACCTGGAAGCCGCCGTCTACAACTTCTAAACTCGTGGAGTGACCCGCGAACGCTGTGGGAAGCTCACTACGAGGCTTGCTAACTCCTGCCGGATACCTTCAAGGGCATCGGCGATGTCTTCTAATGCCTTCAGTTTGCGCTTGTCCGCGCCGTACGAGGAATCGCGTTCCTTTTTTCGCTCCGCCGTAATTGTCGATATGTCTGACATGTTGGTGCCCCTGCATGTTGAGTGAGCATTCGCCCGGAAGGAACGGGTGGTATAACTCGTTTCCCTCCGAATCGCTAATGCGCGTACGTCGGGGAAGCGTGGCCTCGTTCAGTCAAGCATTGCCTCATGGGGGCGATAGTCGGTGGCCTTGAAGCAAGATACGCCAGCTACTGTTTGGGTCTTGCGCTTGCCGTGATTGGTCCGCCAGCCTCGTCGTATGCGACGTGAAACCCGCGCGGAGTCCCGTCCCGGACTAGTCACGCCCTCGCCTTAACGCGCAGTTTCGCCGCGTTAGGGCGCGACCGCCGATCCCGCTGGTGCGCGCGGGTCGGAGGCGCCATAAAACATGGCGGGGTGCGTTAATTGAAGCGCCGCGGCGAGCGCGGGGATGCCTGGTGCGATTCCGATTGCCTCCACTGCGTTACCCGCACCCCAAGGCTCCAGTGGCACGAGGTGGTAGCCCATCCGGGTCAGTCTGGCTGCCGTATCTGCCGATAGCGCGAACGGTTCGAAAGCCAGGGTGTCCGGCAGCCACTGGTGATGAATTCTGGGCGCGTCGACAGCCTCTTGCAGCGTCAGGCCATGATCGATCACGTTGACGATGACCTCGAGCACCGTGGTAATGATGCGCGCCCCGCCCGGTGAGCCAACGATCAGTATCGGCTTACCGTCCTTGAGCACAAGCGTCGGGGTCATGGAACTGAGCGGGCGCTTGCCCGGAGCGATGGCATTGGGCTTGCCTTGCACCAATCCGAAAAGATTCGGCGCGCCAGGTTTCACCGTGAAGTCATCCATTTCGTCGTTCAGAAAAAACCCGGTCGCGCCCGCTATGACTTTGGCGCCAAACGAGTCGTTGATAGTGTAGGTGACCGATACCGCGTTCCCCGCCCGATCAATTATCGAATAATGCGTCGTGTTGGGATTCTCCGCGGGTCCCGCGCTCATACCCAATGCCTCGGACACGCCAGCCCGATGCGGCCGAATCTCGGCCCTGATCGCTTGTATGTTCCGGTCAGAGAGCAGCCGATCCACTGGATTGCTCACGAAGGCTGGATCGCCCAGAAAGGCATTGCGATCCCTATAGGCATATCGCATGGCTTCGGTCATCAGATGAATCGCGCCACTGGAATGGAAGCCGAGTGCCTTGAGCGGATAGGCCTCCAGGATGCGCAGCATTTCGCACAGAGTGACACCACCGGAGCTCGGGGGAGCCGCCGACACGATCGTATAGCCGCGATACGCACAGATCACGGGCATCGATTCGGTCACTGTATAGGCGGCAAAGTCCGCCTTTGTCAGTACACCGCCGTTGGCCATGCTCGCGGCGACGACGGCAGTGGCGATGGGTCCGCGATAAAACGCGTTCGAACCACCCTCGCTGATGGCGCGCAGGGTGCGTGCCAGATCCATCTGCACCAAACGATCCCCGCTCTGCAGTGCTTTGCCGTTATTGAGGAATATGGCGCTGACGTTGGCCTGTTTGCGAAACGCATCGTTGTCTTCAACGAGCACGTCCACGTCACCCTGAGTCAGCGTGAAGCCCTCATCGGCCAGGCGGATTGCCGGGGCCAGCAATAGCGCGCGCGGCAAAGTCCCGTATTCCTGACGCGCGGTCTCAAGTCCCAGCACAGTCCCGGGAACGCCCACCGCCAGATAGCCATCGAGGCTCTTGTCGACAAGCGGATTGCCATGGCCGTCCAAAAACATGCCGGCCGTGGCGGCCAGCGACGCCCGCTCGCGAAAGTTGATAAAGGTATTCTTGCCGTCGGCGAGATGGATCGTCATGAAACCCCCGCCGCCCAGATTGCCGCAGCACGGGTGAGTGACTGCGAGGGCATAACCAACCGCCACGGCCGCATCGATCGCATTGCCGCCCTGGCGCAAAATGGCCGCACCGACTTCCGAGGCAAGGTGCTGCGATGTAACGACCATGCCGGCGGCGGATTCCACCGCGTGGGCGGCGGCCGCCTGTGCTGGCGCGGCTACGGTCTGGGTGGCCCCCAGGACCAGTACAATCCAGCGCGCCGCACTCTTTGTTGCAATCATGTCGTTACAATCATGCCTGGCCTCGGTTATTTAGCTGTCGCGCCGAAGTTATCCAGACAACACGAACGAGTCGGCACGACTGCACACTAAAGTCTTCATCCGGTCCGTAGCGCAAGTAGGTTTATCCTTGGCGGATTGTTTCTCAACGCCGGCTACTCCACCCTTGCGTTCTCGCGCGATTCTGCAGCCGTCAGCGTGCGTGAATTCATCCCCTGACGCTCGCGCGTCGCCGCGGCCAGGTCGTTCGATAAATCGATGACATGCACGCGGACATGCGTGTGCTCGCGCTCAAGCCCCCAAGTTCCTTGGCGAGGCGCGGCCCTTCGTTCGTTTCGCTCTGCCAACGATCGGCCACCTTGGAGAGCTCGCCGCGCTCGAGAATGCCGGCGATAGCCCGCCCCCAGTTCGATCTTTACGGAGGATTGAGCCTTCAGGACGCTGCGATAGTGATGCATTCTAGTGGCTCGACGCCCGCATCAAACGCCATTCTCATTGTGGCTTAAGGCCATCGGGCCCGCCACGTCTTCTAGCGACTTGCGCTCCGCATCGACGCCAAAAGCAAGCGCCAATGCGCCCGCTACGAGCATCATTATCGCACCGATGCCCCAGCCGGTAGCTACGGCGAGGCGGCTTCCCGTCTGAATCAAAAGTCCGAGTAGAAGTGGCGCTACAACGCCGCCGACGCCAGTGCCCACCGCATAGAACACTGCGATCGCGAGCGCGCGCATCTCAAGTGGAAAAATCTCGCTGACCGTCAAATACGCGGAACTTGCGGCGGCCGACGCCAGAAAGAACACCGCCGACCAGCACAGAGCCTGGCTGCGTGCATCGAGTAGGCCCGCAACGAAAGCCCAGCCCGTCAACGCCAGCGCGAGCCCGGACAGGATGTACGTCGCGGCGATCATGCGCCGTCGCCCCACACTATCGAAGAGCGGCCCGAGCAAAAACGGACCCAGGACATTGCCCAACGCAAACGGAAAGATATAGAGGGCCACGCGATCATCAGGAACGCCGTAGAAGCGGCTCAGGACGAGCGCGTAGGTAAAGAAGATCGCGTTATAGAAAAACGCCTGCGCCACCATCAGCGCGAGAGCCACGAGGCTGCGCTGGCGGTATTGGATCAGCAGCACACGAGCAACCTCGGTCAACGAGGGCCCACGACCCTTGCCGTAGTCGGTCATTTTGGCCGTAGGCGCAAGCGTCCCCACACGCTCCACAATCTCTGCCTCGATCTGCGCGACGACGGTTTCGGCCTCTTCCGGCCGGCCATGGGAGAGTAGCCAGCGGGGACTTTCCGGAACATGCCGCCTCACGAAGACAATGACGCCTGCGAACACGGCACCCAAAAGAAAGCAGACGCGCCAGCCGAGAGCAGGCCCCAGGACATGCGGATCAAGTAGGACGAGACTTAGCGCCGCGCCGAGCGCAGCACCGACCCAAAAGCTGCCATTGATCGCAAGGTTGACGCGACCGCGCAGGCGTGCGGGAATGAGCTCGTCGATTGCCGAGTTGATTGCGGCATATTCGCCGCCGATACCAAAGCCCGTGGCAAAACGACACACTGCGAACCACGCGTAATCGGGGGCAAAGGCAGTAGCAAGGGTCGCAACCATATAGACCGCAAGAGTCGTCAAGAAGAGCCTCTTGCGCCCGAGTTGATCGGTCAGTCTTCCGAAAAAAAGTGCGCCGAGCACAGCGCCGCCGATATAAAGCGAGCCCGACGCTCCTATCTCACCCGCTGAAAGCGAGAGAGTATCCGATCGTTGCAGCACTGCGCCGAGTGAGCCCACGAGCGTGACCTCAAGTCCGTCGAGCACCCAGGCGACTCCAAGTGCGATACAGACCCGCCAATGCCACCCCGACCAGGGTAGCCGGTCCAGCCGAGCCGGGATGCTGCTCCTGATCAATGCGGTATTCCTACTCGGTAAAGGAGATTTCGGCTGAATCGGGTAAAAGCGCTAATCGTCAGGAGGCGCATCACTCGAGAGAGGTGATTTTTCGAGGTAGGCCGCTCTTCATCTACAATACCCTCAATAGAACCCGCGCGGCGACACCAATGCCCAAGCGCACTATCCTGAAGCGATGCATGGACGTCATTCACTTCTCTCGCGGAGCACGCTGGGTCAGCTTGTTCTTGCTAGCAAACGCGGCCATCGGCCAGACAGCCCCACAATACGGCACCTGGGGATTTGATCTTACGGCCATGGACCCCTCCGTCAAGCCAGGTGCGGATTTCAATCGTTACGCCTCAGGCGCGTGGCTCGATCGAACTGAGATTCCCGCCGACAAGCCCATCGCGTCATTGCGATACGTCATGAGCGACACGATTGAAGCTCGACTGCACGACCTGATGGAGGCGGCCGCCAAGTCGCCGCCGGCGACGCTCGAGGGCAAGGTTGGCGTCTTCTACAGAGCCTTCATGGACGAAGGCCGTGTGCAGCGGATTGGGAAGGCAGCCGTCGCGGCAGAAATCGAAACTATCGAGCGCGCCCCCGATAGGGCGATGTTGACCGAGTTGATGGGGAGAAGCACGACGGATTTGTACGGGTCCATCTACAGGTTGGGTACTGATGTCGACTTCAAGGACATCCGCCACTACGCCGTCTATATCGGCCAGGCCGGCTTGGGATTGCCGGACCGAGACTATTATCTGATTCCCTCCTTCGCATCGCAAAAGACGGCGTATCAAGCTTATATAGCCCAGGTCCTATCACTGCTCGGCTGGAAGAATGCGGACGCCTGCGCCGCGGCCGTGGTCGAGTTCGAAACCCGCATCGCGGAAGTGAGTTGGACCAAGGCCGAGCAACGAAATCTCGACAAGGTCTACAATCCGTATGCGACAGCTGCGCTCGACGGGCTGACGCCCGGGTTTGCCTGGAAAGCTTTCTTGAAGGGGGCAGGGATCGCGACCGTCGGTCGCGTCATCGTCGCCGAACAGTCGGCGTTCCCGAAGATCGCGGCGACTTACCAGGCGACACCGCTGGACACGTTGAAAGCCTGGCAAGCCTTTACCGTGGCCGACAACGCGGCCTTCTATATGTCGGAGCCCTTCTCCGCCGCACGCTTTCGGTTCCGCAACCATATTCTGTCGGGCCAGCCGGCGGAGCCTGTGCGTTGGAAACGCGCCATCCACGCCGTCAGTGGCGGCGACTGCGACGCGACTGAAGAC
>Ga0302324_100016531_pt1 | contig 14694 bp, 16 predicted proteins | sample Palsa_T0_1_FD_201949 | JGI IMG/M metagenome (GOLD analysis project Ga0302324, IMG submission 201949) | Peat permafrost microbial communities from Stordalen Mire near Abisko, Sweden - Palsa_T0_1 | ecosystem: Environmental > Terrestrial > Soil > Palsa > Peat permafrost | place: Sweden: Abisko...
TGGCCGAGGCAGATGTGGGCTCCGCGCCCGAATGCCACGTGGCGATTATCGGGCTTACGTTCAGGATCGAACACCAGCGGTTCATCATATGCGGCGGGATCACGGCCGGCCAATGCGGTCGCGAAGATTACGACCGTGCCCTTCTCGAAGTGAAAGCCGCCATATTCGAACGCGCAGGACACGGTGCGGTAGGGTGTGGTGATCGACGAGTGGCGAAGCGCTTCGTCCAACACCTTGCCGCAATACGCGAGGTCCTCGGCGCAGCGGGCGTAAGCATCCGGCCTGGCGATGAGCTGGCGCATGGTCAACGCCAGCATGTTTTTCGAGGTGTCATAGCCTGCTACCACGAGCACGAGCAGCATGAACCGCAATTCCGTCTCGTCCAGCAGGCCCTGCTTCTTGGTCTCGATCAGGCTATCGAGCAGCGAGTCGGGGTCGTGCGCGCCGCTTGCCTCGCGCGCGATGACGAGCTGATCGCTGAACTCCCATAGCACGTCCCACCCCGCCAGAAACAGCGGCTTGACCGCCGGATCGAAGGTGAGGGAAGACAGCTGGTTCTCCAACCCAAGGTGAATCTTGGGGATTACTTCGGCCGAGACGCCGAGCAGGCCGAGCACGACGGCCACAGGAAAATGGGCAGAGAATTCGGCGAAATCGAACGCCCCTTTCGGCGCCCACTCATCGAGAAGTTCGGAGATCACTTTGCGCATCAGGGGCCGGACTTGGTTGGCCCGCCGCGGTGTGAAAGCCGCGGCGACGCTGTTGCGCAAGCGCTTGTGCGTCTCGCCGGAAACGGAGAGCAGCATCTCTTCCATGAACCGCCCCCACATGTGGTCCTTCAGTCCGTAGAACTCGACCGCGGGTCCGAAGCCGGGGTGAAAGTGTTCATCATCGGCCAGCAGGTCCTTGGTGGCTTGGTAACCATGCACCACCAAGCCCTGGGAGAAGCGCGCGAGCCAAGGATGCACCCGTCGCGCGGCTGCAGCGTAGGGGTCGGGATTTTTCGAGAACTCGGCCGTCTCTACCGGCAACTCGGGAAGATCGGCTTGGCTGACCGTAGTCATCTGCAGTCCCTCCTCGGGGCTGGCCCGGGCGTGGTTTTGATATGCAGGTCCAGCAGATACAATACCAAACATCACGATCATTGGTCGGCATGCGGCTTGCGCACGAGCCGGCGCGGAAGTTTTGACGGTATAAAAAGAGGGGCGGTCATGAATACGAAGCGTTACCGAATCGCACAGTGGGGTACGGGGAATGTTGGCCGGCGGGCGCTACGCGCAGTGATCGAGCATCCGTTGATGGAACTGGTGGGCGTCAGGGTCTATTCGGAAGCCAAAGAAGGCCGAGACGCCGGAGAGCTGTGCGGCACGGCTGCGACCGGAGTGATTTCGACCCGGAAGCTGCAAGACATCGTCAACGCTCGGCCGAACTGTGTGATCTACCTTCCCGACCATCCTGATCTTGACGATATGTGCAGCCTGCTTGAATCGGGCATCAACATCACCACCGCTTGTATCGGCTTCAATCATCGGGACACGCTCGAGCCGGCGACGCGTAGTCGCCTGGAAGCTGCCTGCTCTCGCGGTCGGGCTTCGCTCTATTCGACCGGATCCAGTCCGGGTTGGAGCACCGAGATGATGCCCTTCACGCTGCTCGCCATGCAGCGCCGGCTCGATTGCCTGACCATCACCGACTATGCCGATAATTCGTCGCGCAACTCGCCGGAAATGCTTTTCAACTTGCTGAAGTTTGGCGCCGCGCCGTCGACCGTGGATCCCAACAGGCGGGCGGGCACGGCCGCGAGCACGCCGCCAACATTTCGCGCGGTGGCCGATGCGATCGGTTTATCACTCGATGAGGTTACTTCCAGTATCGAGTATGCGGTCACGCGCAAACGCGAGACGATCGCTGCCGGAACGATCGAGGCCGGCACGATCGGCGCGATGCGCATGGGTGTCATCGGCCTCAGGAACGGCAAACCGGTTCTTCGCCGCTTCTCAACCTGGTATGTGGCGCGAGAACTCGATCCTCAATGGGAACTGAGGGACTCCGGCTGGCGCATGCAGGTGGAGGGCGACACATCGCTCGACGTTTCGATTGCCTTCGTGGTTTCCAAAGACGACTACGCCGGCTATTCACCCGGCCTGACAGCGCACCCCGTCGTCAATGCCGTGCCCTATGTGTGCGACGCGGCGCCGGGGATACTGCAAACTGCGGAACTGCCGGTGATCATTCCCTATCTTGGCAGCTAAGTGCCCGCGGGGACCCTCGGCGTATTCGAACATGGTCCGTTTCCAGGATATTGGTCACCCGGCGAATTTCGTCGCGCATTTCGGATCGATCGTTCAAACTCGCTCTGCTCAATTCGTAGTCGCCCGCGGAGCGGTCGTCGCTGTCGTGAGGCGGGAACAAGCGCTCGAGCATGCCGACCAGTAAAGGGCTTGCCGCCAGAGCGGCAGCCACCGCCAGCAATCCAAGAAATTCGAACATGTAAATCATAACGCCTCCGCGCAATCCGAAACCGGGATGGGTTTCGGTTTCATCTTAGAGCCGGGATTCGCGTATAGATGTAAGAATTGCGGCCCTTTTGACAGCCTTCACGAAAATTCGGATTTCTTCACGATGCGCTTCGCGACACATGCGCTTCGCGACACATGCGCGTGAAGGCACGATGCTTGAACACGGGCCGGCGCCTTACCGTTGCAGGACCAGCTCTTGGCGAGCGTTGTCGATCGACCAGCTCTTGAATCGCTTGAGAAAGCTCTCGCCGAGCAGCAGCGGCGCGTTGAAGGGAGCAACGCTTGCCTGGACGCGCGACACTTCGACATTGCCTACTTTGAGGGAGCGCAAGATGAAGGTCGTTGCCCTCGAAGTTTCGCCGCTGGCGTTAACGTACTGCCGTGAGCCGGTAGTATCGGCGTCGGTGATCGCGCCGGATCTGACCATCGTCGAATATAAATCGGCGGGAATGCTGACGTCAGAAGCGCCGCTGTCGACGATGAAATCCAACTTGATCGAATTATTGATGACCGCCGGGGCAAACAGTATCCCATCCTTGCTGGCAAGCAGCACTCGAACCTCCCCGGAACGCGATTCCACGCCGTCCGCGGGCGGCGACTCCACTGTTCCTTGCCTCGAGGATTGTCGCTCCGCTAGCTGCGCCCGGAGTTCACTGATCGCGCGCGGCTTGGCAAATTGCAGGTTGGGCTGAAGTTGCTCCGCGATCTTAAGTTCGGTGCGCGCCAGCGAGAGCTTCCCTGCGCGGGCGTACAGTTCCGCCTGAACGTAGTGGGCCTTGGCGCTGTTGGGGTGGGCAGCCAAAACCTGCGCGATCATGCGCTGCGCTTCTTCCGTACGGCCTGCTTGTTCGGCCAGATAAATCTGGTCGACGGTGGGCAGCGAGTCGGCTGGCCAGGCGGAAATTGCACAGCCGCATAGCGCGACGGCAATCGCGCGAGCCATGATCGCTCGGCGAACACTGCGGCGCTTGGATGCAAGCTGGGTGGATGCATGCTCGGTGGATGCCTGATTTGAGGCCAAGTCCATGATCCTTAAGGTGCCGTCTCCATCTTCAGCAAGAACTCGTAGCGGGGACGATGTTCATCGGGCCGGGCACTGATGGGATCGTCCAGATGCAGGACAGGGTCGGTTTCGGAGTACATGGGCCACGACGGCAGTCCTGGGCCGTTGGGGTTGCCCGTCTTCGCGAAATTGGTCCAGTAGCTCATCATTTGATCGCTGAGCTTGCGATCCGAATCGCGCCAGACGGCGCCAGGCCGGGTGTCGAGCGTGCCGAAAACATATTCGATGTCGTCGGAATGGAAGGCAGCTGCCTCTTTATGATACTTGCTGGGCGGTGCCGCCAAATCCAATCGGTAGCGGTAGATAGGGGAGCGTCCCGTGTTGCGGTGATACTCCATCCATTTCCAGGTTCCGTAGGCGATGAAGGAATCGCCGCCAAAGTCCGCGGCCGAACGGCTCAATTCGGCCTCCGTTGCGCCGGGGTAGAGCTCGAGAAACTCCGCAGCCTTCGCGCCAAAGCGCTGCTCCGCCAATGCATGCCATTTTTCGACGGTCATGCCGTTCGCCAGAAAACCTCCCTCATCGCGATTGAATCCCGCGAGTAGCGGCACGTGCATCTGCTTTCCGGCCTGGTAGGTCGCTGCAAGTGATTCGACCAGAAATCGTCCGTCGATGACCGGAGCGAATCGCGTCATTCCCGACTTGGAGAAAGCGGCGAGAACTTCCGACGCCGGCTGCGCACGTATCTGTTCCGTGGTCTTGAGCCCCAGCCCATCGAGCAGCGCCGCGTCCTTGGGGCCTCGCACATCCAGCGTCTCGTAGTTCAAAGCCCCCGTTCCCAGCGCGCCGCCGCTTTCGCCAATGGCACGGTGAAACAGGCCTCGGGCCGACGGTACAACCATCAAGGTGCTTACGGCAAAGGATCCGGCGCTTTCGCCAAAAATAGTCACCCGGGAGGGATCGCCGCCGAACGCCGCGATATTGCGCTTGACCCAGCGCAGCGCGGCGACCATGTCCATCAATCCATAATTACCGCTGCTGCCGCCTTGTTCGGCAGCGAGTTGTGGTAACGCGAGAAAGCCGAAAGCGCCCAGCCGATAATTGATCGTGACGAGAACGACGCCCTTGCCGGGCAGAAAATCGCCATTGTGGCGTGGTTCCGAACTGCCGCCGCCGGCGTAGCCTCCGCCGTGAATCCAGAACATCACCGGCAGTCGGCCGCCGGCCTTGGCGTGCTTCGCCACGAATACGTTGAGCGAAAGACAATCTTCGGACGGTGATTCATCCTGAAAAACCATGTCGTCGAAGACATGGGCTTGCATGCAGCGGTGACCGTATTGAGTCGCATCCAACACACCCTTCCACGCCATGGGCGGCTGCGGCGGTGCCCAGCGCAACGGGCCGATCGGGGCCGCAGCGTAGGGGAGCCCCAAATAGGCTCGCACGGCGCCGTCATGAATCAACTTGCCGCGAACCTTGCCGCCTTCGACTTTAACGACCAAAGGATCGGCCTTCGCGATGCCCAGCATGAGGGTCAACGCCGCCGCCGCGACGGCGATACGCATAATCGGATGGACGGCCATGGACAACTCCTCCTAGACAATATCTGCACACGCATGACTTCGCCCCAAATCGCCGTTCGTGAATACGTTCCCAGTTGTAATTGACGTTTTTGGCCGCAGTGACCCCTACTATACTGCCTCGGAGGAGTACCTGAATTCTGCGCTCATACTCAGCCGGCGGCCTTGATCCGGAACTCGCGAACGAACCGTTCGTCGTCTTTCACGGGTCACGGGCGCTGTGCCTCGAATATAGCTTGGTTCTCGAAGCGCGTGGCGTCGAACACCATGTTCGGGAGGCGCAGGAATCGTGGGTGGTGACCGTGCCGCCGTCGCTGGCCAATCGAGCCGAAGAGGAACTCCGCCGCTATATGTCGGAGCGCAATCCTCCAAGAAGCGCTCCTCGACGCATGCAGCCGTTCCCCGGCGCGGCAACAGGCTCGATTGCATATGCGCTCGTCCTGCTGTTGACCGCGTACTGCGCCGGCCAGGGAATGTTCGGCAAGGACTGGCTGGCGGCCGGAGAACTCGAGGCGGGAGTCCGGCCCGATTGGTGGCGAGCGGCGACGGCGCTGACATTGCATCTGGATCAGATGCACCTGCTGGGTAATCTTCTGTTCGGCGTGATCGCGGGAATTGCCGTCGCGCGGCTGTTCGGCCCAGGCGTCGCATGGCTCAGCATTCTGGGGGCGGGCGCATGCGCCAACTTCGCCGAAATGTTGATCGCACCTGTCGCGCATCGCGCGATTGGTGCATCGACGGCGGTATTCGCAGCTCTTGGGCTGCTCGCAGGATTCGCATGGCGCGAGCGCCTCTCGCTGCGCGAGCGTCTGTGGTATCGCTGGGCGCCGCTGATCGCGGGGATTTGTCTGCTGACTTTATTGGGTGCGGGCGATGCGCACGTGGACATTCTCGGGCACACGTTGGGTTTTCTCTTCGGTGTGGGCGGCGGCTGGGTGCTTGCACATCTGGGCGTTCCCACCCAGCGCGGCAAGCGGCTGCAGATACTCGCGGGCGCGGCTGCTGCAGTCTTGATTGGTACGGCATGGCTGATGGCGTTGCGCGCGTCTGCTTCGGGGCCTTCATGATAGATTGCGCAGGTCTTGCGCATGATCAAGAGGCGGTGTTGCAAAAGCGAATCGATGGGAAGATAGCCTTGGTAACCGGAGCGTCCCGCGGCATCGGTGCGGAGGTTGCTCGACTCCTGGCGGGCCGGGGTGCGGACGTAGCCATAAATTTCCGCAGCAAGAGTTCGCGTGCAAGTGCAATTGCCGATGAAGTGCGGGCGCGCGAAAGGCGGGCACTCCCGGTGCAGGCGGACTTGACGGACGCATCCGGTGTTCAGCAAATGATGCAGGCAGTCGGCAAGGAATTCGGCCGTCTCGATATTCTGATACTGAATGCGAGCGGGGGTCTGGAGAAGGACAAGCCAGCCTCATACGCCATGGATCTCAACCTGACGGCGCAGGTGCAGACCCTGAGCGCGGCGCTGCCGTTGATGCCGGCGGGCGGCAGTATCGTGTTCGTAACCAGTCACTGGGCGCACTTTTACGGACAAAAGCCCGTTTACCCTGCGTACGAGAACATTGCGGCCAGCAAGAAGGCGGGCGAGAAGGCGTTGCAGGAACGGCTGCCTGACTTGTCGGCGCGAGGCCTGCGTCTGGCCATCGTCAGCGGAGACATCATCGATGGGACCATAACTCCAAAACTACTGGAGCGTTCACAACCGGGGCTGATGGCGGCCCGACGCGATGCGGCGGGCGAACTTCCGACCGTGCAGGAATTTGCGATCGCCATCGTGGACGCTGCCGCCGACTCAGCTGAGCCAACAGGCCGCGTGTATTTCGTTGGTTCAACCGACTGAGTTCGGGGAAGTGCGCCGGACTGCCCGTGGCGATGCACAGGAATATTTCGACGCAACTGTCCGAGGCGCAGCCGCAAATGCGCATACTGCATCGGAGGGCAGTAATCGCTATGCCAGAGTTGAAACCGTTCTATGGCGGCCTCGTCTTGTTACCGGCGGAGACGGCACTCGCGCTCAAACTAGTCACGGAGACCGATCTATTGAGATTGAAAGCAATCGCACGGCTGCATGCCCGGGGTCTACCAGCGGATGTCAGTTGGGACGACCTGCTGCAGGAGGCCTTCGCGCGCGTAATCAGCGGATCCCGCCGGAAGCCGGAAGGCGTCGCCATGGTCGTGTTTCTGTCGGGCGTCATGCGCAGCCTGCGCTCCGAGCATTGGCGGCGCGCGCAGTTGGAATCCCGCGATTCGCACGCGCTGAGAAGGCTGCGCGACGTTCAGGATTCTCAGGAGCTCGAGCCAACCGATCCGACACCCGACCCCGAACGCTCGATGATCGCATGGCAGGAAATGGCGCGGATCAATCGATTGTTCGCCGACGATCCGGTGGCATTGCAAATAGTTTTGGGCCTTGCGGAAGGGCTGTCACCGGACGAGATTAGAAAGATGAGCGGCATCTGCAAAACAGACTACGATTCGGCACGGCGGCGGATGCGCCGAGCGTTGCTTCGGGAGGGACTGACGTGCGAGAAAAAATGACGCTGACCGATTCCGCCGCGGCGCTGACGCGATTGTTGGATGCGTTGGAGATGATTCTGATCGAGTCCACCGAGGAGGAGATCATGCAGGCGGCGACGGACCTGGGCATGAATCCGCAGATGAAAGGGTCGGCCGCATTCGCGGGCATAAAATATCGGACGCCGCCGAGGCTGTCGGACTTTTACGACGTTGAGTTCGGCGCGAACTGGCCGACGTCGTTGCAGATACTGCAGCGCCCGAACTTGAAGGATTCGGACGAGAAGTGATGCGGGGGTCTTGCCGCAACTGTTAGTGCTTCTGGTTGTAAATGTGCCTGCTGTTCTTGTTCAGAGACTTGTTCAGCCGGTTCTGCTCACCCTTGGTCAGGTGACCGCCATGCTTGGCCTCGTCGACGCTTTCGCGCTTCGCAATGTTCGCGTCGTGCTGCTCGTCGCGCGCCGCTTGCTTACCGGACATGGTGCCATTGGCAACCCCCTGGTCGATGCGCGCCTGCTGATTGTCGAGGCGTTGATTGACTTCGTTCACGCGCGGATGATCGGGCACATCCTGTGCGGCGGCGATGCCGGAACCAAAGATGGCGCACATGGCGCTCGCTGCGATCAGAGTGACGGTCTTGACTTTCATGATGTTCTCCCTGGACTTTGCAGTTTGGAAAAATGAATCGATCCGGTTCGTCGAGGCCTGGTTCAATGCCCTTGTCCATCAAAACGTCGAGATCCTCAAAGCGTTGACAAAACATAACTTATGGCAAGGAGGGTAAATGTGATGCGATCTTGTTTCACGACCCGATTCATGCGTCGGGCGAAGTCAGCTGATCTGTGCATATGTGGCAATATCAGCGCTGCTCAATCCACCGAAGAGAGCCATGTCGACAACCCGGCGCGTGTTTTTGCAAAGCGTGACCCTCAGCGTATGTGCGCTGCCGAGTTGGGCGTCGGTCCTGACTGCAAGCCCGAGCGTGCCGCCGCCGCCGGGTTTGCTGCGGATCGAACGCGTTCTCTTCGATGCGCGCCGGACACATGCGTTGGCGTTCGCCGAGGCGGCGCGTCAGTTGGGCGCGCGTACTCTTGCGATCTGGGGGGATGTCGAGGACCCTTGGTATCGGCAATTGAGCCGGCGGTGGCAGTCCCGGCGAGTACCGATCGCAGGCATGACCGACTTTCGAACCTTGTTCTTATTGCAGACGATGGCCGCCGATGCGGGATTGCGTCCCGTTTTGCGCATTCACCACCGCATGCGCGACGGGTCGACCGCGCATGAAGCGTTCGGCGCGCAGATGTACCGTGCGTTGTCGGACCAATGCTTGGCGCAGCGCGGTGAAAACTGGAGCCGCGACATTGCGCGGCTGGTGACGAGCTTGCCGGAATGCAACGCAATGACGATGCGACGCGGCAATCTTTGCGAGGCCAATTTGCGTGCCCTGGGATCAAAGTCCCTGGTGACTTGGGTGATCGCGTAGTTTACCCTTCGACCATGGGCAGACTTACGATGGGCGGACTGCTGGTGCGCTTTTTAGTGTCGCTGTTGTTGGTGCTGGCCACCTATAATCCCAGTGGACTGTCATTCGTGGGCTGGGTGCAGGGCAATTTTCCGCACGTGCAGCCCGACCAGGCAGTGGTCGGCTTGGCGCTCTTGGGGCTATGGATCTTCTTCGTGCACGCCACTTGGCGCTCGTTGGGCGCACTCGGCGTATGTTTGGGATTGGCTTTCTTCGGTGCGGTTGTTTGGATGGTCAGCAGTTGGGGATGGGTTTCTTCCCCGAGTCACACGGCGCTGATTTGGCTGGTGCTCCTGATCGTGGCCTGCATGCTGACCATCGGGTTGTGCTGGGGGCTGATCCGAGCACGGGTTTCCGGCCAGGCGGTCGTGGAGGAAGTGCCGCGCTGATCCGCGCCTCGATGCGCTCAGCGCTCAATGCGCTCAGCGCTCAATGCGCTCAGCGCTCAATGCGCTCAGCGATCGATGCGCTCAGCCATTGCCGGATCTGGCAAGCGGCGGCGAGACCAGACCGAAGCGGCGCTCGCGCCGCGAGTATTCCTGAAGCGCATTCGCAAAGGCTTGCTCGTCGAAGTCCGGCCAGCAGCAGTCCACGAAGTGCAGTTCCGCGTACGCGCATTCCCACAGTAGAAAATCACTCAGGCGTTTCTCGCCGCCCGTGCGAATCAGCAAATCAACGGCGGGAGCCGAAATGGAATTATCGACCGCAGCCAGATGCTGCGCGAAGCGCGAAGGTCCGGCGTCATGCTCGAGTCCCATCCTGCGGCTGGCCGCCAGGAGACTGTACTGCGCCGAGTAGTCGACGGCTATGCGCAGCTGCATTTTGGTGCCTTGCGCGGTGAGCTGTTCGCTGCTCTCGATCGCACGCTTGAGGTCGGCCGACAACCTATCGCGGCGCCCGAATATATTGATGCGGATGGATTGTTCCAGGCAGCGCCGCGTTTCCGTCATCAGGTATCGACGCAGCAATGTAAACAATGCGCTCACCTCGGCCTGGGGGCGGCCCCAGTTCGCGGCGGAGAAGGCGTACAGGCTCAAGATATCGACACCGCGGCGTGCGGCGGCCTCGACGACCGTGCTCACTGCTTTGGCGCCGGCGCGGTGACCGGCGGTTCGGGGCAGATGACGCTGGGTCGCCCAGCGCCCGTTGCCGTCCATGATGATGGCTATGTGCATGGCAAAGTACTTAACAACACAAAGTTAAACGACAAATAGAATTTAAATTGACCATCCTGTGCCGGTCCATCACGCGCGCCGCGTTGCCTTGATCACGGCTTCGACATGATCCAGATAGCGGTGGAGCGCGGTTTTGCCGAGGGCCGTCAGCCGATATATGGTCTTCGGCCGCCGCTCTTCGAAGGATTTGTTGGAAGTCAGGTATTTCGCCTCCTCCAACTTGCGCGCGTGAGCGCTCAAGTTGCCGTCGCTGACGTCGAACAGCGCCTTCAGCTCATTGAAGGTAAGTTCCTCGCGAACCGCGAGCGCGCTCATGATCCCCAAGCGCACGCGCTCATAGACCAGGCGGTCGAAGGAAACCGAATCCGCATCTTGCGGGTTAGCCGGCACGGCGGCGAGCTTGGATGACCGCGGCGGGGCCGATGAACCCAAGCGGCGCGTGCTGGGGCGCGCGCTAGATTTGGCGGCCATGACCCACGCGTCCAATGAGAATGCCGAAGGCGATGTGCAGGCCGCCAAAGCCCGCGCCCAACATCAAAATCTGCGCCCCGCCGGGCAACAGCAGCGCCAACACACCCAGTGCGGCAAACGATGCGCCCAAAAGGCCGATGGTGCGGGTGGTGACCGTGCTTGCCGAAATCAGCGCACATCCATAGAACAGCAGCCAGCTGCCGGGAATGGCGTGAAGATTGCCGTACGACCAATGCACCGCCGTCATGATCAAGCCGGCTGCAAGGGACGGGACGAGACACAAAGCGAATTTTCGGATCGGCGTGCCGATGAGCCGCAATCCCCGCAGCGATGACTCACGCACGAGCAAGGCGCTGCCCACACCGGCCGCGGCAAGAGCGGCCAGCAGCCAAATCTCCAACCAATGCTCGTGCAGGCTCGGCGCGGCTGAGAGCGCCGCGGCGAGCAAACCGATGGCGCCCAACGCGATTCCGGCCGAGCCCGGCACCACGAAGGACGCAGCGCCTTCCATGGAATCGCGGATGTAGCGCAGCGTCGCCGCTGCGTGAGAATCAATATGGACGGTATTGGCGGATTTCGGCACGCATCGACACTAGCGCCTGTCGCCGTGCATCGTCAAGTACTTTGCGACATAGAGTGCCGGCTCCCCCAGCAGGTTGCGCCTCGGGTCCATCGCAGCGTTGGTCGCTCCATTCTAGGGCACATAATGTTAAAAACCGCCGATTCGCGCGCTGCGACGCATTGTCTCTGCGAAGCAGTTCTCATCTTTGGTATTTGCCTGCACCGCTTTGACCCGGCGCCCGGAGCGGTGCCGTGCAACTGTGACTCACGCCATGTCGAAAACCTCGCAATTGCCCGACCCTTGTTGGGCAGTGCAATCGAGACATTCGCATCAGGCGAACGATGGGCGGCGCGCGACGAAGTCGCTCGAATGGCGATCGCGACAAGGGACGGATAACGATGCCTAAGGCAGCAAAAAATTTGGAGTCGGCGGCATCTGATGCGGCTGAGCGTCCGGTTCGACCATTCAAAAAGCAAAGATTCACGGTGTTCCTGGTCACCGGCGACGATACGTTGTGGCCGCTGGTCGGCGCCGACCTCAGCGGCGACCTGATTCTCAAGCAAGTGGATTCCACCGATGAGCTGCTCGCGACCGTGCCGGCCGGCCAACCTGGTATCGTGCTGTGGGACGCGCGCGGCCACGACGATCCCGCTTCGGTAATCTCGAAACTGAGTTTGCACTCACCGCGATTCGTGTTGATTGCCCTCGATACGACAGCCAGCGCCGGCGCCTGGACGTTGCCGCTGCAGCACCGGCAGATCCTGGCAAGCGTCGGACTGCCGCTTTCCAGCGCCGTTCTTGGCAAGGCTTTGGAAAGCGCCCGAGAAGAAATCGGCGCGCGACTGGCTCTGCTTGGCGATAACTCGAGCACGCCGGCTCCGCCCGCTAAGGAGGCTGGTAAGAATCGATGGTTGCTGATCGCCATCGCCGCAGCGGTCGTGGTGGCCGGCGCCGCGGCCTATGTGTTGATGAGCGGCGGCGGCACATCGGACAAGTCCGCGGCCAAAGTCGACGCCAAGGTTGCGCCGGGGGCGGCCATTCCGGGTACGGCGCCGGCAGCCAACTCGGGAAGCGGGCAACTGCCGAACGGGACAGGAGCGCCGGCCAATGCGCCGGAGGCCGTGGATGAGAAGGTGGACGGACTGGTCGAAAAGGCGCAGCAGGCAATGCTGGAGCGGCATTTCATCGATCCGGCCGCCGGCAGCGCGCTGACTCTATACCGCGATGTATTGCTCATCGATCCGAGCAACGGCGAAGCTCGGCAGGGCCTGCAGAGACTCGCGGAGATTTTGATCGCGCGCGTGCAGTCGGCATTGGACGAGCGCAAGTTCGACCTGGCGCTCCAGTCTCTGGAAACCGCGCGCAGCATCGATGCCAACGATCGCCGCCTGTCGGCGCTCGACGAGCGCATCGCCAGCCTGCGCGCCGAGTTGGGCCCGGCGCAGATCACCGCGGCGCTGAATGCGCAGAACTTCGACCGCGCAATGCAGCTGATCGACGACGCCGGCCGGGCTAAGTCGCTGCCTCCGGCCAAGCTGGCGCAACTGCGCGATGACGTGCGCAAGCGGCGCGACGAGTTCGAAATGGCACGGCTGCTGAAATTGGTCGATACGCGCCTGCAGCAGGGCAGGCTCGTTGACCCGCGGAATGACAGCGCAGCCATATACCTCGAGCAGGCGAAGGCTGCGGGCGCCACGGCGGCCGCGCTGCAGCCGCAGTATCAAGAGCTGCAGCAGCAGTTGGCGCTGGCGGTGCGCGGCGCCATCGACGCCAAGCACTTCGGTGAGGCGGAGCATTGGCTGGCGGAACTGCGCGATATCGGCGCCTCGGGCGTAATCGTCGCCGGCTTGCAGAAAGACTTGACGGCAGCACGCGCCGCAGCCGCGCCGGCCAAAGTGGAGCAACCGCAGTTCTTCGATCTTGCGCAAACACGGCTGGCGCAAGGAAAACTACTGGAGCCCGATAACGACAACGCGCTCTACTATGTGAACCAACTGCGCGGCACCGACCCCAAGAACGCTGCGCTTCCGCAACTGTCCGGCGCCGTGCAGGACCAGATTCTGGAACGCGCGCGTACGGCGCTCGATGCCGGCGACACGGCCAAGGCGCAAGCCATGCAGCAACTGGCCACGGGGCTCGGCGCGACTCCGAACCTCGAGGCGTTCAGCGACAAGTTGCGGCAGAAAATGGCTGCGGCGAGCGCGACACCCGATGTGCCGGAGCAATCCCTGACGCGGCTGAACAAACTGGAAGTCGTTTATCCGGAACGGGCGCTGGAAAAGGGGCTCGAAGGCTGGGTGCAGATCGGATATACCGTGAATCCGGACGGTACCGTCGGCAACGTGAAGGTCTTGGACGCCAATCCGCCGCATACCTTCGAGCAGGCCGGCAGCAAGGCCGTGAGCAAGCTGCGTTATCAGCCCGTCATCCAGGGCGGCAAACCTGCGGCGGTCAACACGCAGGTGCGCGTTGTGTTCCGCATGCCGAAATAGCGCGTCATCCGGATGACCATTCAAACCGCAACCCTGCCGAGCAGCGCGGCGGCGCCGACGACCCCGGTGCCGGAGCGCCCACGCGACCCTGCCGTTCGTGCTCCTTCGACTCGCGCGACTTCGCTGTGCCTGGTCGTGCACGATGAAATGGAACTGCGCCTGCGCCTCGCCGGCTTGCTGCGCCGGGCCAATCCGAGGCTCGACGCCGATACGGTAACGCGCGCGGGCTTCGACGCGATTTCCATCGATCGTCTGCGTGCCTATAGCTGCGTGATGCTGATCATAGAATTCTCGCCGCCCGAAGCCGCAGCCGGACCGCTCGCTTGCCTGGCGCGCGTGCACGAACAATTGCCGGATTTGCCGATATTCGTGTTCGCTCGCGGCGGCAATGAGCGTACCGCCGCGCGCGCCATGAAACTGGGGGCGAGCGACTATTGGCCGATTTACTCGGTAGTCCTCGGAGAATTGGCCAGCGCCCTGCAGCCCATCGTCGAGCCGCCGCCGAGCAATGACATGTCCCGCGCGGAGGGCGGCGATCGATGGCGTCAGCCGGAAATTGCCGGCTACACGCTGATGAAGAAGATCGCGCAGTCCTCGGTTGCGGCCGTCTACCTGGCGCGCAACAGCGAGTTCAACCAGCCCGTGGCGCTGAAAATTCAGGCCATCGACGGCGGGACCGTGGTTTCGCAAGCGGAGCGCGCTCGCTTCACGCGCGAGTGCGAAATATTGTCGAGACTCAATCATCGCAGCATCGCCAATATCCTCGATTACGGCATCACTGAAGAGTACCTGTATCTCGCGCTCGAATACTTTCCGTGCGGCAGTTTGCGCGACCGGATGAAGCATCCGATCA
>Ga0302324_100016532_pt1 | contig 14693 bp, 15 predicted proteins | sample Palsa_T0_1_FD_201949 | JGI IMG/M metagenome (GOLD analysis project Ga0302324, IMG submission 201949) | Peat permafrost microbial communities from Stordalen Mire near Abisko, Sweden - Palsa_T0_1 | ecosystem: Environmental > Terrestrial > Soil > Palsa > Peat permafrost | place: Sweden: Abisko...
TCCGTACGGCGCAGGGCTTCGAGATGAACGCGGCCCATGAATCCTGTGCCGATGACTGCGGTGCGAATGCGTTTGGTCATGACTGTCCGGAGAATTCTCTGAGATTTTATGTCCACCATGCAGCGCCGGGCTGCTCGCGGATGACGAGTTCGTTGAGGAAGGTTGCGGCCTTGGTGAGGCCTTCTTCGGCGGAGAGCAGCGAGTCCTCGTGCTCGATGGAGAGGACGTTGTCGTAGCCGTACATCCGGAGAGTGGAGACGAATTCTTTCCACCATTCGGCGCCGTGGCCGTAGCCGCAGGTGCGGAAGAGCCAGCTGCGATTGCGCTCGTCGGTGTAGGGTTTGGTGTCGAGGACGCCGGTAAGCGAGAGGTTGGCGGGGTAGAGCTGCGTGTCCTTGGCGTGGACGTAGAAGATGGCGTCGCCGAGGCGGCGGACGGCAGCGATGGGATCGATGTTCTGCCAGAAGAGATGGCTGGGGTCGAGGTTCGCACCGACGGAGGGGCCGGCGATGGCGCGGAGCTTGAGCATGGTCTCGGGCGAGTAGACGACGAAGCCGGGATGCATCTCGATAGCGATGCGGACGCCGTGGTCAGCGGCGAACTTGCCGTGCTCGGTCCAGTAGGGCGTGACGGCTTTGTCCCATTGCCACTGGAGGACGTCGAGGTAGTCGGGCGGCCAGGGGCAGGTGACCCAGTTGGGCGCGGTGGATTTGGGTGAGTCACCGGGACAGCCGGAGAAGTCGACGACGACAGGGACACCGAGTTTTTCTGCGAGGAGGACGGTCTTGCGGCTCACGTCGCTGTGTTGTGCGGCGCGGGCTGGATCGGGATGGAGCGCGTTGCCGTGACAGCTAAGAGCGCTGATGGCGATGCTGTGGTCGGTGAGGGTCTTTTTGAATTCGGTGAGGGCCTTCGCATCGTCGAGCATGGTGAGCTTGCAGTGCGCGTCGCCGGGATAATTGCCGGTGCCGAATTCGACGGTGTCGATGTGGAGGGCTTTGAGTTTGTTGAGGACAGCGGGCAGGGGAAGCTGGGAGAGCAGCGGGGTGAAGACTCCGATCTTCATGCGTAACAGGGTACAGGGTGGAGGGGGCGGGGTACAGGGGACGAGGCTTCGGTACCGCTCGTCGGGACACGGAGGTGCTGGACGCGTGAAAATGAACGCATGGAGACCCTTGTACTGAAGCAAGGCGCGACGCGCTGGGACGAGGTCAGTCTGGGCGAGGTGATGCTGCGGCTCGATCCGGGGGAGGGGCGCATCCACACCACGCGGCAATTTGCGGTGTGGGAGGGCGGCGGCGAATACAACGTTGCGCGCGGGCTGCGTCGGTGCTTTGGGCTACGGACGGCGGTGGTGACGGCTCTGGCGGACAATCCTGTGGGGCGACTCGTGGAGGATTTGATTTTGCAGGGCGGGGTCGACCCTTCCCTGCTCCGCTGGGTTCCTTATGACGGCGTGGGGCGGACCGTGCGCAATGGGCTGAATTTTACGGAGCGCGGGTTTGGGGTACGGGCGGCGGCGGGATTTTCGGATCGCGGGCACACGGCCGTTGCTCAGGTGTCGGCGGGGACGTTCGACTGGGACGAGATTTTTGGTTTTGCAGGTGGCGCGCGGTGGTTTCATACGGGTGGGATTTTTGCGGCGCTGTCGGAGTCGACGCGGGAGGTTACTGCGGAGGCGATGGATGCCGCGCGGAAGCATGGAACGCCAATTTCTTATGATCTGAATTTTCGCGATTCGCTTTGGAAGAGCATTGGTGGGAAGGCCAAAGCGCAGGAGGTGAATCGCGAGCTGGTGCGGAAGGTGGACGTGCTGCTGGGCAACGAAGAGGATTTTTCGGCGATGCTGGGGATTTCGCTGAAAGGCGTGACGGAAGATTTTGCCGAGTTGCCGGTGGCGAGCTATGAAGAGATGCTGCGGGAGGTAGCGGCAGCGTATCCGAATTTGAAGGTGGTGGCGACGACGCTGCGCACGGCTCACACAGCAACGCGCAATGCGTGGGGCGCGATGGCATTGGCGGAGGGAAAGATCGCGCTGGTGCCACAAACCGAAGTTGGGATTCTGGATCGCGTGGGCGGGGGGGATTCATTCGCTTCGGGATTGATTTATGGGATTCTCGCCGGCAAGCCGCTGGAGTGGTCGGTTCGGTGCGGCGTTGCGCACGGGGCGCTGGCGATGACGACTCCTGGGGACACGAGTATGGCGACACTGGCGGAAGTGGAGCGGGTGATGAGGGGCGGGTCGGCGCGAATTGCGAGATAAGCGAGCTGAAAGCGAGCGAGAGGCCAGCTTGACGCGAGCGCAAGTCGTATGAGCGGTTGGAAATCGGTGGTGCGATGAGTTTGGAAGAGACGAAGAAGTGGATTGAACGGGTTGGGATCATGCCGGTGCTGCGGGCGCGGTCGGAGCGGGAGGGCCACGCTCTGGTGGAGGCACTGGTGGCGGGCGGGATCACGGTGATGGAAGTGACGATGACCGTGCCGGGCGCGGTCGATCTTTTGCGGATCCTGAAAAAGGAGTTCGGGAGCAAGTTGCTGTTGGGGTCGGGAACGGTGACCGATGCGGCGCAGGTGGAGGCGACGATCGACGCGGGCGCTGAGTTTGTGGTGAGCCCAAGCTTTCATCCGGAGGTGGTAGCGAGGACGAAGGAATTGGGGAAGGTTTCTATTCCTGGATCACTGACGCCGACGGAGGTGATTACTGCGTGGCGCGCGGGGGCGGATTACGTGAAGATTTTTCCCTGTTCTGCGGTGGGGGGCGCGCCGTATTTGAAGGCGCTGCTGGCGCCGTTTCCGGAGCTGCAGCTGATTCCGACCGGGGGCGTGACGCTGCATACTGCGGCGGAATTTTTGAAGGCCGGGGCGCGGGCGCTGGGGGTGGGGACGGATTTGGTGAATCCGAAGGCAATTGAAGAGGGAAAGCCGGAGAAGGTGACGGAGACGGCTCGGGCCTATCTGGAGATCATCGCAAAGCACAGGCACGCTGCGGGTTAGCGGCGGCGGATCGGACCCGCGGCGCGACTCGATACAATGGCGGCCATGGCTGTGAAGAAGGTGGCAAAGAAGGCTGTTCCGAAGCGGAGCGGAACTGCGAGCGTTAAGGCGAGCAAAAAGCCAGCGAACACCGCGCTGAAACCCAGCACGAAAATTGGAAAAGCCGACGAAAAGGGCGGCGGCGGGCTAGAGACTGATCCGAAGCGCGTTGCGGAGTTGCTGCGGCGGCTGCACGATGCTTATCCGAGGGCGGAGTGCGCGTTGCATCATCGCAGTGCGTGGGAGTTGTTGGTGGCGACGATTCTTTCGGCGCAGTGCACCGACGCTCGCGTGAATATGGTCACGCCTTCGCTGTTTAGGAAGTTCCCTACCCCGGCGGCGTTTGCCGAGGCTTCGCTGCCGGCAATCGAGGAGGAGATTCGGTCGACGGGGTTTTATCACAACAAGGCGAAGTCGCTTTCGGGAGCGGCGAAGACGGTCGTCACGGAATTCGGGGGGAAGGTTCCGGACACGATGGCGGAGTTGTTGACGCTGCCGGGTGTGGCGCGGAAGACGGCCAACGTGGTGCTCGGCGTTTGGTTCAAGAAGGCCGAAGGTGTGGTCGTCGATACGCATGTGTTGCGGCTGTCGCATCGGCTGGGGCTGACGCGGGAGGAGGATCCGAAGAAGGTGGAAGAGGATCTGATGCGGATTATTCCGAAGGATCGGTGGATCGCGTTTTCGCACGAGATGATTCATCACGGGCGGCAGATTTGCATTGCGCGGAAACCTCGGTGTGTGGAGTGTCCGCTGGAGACGCTTTGCAATGCTCCGGACAAGACGTGGAGCAGCCACTGAGAAGTACAGCCGGTAGCTGGGAGCCGGTAGCCGGTAGCCGGTAGCTGGTGCATGTTCGGTGCTAGACTTCCGGGGGTTGTTGCGGCGCTCTTGATTCGACGTGAAAGCCGCTGTGCTCCTGGAGGCCATTATGACGGGAAATTTAGCTGATTCAGGTTCGTTGTTTTCGCGGAGACGTTTTCTTCAAAGTGCCGGAGCAGCGGCTGTGGTTTCGCGCGGCGGTTTGGCTAGGGCTAGCTATTTCCCGGCTTCGGACCGGATCACGATTGGCGTGGTTGGCTGGGGGATGATGGGCCCGGCGAATACGAAGGCGTTTCTGGCGCAGCCGGATTGCCAGGTGGTGGCGGCGTGCGATCTGGATAAGGGCCATCTTCAAACGGCGCTCGACACCATCAACGGGCACTACGGCAATCAGGACTGCAAGGGCTATCACGATTATCGCGAGATGCTGGCGCGGACCGACATCGATGCGGTGATGATTGCGGTGCCGGATCAGTGGCACGCGATCATTGCGACTGAAGCAGCGAACCAGAAGAAGGATATTTATGGGGAGAAGCCGCTGGCGCGGACGATTTTCGAGCAGCAGGCGATTGTACGGGCGGTCCAGAAGAATGGGGTGATGTGGCAGACGGGCTCGTGGCAGCGGTCGCTTCCCTCTTTTCGCAAGGCCGCGGAGATTGTGCGCAACGGGATGATCGGCGATGTGACGCACATTGAGGTCGGTCTGCCGGGCGGGCATCATGATTTTCCGCACACGCTGCCGGCGCTGATGGAGAAGCTGGCGTCGCTGCCGGATAAGCCAGCCGATCCTTCGCAAATTGTGCCGGGTACACCGGCTTGGGATTTGGCCGTGTCGGAGCCGCCTGCGGATTTCGACTATGACATGTGGCTTGGGCCGTCGAAGATGGAGCCGTATATCGCGGTGCGCGTGTATCAAAACTGGCGCTGGAACTACAACACGGGCGGCGGGCAGCTGATGGACTGGATCGGACACCACGGCGATATTGCGCACTGGGGGATGGGTTTCGATCGCACCGGGCCGTCGGTGGTGGAAGGGCACGGAGAATTTCCGCGGTCGAATGCGGTTTGGAATACGGCGACCAAATACACGATTGAGTGCCAGTATCGGAAGGAAGTGACTGGATATCCCGTCGATGTGACGATGACGATTGCGGGCGGTTCACCGGCGATTGCGATGGGAACGAAGTGGATTGGAAAAGACGGGTGGGTGTGGGTGGATCGCAGCGGGTTCGACGCTTCGAATCCGGTGTGGGTCGAGGAGGAGTCATTGCCGGAGTCGGAGCGGAAAGTGCAGCTCATCGTTTCCGACGAACACCGGCGGAATTTTCTTGATAGCGTGCGGTCGCGGAAGCCGACGATTGCGCCGGTAGAGACGGCGCATCACTCGACGATCCCTGGGCACCTGGGATTGATTTCGATGCTGGTGGGGCGAAAGCTCGAGTGGAATCCGCGAACGGAAGCCATTGCCAATGATCCGGGTGCGAGTGCTCTGCTTACGCGGCCTTATCGGGAGCCGTGGAAGCTGGGGTGAGCAGCGTTTAGCGGTCAGCGTTCAGAAGGCGTCACAGGAAGTCTGTTTTTCTGGACTGAACGAAGAAGGTTAGGCCGAGGAGCAGGGGCACCATCAGCAACTCTCCGATGAGCACGAACCAGGCGGTCGGGGACCAGTGCACCTGAGCGCCCCACATGTAACGCGAGATGCCACGCAGGTGGGCAAACACGTAGCCGAGAACGTTGAGGCCCAGACTCGAGCAGAAAATGCCGACGGTGGTCCATGCCTGGGATTCGGTGATGATGCCGGCAACGACGATCAGGCAAGTCGTGATCAGCATTTCGACCGACATGATGGCTGTGTAAGGGACGAGACCGCGCGTCGCGCCAGGGAGGAGCAGCACACACAGCGCACCGGCGGTGAGCGGCAGCCAGGGAATGAGGAACAGGATGAGGTTGGCGAGAATCTTGGCGGCGGTGTATTCGCGCCAGGAAACAGGAAGACTCATGACGAAGGCCAGGGTCTGCTCCTTGCGCTCGTTGATTGTGGTGGCCATCGCCAATTGGGCTCCGACCCCGATGATGATCATGCACAGCAGGATGATGCAGAGCAGAAAGGCCACCGGTTTGCCGGTGAGAACGATTGCAAGAGAGGCAAGGCCAGCGGGGACGGAGGCCATGATGAGCCAGCGGTTGAGGTACCAGTCTTTGAGGATGAGTCGACGAACCATAGCGTAGTTCATGCTGGTTGCAGCTCCCTTCTGCTTTGAACGTTGGCTACGAAGATTTCTTCGAGGGTCATAGTGTCGACGGCCTGTACGGTTGCGCCGCGGTCGGTGCAGAGCGAGAGGACTGAGGGATCGAACTGGCTAGTGGTGAGGACGGGGAGGCGATCGCTGCCGCCGACTTCGACGATGCCGGGAAGATGAGGCAGGGCCGCGGTGGCCGGGACGACGAGGCGCAGGCGACGCCAGCGGTCGAGGAGAGACTCCTTGTCGGCGAAATCGATGATGCGGCCGCGGTCGATGAAGGCGATGCGGTCGGAAATCTGCTCGACGTCGAGGGTGTTGTGCGAGGAGAAGAGGATGGTGCGCTCCTCGTCGGCGAGAACGGCCATGAGTTCGGCGAGGACTTCGCGGCGGGCGACGGGGTCGAGGCCTGTGGTGGGCTCGTCGAGCACGAGCAGTCGCGGCTGATGGGCAAGAGCAAGGAGCAACGCGGCTTTGACGCGCTGTCCATGGGAAAGACCTTTGATCTTCTGTTGCGGCTTGAGGTCGAAGCGGCGGACGAGCTTGTCGGCGTAGGCCTGGTTCCAGTCCGGATAGATGGAGGCGACGAAGCTCATGTGCCATGCCAGCGTGGCCGCGCCGTAGAGCCGCATGTCCTCGGAAACGAACCCGATTTTCTGCTTGGCGGCGGCCTGGTCGGCGGGCATGGAGTGGCCGAGGACTTCGACCGCGCCCGAGTCCTGGCGCACCAGACCCATGAGGATGCGGATGGTGGTGGATTTGCCTGCGCCGTTGGCGCCGATGAAGCCGAGGATGCTGCCGGCGGGCAGTTCCAGGCTGATGTTGTCGAGCAGAAAGTGAGGATACTTTTTGCTCACTGCTGTGAAGCGCACGCAAATGTCGCTCATGAGTTCTCCTTCTCCAGCCGTGTCTCGCTTACCTGGTCCACGGCCTTGCGGAGGCGATGGACGATTTCTTTTTCGGTCATACCGAGGGAGGTTCCAAGCTCCGCTGCGCGATCCAGGTGCTGGGCCAACTCCTCTTCGTAAAGGCGCGGGCTCAACGCTGGATCGGGCGCGACGAAGGAACCTTTGCCGTGCTGCGTCACGATGACGCCTTCACGTTCAAGCTCGAGATAGGCGCGCTTGACGGTGATGACGCTGACCTGCAGCGACACGGCAAGCTGGCGGATGGATGGAATCTCTTCACCGGCAGCCCAGTCTCCGACAGCGATCTTCTGCTTGATCTGGTCCATGATCTGGAGGTACATGGGCCGGCCGCTGAATTGAGAGACAACGATGTCACTGTGCATATCTCGATACTGAGTATACACAGTATGCACGGCAGGTCAAGGGATTTCTTTTGCGGGATTTTGCCGCTCTGACTTATGCGGAGAGGCTTCGGTCGGCGCTGTTTGTCTCGATGTAACCCTTCAGTTCGGAAAGGATGCGGACGTTTTCTTTGCGCAGACCCTGAAGGACGATCGGCTTCGCGAAACGGAAGAGGAACGGGATTTCGATGGCGAAATCCAGGGTCCGGATAACGTTGGTCGCCTTGCCGGAGTGCTCGAAGACATAATGAATACGGATGTCGAGGTCCGCGGTGAGGGGGCCTTTCTTCAGAGACATGGTGTGGTGAAAGCCGAGGCGACGCGGCGGGTCGAACTCGGTGACGGTGCCGGGGCGCTGGCCGAGCGAACCGGCGTCGAGATAGGTGGTACCGAGGCGAACCGGGTAGGGTGTCACCTGCGTTGTGGCACCAAAGGCTTCGGAGCCGGGCAGCCAACGGCCGTAATTGGGCATGTCGGCGAGGAGGTCGAAGATGGTCTGCGCGGGACCAGCGATCTCGGTGGTAAAGACCAGCTGCGAGGTGGGCATCGGCTTCTCCGGAAAAACGGCGTCGGCTGACAAGGTCATTATGCCGTGATTCAAGCGGAAAAACCGAGCACTCACCTTCGCGGGGGGAGGGCCGCACCACGAACGCCGCTAGGCCGGATTTTGGGTTTCGGCGCTGGGCGGTTCCAGGCCGCACCAGCGTGCTCGCATTCGCTGGCGGATTTTCTGGCGTTCTTCAGGCGTCATGCGGCCCCACTCTTCGGGTGTCTGATACCACGGGCCGGAGCGGCGACGGCCGCGGCCTCCAAAGTTTCCGAACAGGATGCGGCAAAGTGCCAGCAGCCCGAAGGCTTGCCAGAAGGTGAGCTGTCTGAATCCGAACAGGGGCGGCAGCAGCCAATTCCACAGATGCATGACGACCTCACCGCCGATGACGATCGCGAGAACGATGAACAGCGGGATCAGGACAATCCATTTCAATCTACCCATTGCATTCCTCATTTCCTCAAAAACTCGTCGTGAATGTTCTGCAATCGCCGGCGCAGATGAAGCACGGCATAACGCTTGCGCGAGAGCAGAGTGTTGACGGTCACGCCGCTCTCTGCTGATAACTCTTTAAAGCTGCGACCTTCCAGCTCGTGGGCGACGAATACTTCGCGCTGCTCCCTGGGCAGTTCGCTCATTGCAATCTCCATCTCATCCAAAAGCAGGCTGCGGAAGTAGAGGGCTTCGGGCCCGTCATCGGGAGAGGGCAACAGATCCTCGAACTGCAGGTGCTCTCCGTCTTCGTCCTCGAAGGCTGCGTCGGCGAAGGTCTCGGGCTTCTTCCGGCGGAAGAGATCCGTGATGCGGTTGCGCGCGACGCGGAAGAGCCAGCCGGTCACATGATCGATGGGCATGAGCAGGCGGTTGGCCTCGACCAGCTCGACGAAGATGTCCTGGAGGATATCCTCCACGTCGGCATTGTTCGGAACCCGTCTGCGGATGAAATTGCGCAGGCGGGATTGCTGTTCCGCGACGACTTTGGAAGTTCGCGTATCCTGCTCGGTCATCCAGGCGATGCTCGTCGGCTCTTGCATCCGCTGCTGTAGACGGATGACGGCCTGCAATATTGTAGGGATTCGTATGCAGGCAGCGGGTTTTGGCGCCGGCGACTCGTTTGTTAGCCTCTTGCCATGGTCGACCTCGACGCGTTGCGGCGCTTTGCTGTCGCTCGCAGCCTTTTTGAGCCAACGACGCTGAAGCGCGCGCTGCACAAGCTGGGCTTTGTGCAGGCCGATCCGATTCGGGCACCGGCAAGGGCTCAGGATATGATCCTGCGGCACCGTGTGAAGGGTTATGGTGCGGGCGATCTGGAGCGCCGTTTTGAGAAGGTGGGGATCGAGGAAGACTTCTTCGTCGTGTATGGATTCGTGACGCGGGAGGTGCAGGCGCTGATGCATCCTCGTCCAGACGCCGGAGTTCCTGCGGAAGGGATGGAGACGTGGCCGGTTGCGCGGAGGAAGCAGGCGGAGAAGATTCTGGAGTTTGTCCGCGAACGGGGCTCGGTTCATCCGCGCGAGGTCGATGAACATTTCGCACATGGCTCGGTGACGAATTACTGGGGCGGATCATCGAACGCGACGACGCATTTGCTGGACGCGATGCATTACCGGGGGCTAGTGCGCGTAGTACGGCGCGAGAATGGCATCCGCATTTACGCAACGCACACGCATGGACCGGAGCCGGTGGACGCAGCCGAGCGCCAGACGCGTCTGGATGCTTTGGTGGACGCGGCGGTGCGAATTTATTCACCTTTGCCTGCCGCGTGTCTCTCGGATCTGGTGCGGCGACTGCGCTTTGCTGTTCCGCAATGGCGTGATGAGTTGAAGGGCGCATTGCAGCGGGTGAAACAGCGGCTGGCGCATTCTCGCGTCGATGGCGTTGACTGGTATTGGCCTGCGAACGAGAACCCGGCACGCAGTGCGGTGGAGGAAAGGGCGCGATTGCTGACGCCGTTCGATCCGGTGGTGTGGGACCGCGAGCGCTTCGAGTTGCTATGGGGATGGGTGTACCGCTTCGAGGCCTACACTCCGGCTCCGAAGCGGAAGCGCGGCTACTATGCTTTGCCGCTGCTGTGGCGGGATCGAGTGATCGGTTGGGGCAACCTTGCGGTGAAGAGCGGCAAGCTGGAGGCGCAGTTGGGCTATGTTGGATCGCGGCCGCGCGATCGCGAGTTCCGGCGGGAACTGGACGCGGAGTTGGATCGCATGCGGGTCTTTCTCGGTCTCGCGTCGTGACCCGGCGGCGAATCCGCAGTACGTGCGCGACTTATAATCAGCATGTCGTGAGGGGATCGGAAAGATTTCGCGGGTTGGTCGCTTTCCTTCTGCTGGCCGTCGTGGCCGGGGGATGGGCGGCCTGCGCGCAACAGGCCACGGATGCCGGCCCCACCCAGCCGGCGGAGGTGCATGGGCGGCTGCTGCTGGTGCTTCCTTTCGAGAACCGGAGCGGGGATGCCACAAAGGACTGGATGGGCGAGGCCTTTCCGGATGTGCTGAACCGGCGGCTGAACTCTGCTGGATTTCTGACTATCGGCCGCGGTGATCGGCTGTACGCCTTCGATCACCTGGGCCTGCCGCTGAACCTCGAGCCCACGCGCGCGACGGCGATCCGCATTGCGCAAATGCTGGACGCCGATTATGTGGTCTTCGGCCATTACACGACTGGCGGAGCGCAAGCCGGAAATCAGGTGACCGCGGATGCCGAAATTCTGGATGTGACCGGTCTGCACATGGGTGCGCAGATCGATGAGCAGGGAGATGCGGAACATCTGCTGGAGACGATCAATAGTTTGGCGTGGAAGGTGACACGGCAACTGGATCCAAACTACGCGGTGGAAGAGCAGACGTTCGTCGCGGCAGACAGGAGCTTGTCCGCGGAAGCGTTCCAGGATTACATCCAGGGGATCCTAGCGCAGAGCCCCAAGGATGCAATCGCGCATCTGCGAAACGTGGTGAAGCTGGACCCGGATTTTGCCCCGGCGTGGCTGGCGCTGGGGCGGTCATACTTCTCCGATCAGGACTATCAAGAGGCGGCGACGACGCTGGGGCGTTTGCGGAAAGACGATCCCAATGCGCTGGAGGCGGATTTCTATCGTGGCCTGGCCTGCTTCTACACGGGCGATTATCGCCAGGCGGAGGATGCGTTTGCGTTTGTGAGCATGCGCCTGCCGCTGCCGGAAGTCGTGAATAACCAGGGCGTGGCGGCGAGCCGTCGGGGCAAGGATGGGGGCGCGCTGTATGAGCAGGCGATTGCCGCCGATTCGCGGGATCCGGATTATCACTTTAATTTTGCGATCGCGCTGGCGCACCGCAAGGACTCGGAGGGTGCGCTGAAAGAGCTGCAAGAGGTCCTGACGCTGCGTCCGCAGGATGCGGAGGCGGCGATATTTGCGGCTCAACTGAAGGATCCCGCCACAAAGCCGAATCCTGATCCAGGGCACGCGGTCGCGGACACGCAGGGGCCGCTGGAACGCATTAAGCGCGGGTACAGCGAGGCGGGGTTCCGGCAGGCGTCGTTTGAGATGGAGCAGGTGCAACAGATGCGGTTGGCGTCGATGGCGCCGCCGCAACGCGCCGCGGAGAACATAAAAGACGGCGATCAGTTCTTCCAGCGGGGACTGGTACTGGAGGCGGAACGGGAGTATCGTGAGGCTCTGGCGGCCGATCCTTCATCAGCGTTGGCGCACGCTGGACTGGCTGCAGTGAGGGAGCGCGATGGCGATGCGGATGCGGCCCGCGAAGAGGCACATTCGTCGATTCAATTGACGCCGAATGTGCCGGCGTATCTGGTGCTGGCGCGGCTTGACCTGCAGGGAAACCAGCTGAGCGCGGCGGCGGCCGATGTGGATGACGCGCTCAAGGTTGATCCAGCGAACGCGAGCGCGAAGGGTATGAAGCTGGCGCTGGAGCGGCGAGGACAAACAACGCCATGAAGACAGTGATCAGCGGTCATGGTTCGGCGATCCGGCACGGCAACCATCATGGGCCTCTTTTTCTACTCGCGATGATCCTGCTGTTCCTCTTATGCCTGCTGGGCCCGTGCACCGCGCGGGTAGCGGCGCAGAGCGGGCAGGTGGTGATTCTGCATCTGGACGACACGATTCAGCCGATCAGCGCTGACTATCTCAAGCGCGGTATCGATCGGGCGGCCGATATCCATGCGCAGGCTGTGCTGGTGGAGTTGAACACGCCGGGCGGGCTGCTGGATTCGACGCGCACCATGGTCGGCGATATTTTGGCATCGCCCTCTCCGGTGATTTTTTATGTGGCTCCAGCGGGCAGCCGCGCTGGGTCGGCGGGATTCTTCCTGATGGAAGCCGCGGACATTGCGGCGATGGCGCCGGGAACCAACGCGGGCGCGGCGCATCCGGTCGTCGAGATGGGCAAGATCGACGACACGATGAAGCAGAAGATTCTGAATGACACGCTGGCGTTTCTGCGGTCGTATGTGTCGGCGCGCGGGCGCAATGTGGATGCGGCGCAGGACGCGGTGCAGAATTCGAAGTCGTATACGGATCAGGAGGCGCAGCAGCTGCACCTGATCGATGTGATCGCACCGAATGACCGCGCGCTGCTGGATGCGATTGACGGGCGCAGCGTGAAGCGATTCAACGGGGCGACGCAGGTGTTGCACACGCGGGGCGTGAGCCTGGTTGCGGTCGATCCAACGCTCCGCGAAGAGATCATGGATCGGCTGATGGATCCGAACCTCGCGGTGCTAATCCTGCTGGCCGGAGGGCTGCTGATTTACCTGGAATTCAATACGCCGGGAACGATTATTCCTGGTGCGCTGGGCACACTTTTTGTGCTGCTGGCGTTGTTTTCGCTGAACCTGTTACCGGTGCGGTATACGTCGCTGGCGCTGATTTTGGGAGCCATCGTTCTGATGGTGCTGGAGGCGAAGTTTCCGAGCCACGGGATCCTGGCGGCGACGGGCACGATCGCGCTGGTGCTGGGCACGCTTACGCTGGTGGCCGGGCCGATCCCGGAGATGCGGGTGCAGTTTGCGACGGCCATTGCGACTGGGTTGGCTTTCGGGCTGATTACTACGTTCCTGGTGCGGATTGCGCTTCGAGCTCGACAAAACAAGGTGATGATCGGACCGGAGGCACTGGTGGGCGCAGTTGGAATCGCGCAGCAGGAGCTGGCGCCGCGCGGACAGATTCTCGTGCATGGTGAGCTGTGGGTCGCGGAGTCGGATGCGCCGGTTGCGCCTGGTGAGAACGTGCGGGTGCGGGCCGTAGATGGGTTGAAACTGCTTGTCGAACGGGTACAAGAGCGGGTTCCGGCCTGATTTTACGCGGGCTTTGCGGCATCTGGTGCGATACAATTTCAGCCGGGCATAAGAGGCCCCGCTATGGGATATCCCGTTCTCATCGTTATCGCGGTTATCGTTCTCTATCTGCTGAATTCCATCAAAATTTTGCGCGAATATGAGCGGGGCGTAATCTTTCGCCTCGGGCGCGCGCTGCCGCAGCCTAAGGGTCCTGGCATTATCCTGGTTTTTCGGCCCCTCGATCAGATGGTCCGCGTTTCTTTGCGCCAGGAAGTGATGGAGGTCCCGCCGCAGGATGTTATTACACGCGACAACGTGACGATCAAGGTGAACGCCGTGATCACGATGCGGGTGCTTGATCCGGGCAAGGCGGTCATTGAAGTTACGAATTACGTTTACCAGACTTCGCAGTTTGCGCAGACCACGCTGCGGTCGGTGCTGGGCGAAGTGGAGCTGGACGGGCTGCTTTCGCATCGCGACGCGCTGAACCAGCGGATTCAGACGATCATCGATCAGCGGACCGAGCCGTGGGGCGTGAAGGTGGTCAGCGTGGAAGTGAAGCAGGTGGACCTGCCGGACACCATGTTGCGCGCGATGGCCCGCCAGGCGGAAGCCGAACGCGAGAAGCGGTCCAAGATCATCAACGCCGAAGGCGAATTTATGGCCGCGCAGAAACTGGTCGAGGCCGCTAATCTGCTGGCGGAACAGCCGGTCACGCTGCAGCTGAAATACTTGCAGACCCTTACCGATATCGGAGTCGAGAAAAACACGACGATTGTGTTCCCGCTCCCGATGGAATTGATCTCGCTGCTGGGGCACGCGATGACTCCGAAGACACCCCCAGCGCCACCTGAAACAAAATAACGGGTTCTCATCCCCCAGAGGTCCGCTATGGCTTTCCTATTCGACACGGAAGAGGAGCAGCAAACCAGAAAAAGCAACCGGTCGACCGCGGCGTTAGGGCACGCGGTGGGCACGGATACGGAAATCGCGCTGGGCACGCGTTCCCTGCTGGCGATTTTCTTTGGCCTGGTGCTGATCTGCGCAATTTTCTTTGGCCTGGGATATTCAGTGGGACGGGGCAGCGGAACGCGTGCTGTTGCACAGCCTGCGTCGGATACGGCCACGACAGCGCCGGACAGCCGCCTGCCGAAGCCCTCTCCGCAGCAGTTGACACCCGTGGAGACGCCGCCTGCCACGACTGACCAGGGCGATGCGCCGGCATCAGATGGTGCGCCTGCTCCACAACCCAGCGCGGCGACCCGGCCTCCGGCGAATTCGCCTGCTTCATCGCCGGCCGCTTCGTCACAGACACCGGGCAAGACTCCAGTGACTCCACCGGCCGCTAAACCGGCTGTTCTGCAACCAGCGGCAGCGACCGCGGCTAACTTCATGGTGCAGGTTGCGGCGGTGCGTGTTCCGCAGGACGCCGAGATTCTGGTTGACGCTCTGAAGAAGCGCGGCTACA
>Ga0302324_100016533_pt1 | contig 14693 bp, 12 predicted proteins | sample Palsa_T0_1_FD_201949 | JGI IMG/M metagenome (GOLD analysis project Ga0302324, IMG submission 201949) | Peat permafrost microbial communities from Stordalen Mire near Abisko, Sweden - Palsa_T0_1 | ecosystem: Environmental > Terrestrial > Soil > Palsa > Peat permafrost | place: Sweden: Abisko...
TGGTGTGCGGCGCTGCTGCGCCGCTTTCGTAAAGCGCGGGCCGACGTGCCACAGCACTCCCAGTTGACGCAGCGCGCTCCCAAAAGCTAGCCACACCCAAAGCGGCGCAGCAGCGCCGCACTCCAAAACGCAAGCGCACGTGATAGCCAACTCCAGTTCCATACGCGCCAAGTTCGAGCGCAGCGGCAAGGATGCCGCTTCCACTTTCCTCCCGTCTACTTTGCGCTGACGGTCTTGACTTCGACCGGCTTTTGCAACTCCTCGGAGGTCCAGGGCTTGGTGTGGTCCTTGATGGCCGCCCGGACGCTGGTGACAAAACTGGGTTCGACGGCGCTGCCCGTATGCTCCCATTCCCGGCGGATGTAGGTCAGAATCCCCGCGATTTGCTCGTCGGTGAAGATTGGGAGGCCCGGCATTTCGAGCTGCCACTTGCTGCCCTCGACCTCGATGGGACCGCTCAGTCCCTGGGTGACGATGCGAATGATCTTGTCGGGCTGTCCCAGGACCCATTCGGAATCGACCAGCGGCGGCGCCAGCCCGGCCATACCGGCGCCGGTGGGCTGATGGCAGGCCACGCAAATGGTGGAATAGATCGTCTTGCCCTCGTTAAAGAGCGCCTGCTGCCCGGCCGTGAGCGGCACGACCACCGGTTCCACCCAGCCCGGTTTTCCGGACCAGACGATTTGCGGATCGATACGGGCGAGGAGCGACTTGATCTTCGAGTCTTTGCTCGCTTGAAGCGTGGCCAGACCGGGGGGTGCCGCCGCCAGATTCACCGGCCGGCCGAAAGTCGCCTTGCCCTTTTTGGATGGCGCCTTGCCGGCCATGCCATTCAGCAGGGCCAATTGGCGGGAACCGGCCGCCGGTTGGGCCGCAATGAGATCCAGCAGGTGGGAAATCCGCGGGGCTTTGCGTTCTTTCATCACGCAACCGGCCAGGGTGCCAAGCACATTGCTCGTCTGCAACTTCGCGTCTTCCGTGGCGGGGAGTTTCAAGAGTGTTTCCAGGTATTCCAGTTCGTGTCCGCTCAAGCCGCTCGCGGCAGCTTCACCAAAAAGCGGTCCGCTGCCTTCGAGCAATGTGAGCAGCGCCTTCGTGGCGGCGGGCTCGTCGTGACCGCTCAATTTGAAGGCGAGGTGCAGCCGCACTTCGGTGCTCGGATCGCCGGCGAGTTTGACCAGTTCGGGCAGCGTTGTCGCCGCGTCGGCAAGGCGCACGCCGGCCGCGCGCACTTTTTCGTCCTTGTCGTGCAGCGCCGTGGTGATGATCTCGGGCGTGAGCGCATTGAGGCCCTCCAGCGTCCAGAGCGCCTGAACGCGCGTTTGCGGAGTGGCGCCGGTGGCGGCGAGCTTTTTGACCTCGGGAACGACGGAGGCATCACCACGCTCGACCAGCACCCGCTGGGCAGTGTCGCGCACCCAGCCGTTGGGGTGCGTGAGCATGGCGGGGATCCGCGCCGTCTCCGTGGGCAGCCGGACGATTTTCGGCTGCGTGCCGTCCGGCACGATCCGATAGATGCGGCCGAGATTAATGGGTGTATCGAGCTTCCGGTCCGCGATGTTCCTGGCCAGGTAGTAGGTGACGAAGGCCTTGTGCTGGATGATGCCGCGGGCGATGTCGACGAGGTAGAGCGCGCCGTCCGGGCCGGTGTAAGCATTCACCGGGCGGAAACGCTCATCGGTCGAGGTCAGGAATTCCTTGCCCTCGTAAGCGTTCGCGGCGGTGATGATGCCGTCCTTTTCGGTGAGGATCACACGCTTCACGAGGTTGGCGGCGGGTTCGGGAATGAAGACATTTCCGCGGTATTCGGCGGGGAAGAGATCGGCGCGATAAACGGCCGGGCCGCAGGTGGCGGTGACGCTCTCGAGAGTGCCATCCATGCGCAGCGACCCTCCTTTGACGAGCTTGCCGTCCTTCATGGTGTCTTCCATGTAGCCGCGATTAACGCCCGGCGTGGGCACGCTGGGCCAGGTCGTCTGGTCTTTCATGACCTGCACTGACAGACCGCTGCGGTTCAAGAGGTGGGGGTTGCGCAAGTAATAGCTCGGCGGCACCAAATGCGCACGCAACAGGTCGCTGTTCGAGTTGGTGAACTGGCGCCCCCAATCATCCTGCGTATTGCCCCACTGGCCAAAGGGGACCGCCTCCCGTGTTAAAAATGTCCCGCCCTGGAGGTGAAAATCGAAGCCGTAGTTCGCGGAGGAGATCCAGTTGTCCATCATCCAGCTGGTGCTGTTGGCCATATGCTCGGGCTGGCCGGTCGGACTGGCATAATGCGCCGAGATGAGGTCCTGGCCGTCGGCCACGCCGGTGCCGCTCTTGTCGTGGTACCAGATGAGGTTCGGGGGAACATTGACGACCGCGCCGTCGCCCAAGGCCATGACCGTGCGCAGCATGACGAGATTATCGACGAAGACGGTGGCCTTGTCGTAGACGCCGTCGCCCTTGGTGCTCTCGAGGCGGCTGATGCGGCAGGTGGGCTGGTCCTCGTCCGTGGCATCGACATCGTGCATGTAAGCGCGCATCTCGACGACATACATCCGGCCCTGGTCGTCCCAGGAAACGGCGATGGGCGCCTGGATGGTCGGTTCGCTGGCGACCAGTTCGGCGTGGAAGCCGGGCGGAAGCTTGAAGGTCTTGATTTCTTCCTCCGGCGTGAGCACGCGGGGGGGAGGCAATGGAAAGTGGATCTCGGGATTCACTGGGCCGCCACCCGCACGCTTTGGGCCGGTGTACTCGGGGGTGGCGGCGGGAGCGGCAGGTTTGACGTCGTTGCTTTGGGAGAGGCCGATATCGGGCAAGGAAGCGCAAGCGATGATCGCGGCGAGGATCCGGGATGCGGAGGAGATGGGGGTGCGCATGGCGGGTTTGGAGACTAAGGAGAAGACTCGCAAATGCAAGGAGGGGCTGAGGCGCGGAGCAGGTAGGGACGGCTGGCCCCAGCCGTCCTAGGTAACAGGGTTGGTTTCCGAGGTTAGGGACGCCGCGCCGTCGGCGCTCTCCCGGCCTCGTTCCCAAGGCGAGGCCTTGGGAAAGCACACCGCGCGGTGGAAGCTCTGCTTCGCGGCAGAGGCAGGCACAGTGCGGATAATCTCGAATCGCGACGCGCTCATTCGTAATGAGTCCACATGCGGATGACTTTGACGGTGCGCTCCGCCTCATAGACCTGATAGACCAACCGGTGCTGAATGTTGATGCGCCGGGAGTACGCTCCGGCCAAATCGCCAACGAGCTTTTCGTACGGCGGGGGATTCTGGAAAGGATTGTCGGCGAGAATGTCGAGAAGACGCTGAACCTGCCATTTGAGATTCGCGGAAGCGATCTTCTTCGCATCCTTCTGCGCTTGCTTGGTGTAGACGACGGACCAGCTCACCAACCGGGCTTCCTGGAGGCTTTCTTGAGCGGCTCGGCCAGGCCCTTGCGAATGGAGTCGCGCATCCCAGGGATCGAGATGAGGTAGAGTGTCTCCTGGATACTGCGCCAATCCTCCTCGGAGATAAGCACGGCATTCGAGCGCCTGCCGGTAATCTGGATGGGTTCGTGAGATTCGGCCGTTTCGTCGAGTAGCTGATAGAGCTTGGAGCGCGCTTGCGTGACCGGAAGGGAAGTCATGCCCCGTGCGTACGTAAAAGCGGACGGATTGTCAACACGCGATTTGGGCTGAATCCTGACGGCAAGTCAGCCGCCGGGCCCCCAATGGGAGACTGTAAGTTTGGATATTTGCCTCCCGGATATTGGTTGTAGATCTCAGCGATGCTTTGCGAAAAATGCAACGAACATGGCGGCAATCCCCGCAGACTGCTAATAACGGATCCAAACCTCGTGCCAAAACTCCTCATTCATGGCTCACACCGGCGCGGCGATGTCGCCCTTCTTCATTCCTTCCATCAGGTAGTCGCAAGCGCGCCAGGCGAGGGCGAGGATGGTGAGGGTGGGATTTTTGTAGGGGTTGCTGACGAAGGTGCCGCCGTCGGCGACGAAGACGTTCTGGCAGTCCCAAAGCTGGCCGTAACCGTTGGTCACGCCGTCCGCGGCGCGGGCGCTCATGCGGGTGACGCCGATCTCATGCTTGACGCTGCCGCCCGCGGTCATGGCTTTGCGGCCGTCTTTTTCCGGCGAGTGTGAGACTTTGCCGCCGGCGGCTTCGATCATGTCGGCGAAGGCTTGCTGGGCGTGGGCGATCTGTTGGATCTCGTAGGCGCTCCACTCGAAGTGGAAACGCGGGACGGGAATGCCCCACTGGTCCTTTTTCACGGGGTCGAGTTCCATGTAGCACTTCTCGTTGGGGATCATTTCGCCGCGGGCGCTAAGGCCGACGAAGGAACCGTAATAGCGGCGGGCCTCGGCCTTGAGCTTCGTGCCGTAAAGGCTGCCAAGCAGGCTGCTGGTCGCCGCCCCCATGCCGGGCATGGTGCGGCCGCCGCCCCAGGCGATGTAATAACCGCGCGGGAAGCCGAGTTTGCCGGCTTTGGCGTCGTGGTGCTTCATCCACGGGGCGTAGGTGTGCATGCTGGAGACGCCGTCCTCGTTGTGGACAGGAAGGTTTTCGAGCGCGGGAATTTGTCCGCTGAGATCGCTGCCGGTGGAGTCGGTGAGCCAGCGGCCGAGATGACCGCTGGAATTGCCCAGGCCCTGCGGGAACTTCGCGGAGCGGCTGTTCATGAGCAGCCGCGCACTCTCGCAGGCGCTGGCGCCGAGGATGACCGCGCGCGCGGCAACATGCTCTTCCTTGCCCGTCGCGGTATCGATGAAATGGACGCCGGTGGCGCGGCCTTGCGCATCGAGGGTGACTTCGCGGGCCATCGCGCCGGTGAGCACGTCGAGATTACCCGTGCCGATGGCGGGCGGAATGAGGACGGTGGTGCTTTGGAAATTGGCGCCAATCGCGCACCCGCGCGAGCACGAGGTGGCGTAGAAGCACTGCGCCCGGCCGTTGAGCGCCTTGGTGAGAATGGCGAGGCGCGACGGGATGACCGGGATGCCGAGCTTTTTGCCAGCCCGCATGAGGAGATGCTCGTAGGCGCGAGGCTTCGGGGGCGGGAGGAAGTAATCGCTGTCGGGATTGTTCTCGAGACCTTCCTTGGAACCGAAGATACCGACGACTTGCTCGACCTTGTCGTAATAGGGCGCGACGTCGTCGTAACTGATCGGCCAGTCAAAGCCGAGCCCATCAAAACTCTTCGGCTTGAAGTCGAACGGTCCCATGCGCAGGGAGACGCGGCCCCAATGGTTGGTGCGTCCACCGAGCATGCGCGCGCGCCACCACATGAAATTCTGGTCGGTCTTGGTGCGATTTTGCAGCGCGCCCTCGACCCAGGCGCCATCGGTCCTTTGCTGCACGACGTACGGCTCGCCATTGAGGACCCAGCCGCCGATGGTTGCATCGAAAAAGCCGAGCGGCTTGTCCGGGGTATCGGCACCCCGCAGGGGAGCATCGGCGTTGCTTTCGAACATCGGCGTTTCGCTCGCCGGATCGTATTTACGGCCCGCCTCGAGCATGAGGACTTTCACGCCGGCCTCGGTGAGCACCTGCGCGGCCATGCCGCCGGCCGCGCCGCTGCCGATGACGATGACGTCGTAGCGCGGGGCGCGGGTTTTCGAAGTGGTGAGGAAGGCCATTTTTTAAAGTGCTCAGCGCTTAGTTCTCAGTGCTCAGTCCTGAGTCCTTCGTCGTTAGTTTCAAGTGTTAAGTTTTAAGTTTTAAGTGCGGAAACCTGATGCCGAGCGATAGGCGAATCGTGACGGAATCGCCGGAGATTGCCGCATGCGATCAAACGTGGATTCCAGTTACTTAAAACTTAAAACTTAACGCTTAAAACTGAGTGCCCCGAACACGCAGACTGGGTTTAAGGGGCCAGCGCGATCGCGGTCAGATGCGATTCATCTTTGACGTAGATCCTGCCATCGGAATAGGCGGGGCTGGCCCAGGTCTTGGCGCAGAGCTGGACGCGGCCGAGTTCGACATATTTGGTCGGGTCGGCTTTGATGAGGACCATCTCGCCGGTGGAGTTGAGGGCGATGATTTTGTCGTTCACGGTGGTCAGCGAGGCGTAGTCGCCGAAGCCGGGCTGGGTCCAGATCTGCTGGCCGGTGGCGAAATCGAGGCACTCGAGATCGGTGCGATCGCCCGGGCCGAGCGTGAACAGGTAATTTCCAAGGAGGGTCGGCGTGCCGAGGATGGTTTTGCACGGCGCATTGTCCCACGCCTCCTCGGCAACGACGTCGGCGCCGTTTCTGACGATGTGGAATTTCCGCGTGCCGATGCTCGTGGAGGCGACGACCACGCTGTCCGGGCCAATGACCGGGGTGCAGGCGTGGCGCTTGGCGCCGGTCTTGAGTGGGACGCGCCAGAGGACTTTTCCGCTCGCGACATCGACGCCCATAAGCGCGTCGGCGGTGAAGTGCACGGCCTGGCGGACACCCGCGAGCGTCGCGACCATGACCGAGGAGTAGGCAGTGTTGTCGGAGCCGGCGCGCCAAATTTCCTTGCCGGTCTTCTTGTCGAAGCAGACCAGGGTGGCGCCATTGACGCTGCCCACGGGAACAAAGATGCGGTCACCATCGATCGCCGCCGAACCATTGTTACCGTGGCGGCGCGAGGCTGTTTCCTTGGCCGCCGGATCGCCGGTTTTGTTGCCGATAAAAGTTGCGCCATAATCCGTGCCGAAGCTTACGCCCCAAATCTTTTTGCCATCGAGCAGTGACAGGCAGCGAAACTCGCCGCCGCCGGACTGGCAATAAACGCGGTCGCCATCGATCAGCGGCGTGCACCGCGGGCCACCGCCATAAGCCGGTGAAAACTCGACCGTCGGCCCAATGGCCGCGCTCCAAAGCGCCTGGCCATTGGCCGCATTCACGCAATGCGCCATTTCCTGGTTGTTCTGCGCGTCCATGAAAACCACCCTGCCAAAGGCGAAAACCGGCGAGGATTGTCCCGGGCCCGCGTCGATTTTCCAAAGCACGGGAGGATCGGCGGGCAGTTTTTCGAGCGCGTGTTTCGGATCGCTGACCACCGCATCACGATTTGGCCCGCGCCATTGCGGCCAGTCCGTGGCCTGGGCAGAGGCGACGAGAAAAAAAGAAGCGCAAAAAAGTTGGAGGGAGGTTTTCATGGCGGGACTTATTTCATTACTAACCCCGCAACCGGGCGCTGCCCAAGAATTTTCCAGCGCCGGGATTGTTCACTCACCCCCGCCATGTCCCTTGCGACCTCGCTTTTCGACCTTCAGGTGAATGGTTTTGCCGGCGTCGATTTTCAAAATCCCGCATTGACCGCGGGCGACCTGCGCCGGGCGATTGACGCGCTCCGGAACGGCCAGACGCACCGGATCCTGCTCACGCTGATCACCGACGAACTGGACGCCCTGGCGGAAAAGTTCGCCCGGATCGAGAAATACCGGGCCGCCGACGCAGTCCTGGCCGAGACGATCTGCGGCTACCACCTCGAAGGGCCGTTCCTGAGTCCTGAGGAAGGGTATCGCGGCGCGCATCCCGGCGAATGCATGCGGGCCCCGGACCTCCCGGCTTTTCAGCGATTGCAAGAGGCGGCGGGCGGGGCCATTCGCCTGCTGACGCTTGCGCCGGAGTGGCCGGGAAGCGCGGAATTTATCAGTGCGGTGGTGGCGCAAGGGGTCGTCGTTTCCCTTGGGCACACGAACGCGAGCGAGGCGCAGATCGACGAAGCCATCCGCGCCGGGGCGACGATGATTACGCACCTCGGCAATGGGACGCCGGTGACGCTGCCGCGCCACCAAAACGTGATCCAGCGCCTGCTCGCGCGCGACGAACTCGCCGCCTGCCTCATCCCCGACGGCGCGCACCTGCCGCCATTTGCCCTGCGCAATTTCTTCCGCGCCAAGCCAGTGGGCAAAGTGTTGCTCACGACGGACGCCATGGCCGCCGCCGGCGGGCCGCCCGGCCGCTACCGGATCGGGCGCCTGGAGGTGGAATCGCGCGACGGCTTTGTGCGCGCACCCGGCAGCGCGAATCTGGCCGGCTCCTGCCTCGCGCCGGCCGACGGCGTGCGCAACGCCGCGCGCTGGCTGGGCGTTCCGGCGGGTGAGGCGCGGGAGATGTTTTCCGGGCGCGTCGCGGCGCACTTTGGCATCTGCCTGCCGGAGATTGAAATCCCGGGAGAGTGACCGCCCCGTTGTGGATAAACCCCGCATGAAAAAAGGTCACCTTGATCGGATGAACAAGATCGACTTTATGAGCGGCTCACGCCGGATGAATTTTCGATGAAGGTGGTCAGAATCGACTCCGCATCCGCCGCACCCCTCGAAAAATGAAAACACGCTTCGCCTTCGTTGGATTTCGTCACGGCCACATCCTTGATGTGCTTACCGGAGTGGAGGGGCGGGAGGACGCCGAGGTGGTGGCGTGTTGCGAGGAGGACCCGGCGACGCGCGAGGCGCTGGCCGCAAAGGGCCAGATCCAGATCTCGCACACCGATTTTGCCACGATGCTTCGCGAAGTGGACTGTGACGTGATTGCCATCGGCGACTATTACGCGAAGCGCGGCGCGTTGGCGCTGGCGGCACTCCGCGCCGGGCGGCATGTTCTCAGCGACAAGCCGCTTTGCACCTCGCTCGCCGAGCAGGATGAAATCGAACGCCTCGCCGCGCAAAAGCATTTGCGGGTGGGGCTGCAACTCGATACCCGCGATTACGCGGCCCCGCGGAAATTGCGGGAGATCATTCGCGACGGCCAGATCGGCGAAGTCGCCAGCATTCACATCGACGGCCAGCACCCGCTCCTTCCCGGGTCGCGGTCCGGGTGGTACTTTGAGCCGGGCAAACACGGCGGCACGATCAATGACATTGGCATCCACGCTTTTGATTTTATTCCCTGGATGACGGGGCTGGCATGGGGCGAGGTGCGCGCCGCGCGGAGCTGGAATGCCAAGGCGCACGCGTTCCCGCACTTCGAAGACTGCGCGCAAATGATGGCCACGCTCGAGAACGGCGCCGGCGTGCTGGCGGACTTTTCCTACCTCGCGCCCGACACGCTCGGCTACAAATTGCCGCACTACTGGCACATCCTCGTGCACGGCACGCAAGGGCTGGCGGAGTCGCACCTCTCGGCGAAGGAAATCACGGTGATCAAGGACAGCAGCGCGGCGCCGGAAACGATTTCCGTGGGGACAAATCGCACACGCGGTTACCTGGAGGATTATTTACAGGAACTGCGCGGCGTGAGCGCTCCCGGTTCGCCACCGATCCGATCGCCCGAAGAATTGGGACGGGAGTGCGACGAGGAGATGCTCACGTCGGCCGCGTGCCTCCGAGCGTCGCGACTCGCACTGACGGTGCAGGCCATGGCGAAATCATAAGAGGGCGTCTAAAAAGTAGGGATGGATCCCATCCCTACTTTTTAGACGCCCTCCAAGGGCCGCAGCATGCGCACGTGCGGGCCGGCGGTGTGGACCTCGAAGACGCCGCCCGTGGTTTTGAAACCGTGCCGCGCGTAGAAGCCGGCGGCGGGGGTGCGGGCATTGCACCACAGCCACTGCGCGCCGGCATCCCGGGCCGCGGCGATGCAGGCTTCTACCAAGGCGCGACCCGCGCCCAGCCCGCGCGCTTCGGGCGCGGTGGCCATGCCGCGCACTTGATACGCCGCGTCGAAATCCGGCCGGTCGAGCAGCGGCACGAAATGCATCGTGGCGACGCCGACCAGTTGGCCATCCGCGAAGGCGCCGAAGTGCAGTGAAGTTTTCGCCTCGTCGCCGGGGAAGATCGCCGTCTCGCGGGGAAGGCCGGCGCGGAGGATGGCGTGGCGGAGCGGGATGGTCTCCTCGGCGGTGATGCGGCGAATTTCGAAAGTGGACATGGGAGATTTACCGCGTGCGACCCGCCTCGCGCGCTTTGATGAGGATGTCCTGAAGTGCGTTGGTTTTGTCGGGTTGCTGCTCCGCGAGATTTTTCGTCTCGGCGAGGTCGTCGGCGAGATTGAAGAGCTGCAAGCCGCCGCCCGCCCCCGTGTCGCGCGGCGGACTGTCATTGTCTTCCAGGGCGATTTTCCGGGGCGGCGCTTTCTGCGCGACGACAAGTTTCCACAGCCCCTCACGCACCGCGAGCGGGCCGCCTTGCTCGATCAGTCTTTCGCGGCCGACTTTGGATTGACCCAGCAACGATGGCAGGACGTTGAAGCTGTCGGGGCCGGCGTCGGCGTCGAGGGCCTGCTTCGTGAGCGCGGCGAAAGAGGCCAGGAAATCGATCTGGCAAACGAGGGCGTCCGACACGCCCGGTTTCACCTGGCCCGGCCAGCGGACGATGAACGGCTCGCGGGTGCCGCCCTCCCAGGACGTGTATTTGCCGCCGCGCAACGGACCCGCGGGTTTATGTCCGTCGAGTTTTTCGACGGCCTGGTCCTTGTAACCGTCATCGATGACGGGGCCATTGTCGCTGGAGAGAATGACGATGGTCTTGTCCGTGAGCTTGAGACGGTCAAGAGCGGCAAGGACCTGGCCGAAGCTGTCGTCCACTTCATCGATGACGTCTCCCCGCGGCCCAAGCGGAGTCTTGCCGGCGAAGCGCGGATGTGGCACCCGCGGCACGTGGACGTCGTGCGTGGCGAAGTAAACGAAGAAGGGCTGGTCCTGGTGTTGCTCGATGAAGGCGACGGCTTTCTTCGCCAGCGTGTCGGCCATTTCCTCGTCGTTCCAGCGCGCGGCTTTGCCACCGGTCATCCACCCGATGCGCGAGATACCGTTGACGATGGTCATGTCATGGCCGTGGCTGGGATGCATCTGGAGCAATTCGGGATTTTCCTTCCCGGTCGGCTCGTCGCCAATCTTGTGCTGGTAGTTGACCTCGATGGGATCCTTGGGATCGAGGTTGGCGACGCGGCCATTTTCCACATACACGCACGGCACGCGGTCACCGGTGGCCGGAAGGATAAACGAATAGTCGAACCCAATCTCGCGCGGGCCGGGTTTGATTTCGCCGTTCCAATCGAGTTTGCCTTTTTCCCCGAGGCCCAGGTGCCATTTGCCGATGGCGGCGGTGGCGTAGCCGGCCTTTTGCAGCATCGACGGCAGCGTGGTCCGGCCGGGGGCGATGATCAGCGCTGCGTCACCGGGCAGCACGCCGGTGCCGGGTTTGCGCCACGCGTATTCGCCGGTCATCAAGGCGTAGCGCGAAGGCGTGCAGGTCGCGGCGGCGGCGTGGGCATCGGTGAACCGCAACCCCTCGCGGGAAAGCCGGTCGATATTCGGGGTGTGCACGGCGGTGGCGCCATAGCAGCCGGTATCCCCGTAGCCGAGATCGTCGGCATAGAGGATGACGATGTTGGGTTTGTCGGCGGCAAAGGCGATTTGGGCGAAACCAAGAGCGAGGAGGAAAGCGGTGAATTTCATGGGGGAGCGGGAAACATCCAACATCCAACACCCAACATCCAACCACCAAATGAGGGGAGCGGCGCGCCAACTGGACGCGGGACTCGAATCCGAAATCTGAACCTGAAACCGGATGTCGCGTCTTGGCAGGCGGCGCGGCGCACCTACAGTCGGCGGCGTGAACGTCCTTCGCTGTCTTGCGCTTCTCCTGCTCCTCACTTTTGTGCCCGGCCTTCGCGCGGCCGACAAACCGCTGGTTGTCGGCATGGATCTGAGCTATCCGCCGTTCGAGATGCGCGACACCACCGGCGCGCCGGCCGGCGTGAGTGTGGACTTCGCCAGGGCAGCCGGTGAATTTCTCCATCGGCCCGTGCAAATCGAAAATATTCCCTTTGCCGGCCTGATTCCGGCGCTCAAGACCGGACGCATCGATCTCATCATTTCCTCGATGACCGCCACGCCGGAGCGGGCGCAATCGATTGATTTCTCCGAACCCTATCTGCGCACCGGGTTGTGCCTGCTGGTCGGAGCGAAGACGGGGATTCAATCCATCACCGACGCGGATGGCGCCGGACGCTCCGTGGCGGTGGTCAAAGGCACCACCGGCCATATTTACGCCACTCAGCAATTGAAAAAGGCGCGCGTCCTCGTCCTGGACCAGCCGGCCTCGTGTGTCCTCGAAGTGGTGCAAGGCAAGGCCGATGCGTTTATCTTCGACCAATTGTCCAACCTGCAAAACTGGCACAAGAATCCCGACACGACCCGCGCGGTGCTGGCACCCTTCCAGGCCGAGACATGGGCCATCGGCGTGCGCAAAGGCAACGATGCGCTCCGCGCGGGGGTCAACGCTTTCCTGGCCGATTACGGGAAAAATGGCGGCTTCGACAAACTCGGCGATAAATGGCTCGCTGGGCAAAAGGCGGAGTTTGCGAAGCTCGGGGTGCCTTTTGTTTTTTAGTCCTGGATGCGCAGATAGCGATACGGCCGGGCGCCGCACAGCCTGAGCCAAAGGATGCGGTGCTCGCTGGTCACTACCTTGGGCTGAGGCTCCGCTTCGGCTTCGTAAAAAAGCGCCGAGGACTTCGACGCATCGAGCCATTTAATGAAAAGGACCACGTGTCCGTGGGGCGCATCCATGATGTCGCCCGGTTGGAGATAGTCGGGCGAATCGAGTGCCCGGCAGAGCCCCGGCAACGTGGCTGTCCCGAGCTTCTGCGGCAGCTTCCAGCAGCGGGAAATGAACCCCGAGCAATCGATGCCCACGGCCTCATCGCTCACGCCGGCGTTGCCAGCGCTTCGCTTCGCTGTGGAATAAACGTCACCGGCGGCCTTCCCAGACTTTAAGCCCGCATCGAAGCTCTGCGGAGTATCGAAGCCGCCCCATTTATAGGGCAGTCCGATATTCTCCGCATCGACGTGCCATTTCCCGGCTTCCGAAGCCCCGGTCGGTGAGTCTGGTGTTTCGATTTGAACTCCGTGGGCGTCGAGACTGTGGCGCACATTTTTCGAGGTGGCCTGCCAGTGGTGCTCGGCATACGAACGCGCGATCGAGAGAATCTCCTCGCGGGAGACGGGGTCTTTTGGCAGCAAATGGGTGAGGCTACCGGTGGCCACGGCGCCGTGTCGCGACGAATAAAAAACGAGGACGGTGCCGAGGAGGAGGGAAAGCAGGACGAGCCACGCAACCCCGAATGTTCTCGGAAAGGCGTGCGGGCGGTGCAATCGGGCCTGGTGGAACATCGGGTTTATCTCATTCTGTGTGCTCCGCGTGGCAAATCTGAAAAGCGTTTTGGGGAAATTCAGACGCCACGGTGGGAAAGCGAACTGGACTCGGCGGCAGGATGCCCGCGCTCCCCTCGCACCATGGCATCCGGACGATTCAGCGATGGAGATATTCCAGCTCGTTCGGCGAAGGCGGCACACCCTCCGGTTGTGTTTTCCTGCGGCGCCCGCTATGAGCCAGCGGAATGTCCTCCGAAAGCCTTCCCGCGCGCCGCGTCCTCACCTGGGCGGCGCTGCTTTTTTCGGCGCTGACCTTCACCGTTTCGTGGTGGCACTGGTGGACGTTCCAGTACGGCTCGTTTGACCTCGCGTTTTACGTCCAGGCGCTCTGGCTGGCTTTGCGTGGCAAGTGGCTGGTTTCGCTGCTCAACGTGCCGCTCATGGGCAATCACGCCGAGCCGATCGTTTTCCTGCTCACCCCGCTTTTCGCGATCTGCCCGCACCCGATGCTCTTCGTCGCCGTGCAGACACTCGCCTTCGCGTCGATGCCTTTTACGGGCTGGCGCATCGGCCGCCGGCTGGGACTCGAACCGGGGGCGGCGCTGTTTCTGGCGCTGGCGACGCTGGTCACGCCCGCGGCGCTTTCCATCGCCGTCTACGAATTTCATCCGGAAGCGCTGGCCGCGCCGCTGATCTTGCTGCTCTTCGAGGCCCGGCTCGCCGAGCGCCACGGGCTTTTCTGGGTGTGGTTTCTCGCCGTGCTCGGCGTGAAAGAAAACATGGCGCCGCTGCTCGTGATGTTTTGCGGCGTTTACGGCATCTGCGAGCGGAAGCGGGATCGCCGATGGCAGGTCGCCTGGAATCTCCTGCCCGCGGTCCTCGCCATCGGCTGGCTGCTGCTTTACGGAAAGGTGATCAGTCCCGCGCTCAATGCCGGTAATGTCGATTACCTGCAGCTTTATGGGCAGCTCGGCTCGTCACCGGGCAATATCCTGCGCAATTTTTTCGTCGAGCCGCACCGAGTCGTCGGTGCGCTTCGCACCTCGTTGACGCAAGGCAATATGATCTGGGCGCTGCTCGGGCCCTTCCTCCTCCTGCCGCTGCTGCGTCCCCGGTGGCTGGTCATCGCCGCGCCTTTGCTGCTCCAGCATCTCCTTTCCTATCGCTACTCGGAATGGTCCTTGGGAGCGCATTATCCCGCGCCGTTTCTGGCCCTGTTTTGGATCGCGACGGCGGAGAGCCTGGTGAGATTCCGCCGGCAAACGGCCATTGCGGGCGGCGTGCTGCTGGCCTGCGCGCTGGCCCATTTTCGCTTCGGAGCGGCCCGCGAACTGACCGCCGAAATCCCCGGCCTGGGCGCGGTGCTCGAAGAGCGCGAATGGAAGGCGCAGATGTTGTCGAGAATTCCCGAGGGCAATTCTGTGACGGCGAGCCTCGGCTTCCTCTCGCACCTCGCCAAACGCGAGAACGTCATCTCGCTGCACCACGTCCTGAAAGGCCTGAAGACTCTGAGCGTGGAGGCCTATACGCCGCCGCCCGTGGGCGATGCCGTGCTCATCGATTACGGCGACCCGCGGACTTTCGACGCCGAGGCCGGTTATTACCATCCGCGGAGCCACCTCGATGCGACGCGTTC
>Ga0302324_100016534_pt1 | contig 14693 bp, 12 predicted proteins | sample Palsa_T0_1_FD_201949 | JGI IMG/M metagenome (GOLD analysis project Ga0302324, IMG submission 201949) | Peat permafrost microbial communities from Stordalen Mire near Abisko, Sweden - Palsa_T0_1 | ecosystem: Environmental > Terrestrial > Soil > Palsa > Peat permafrost | place: Sweden: Abisko...
AATATCGCCGCGATTGCCGGCGCCGCCGGGCGGGCCCGCCGTGTCGGGAAGGATCACGATATCGGCTTCGAGGCCTTTGGAGGCGTGCACGGTCATCACCCGCACTTCGTCGCGGGCGCGTTCCATGTCGCGCTTTACCTCAGCTTCTCCGTGTTCGATCCAGTGGAGAAAGCCTTCGAGCGAAGGCGTGTTGAGGGCCTCATAGGACAGCGCGAGCGAAAGAAATTCGTCGATGGCGTCGGTCGCTTCCGCGCCCAGCCGCGTCAGGAGGCGCTTGCGGGTTCCGTGCGACGAAAGAAGGCTTCCGTAGAATTCATGCGGCGGCGCGTAATCCGCGCGCGCCAGCGTCGCTGCGAGAAACGCAAAAGCCTCGGCGCAATGCGCATCATCGGCACGGGCGGCGCGCAGCGATTGCCACAGCGTGCCGTCTCGTCCCTCGCTCAGCGCATACAATTCCTCTTCCGAGAAGCCCGCGAGCGGTGAGCGCAGAAGACTCGCGAGATTGAGATCGTCTTCCGGCAGCAGCGCGAAACGCCCCAGCGCAATCAGATCCATGACCGCGATCTGCTTCGCGATACGGATTCGGTCGGCGCCGGCAACGGGAATGCCGCGCGATTTCAGTTCGCGGATGAGCACCGTGGCGAATGGTTCGCGTCTGGGCATCAGGATCATGATGTCGCCAGGCCGGATCGGTCGGTTGCGACCCGGCAGCGATTTGCGTCCGTCGGTCCATTCGGCGATGCGCGATGCGATCTGTTCGGCCAGTTGCACAACGGGGCTCGCCTGCGACGGCGCATCGACGGGCCGCCAGACATCGGGTTCGGGCATCTCGGCCGGCGCGATGAGCGGCCACAACTCGACGCGGCCGATGTCGTTCGCGCGGTGCGCGCGGTGTGCGATCGGCTCGTCATTCGACACCACGCCCGCGCGTGCTTCGGGCGTCGAAAAGACCTGGTCGACGAAGCGCAGCACTTCCGGCACCGAACGCCGCGACACGTCGAGGCGCTCGTCGGCAAAGGCTTCGTCACCGATGCGGTCCGCGAAATAGCGCCGGTGAATTTCGAATTCGCGCGGTTCCGCACCCTGGAAACTGAAGATGGACTGCTTCTCGTCACCCACGGCGAAGATGGTGCGCGGGTTCTTCGCGTCCTTGTCGATCCCTGCGCCGGCGAAGAACTCTTCCGTCAGGCGCGTGACGATCGCCCATTGTTCCGGGCTCGTGTCCTGCGCTTCGTCGATGAGCACATGGTCGAGCCCGCCGTCGAGCTTGTAGAGCACCCATTGCGCCGCTTCACGACGTTCCAGCAGCCGCTGCGCCGTCAGGATCAGATCGTCATAGTCGAGCAGGCCGCGCGCGCGCTTTGCCGCTTCGTATTCTAGCCGTGCCGCGCGGATGAGCGTGAGTGCTGCTTCGGCCAGAAAGGCGGCATGGGCGGCCCTGCGGCGTTCTTCGGCCGCGGCAAAGCTTGCGGCGATGTCGGTGAGGCCCGCGAAGAGATCGGGCCTTTTTTCGCTCAGCGCCTTCGTCGCAAGTCTTTTGCGCGGCGTGCCGCCCTTTGTGAAAAACACGTCTGCAAAGGCGTCGAAGGATTGCGTTGCGATTGCAATCAGAAGCGCCTGGGACGTTTCGAGATCGCTCGGCTTCCCCTCGGCCAGCCAACGGACGAGTTCGCGCAATCGCGTTTCGTCGCGCCGCATCGCTGCGACGAATTCGACGCCGATGCCGGCCGCGGTATCGTCCGGGCCTGCGCCATGAGCTCTGCGGATGGCGTTTGCGAGGTCGGCTTCGGGCACTTTCGCCAGAAAGCGTTCGAGCTTGCGCCGGTCGCTGCCGAATGCGGCGTTCAGCACCGCGTGAAGATTCGTCTCGCTCGTTTCGGTGACGAGCGCCGTGACGGCGGCAGCGAGCCTCGCGTCGCCCCTGCCGGCACGGTCGAGCACACGCGCGCGCGCCACCTCGCGCAATTCCCGCGCGGTGGCATCGTCGAGAACGCGAAACGACGGCGCGACGCCGGCTTCGAGCGGAAAGCGGGCGAGCAGATACTGACAGAAGGAATGGATGGTCTGGATCTTCAGGCCGCCCGGCGTTTCGAGCGCCAGCGCAAACAGCCGCCGCGCTTCGCGCAAGCCTTCCGCGTCCCGTTCGCCCGCACCGATCTCGGCAATGCGGCGAGCCAGTTCCGCGTCGCTCGCCATCGACCATTGGCCGAGCTGTTTGAAGAGGCGGTCCTCCATCTCCGCGGCGGCCGCCTTCGTATAGGTCAGGCAGAGAATGCGTTCGGGCCTCGCGCGATCGAGAAGAAGCCGCGTCACGCGATTGGCGAGCGTATAGGTCTTGCCGGCACCGGCATTGGCCGAAACCCAGGCCGAGCGCTTCGGATCGGCGGCCGCGCTCATTCCTCGTCCTCCTGCCATCCCGTGACCGACCATTCGCGCACGCGCGCGAGATGGTCGTAGTCGCCTGCGATATCCTTGCGGAACGGCATCACGCGCGGGAGATAGGGCGTGTCTTCGCGGTCGAAGGCGGCAATGCGCTCGGTCAGCTTTTGCACGGCCTCGGTCACGAGCCCTTCGATGTCGGCGATTTCGACGATGCGGCCCGGCACGGCGCCACCGCCGAACTGGATGTAAAGAAGCGCTTCAGGCGTGAGCGGACCGATGTCGGCAAAGCCGCCGCTCGACAGAATCGCGCCTTCCAGCGGCAATTGCGGCGCCAGCAATTGCTTGACCTGTTTCTGCGAGGGCGGATTGCCGGTCTTGTAGTCGATGATGGCCGCGCCTCCGGCTGCAAGGCGATCGATACGGTCGGCGCGGCAGCGCAGCGTGAATGTTCCCGCCGGTCCTTCGAAGGTGCGTGTCCCGCGAATTTCGATATGGCTTTGGGTGACGGCGTCGCGTCTCGCCTGCTCCATACCGACGAACCAGCGCGCCGCCTTGAGGAAGCGCGGCCGCCACAGCGCCAGCGTCGCGTGCGAGATGCCGGATATCCGGAAGACCTCGTCCGCGATGGCGATGAAGCGGATTTCGGCTTGCGCGGTTTCGAGTTCGGAATTCCATTCGCGCAGAAACAATTCGAGGATGCGATGGATCGCCGTGCCGCGCTCGAGCGGGCCGACGGACGCATCCAGCGGCTCGAGCGGTGAAAGCTTCAGCACGTGCTTCGCATAGATCGCATAGGGATCGCGGAGCCAGGTTTCGATCTCGGTGACGGAAAGCTTGCGCGGTCTCGCGGCAACGGGCGGCTTCGGCGCAGGCCGCCGCTCCGGCGCATAGGTGGGCGGCAGTTCGAGTTGTGCTGCCATCGCCGTGTACGCGGCGCCGTCGTCGAGCGCGAGGTCCAATCCGCTTGTGAGCTGGATCAGACGCTGCAGCCAGCGCGAAGCAACGGTCGGCGCGCCTTCCGCCTTGAGGGCGCGGGTGAGAAACACGCGCGGGCCCGCGGCCAGCATCGCGAAATCATGTGCCGCGAGCCCGATCGCGCGCTCGGGCGAAGCGAGCCCCAGTTTCTCGCGCATCGGACGCGAGAGCCACGGATCGGCGGCGACCGCTGCCGGCCAGGTTCCTTCGTTCAGGCCGCCGAGCACGACCACGTCGAAGCTCTGCAGCCGGGCTTCCAAGGGGCCCAGGATCGCAAGCCTCGGATGCAGGCCGTAAGCCGGGCGGACGGGGCGCTCTTCGATCAGTGTACGGATCAATGCGGCATAGGACGCCGGATCGATCGCGGGAAGACCTTCCGCTTCCAGCTGCAGCGACGCGAGGAGTTCTGCGGCGGCGTTGCCGGCATCGCCCTGCCAAATCCGGGCGGCACCCGATTGCGTATTGGCGGCCGCGAGCGCCTCGGCGGCTTTCGCATGCGCTGCGGCGATGTCGTGGATGGCGATGTCCTCGCGCCCGAACGCCGCACACAGCGGCGCCAGGCACGACGCAATACGCTCGAACCACGGTGCCAATTGCTCCGCTGCAGCGGATCGTTCGATGGCGCGGCGGATGCCTTCCGGGCCCGGATCGGGGCGCGGACCGCGCAGGCCATCGCGATCGAGCAGGCGCGCCAGGCGCCGGAATTCTGCCTGCTCCATCCCCGCCGCCGCCAGCGGATGCTTCAGCAGGGCAAGGAATGGAACGGGCGCGAATTCTTCGGCGACGGCTTCGAGAAGCAGCAGAAGAAAGGCGCCGGGCGGGGTGTGCGCCAGCGGCTTGCCGGCGGAATCGTCGATCGCGATGTTCCAACGGCCGAGTTCGGAAGCGACGCGACGCCCCAGATTGCGATCCGGCGTGACGAGTGCGGCGGTATGATTTGGCGTCTCCAATGCTTCGCGCAGGATAAGCGCGATGATCGACGCTTCCGCGCCGGGATTGGCGGCTTCGACGAGCGAGAGGCCGGACACGCCTTCCGCGAGTGACGCGCTGCCCCTGTCCGCAATCGCGCGCCACGCGTCTGTCGTCGGCGCGGGGCGCAGGGTTTCCCGCAGCAAGGCCACGCGCGGGAGGCGTCCGCCGTCGCTCCAGTCGCGCACATCGCTGCGCGCAATGCCGAGCCGCGCGATCAGCTCTTTCATGCCGTATTGCGGATGTCCGGGATCGAGCGCGTTCCAGCTGTCTTCATCGAGTTCGCGGTCGAGTCCCGGCAACACGATCGAACCGTTCGGCAGCCGGGCAATGGCGGCGAGCAGCCCTGCGGTCGCGGGGATGCTGCCGGTCGTGCCGGCCGCGATGACGGGCCCTGGCGGCGTTGCAGCGGCATAGCGTTCCGCGAGCGCGCCGAGCAGCAAATTTCTGCGCGCCGCGAGCTCCATCGCCTGTTCGGCCGCGAGAATCTTCGGCCACTCCTCCCGCAGAAAAATGAGAAAATCGCGGACCTCCGCCCAATGCGCGGCCAGCGCATCGGGCGCGAGCGCTTCGAGTTTGGACAAATCCGCGCCCTGCGTTTCCGCTTCGTCGAGGAAATGCCCGAGCGCGCGGGCGAGTTGTGCGGCTTGCGCAAATCCCAATTGCGCGTCGTCGCCATGCTTGGCGCGATCCCAGCGCTGGACGAGAGTGGCGAGCAGAAGACGCCGGCGAATGGGCGCAATCGCCGGCGCCAGTGCGAGATCTTCGGACGCCGCATCGAAAAGAAACGCGTCCTCGTCGACGTCGCCGAGAGGCCGGAGCTGGGGCAAGAGCGCCGCACCGCCCAGGATGCGCGCAAACGTGTCGGCCAGCGTGCGCACGGCGCGACGCGTCGGCAACAGAACGGTCGCGTCGGCAAGCGCCAGCGGCTCGGTGCCCAGCCGGTCGAGCAGGCCGCGCGCAAGCGTCTGCGCGAAAGGTTCTCCCGCTGCAATGGTGAATATGCCGGCGCGCATCGCGTCAGGCAGGCGCGATGTCGGCGAGAAATTCCTCGGCCTCTTTGACCGCGTCGGCGGTGCCGACATGCATCCACACACCGTCGAGCCGGAGACCGAAAAGGCGGTCGGCTTCGATCGCACGATCCCACAACACGTTCATCGAAAACTCGCCTTCGGGCGCGTTGTCGAAGATGCGCGGGTGGACGATCTGCACGCCCGGATAGGCGAAGGGCGCCACCTGCATCTCCGGCACGCGCGCGACGTGGCCCTCGGGATCGAGATGGAAGTCGCCCATGCCTTCGAAGCCGAGTGCTGTGACCATGGAGGCGAGCAGCAGCAGCGCGTCCATCTCGTCCGGATTCCATACCGCCTTCATGCGCTCGAGCGCACGGCCGATGCCTTCGACCCAGACGGAATCCGAATTGTGGACGATGAACGGCTTGCCTTCGAAATGGGGCAGCGCCTTGACGATGCCGCCGCCGGTGCCGAGCAGCATGTCGGTTTCTTCCGAGAGCCTGATTTCCACGTCGTGGCGCCTCTTGAGATGCTCTTTCAGCATCTCGGCGCGGTAATGCAGATTGACCACGATCAGCGTGACGCCGGCCTGCACGAGGCGGTCGATCGCGTGATCGATCAGGGCGCGTCCGCGCACTTCGACGAGCGGCTTGGGACGGTCGAGCGTCAAGGGCCGCATGCGGGTGCCGAGCCCGGCCGCCATGATCATCGCGCGCGTGATGGGTTCGTGGCTCATGCGTTCAGGCTTTCGAGCGTGCCCCGCTTCTCGTGCGGGATCGTATGCTCATACCATGCCTTGAGCGGGGCGAGTGCCGGATGTTCGAGATCGCGGTTCAGATAATTCCACACCCGCGGCAGATAGCCGAGATAGCGGGGCTTGCCGTCGCGCTTGAAGAGGCGTGCGAAGATGCCGACGATCTTGGCGTTGCGCTGGGCGGCGAACAGCGCCATTTCCGCGCGATGGGCGTCTTCGTCGAGCGGGTGGCCGGAGCGGGCCATCGCGTCGAGATAATGCCGCGTCATCGCTTCGCCCAGTTCGGGCGAGACGTCGCGTCGCGCGTCTTCCACCAGCGAGATGATGTCGTAACCGCGGCTGCCCGCGACCGCGTCCTGGAAATCGATCACGCCGACGCGCGCGTTGCCTTCGCGCTCGGGCAGCCAGATGAGATTTTGCGCGTGATAATCGCGATGGACGAAGACACGCGACGGTGCCTTCAGCGCGTCGAGCGCGCCTCGCCAATGCGCGCGATGTTCTTCGATCTCGCCGGCCTCGGCCTTACGCCCCAGCGCGAGCGGCAGATACCACTCGGTCATCAGATCGATTTCGGCGAGGAGCGCGGTTTCGTCGAAGGCATAGAGCGATTTTTCCGATCCGAGCGTCGCGGGTGCGGCCTCGGCATGGATGCGGGCCAGCGCTTCGATGGCGGCGCGATAGAGCAGGGGCTCGTCGCCGCCGTCGGCCAGAACATCCGCATACAGATCGTTGCCGAGGTCTTCCATCAGCACGAAACCCTGCGCCGGATCGGCTGCATAGATCTCGGGGGCGCTGAGGCCGCGCGTGCGCAGATAATCGGCCGCCGCCACGAAGCGCGCGCAATCCGCACCCGCCAATCGCGCGACCGCATTGTAGCCGAGCGCGCGGCGTTCTTCGGCGCTCGCATTCGGCGGCGACGCCGGCGTCTCGACGCCCTGCGGCTGGTCCATCAGCATCGCGTGACGCGCGGGCCCGGCCACGCGCAGATAACGCCGCGTCGAGGCATCTCCCGGCAGCGGCGAAAGCGCCGCGTTGCCCCATCCGGCCCGGGCGAGAAAATCCCGCATCGCGTCTTCGCGGTCCGTCATGGACGGCACTCATGCGAAGAGTTGAGTCTTGCGGCCCACCCCTCACCCGAAGCAAGCGTATTGTGGGTTCTGAGTTCTGCTTCCCTCTCCCTCAAGGGGAGAGGGGGAAACTGGTACGCTGCATGGGCAAATCCGGAGTGCGAGTCTCGTTCTTCCCCTCTCCCCTTGAGGGAGAGGGATGCAGGGCGAGGCGCAGAAATTTGCGCAGACGCGGGTGAGGGGTACGCCCAAAAAATCACTTTTCCATTCCCTGCGCCAACGCTGCCCACCGCGGCGGTCCCGAGAGCCGGACGCGACGTGTCGTCTCGTCGATGATGGCGAGTTGCACATGCAGCGCGCCCTCTGGCAAGTGCGACCTCGCGCGCTCGGGCCACTCGATCAGAACGGCCCCTTCGCTGAGCGCTTCGTCGAGGCCGAGCTCTTCCATCTCCGCTTCTTTTTCGATGCGATAAAGGTCGAAATGCGCCACCGCAAGACGCGCCGTCTCGTAGCGTTGCACAAGCGTAAAGGTCGGGCTGGGGACGTCCTCGCGGAGCCCGAGCGCCACCAGGATCGCGCGCGCCAGCGTCGTCTTGCCGGCGCCCAGATCGCCTTCGAGGGCGACCGCGTCGCCCGGCTCCAGGGATGCGGCAATCCGCGCGCCCAGAGCCGCGGTTTCGGCCGCGCCGCGAAGCGTCCACTCGCTTGAGAATCCTGCCCGTTTCACGGGGGACTCTCTAGCGCGGCGCGGCGCCCGCCTCAACGCGGCCCGCTCGCTTGTGATGATGCGGCCGGGCGGGTAGAACCCCAATCCCGTACGGGCTGTCGGAGTATTCCCGGGTCATAACATGAGTGGGCGGATCGTCATCATCGGCGCGGGGCAGGCAGGCGCGCAGGCCGTCGCAAGCCTGAGAAGCGAAGGCTATGGCGGGGAAATCGTCATGGTCGGCGACGAGGTCTATCCGCCTTACCAGCGCCCGCCGCTTTCCAAGACCTATCTCGCCGGCACTTTCGAACGCGAGCGGCTGTTCCTGAAGCCGGATGCCTTCTACACCGAAGCGAAATGCGAGCTTGTGCTCGGCGTCCGGGCGACGGCGATCGACCGCGCTGCGCGCCGTGTTTCCCTCACCGACGGTTGGCTGCCCGACTACGACAAGCTTCTTCTCGCCACCGGCTCGCGCGTGCGGCGCATTCCCGTTCCCGGCGCGGAGCTCGAAGGCATCCACTATCTGCGCGACATCGCCGACGTAGACAGATTGCGCCCCGCTTTCGTCAAGGGCGCGCGGCTTGCGGTGGTGGGCGGCGGATACATTGGACTCGAAGTCGCCGCCGTCGCCGCCAAGCACGGGCTCGAAGTCGACATCTTCGAATCGCTGGAGCGGGTGATGGCGCGCGCCGTCTCGCCGATCGTCTCCGAATTCTACGAACGCGTGCACCGCGACGCGGGCGTGCGCTTTCATCTGCGCACGGGCGTGGAGGCTTTTGAAGGCGAAGGCTCAGGCAAAATCTCCGCCGTGCGCGCCGGCGGCAAATCGCATCCCGCCGATCTCGCCCTCGTCGGCATCGGCGTGGTGCCGAATGTGGAACTCGCAACCGCGGCGGGCTTGCCTTGCGACGACGGCATCGTCGTCAACGAATTCGCCGAGACCGCCGATCCCGCCATCTTCGCCGCGGGCGACTGCACCCGCCATGTCGGCCGCGACGGCCACCCCGTGCGTCTCGAATCCGTGCAGAATGCCATCGACCAGGCGAAACATGCAGCACTCGCCATGATGGGCAAGCACACGCCGTACAGGGAAGTGCCGTGGTTCTGGTCCGATCAATACGATCTGAAGTTGCAGATCGCGGGTCTGGCCTGGACGACGGACACGATCGTGCTGCGCGGCGATCCGGGCGTGCGGAAATTCGCGGTCTTCCATCTGCGCGAGGGACGCGTGGTGGCGGTCGAGGCCGTCAATGCCGCGCCCGAATATCTGGTGGGGCGCAAGCTCATCGCCGAGGGCGCACAAATCGCCCCCGAACGGCTTGCGGACACCGCCATTCCCATGAAAAACATCGCTTAAGGCCATCAGTCCAGACGGGGCGTCGAAGGAGCATCCATGCCGAAGATCAAATATGTCGAGCACAACGGCAAAGAACACGAGATCGAAGTGCCCACGGGCTGGTCGGTGATGGAAGGCGCGGTGAAGAACCTCGTGCCCGGCATCGACGCCGATTGCGGCGGGGCGTGTGCCTGCGCCACCTGCCATGTCTATGTCGACGAAGCCTGGCTGCCGAAACTCGCAGCCAAAGCCGACATGGAAGAAACCATGCTCGATTTCGCGCAGGACCTGGAGCCCAACAGCCGCCTCTCCTGCCAGATCAAGGTGACGCCGGAACTGGACGGGCTCGTGGTGAAGATGCCGAAGAGCCAGCATTGATCGTCTAACGGCGGGACGCTTGTCGTTTCGCATGGTCTCAATATCCTCATGTCGGAGCGCGGGCTCCCAGCCCGCATTTCAACATCGACGCGGAGGAAAGGCGGAAGGCGAGGAAAGGGGACAGCTAACATATTTTCCAGTTATTCTCCATTCCGCGCGTCGACGACAAAGACCGACATTGTTTCGCTTTCCGCGTATTGTCGGCATTGATGCAGCGCTGTTAGCTCCGCGCATGGCTCGTCTCGCGCGCGTTGTCATTCCGAACGTTCCGCACCACGTCACGCAGCGTGGCAATCGGCGCGAGCCGATCTTTTTCGTGGACGGCGACCAGGAAATCTATCGTGACCTGTTGGCCGAGCAGGCGGGCAAATGCGGCGTTGAAGTCTGGGCGTACTGCCTGATGCCCAATCATGTTCACCTGATCCTCGTTCCGCGTGACGGCCCAAGCCTGGGGCGGGCGATGGGGGAGACGCAACGTCGTTACACCCATTTCGTCAATGCGCGGGCGCGCTGGAGCGGCCATCTCTTTCAGAGCCGCTTTGCGTCTGTTGCGATGGACGAATGTCATCTGATCGCGGCAGCGCGCTACGTCAGCCTCAATCCGGTTCGCGCCCGCCTCGTATCGCGAGCGCAGGATTGGCGATGGTCGAGTGTCAGGGCTCATCTGGCAGGACGGGACGACGGGCTGGTGATCGTCAAGCCGCTGCTTGATCGCGCGGGAGACTTCGCCATGCTGCTGCAAGACGATCAGGATGACGACGCGCGTTTCGCCGCGCTGCGGGAACGCGAAGGAACCGGCAGGCCGCTCGGCAACGCCGATTTCATCGCCGGCCTGGAGAGGATATTGGGTCGCCCGCTTGCCCGGCGCGCCGCCGGGCGTAACGCCGCAATGACGCCCGACGATCAACTGAAGCTGCTGTAATATGTTAGCTGTCCCCGGCTCCTACTTCCGGCTCCTACTTGGGGATTGGGTATCGTGTCGACCCAACCTTTACCTCAGGGTGCCGAGAGAACGAACGCGTTCTGCTCTGCAAGCGCCTCCACGAACCGGCTCACTTCGGTAAGGCATTGCTCCGCCCCGATATCGAAAGACTCGCGCAGCCGCGCGCAGATCGCCGAAATCGCGACAGGCTCGTTCATCAGGTCCCAGATCGCCTTTGCTACGCCCTCAAACACGAAGGTTTCGCCGGAGCCGAGGTCCAGCGCCAGCACCTCGCCGTCCAGCGTCGAGTCTATGATGGCAGTGTTGCGGCTGACGATGGTTGAGGGCGCAATCATGGTGGTTCCCGGCGCGGACGGGAAGCCTTGCGCGGCGCTCCTGTCTTGTAAAGCTCCCCTTGCAACCCCCGCCGGGGTAGGTTTGGGTGGAGGCATGGCAAGTGCTGTTCATGTCGCCTTCTGCATCGACCGCGCCATGCTCAAGCCGGTCGCGGCGGCGATGCTGTCGCTGGCGGACAACGCGCGCGCGCCTCTGCACATCCATGCCTGCGTCGGGCCCGATGAGGAGGCGGCAAAAGCCATGCACACGCTCCTGTCCGCTCTCGGTGTCGCGTTCGACGTCAACACGGCGGCACCGGAATTGGGGCACGGTCTTCCCTTCATCAGCCCTTACGGCGCTGGCTCGACCGCTGCCTACCGCCGCATCTTTCTGGGCCAGCTCTACGCGGAGCTGGACCGTATCCTCTATCTCGATGCCGATGTGATGGCTTGCCGGGATCTCGGCGAACTTTGGCGCACCGATCTCGAAGGCCATGCCTTCGGCGCCGTGCCCGATCCGTGGTGGCAGGCCTCGCCGGCGCGGGCGTCGCTGTTCCCGGACGGTTACTTCAATTCGGGCGTGCTGCTCCAGGATTTGCGGCGATGGCGCGAACGAAACATCGCGCAACGCGTCATCGAATATGTGCTTGCGTGGAAAAGCGGCGACCGCATCGGCGTTGCCGGAGACGCTGCGGCCCTGACGGAAATATGGGGCTTCCAATCGGAAATGAACGCGGCTCTTGCCGGGCAGTGGCGGGCGCTGCCGCCGGAATGGAACGCCTCGATCTTTCATGGCGCGCCGAGCCTGGCTTCCTCACGCGAACTTTCGCGCGCGCGCGAGAATCCAGCCATCGTGCACTTCATGGGCCACGAAAAGCCCTGGGACGACGCATTCGCGGCGCTGACGGATTCGCATCTGCGATACCAGGATTGGCGCGTCGAGGCCGACCGGGCGTTGCCGAACCTGGCTTGGCCTGGAACCTATGCCGCCAGGACGGACAAACGCCGCCGCCGTCGCGCGCTGTCGATGAGGCTCGTCGCGGCGGCGCGGGCCCGTGGCGTGGGCCGCGCAACGCTGGTGGGCACTCTCGAGAATGCCGGCGATGCAATCGCGGTGGCGCGGGAGGCCGGCATTGCCATCGAGGCGTGCGCCTTTCGCGATCCCGGCCCGCTGAGGGCGGTTGCGGCTGTCGAAATCCTGTCGTTCGAGGCAGCACTCGCTCGCGGCCATCATACCTTCCTGTTGGCCATGGAATCGGGAGTGCAGGTCGTCGCCGGAGAGATCGCCGGAGCGGCACGAGAACACGGTATCCTGCCTCTGTTCGTCGCGCCGGACGGGGGCATCGAAAGTCAGCCCGCACAGCTGCGCCTTGAGGCCACGTCGCATTGTCAGCTGCGCTGCCCGTCGTGCCCCACGGCCACCGGCGCCATCGACGAAGCCGTCGGCCGCGGCACGCTCGATCCGGAAGCCTTCGAAACGCTGCTCGCGCGCAACCCTCACATTCGCAGCGTCGAATTGTCGAACTACGGCGAGGCCATGCTGCATCCGCGCCTGGTGGAAATCCTGGAGATCGCGCAAACGCGCGGCGTCGCCATCACGCTGGAGAACGGTGTGAACTTCAATCACGTCCGCGCTGAGGTTCTCGAAGCCCTGGTGCGCACCGGCGTGAAAAGCGTGCGCCTGTCCATCGACGGTGCCTCGCAGGAAACGTACGCGCAATATCGCCGCGACGGCGATTTCACGCGAGTCATGGCGAATATTCTCCTGCTCGTCGCGCGCAAGCGCCGCGCGCAATCCGAGCTGCCGCGCCTCACCTGGCAGTTCGTCGTCTTCGAACACAACGCTCGCGAGATCGAGCAGGCGCGCCGCCTGGCCGCGGGCCTCGGCATGCGCTTCGTCACCAAGCTGTCATGGGACGACGAACGCGCGGCCGGCGGGAAAACACGCGGCGAACAGCTCGCGCGGACGGGCGAATTCTATCTGCACACGATCTGCGAACACCTCTGGCACGCGCCCCAGATCAACTGGAACGGCGACGTTCTCGGCTGCGGCCGCAATTTCTGGGGCAAGTTCGGCGGCAACGCGGTTTCGGACGGGCTGGGCGAGGCCCTAAACGGCGAGGCGATCCGCCACGCGCGCCGCGCGCTGATGGGCCGCGAAGAGGCCCGCGCGGAGAGTCCCTGCGCGTCGTGCGAAATCTATCGCTGGCGCAGGGAAACGGGACGATGGATCGTGCCGAATCAGGAGTAGACGGAGAGGTCCGCGCCGGCAGGGCGTAAGGACAACTCGCTCTCTTTCACCTTGAGCTTCCTGTACGTTGGCGATTGCCAGACCTGCTTGGGCGCGGGCACCCGCGATAGCTGCTCGTCCGGTTTCTCGGTCATGGATTGCCCCTGTCGTCCCGCACCCGTTGGTGGCCAACCGTAAGACGCATTCCTTCAATGTCAAGCAATTCAGGATGCAGGCATGTGCGGCGCAATGAACGGCATTCACCGTGCGCTGGGAAGCAGCCGAACGAATGCGATGATTGCTTCTTCCGGCCAAGCCGCGAAGCGAGTCAACACGATTAAGGGTTTAAACCGGGCGGACGGGGACAGCGGGCGGGACGGCGGACGGGGACAGCTAACGCATTTCCAACGCCGCGATAATGTCCGACGATCCGATGAAGCTGTTGCAATATGTTAGCTGTCCCGTTGCCCTCACAGATCGGGACAGTGTTTCGGGGTCACAGAACTACTGGCTCGACGACGAACTGGACTTTACCGACGAGGAGACGATGCTCAGATCTGCCTATCGACATAGCTTTGAGGAAAGTATGTTTTCGCCATTTGGAAAAGAGTTTTCCAAGCTCAACCTGATAGCCATGCTCAACATCATTGTTACCACTGGCTGTGCTGCCACTCTTCTCCTCTTGAATTGGGCAACTTCTTAGCATTACAGTTGCTTTTTCCTTTGGACGGCGGACGGGGACAGCTAACGCATTTCCAACGCCGCGATAATGTCCGACGATCCGATGAAGCTGTTGCAATATGTTAGCTGTCCCGTTGCCCTCCGGTACGCCGGGAGGTGCGGCCAGAATCAGTTTGGTGTTCTCAATGCCGCAACGAGTCGCGCGACGAAGTCAGCGTTCTTCGCATTGCGCGCGATTGGATTGCGCTCACGATCAAATATGACTGCAGGAGTCTGCACCCCCGCTTTCTTGAGAACTGCGGTAACCGATTCTTTTCCGTGAGCCACGATTACGCGCGGCCGCAGTGCGGCCACAAGAGGGGCAACCCAAGCGTTCGCAGCGCGCTGAATAGTCCGCACGTGACGGAACGGATCATTGCCGCGATAAGGGCACGCATTGGAGTATGCAATCGCCTCTATCTCGATCCCAGCCTCTACCAATTTCGAATTAATCTCTTTACTTGCCTGCCAACGCGGATACACCTCAAACTGAGCTTCCATCGCATTTAGATAGGTCTCTTCGTTTGGATTGTTTTTGAACGCGTGCAATCGCGGCATCATTTTGGCGTCATCTTCAGACCGAACGTTCGGTTTGCCGTTACCAGGGTTGATTCCTAAGACCAGCACTCCACCGTGAAGATAGGACCGACCTACGAATCCGAACTGAGGTACTAAATGGTCGGCGCGAATGGTCTCGCTCGATGCCGCAGGAATGTCGGCGTCTGGCGGGGCGAAAAACAATTCTCGACCGCCCGCAAGCGCCCGCTGAGCAACTCTGAATGCGGCGGTCTGCGGGTCTGTCAACAATTCACTCTCCCATTCGCATCAGAACTTCAATCTGAACTGTCGTCGTCCGACTCGGGCAATAGGTCCATGAGAATTTCTTGAGCGCAATACCCCGCCTGA